>Ga0265338_10000648_pt1 | contig 60269 bp, 92 predicted proteins | sample 42126metaG_FD_193579 | JGI IMG/M metagenome (GOLD analysis project Ga0265338, IMG submission 193579) | Rhizosphere microbial communities from Carex aquatilis grown in University of Washington, Seatle, WA, United States - 4-21-26 metaG | ecosystem: Host-associated > Plants > Roots > Rhizosphere... | reverse complement strand
TTTTTCCTTTCAGTACAGACTGGAGTAAATTTGCTTCACCTTGCCGCGCGGGCCGACCACATAACTTTCGTGGTAGGCAACATTCTGCGCGTGAAGTGGTTTCTTGACGCGGCTGACATTGACATGACCACCTGCCCATTCTTCAACCTTGAATTCCGTAATTTCGTAGCGGCCAGCTTCATAGCTTGGCAGACGGTCCAGGTTTGCAATGGCGTATATTTGGTGGTCCCAATTTCTCTGAATGTTTCTAGCCATGGTCAGGCCATTTCGAACTGGGGGACTTCCAGTTCCCAATAGTGGGCCATTTCCAGCCACTGCTTGAAAGCTTCGAAAAACCGTTTCATTGAATGTCCTTTCCAAGAACACCCTAAATATAGCCACTTTTACTCGCGGTTCAAGCCTTTTTACGAGTATTTTTGGCCTTGGAAGCCTTTGGTTCTGCACGAGTATTTACCGTGGAACCCATTAAGGACTTGAAAAGGTCGCCGCCTTCCCGGTGGAATTCCAGGATTTTGTCGTCTATAGGCTTCATGGCTATGTCGGTCAGGTGGACGTCGAAAAGCTGCCCTGGTCGGTCCATGCGCCGGTCGACCTGCCTTCGTTCAATGACAGCCACGGGGCTTTCGTAAATGAACTGGTAGTTTCCCTTCTGCGCGTTCAGGCCGAATGCCGACTTCCGCCAGTTCGCCACCAATCCCATAAATTCTGGGTCTTCGTCGTAAAGCCGTTGCAGCTTCAGCGGGTCCTTGGTCCCGGACCATAACCAACCATGGCGAATGCCGCGCGCCTTCAGCGCTGCGTGAATGGCGCGACCGGAATAGGTGAATTCGTAAATTATGAGAAATTTCCGGCCGGGCGGTATGCGGTCTATTTTTTCCATAAGCCGGTCAAGCTTCGGGTTGTTGGCGAATTCTACTTCGACCTTGTCGCCGGTTTCGTCGTCCTTCATGCCCACAAAGCCGGACGCAATTTGGCGCATTCGAATAAAAGCGTTCTGTCCTTCCTCGTAATTACCACGCGCCTTGCGCAGCTTCAGCAAGAACCTGTTGTAATATTTTTCGGCGTCTTCCCCGAAATGAACATAGGACACGCGGCGGTGGACCTTCGGCCGGTCCGTAAATTCTTCGGTGGCGTAAGTGATCGAACGGTGCTGTAGCATTTGCGACAGCTTGCCCTTCATTTCCTTCTTGAACTTATAAATGAAAGAGTATTTTCCACCGAAGTGGTTTTTCTTCTTGCTGAAAAATGCTTCGCGGAACAGGTCCAGGTTCGGGCCGAATGTTTCGCCACCGTCGACAAGGTTCATTTGGTTGCGCAGTAGCACCGGGTCGCGGCCAAACGGCACGCCTGCCAGACCATAGCGAATGTCCACGCGGTTGCGCATAAGGCGGCAGGTGCGGTGGACCACGGACGAAAGGTGCCCGGCCTTGGTGCTTTCGTCCCAGAACATAGCGTCGACATACTGGGCCAAGACGTCAGCCCATTCCGGCACCGGCTTTAGTTCGCGCTTCTTCTTGCCCTTCACCTTCGTCAGCTTCGACAGCATGGCCGACAAGCTGGGGTATGGGCACAGGATCAATTCCGGCTGGTTTTCTTCTATTATTTCCCAGTTGGTCTTGGTCGACCCGCTGTCCAACATGGCCCAGTTAAATTTGAAGCCACGGTCCTTTATGTCGCGTTCCCAGCTATACAGCCGTTCCGCATCCAACGACATAGCCATAGCACCGGTCGTAATTTTTCCAGCCATACGCCAGTAGTTGATAAGTTCTAGGGAAATGACTGTCTTGCCCCCAGCCATGTCCACCCAAAAGCAGAACTGCGGGAAAGCCACCCCCAGCAGGAAACAGACCTTCTGGTGCAGCCACAGGTCCGTGACGAAGCGCGGCCGTGGCCGAAGCATTGCCAGCGCCGCGTCCACTTCCTTGACCGTCAATTCCTTCAGCCAACGGTGGTCGTCCTTCTCCTGCGCTAAATATTGGCGGACAAGCTTCGCGGGGATCATTGTTCGTCTTCGCCACCGGTTCGGTCCTTCAGCTTGTCCCAGTAGCGGTTGGCTTCCATAAGAATGCTGTCGGTGCAGAACTGCCCCTGCGCGTAATTCTGAGAAATAAGCACGGTGAATTTGTCGACGTCGGTCCGGTTCTTGTCCACGAACAGGCGGGCAAGGTTCATGGACTTTTCGGCCTTGGTCTGGCTGAAGGTCAATGACATGTCGGTGGTGAACCCCTGCGACCAGTCTTCCGCAACATTGGTGCCTTCCACCGTTTTGCTTTCCGCACCTTTGCGGTTCGACTGCACCGGAAATGCGCCGCACATATTGCGCCGGTCCAGCAAGCCACGCAATTCCACCGCCGTGCGTCCCAGGCTTTCGCGTATGTGTTCTTTCGGGTGGGACATAATCATCGGGTAGTCCAGCAGCAACACGTCCGGCATGAAGCGGTGCAATTCCAAACCGTCCAGGTATGCTTCAAGCCCCGCCATGGTCAGGCTGCCGGACGGGAAGGTCTTTACGACAATGTTGTCCATAATGTCGGACCACTTGTCGAGCTTTTCTTCCAAGTACCTTTTTATTTTCGGGTCGGTCAGCCTACGCTTCGACGTGCTGCCTTCAATTTCGCGGAAGCTTTTCAGTTTGCCCAATTCGTCCAGTTCGAAACGGACGCGCGTGAATTTTTCGTCGCGCTTGCCCATGGCGAACCAATTGCGGAAGTAGCGTTCAATGACCTGTTCACGACGCATTTCAAGAGAAATGTGACAGACCTTGCCGTGCTGCATGACAGTGTTCCGGCCCAGGTGGGTCAGGAACCAGCTTTTGCCGGTGCCCTTCACGCCCTGGAACAGCATGGCTTCCTTGCGCGTCAGGCCGAAGCCACGGGCGTCCAGTTCGGGAATACCGGTCAGGTATGTCACGCCCGTGCTGTTCAGCAGCATGGGAATGTTTCGCCGGTCGCCCAAGAAGGTGCCGACGTCCAGTTCCTCGTTTTTGGTTTTCAGCGCCTTGTACAGAATGGTTTCGACTTCCGGCACGACGTCGGAACCGCCCTGGGCATAACGCTGCCCGGCTTCGACCACGGCCGTCTTAAGCGTCTGTCGCCGCACGAATTCGTGGACGCGCTTCGAAACGTATTCGCCGTTTATGCTGTCGGCCTGTTCAAGGATGCCAGACAGAATATTCTTGTAGGTGCGAAACAATTTGTTCTTGGGGTCGCCCATGACGTGGTCGAATATATCGTCCACATGTGCAGCGCCTGGGGGCTTGCGGTATTCGGCGCGGTAGTCCAGCGCGCGGGTCGCTATGTCACGGAATTGCAGGTCGAAGTGTTCGGGCCGCAAGACGCCTGCCGCCATGGCACCGTAACGCTTGTCGAACAACAAAAGGGTTAGAACGGACTCTTGTAAAGGTCCGGTCAACCGGTCGTCGTTTGCCACTGAATTTTCCCTGCCGTGTGTGGTGGACGCCCTAACAGCGCCCACCTACACATACGGTCAGGCGGTTTGGCTACCCGATACGCGGACCAGTTTACCAAGCAGTCCGCATTCCATGTAGCCGGGGAAACTTTCTTCCACAGCGCCTGGGGCGCTGTCTACGCTGGTCAGCATAAGCGACGGGGACACCACGGTCCACTTCGCCAAGCTGTCCGCCAGACAGGCTGCCACGCGCCGCCCAAAGGCCCGCAGGACGACCCTGTCCTGGGGAAGGCCTGGGGCACCCTTCAGCAGAAGGGCCTGTATAGCCGGTGCCCTGGTGGCGTAGGACTTGAAGGCCTTGGTGTTCTTCAAGGTCCCTGCCGCGCCCAGGTGCAGCAGGCCGCGCGAAGCCAATTCTTCGACAATGCCGTCCAGCAACCAGTCGTCGGACTGGGCCGGTGCCGGTGACGTGTCGCCGGTCACCGTCAGCAGACCGTTGACCTGTGCGCGCAGCTTTTTTAGCTGGGCTGGGGTGGCGGTCGTCAGCGACTTGGACAGTTCTTCAATGGTTGGCTTGGAAGCCATGGTGACCCCCTGCGAGTCGGTTTCGGAACGGTTGTAACCGAGGCGAACAGCGGAACGCAACCACAAGACTGTGACCTCAAAGTGACGGTTTGTCCCGGACCGCTTCCAGCAGGTATTCGTGAAGTCCCGCTTCCGTTGCAAACGCCAGACTACCATTTTGGTTGCCGTCATATAACGTAAGGACGTAGCGGCCTTCCGTGCCGGGGCCTTTTATGTGGGAATTCAGCCCATAACCCTTGCGGTAGACCACCACCTTGGCCAGCGTGACGCGGCCGATATAATAGTGACGGCGTTCAGCACGGCCATGGCTGGCTTCCACCAGCCGCTTGGTCCGGCACCAAATATTCAATTTTGTAAAAGCCAGAAGGTGGGTCCCTGCTTCGTGCAGGTTGGGGCCGTCAGCGGTTATGCGTTCGACCACCGAACTTTTCCTTTACCATCGCGTCCAACGCAGTCAGCCATTCACCGCTGACATTCATGCGGGTCTGTTCAATTAAAATTTTCGCCTGCGCCCGCATGGTGTTGCGAATGGACACCTTGGCCGACGCCGACATAGCGTCCCACACCTTCGGGTACATGGTGTCTATATGCGCCATGACCTGGGTGACCAGGACCTGCGCAGCTATTTCGTCTTCGGTTTTCGTTTTCTTCATGTCAGCCACTGCTATCCAATGTTTCTTCGTACCCGCATTTCGAACACAGGTATTTGTTCAGGCACTTGCCAATGTTGGTGCGCGTCATGTCGTGGACGCAGAAGCGGAATTTTCCGATATAAAGCTTGCCCTTCCAGCCGTAAGGGTTCACATCGGGTTCGACCCGCTTGTACATGGTGCTGGGCAGGAAGGCGTAGCCACCCATGCTGCCAATAATGAAACAGCGGCCGTAAATGGTGACCTGCGGGTTTTGCTTCCAGCCGGTCGGGAACGGCGTGCCGGACTTCGGCCCCCAGGACCGCGTGAACATTTCCCAGTCGGTGTACATGAAGAAACCATGGCGGCAGAATTCCGTATGGGTAATCCATTCGAAGTTCGGCAACGGGTCTTTCCACGTCTGAGTGTTGACCGCCAGTTCCTTCATGAAAGCCACGCGCTTGTCCCGCGTGCTGAAGTCGTACTTCACGGCCGGTTCTGCTTTGATACGCGCGACCACTATTCCACCTTCTTGGCAACGCCAAGCGGCATAATTTTTCCGGGCGTCATGAACACCCACATGTGATATTGTTTGTCGTCGGTCTGGCGACGGCTTTCAGCCGGGTACAGTTCGACGCCTTCACATTCAGGACCGCACAGGGCATTTTTGATTTCCTGCATGTCGTCCCAACTGCGAATTTCTTTATTGTCGTTGCGGCGAATGGATAAATGCCACAACGGACCCAAGACGCCGTCAGCAAAGCGCTTCAACACCGTGTAGTGGTTGTTGACGAACATAGGCACCGCCATGGTGACCTTCGCCTGTTCCAGCACCTGTTCGTAGGTCTGGCCGGTCTTCTGCGCCAAGGCAGAAATTTCGTTGGGGTGCGGCATGGCGACCGCCTTCTGTTCGAATGGCGACATGGTCTTCATGATAATTTCCCGACGTCCTTTGCTTTTACAAAAACAATGAAGCCCCTGTTTTCCAGCAGGTTCTTCGCGGCCTTGTCCATGACGGCTTGGTCGTCATTGGTGATGAAATTGGTCTGGGGCTTGTCGATCATGTCGAAGTCTTTCCCCAATTCCCAGGTCAATAGAAGGAAGCCGGTCTTGCGGCCCTTGCCGTTGAACCCAGCTTCCAGGCGTTCGGCAATGCCACGCAGGACAGCTTCCGCGCCCGCGTCGGACTTCGGCGGCGGGTGTGGCGGGTTGCCCGTCACAGAACGCCCCGCACCGCTTTCAATTCGTCCCTGGAAAGGACACGTTCAAGCTTGCCCAGGTTCGAAGACCATGTGCCGCCCGCTTCGCCTTCGGCGGCGGCGTGCTGGTAAAGCTGATTATAATACCACTTGGCGCTTTCCAGGCTGTGTTCACGGTCCTTGTCACGGCGCAGGTATTTCAGGATGGACCCGGCCGCAAATTCCGCAGCAATGTTCAGGTCCACCATGTCGTCCCAGGGCTGGCGGCCGTCGCCATAATGGGCCTTGCGCACCGTGCCGTCTTGACCTGCGGCACCACGGTTCTGTTGAAGCGGCATTCAAATTACTCCTTATGCGTCTAGCATTATATGAACATGTCCGCGCCGTTCGGTGCAATTCACCCGTTCGTCGGCACCGGCCAAGGCCTTGTCGCCCTGCCTGCGAATGTGCCAGCCACCTTCCGTGCCACACGGGTTCGCGCCTTCAGCGAACTGCACTACCAGTTCGTCGGACCATGACGTCGGCACGCAAACTTGCATGTCAAGTGCGCCGCGCTGTGTGACTTCGGCGGCCATTCAGTTTCCTTCCACGTTTTCGCCTGGGATCATTTTGCGGAATTGACACCAGCCCTTCAGGTTACCGTGCCATTCCGGGTGCTTCCACGAAGGACCGTATTGCGGCTTTTTTGGGTCGTTATCGTTATACCCAATTATTTCCTGCCCCAGGCATACGTCCGGGGTGGCTTGGTGTTCGGCAGGGCTGGCGTGCGGCGCGCGACCGGCCGGGAACAGCTTTTCCTGGAAAAGCTTGATGTCTTCTTCGGCTGTGCTGCGCTTACCGGTTTCGAAATTTTCGTAGCTGACGCGGGCATTGCGCGCCACAGACACCATGCGCAGCAACGTCAGGGTTTCGGTCGGGTCGCTTGTCTGCTGGGCCACGGCCGCGCGGTCTTCGTCGTCCACGAACGGCAGGTGCCATTGACCGGGCTTCAGCAGTGTGGGCGTCGACTTGAACATGGCTTCCCACATGGCGTGGGCCAGCGCACGCATTTCCGGCTGGGCTGCCTTGTCAAGGCGCAGGCTGTAGAAGTTCAGCCAGTCAGTCGACGTCACCACCACGTTGATGTGGCTGAACGGTTCCAGCAAGCGGTTGGCAATTTGCTTATGGACGCCAATTTCTAAAAGACGTTCAGCGAAGGAAGCGGCTTCCAGTGCGGCATTTACCCAAATACCTTGGGCCGCCTGCTTTGGTGTCAAATTCCAATCTTTGAATTCCCCGAAGTCGTCCAGTTCGGCTTCCGCCTGCATGCCGGGCTGGTTCTTGCCCCACCACACGGGCGCGGCGCGCAAGGCTTCGGTGCGGACTTCTTCCAGAAGCTTCGACGTCGGCACCGCCCGGCTGCTGGACGCATTGCGGCTGAAGACCCTGTGCGTCATGAATTCCCCATGGATAAATTTGGGGTAACGCAGCTTCATGGTCGTCAGCCGCTTGTCCTGCGGGCTAATGCTGTCCAGCACTATTTCGGCGGTAATCATTTTTTCCTTCCAGCTTTCACAAGCTTGTAGTCATACCCCATGGCGCGGGCGACAGCCATAATGGTGGCGTGCTGCGGGCGGCGGGTGCCCTTGTTGAACCAACCGCGCAAGGTGCCAATGCTGACGCCGGACTGTTCGGAAATTTCCTTGTCCGACATGCCGACGTCCTTCTTGACCGTCCGCAGTTGGTCAATTGCGGGGTCCTTGTCCTTGAAGGAATAGGACTTGTAGACGTTGATGGTTGTTGTTGCCATGACTTAGTCCACCTTCATTTTTTCAAGACGGGCTTTGCGAAGCTTCTGCGCAGCGCGGAAGGCCCGTTTCCGCTTGGCAGACCACGGCGGCATTTTCTTTTTCTTCCCGGCTTTGCCTTTGGTCTTGTTCTTGTGGAAGGGGACCTTTTCGATAACACCCACTTGAATGCCGTCGAACCTGCCTTCCAGGTCGGCAATAATGCCGCCGACCTTGTCTTCCGAAACCAACAACTTCACTTCCATCATTCTAAGCATGCGAACCCCTGCTAACCTATTCCTGTTGAAACATACGCGGCGGCTATTTACTCGACGTCTTTCCAGCCGCGCAGAAACTTTTCGATGCGACCCTTTTCTTCCTTTTCCCGGTCCTGCGCTTCCTGCCAAGCGTCGTGGTCAATGTAGCTGGAAATTTCGGTATCCAGCAGTTCACGAATGACGGTCGGGTTCAACGCGTCCAATTCCCAGGACTGGTCACCGAACTTCTTTTCATATTCGGTATACCGGCTGTCGGTCGTCTTGGCCGGGTTCGGCGGCGGTTTATAACGGTTAATCTGGTCCATGTTCAGCGCCAGCCTGCGGACTTCCACCAGCGTGCCGTCCATGTTTTTGTTCCAGAACAATTCCAGCCGTTCGGCATTGTCGCGCGTCATGTCAATGCCGCTGGGGTCATGGTCGCCCAAATGCAGGACCACGGTGCGCTGGCCATTTTCATTGTGTTCGGCAAAGCGGTTCGCCGCGACGTACATTTCGGACTGCGAGGAATTTCCACGGCAGGCGAAGTAGGGGACCTTGTATTGGTTACAGACGCGTTCAATAACGCCGACCAAGGCTTCCTTTTCAATCCAAACTTCCAACCGGTTGTCCTGGTGCTTCCACATGTCGTAATGGAACCAGTACGGCACGCTTTTGAAATATTCGCTGACTGTGCCCCAGTTCGGAATGCTTTCCAAATTGCGGGTGCGGTCTTCCATGGCTTCCCAGTCAATCATACCAGCAAGCCGTGCGTCGTTTATAATGCTGCCCAGTCGCTTGTATTCGGTCTGCTTGTTTGGCAGCCAGTCGCGCGACACGAACTGATAGTAAAGCTGGCGCAAGGTCAGCGTCAGGCCCTGGGCCATGTATTCCCTGCAAATGGTGTCCGCCTTTTTGATTATGTCCAGGCTGGACGCGCTGAACCGCTTTTCAATAAATGCTTCCTTCACAGTGGCACCCTTTCCAAAACCCCGTCGTCCGGGGGGTTGTCTTTCAAAATTGCCGCCAAGCATTTGGCAATGGCTTCTTCCGGGGTTGGTCCCCAGCCGGAATAATCGAAATATTCGCCTAGCATGACCGGCCCAGGCACGCCCGCCAAACAGGACCAAATGTATTCGTCTTGCGGGCGGTTAATTCCGAACGTAATGGAAGCTTCCCCGCATTCCGGGTTCACCGCCTTGGCGACTTCTTCCAGCTTTGCTTTCAGGTCTATCATAGCGCCGGTCCGCTTCCCACCAGTTCGTCGTCCGGGTTGTCGCTGTGCGCCATTTCTTGAAGCTTTTCCCATTCCAGTGGTGACAGCGGTTTGCCAAACACGAAGCCGTCGCTGTTTGCATACGAGCAGTAACGTGGGCAGTATTCCGCATTGTTCAAGCCCAGCGCCACACGTTCCAGCGGCGTCGGTTCGAAGCAAACGTAAAGCTGACTTTCGCCCTGCACGTCCATATGCTCGCCTTCGCCACTGTCAGCAAGTATGCCGTAATAAACGGCAGCCAGCGTACAGTTTTGGTATTTACCTGGGTTCGTCACCAAGCCAGTGCCGTCAAATGTATACCCCTGAATAATTATCGAAAGAAGCAGCAGCGTGGACTTCTTTTCAGCCCATTCTTTCTTACGCGCTTCCAAATTCTTTTCTTCACCCGTCATGTCGTTCCCTTTCCGCTTTCCAATTTTATCTGTTCAACCAGCCGGTCGACCGCTACACCGCTGAAGTCTGCGCGCCGGGCCTTGGCTTTCAAGGTGTCGCCTTCACCACGGTTGTGGGGCGTTTTCCACCAACGCACTGCCCCACAGGTTCCACATACCTGACGGCGGGTCGGCTGCTGCGGCCAGTCGTGGGCGCAGGTCGCTTCGCCCTTCCGGTGGCTGTAGGCCCAATGGCCCATGACTTCGTGCAGCCCCACCTTCTTGCGTTCGTGTTCCATGGCCCTGACGACGCGCTGGACGACCTTGTCCCTGGGCAGCATAAGGGTCAGGACCTGGGTGCGCGGCTTTGCGCTGTCGCGGGCCTGGGCGCGTCCAGGGACCGGTTCCGTGGGCGGGGCGGCGTCGACGTACCGGGTCAGGCCTTGGCGGTTCAGCAGGGCGCACAGGGCACCGAACCAGCGGAACTGCCCGGCCGTGCCAGACATAAGCGTTTTGAATTTTTCCCCGTGGGGTTCGCCTTCAACGGCCGCCACAAACAACGGACCGGCCAAGCGCACCTGGACGCGCGGGTCTTCGGACAGCACGTCGCTGCCTGGGTATTTTTTAAGGATGTTAGAAGTAAAAAGCCAGTCTGCCACGGTAAAGTTCGTGCCCGACGCTTTCATGTAGGTCTTCAGCAATTCGCTTTCTTTGGCCGGGTACTTGGAATTGGTTTCCGCCACGCAGGGGAACCAGCAAAGTTTTTTGTCCTTGGCCGCATACGACAAGTTATTTATGGTTTTCGAGTCACCGTCAGTGACGACCAGGAACGAAGGTACTTCGCCAGCGACGTCCCCCAGCCTGTCCTGTGCGACACGCAGTTCGTTGTATATTTCTTCCCGGTCCAGAATATTCCATTCAATGATAAGTACTTCGAATGGCATGCGGGCATTAACGGCCTGCTGAAGCAAATATTCCGGGTCCAGTTCAATGGACAATTTGGAAATCGCCCACAGCAAATCTTTGGTCAAGGTAATGGTGTGCAAAGTATTCGGCTGTGCCAGCCCGCGCAGAAGCCTGCGGAAGTTCATGGACGCTTCAGGGTGACGGACAAGTTTCTTCCAGCCCATAACCCGAAGTTCTGGCCACTTGGCGCAAGACGCGAATGCTTCGGACCAATCCATTACAGACCCAGTTCCTTCAGTTCGGCAATGCTTTTGGCCGCACTTTTGTGCAGCACCCAAATACCGCCCTTCTTCAACCATAGTGGCTGGTACTTTTTCCAGTCATCCACTATGACGTCACCGGGCGAACAGTGCAGGCTTTTGTCCCTGCTGCGGCACGGCCGAACTTCAAAGCCATGGCCCAAGTGTCGTGCAACCCAGTCCCGTTTACTGGCGGCGGCTTTTTCGGTGCCAATTTTCGGAACGCCGGTCAGGAATATGGGGTTGTGTCGCTTCACGTAATCGAACAATTCGTGCGCGTCGTGCATGGGCGGCGCTTCTTCGAAGAACGGAATTTTGCTGACTTCCGCCCAACTGACGTCCTGGTTAGGGTCGTCGCGGTCCGGCACCGGACCTATGTGCTTTTCATAGTGCCGGTCGAAGTCCACAAACACACCGTCCAAATCTAAAAATAACTGCATGTTAAGCCTTCACCCACTTTCCTTCTTGTCTGTCACGACCCTTTTCAAACCGGTGGGTCACGCCGGGCCATTCGTTGAAACGGCCGGTCTGCCATTTAATGTATTCGTCCAACTGGGCTATGGCCGCGTCCCGCGCCTTCAGGTCCCGTTCCTTGAAATATTCCCAGTGTGACTGGCCAGAACTGGCGTAGTGCTTTTCCTTCAGCTTGGGGTGTTCCGCCAAGGCGGCTTCACAAGTTTCCCTGGTCAGGTTCACGAAAATGGTTTTGTACTCCGACTTCCACTTGTATTGCCATTCTTCCTTCGGCTTCAGAATTTCGTAGTGAACAACAATCGAACTCAGTTCGCGCTTGACGTCGTTGCGGTCCTTTCTAAAACGCGCCAACCGGTGTTCACAAATTTTTATATGTCCTTCCAGGAAGGCGCGGTCGGCTTCATACGGCAATTTCCGCGCGCCGTCGCAACTGTCGGTCTGCCACCCTTCACCAGGGCGTTCGTAACCGTGGTGGGCTATGACACCCAGTTCCGCGTATATCTTCCGAGCGCAAATTTGGCAGGTCATGGCTTCCGCGTTGCGAATTTCTTCTTCGACCTGCTTCTTGGTCTTGGGCTTTTCCTTTTCCGGCGCGGCAATAATTTCCGCGCGCAGGGCAGCACAGACCTTCAGCATTTCCAGTTCTTCAGGAAACTTGGCGAACATGGGGTAATGCTTTTCCTTCAGCACATGACATGCCGGGAAGGACCAATAGAGTTTTTTGTAGGCTTCGCTTTCGCGGTTGCCCGCCAGCAGCTTGTCCCGAATTATCCGTTCGGCTTCTTCATAAGCCCTGGTCGCGTGTTCGGCGGCGTCCTTTCGCGCCTGCTTGGTGTGGAAGCCTTGCGCCAGCATTTCCCTGGCGCGTCCAACGTGCTTTTCGTATCTTTCCATGTTCAGCACAGTATGTCCCCGAAGTCATAGTTGGGGTGGGAACCGGACTTTTCACAGTGGTCCAGCCAGAACTGCGACGGGGCCTGTTTCCAGTCGTCGCCGCGCAAAATTTTCATGGCGGCGTTCCAGCGCTTTTCGGCGGCGTCACGCGCGTCCTGCGCCTTGCGGGCAGCGGCTTCAGCTTTGTGCAGGGCCTTCAGGGCCGCTGCCATTTTCAGGGGGTGTTCCATAAGTGTCCTTTCCGAAGACACTCGAAACATAAGCCTGTTCGGGGCTGGTTACAAGGAGTAAACTGCGGCAGCCTGTCGCACCTACTCGTCGACCATTTCCTTAACCATGGCCGCCAGCCCCTGCGCCCTGGTCACCAGAATGGCTGGGTGGGTCGACCGGTCTTCTTCGGCGGAAAGGCCGATTACCCCCAGTTCGCCACAGCGGTAGACCAGGACGGGGGTGAATTCCGACACCCACAGGCCCAGCATGGCCCTGACAACGGCTTCTTCGCACACCATGACCTGCCACTGGTAATAGTCTAAGGCGACTTTACGGGCGTCCAGGGTGTCTTTCATGGCGTCGTCAATAAGGTCCCTTATTTCAGTGCCCGTAGGAATTCCAAAACGGTGTCCGCCGTTCTAGTCGCTATAACCATCTGCTGCGGATCGCCGTCTGGGTGATTTTTCGTCGGCAAAAATCGCCTATCCTGCGCTAACATGACAATTTCACCACAGATTGGAGTCAGGTTTATTCGTTTCCGAAACCACCGCATGAGGTCACCTTAAAATTTGTTGCCCATTTTTCGTCCGCTTCGTCCCAGAAGACCGGCCCCAGCGACTTCCCCGGCCACGCTTTGACAACTGGTTCGCCGCCAGACCGACCTTCAATTGGACGCAGCGGAAACCATTTGCCTTTGCAGCGCGAATTTCCGAGGCGTCCGGCCAGCCCATGTAAATTTGCCATACTTCGTTTTCGTCCTTGCACAAGTCAATGAACACCAGCTTGTGGTCGGCGTCAACGATACCGAAGACCTTGCGCGCGGGGTCCAGAAATTTCATTCAGCCGTTGACCTTCGGTATTTGCATTTGTTGCATGCCGGGCGGCACGAATGGCGTCCGGCCTTTTTGTTCTTCCGGGCTGCCCGGCGCATTCAATACCATTTTGATCCAGGCATGAAATATTGGCGGTAAGCCTTGATTCATATGGACGGTCACACCGTGCGCGGCGGCGACATTCAAACAAAGCTGAACACCTTCGAATGCTTCGGCGGCCGAATTCATCATTTCGACGTCCGGCGTCATGGGCACCATTTTCCAGCCGGGCGGAATAACTTGAAGTTTTGACGACTCCAAAACTTTCTTAATTTTATCTGAAACGGTGACCCACCCTTCTGCGTCCTTGGCCTTCAGGAAGGTTCCCAATATTACGACAATTTTCTGAACGACTTCGTCCATACTGAGCACATTCGAATGCAGCGGAGAATTCAGTTCGGTCATGACATTTTTCCATAGACAAGGGTGGTCCTACCTTCAACATACGTTTCCGGTCGGGCGGTGTGAATACAGGTCAGCAGGCCGGACAGCGCGGCCTGGGCCAAAGCGTTCGGGTTTGCGCTTATGCCTTGGTGAATGGCGGCGACATAATCGTGCGGCGTACCGTTCACCGGCAAGGTTATGGCCAAGGTCACCGTGTCCATTTCACATGTCCGTCCAGGCAGGCGCGGCGGCGGCCATGGCCTTCCAGCAGCCTATGGCGTCGTCGTCGCCAATGGGCGTACCAAACTTTTTCTTTGACCAGTCGCGCGCCGCGTCCAGCATGGCTGGCGTCGGTTCCGCGACAAACACGGTCGGCATGACCTTGATAATTTCTTCCAGGGTTTCGCGCATACCTTCGGCTTCCCCGAAAGTCCAGGTGCGGCCGTAATGCGCTTTGCACGCTGCGGCGACCATGACGTCCGTGACAATTGTCATTCGTCGTACTCCTGAATGTAGAAATCGTAGTCGGCGTTTCGGTAACCCTTGAAGGTCTGCATGACCAGCCACGCTTCCGCCAACGAAAGTTTGGTCGCTGCTTCGTGGTCGCGTGTAAAAACGATACCACCGTCAAGCCCCAATATGGCGTATTTCCCCGGTGAACAATCGGTTTCAATTGTGGAACGGGTTCGAATTACATACTGCGTCATTCGCGCTTGTAACCTTTCAGAACTTCGCGCAGCACGTCGACATGCTTGCCGACGAAATACTCTGTACCGTCGTAGGACTTTTCCGTCATGTAGCGGCGGGCCGCAGCAATTGTCAGACTGTGGTAACCGACCATGGGCTTTGGCGTTTCCCCATTGGCGAAAGCATAATAGAAACCATGCAGCGCGTGGTAGGCGCGGCCCAGTTCTTTTTTCAGCCGTTCAATTTCTGCCGACGCCCAGGCCGGGTAACCAGGACATTCTGGGCGGGGCAAGCCGTTACACGGTCCACCTTCGTGGTAACCGCGCGTGCAAATTTGAACCTGGGGGACTTCGTCTGTCATTTCATTTCCCCCATGGCAGCTTCCAAAGCTGCGCGCATGCGTTCCTTACAACTGTTCCAGGTCTTCGCCTGAATTTCTATTGCCACCAAGGTTGCCAACGAAATAGGCGGAAGTCCATATTCAACCCGCACCTTGTTGGCATGCGCGAGTATGGCGGCTTCCACCATGACGTCGGACACCGGTAATTTGCGTCGTTCTTCACGCACCCGACGCATGGCGTCCAGTGCTGCACATATGTCGTAAGTTTTGATGCCAGCGCGGCACCGTATGGCACTTTGTGGCTGCAACTGGCGTTCAAAACACGACGCCAGTATTTCGCGGTCAGCAGCTTCTTCATTTTCAATCATTTCAACGTCCCGTCGAATTTTGCGCCCGGCATACCGTCAAACATACCGCGCAGCACTGTGCCGTCTTCGAACTTCACGTAACCGTCTTTGATGCCATGACCACAACAGCCGAATTCCACGCCGGGCAGGTCGGCTATGCACGGGTCGTGTCCTTCTGGGGTACGGTGGCGCTTGCAAACGATGCACACTTGTTCGGCGCGAATTTTTTCATAGGTTTCGAAACTGTAGCGGGCATGCCCTTTGCCCCTTGGCGGCATTGGCGGCACCCAACCGTCGTCGTGCGGCTTCTTCACCCAGGCGTGCTTGTTGAAGCTGAACTTCGTGGTCATTTGAAAGTTTCCGTTGCTTCGTCGTAGCCCATAAGTGCCGCAATTTTCTTCAGCACGTCGGTCGGCATGGACGTAACCGCGCTGGCTATATTCCGGCCGTGTTTTTCAGCCCATATGTAATCGTTCATGCCCGCTTCGGTGTACCACTGGTAGCCGCCGTAGCCACCACTGCCGTGTTGAAACATGGTCTTCTTGTTGACCTTGTTGGTTCCAACCAGCCACGATGCCCTGGTTTCCCCGGTCACTTGGCTGGGTCGCATATGGAAATTCCTGCTGCCGTCGCGCGGCCGGTAGTTGTAGTCCCGGCAATACAACGTCGTGCCAATTTTAATCATGCTTTTACCCGTTGCAGGTTTTCCCAGGCATGCTTGCAGTTGACGCAGGTTATGGTGGACCTGTCTGGGCGTGCTTCGTAATCGGTCCAGTCTTTCGACAGCACTTGCCCGCACAGCGTTTTCTTGCTGCTGGCGACGGCGTCACGGCAATGGACCTTGTGCGGCTTGCCGTCCCATTTGGGAACGGCTGGTTTGGTCAGGACCAATTCCATGACGTGCGGGCTGTTGGCGTCATACCCCAAGTTGGTGACAGCGACCGCGAATTTTTTCTGGCTTTGCAGCGTCTTCAGATTTGATATAAGTCCACACACCTTGTCCAGTTCGCGGCTGACAATGTATTCGTCTTCGTCGGCGGCTTCCGCCCACCGTCCAACTTCAGCGGTTGGTTCACGAATTTCCTGAATGCGGTTGAAGTTGTTCCGCACCTCAATTGCCAATGTCCGCAGTTCGTCGCGGTATTCACACAGCAACGTTACCAGCAATTCGCGTTTGTCGCTTTTGTCCATGGCCATTAGTGCGTCCTGTATTTTGGGCCGGGACGTATTTCGTCTTCGCGTTCCTGGTGTTCTTCGAATGCTTCGTCGGTTTCGTCTTCATATTCCACGAAGACATAGATGGTTATGGTGCGGCCCCTTTCGTCCAGTTGGTCGAAAGAATTCAGGTAATTGTCGTAGTCGATGCCCTGGGGCATTTCGTCCTTGTCGGTCACGGCGTGAATGCGGCACGGGTGGTCATGGTCGCTTTCGACGTGCCCCATGGTGTGCAGCCACATGGCATTTTGTCCGTTGACCGACGCGCGTAGTATCGTGTCACCGCATGGCAGCCGAATTTTTGTAGTGCCGGTCGCGGGCATGTTTATTCTGCGAATTTTCTGGGTCATGTTTCGTCCATGACGGCGTCGATCAGTTTGACGGCGTCGGCCGGTGTCATGTTGTGCATGTCTTGGTCGCATGGAATGAACAGGTGCAGGGCTTGGTCTGTGTTCAAGTCCAGCAGCTTCTTTGCCTTCCCGAAAATAACGTCATTGCTCATATTCAGCAGTTCTTTTTCCGACTTTCTGCCGAAGGCCATGACGGTCCAGCCTGCCATACAGGCGGTGGTCTGACAGTGGTGGTCGCTTTGGTCGGGTAAGGCGGTTTCGACAAAGTCCGCCATGTTGAAGCCGACCACCGGCTTGGCTTTGCTTTTCGACAGGGTGACCATTAACTGGCGCAGGACTTTCATGCGTTCGCGGTTCACGACTTCACCTGCTTTCTGGTCACGACCAATTTGCTGGTGACCAGTTCGACGCCGACCAGCTTGTAGGTTGCTTGGTAGCGGCTTTCACCTTCCGATGGGGCGTTGGTGCTTTTATTCATGACATAGAGTCGTTTGGGGTTGTCGTCATATTCCCGTTCGAACACCGTAATAGCGGCGGGGAATTTCGGTTTTCTTTTCTTGGGCATGTCGTGGGCCTTTCCGTGTCAGGCATACATACGTGCGCCATTGGCTACTCGCAAGACCTGTTGGTGGCTTTATTTCCTCAGTCCTACCCACCCAAGGGTGGTGAAGGGCATAGCACCACCTTCCCTGCCAATCCTGTAAAGGAACAGCAGGGTCAGTGGCATATGCCGTTTCACCACCCCTTTCCCAAGGTATGGAGCCACAGGCAGGTGCGAAGGGGTATTGCCCGCACCTTGACCAATTCGCACTTGGGTGGACCAACGCCCGTCCAGCCCCAGCTACCCCGTTTGGCTTTCGCACTAGGGCGGGACCTATGCTGCCCACAGTAGGTCCCTTGAACTTCATGGCATGCTGCCGTCTTACCCGACCATGCCATTGCTAAACGGAAAGGCTGCACGCCGGTTCGACAAAGCCCCAGACGCCGCCGTGTTAGACATACGCACCGCTTCCCCGTTGCGTAATTTTTGGGACTTCAATAGCGTTCTTCCCCACGCGCGGGTCTGGGCGCGGGCCTGTCGAAGGGCTATGCCAAAGTGAAAAACAAGAAAGCACAAACAACGCCTGCTGCCTTTGCCGATATTATTCCCACCACCACCGACCCACGGGTTTTCAAAAAACTAGAAGCACTTTGCGCCATAGCAATTGCCGCCAGCAAAAACGACCCAGTGGTGCGCGCTGCCATTGCTTCCCTGAACATAGAAATGCGAACCGTGGCTGGTGAACGTATTGGCCACGACGGTATCGACAACACGGTGTTGTCCCAGCTTCTGAAACGCACCGACCCCAACAAGCCCATGGGCCATGTTCCGCCCGCGCCCATGCGGGACCCTATTGACGTCCTGGAACTGAATGGCGTCCTGGAACCTGTCCATGTTTCTGCGGCACGCGGCATGCGTGACATATGGCAGGCCTTTGGGCGCTGTCTGACCGTGTCGGGCCGTGGCTACGAACGCAGCGGTGGCGGCGTCAAGCGGGCGTCGGCACTTCAACCGCTGGACGTCATGGGCGAGGAAACGTGGGAATTCTATAAGGAAGTCTTCACGCCCTGGTACAACACGGTCAAAAACCTGACCATTTCGAAGAAGACCACCGGCAACGTCAAAGCCTTCGACATTATTTTCCGCATCGTCATTGACGAATATTTCCCCGACGCCGTCGACAGCTTCATGCAATTGGAAAGTGGAACGGCGCTGCGGGTCATGAAGACCCACCTTGGCCGCTTCTTCGACGCCGCCAACGGTCAGTTCTTCACCACCGACCAGAACACGTCCCAGCGTATGGTTGACGACACCGACAAGGTTGCCGTCGCTGCTTAACCCTGCTGGGGCGGGGTGCCCCAGCGTTGTCTTCCAAAACCAAAAACAGGAAACATAGACATGCCGCACATTGGCCCCCGCACCGCCGCCGCCGACAGTCTTCATGCCATGAAGTACCGGGGACCCGGTGAAGACTTCCGCGAAGCCATGAACAGGGTGGCGTTCGGTCTGAAGGACAGTGACGCGCATTATATGCAGTTCCGCGATATTATTCTTCACCAACGTTTTCTTCCTGCCGGGCGCGTGCAGTCCGCCATTGGTTCGCCAAAAGCCGTGACCGCGCTGAACTGTTATGTGTCCGGCCCCATTGCCGACAGCTTCGTCCATGGCGAAGGCTGTATCATGGACCGCGCCAAAGAAGCGGCGGCGACCATGCGCATGGGTGGCGGCATTGGTTACGATTTTTCGACATTACGTCCACGGGGGGATAATATTCGCAAGCTGGCTTCGCAGTCGACCGGCCCGGTTTCCTTCATGGCCATTTTCGACGCGGTGTGCCGCGCAACTTCTTCGTCAGGTCACCGCCGTGGTGCGCAAATGGGCGTGCTGCGCGTCGACCACCCCGACATTGTCGAATTCATCAATGCCAAGCAAAATACAAACAACCTGACCGGCTTCAATATTTCTATCGCCGTCACCGACGAATTCATGGAAGCGGCGCTGAACGGCAAGGAATTCGACCTGCGCTGGAACGGTCAGGTCTACAGCACCATAGACGCGGCGTCCTTGTGGAATTCCATTATGCGTTCAACCTGGGACTGGGCCGAACCGGGCGTGCTGTTCATTGACCGCATCAATGAAATGAACAACCTTTGGTATTGCGAAAACATTGCGGCGACCAACCCGTGCGCCGAACAACCCCTGCCGCCCTTCGGGGCCTGCCTGTTGGGGTCCTTCAATTTGGTCCAGTACCTGGAACCCGCGCCGACGCCGCGCCCTGTGGGTGCGCCAGCCTGGGACTTCAACTGGACCCAGTTCAACGAAGACATTCCGGCCGTGGTGCGCGCCATGGACAACGTGACCGACCGCAGCAAGTACCCGCTGCCCATGCAGAAGGCCGAAGCCCAGAACAAGCGGCGCATGGGCCTTGGCTACACCGGCTTGGCCAACGCCGCCGAAGCCCTGGGCTATGTCTATGGGTCTTCGGAATTCCTTCTGTTCACGTCCGGCATTACCAAGACCTTGGCCGAACAGGCCTACCACGCCAGCATGAAGCTTGCCGTCGAAAAGGGTGCCTTCCACTTGTTCGACGAGGAAAAATACCCGCAAAGCAAATTCGTTCAGAAGCTGCCGCTGGAATTGCAAAAGGACATTGCCAAATACGGCATTCGAAATTCCCACCTGACGTCCATTGCCCCCACCGGCACCATTTCCATGACAGCCGACAATGTGTCTTCAGGCCTGGAACCGGTCTTTTCCTATTCGACCCAGCGCATGGTGCAGACCCCGAACGGCCCGGTGCTGACCACCATTGACGACTACGGCGCGGGCTTCCTTGGCGTGAAGGGCAAAACCGCCGACGAAGTGACGGTGGAAGAACATGTCGCCGTGCTGCGGACGACACAGAATTATGTGGACAGTTCGGTTTCCAAGACAATCAACATGGACAGCGCCGTCATGTCGTGGTCGGAATTCGAACAGGTCTACAGGGCATGCTGGGAAGGTGGGGCGAAGGGCTGTTCGACATTCAACAAGTCCGGCAAGCGCATGGCGCTTCTGACGGCGGCCCCGAAAGACGACAAGGAAGAAGAAGTCGAAGGCGAAAGCTGTGTCATTCTGGAAAATGGCCAGCGTTCCTGCGGTTAAGTTTTAATCACGTTATTTAGGGGTCTGTCATGTCTACGTCAAAAAAGTTGTATGGTTCCGTCAAGTTCTTTGCCGAAGGTAAGGGCTATGGTTTCATTGTCCCGGCTGACGGTGGGGCGGACGTCTTCTTTCATATCAAAAATGTAAACGACGGCAAGGCTGCGCCGCCGCAGAAAGAAGACAAGGTGTCGTACACCATTGTTACGGGCAAGCGCGGTCCCGAAGCAGGCGACGTCAGTATCATTGCCTGAAATTGCTTCCACCCTGTGCCTGTGTATGTATAGGCACAGGGTTTCTTTCCCCCAACAGAAAAGGCGCAGCATATGCCCGACAAGTCGACCCTTTTCAGCGGCGGGTTCGTTACCGCTTACTTGCTTTTGATATTCATTGGCTGGCTTATTATTGGCCCGCTTTCGAAAAGCTATAGGGAACTCAGGCGGAAACCCGGACGCCCGTATTCCCTGGTCATTCACTTCGGGAAGGGACTTCAAAAAATGCTGACAATCAATAGCGACAGCCCCGGTTCGGCTGCAACACTGAACGCCACGGACCGTCATGGCGTTAACCGTGCCCTGGTGGGCGTGCCCGCCTGGAAGTCTTCGGACGAAAGCATTGCCACCGTGACGCCTGCTGCGGACGGCCTGTCCGCCTTGGTCGTTCCCGTGGCCAAAGGCGAATGCGACATTACCGTTACCGCCGAAGGCGACCCGACCCCCGGCGTCGACACGCTGACCGGCGTCGGCCATGTCGTCGTCACCGACCCGGAAGCTTCGCAGCTTTCCGTTTCCTTCGGGCCGCCCCAGTAACTCTGGGTGACCTGTTGCGTATGACTAAGGGCGGCCGGTGTGGCCGCCCTTTTTCATTGGTGGGTTATGGGTTACGAAATTCAGGTCGCTGGGGGCATAATTTTTATAACCGGCCTTTGTCTTATGCTTATTGGCACAGCGTTTTCTTGCCTTATGGCAGGCTTCACACACGAACTGGAATTGGAAGGTATACCCGCCAGCCTGCTTTACATTGGCCTATTCTTGGGCAGCGTCGGTATTGTAATCGTATTTATAAGTTATGCGTTCGGGGCACCGCAATGACATTCTTCAGGCCCTATACCAGGACAGCCAAGCTTTCCGAAAATGGCGTCTACCGGCATTTGCTTGTCAGGGAATGGGACGTCGAAAACCGTAAAAGTGCTTGCTTTATCATGTTGAACCCTTCGACTGCCGACGCCACCAAGGACGACCCCACCATTCGCAAATGTATCAAGTTCGCAAGGGCCTGGGGCTGCGGCCGGTTATTGGTCGTCAACCTGTTCGACGTGCGCGCCACCAAGCCGTGGTTTATGAAGAAGCACCCAGAACCCGTCAGCGACGTTAACGACTCTTATGTGCTGCTTATGGCGCAGAAAGCTTTCCATAATGGCGGGCTAGTGGTTTGCGCCTGGGGCATGCACGGCACCCACCAGGACCGCAACAAGACCGTCTTGGACATGCTGACCGGCGCAGGCATAACGCTGCATGCTTTGCGCCTGTCGAATTCGGGGCAGCCCTACCACCCGCTATACCAGCCGGACGACGCCAAGCCTTTCGTGTGGACGCCATAAAAAAGACCACCCCCGAAGGGGTGGCCAAGTAATGTCGGCGTGAAGGCGAAAAAACACCGACACTGGGAAGACTATTTACAGAGCTTACGGACCTTCACATAATCTTCCAGCCATTTCTGGCTGTGCGGTCCGTCCGCGTCCAATTCGAAAAGCAGGTCCGTCTGTTCCTTCGTGGAATAGACGGGCAGCGCGGCGCAGTCCAATTTCTTGACGACCGGCGTTGGCGGGTCAGGAATGAAGTGGGCCACGGCCGAAATACAGCCCGACAGCACCAAGCAGACCAGAACGGCAAGCGTGGCGTATTTCATGACTGTCCCGTGACCAGCACGTCCTTTAGCTGCGCAAGGGCTTCAGGTGTGCCGGACGGCGCGGAAATTTGCTTCGTCGCCGCCTTCACTTCCTTGATAAGTGTATTCGAATTGGCGGCATGAACTGAACCGGTCAGCGCCACAATATTCATTTTGGCGTCAACCGTGTCGGCGTCGATCATGGAATACAAAGCGCTGCCGACCGACAGAATAAGTCCACCCGCCGCAGCAGACAAAACCCCGGCAATGGTCGCGGCATTCGAGTCCGGCAGACTGGTGACGTGTAGGTGCAGGTACTGGTAGGTGTTCACCAGCACGAAGGTGCCAGCGCCCTGGGAAGCCCAGCGAAGCCACTTCATAAGCTTCGCTTTGATAACCGGGTTGCAAAGCCAGTTCTTGATAAACGTCGGAACTAGCGCAGAAAGTAGTGTCATGGTTTTACCCCCTTAGTCGTGTGGATCGGCAATAATGAATGCGTGGTCAATTGCGGCATAACCTTTCAAACACCGCACGAGTACGCGAATGGAATTCAGACCATTTATTCCCAGGCCGTCCATTAGACTGCTGACCATGCTGCTTCCAGCACCGGCCGCAGGCGGGCCAAAACCGTAAACGACGCCATAACCAGCATTGCTGGCCGCGCCGGAAATTCCGCTTTGAATAGTGCCGCCGACGTCGACCCCAGGTCGGTAATTGTCGGCAACGTCGTGGCAGGCTGCTTCGTCCTTCTTTTTCTGTTCTTCGTCAAACACCTTGGCGTAGACCGGCTTATACTCTTTCGAATTTGGAAACAGCAGCGCCATGGCACCACAGCCGGAAAGAAACGGAAGAAGCAACACAAAAGCTATGACCTGTTTCATGTCGCTTCCCCCAATTTCCTTTTGCCGTTACGGCGTGGTCTTGACGGCGACGGCGTTACCGACCGCTGCCAAGATCGAAGACGAACCGGCCTGAATGCCAGCCGCTTCCGCCTGCGTTGCCGTGTCAGACACGACCTTGGCCAAAACGTGACCCGTGTCCTTGCCGCCTGCGGCAAGTGCTGCCACTTCTTCCGTAGCAAGCCTTGCGACCGCCTGCGTGGCAATTGGTGCCAGCGCCTTGGCTTCGGTGGCGACAAAGCTTTTGAAGAACGGCAGCACGTCCGCCGAATACCAATCTTCAAGCGACTGAATGAATGCAAGTGTCATAATGTAACTCCGTGGTTGAATGGTGAACGAAAACCGCCACACCGGTAGGCCACAGGCCAACAACTTCCCTACGACCCCACGAAAAGCTTTCGGGTTGTCATCGACCTGTGACCCACCGCTATGGCGGGTAGGCTATTAAACCGGGTGCGGTGCGTCGGGCGCATCTTCGCTGGCGACCAACGGTTCCTGAACCGACTTCGGAATGACGCCCAGGGCGTTCTTCAAATAGGTGGCTTCCTGCTGACGGCGCGTCGGGTAGCGGTCCCCGAAGTTTTCCAACACCGACACCATGCCCAGCCAAGACCCATGAACGGCCGTGGCCCAGAATTGCGGGCAGCGCACCCAGGGTTCCCCATACTGAAATGTCACGCTGGCCAAGACAGTCTGAACGGCGTCAGGCAGGCTTTCGAACGGCTTGCCGGTGGCGCGCTGGTAGGCCGCCCGCAGCGGCGCTATTTCGGACCCTTCCGCCATGACGTCCAAGGCGTCGACGTCAGCCCCAGACAGCGTCAGGGGCTTGGTCTTTAGCGCCTGCTGTGCTGCCTTCCCCTTCAGGCCCAGGTAGGGCTTCAGGGCCGCTGCAAGGTCTGCCGGAAGCTGTTCTAAGTGGGCTAAGGTAAGCTGCCCCAGGTCCACGCCGGTTCCCACCGTGACGCCGCTTTTGCTGCCAATGGGGTCCGGTACGTAACCGTACATGATTGTGCTTTCCAGCTTGGCAATTAATTTCCAGTCGATCATTTTGTCACCATGTAATTGCGTTGACGGTTGCGTTGTCGGCGGCGGCCATGACCGACGCCTTTAGGCTGACAAGGTGGGCGCGTGCGGTGTCGGCCATGGTCCCGAAGTCCTGGTAGACAGTCAGGCCCTGGACGGCGGTGTGTGTCACCAAGGTCCACGGGTTATCGGAAATATTGGTTGCGCACATTAAGTCGCCACCAATAACCGCCACCCGTGCCATGTTAGTCTGGTCGGTATCGTTGCTGCCGTAATGTTTCACCGAACCCAATGCGCTGGACGTGAAGCCGCCAATTATTGCCGCGTCACATGCCGCTTGCAGTTCAGTAATTTTTGTCGTCTGGGCTTCCACCAGCGGCACGACCCGCGTCACGAAAGTCTGCGTGCCTGGGTCGTACTGATGCGTCATGTTGTTCAAGCCAACAGGCGCGTCGTCTGGAATTAGAACTATTGACCCACCGGGTGGGACAGGCTGTTCGGCCGCTTGGTCGGCATTTCTGACCATGACAACCCAGGCAACGGTTACGCCGTCCGCTTTTAGAACTGCATACCTCATCGTTTCAGTTCCTGTGCGTAGACCGTGGCCGTGCTGAAAATTCCCGCGCCGAAGCATTGCAGGTCATAGGTCTGCGTCACTCCGGGGGTGTACGAAACGTCCAGCCCCATAAGGCCGAAGGCAGACCCAGAACTAAGCGTGACGGCCTGGAAGACATAACCTGTGGTCAAATTCTGCAAAGCTATTGACGCGCTGCCGCCGACTATTTGCCCACCGCCGAAGACCACCACCTGACCTGGGTAAGTCGCGTCAGGCGTCAAGCCAACACTGATGTTATTTCCACTTATGACATTGGCAGCGGCACCGTTGGAAACCGTATTCGCAGTCAGGTGACCGGTTACGATAATGTTGGTGACAATAATTGCGCTGGCGTTAATGGCACCTGCCGCAATGGTTCCAGCGGTGACGGAATTGGTCGTCATCCTATTGGCGGTAATTGAACCGTCTACCAGAAGTTCGGCAGACGCAGCCTTGCGAACAGTTACGTGGGTATAGAAGAAATTGCCAAACGCACTGAATGCACCTATGTTCATCCATATTTGCGCCCACCGTGTACCGCCCGGTGACACACATTGACCGGTGTACTGAGTTGGCGTTGTTAAGCCGGTAGCTATTATAGCAGCTTGTTGAAAACTAATCGTTGACAAGCTTGCGTCAAGAAAACGCATTCCAATCGAAACATTGTAAGCGGTTTGGTTGGAAAGGAACGCAGAAACGTAATAGCTTTCCTGCGTTGAACATGGAAATAATTGGCCGTAAAAAACGTCCCGACACGACTGCTGGGCCAAATATCGATTAGGCCAGCCATTGGCAACAAACGACGCCCCGTCGTCGTAAGCGTTGAAAGCACCACCACCAGACGCCGCCCACCCGTCAGCGCTCATAACACCGTTACCGTCGACAAAGTCGGGGTTGGTGCAAATATTGGTGGTGTCGGCAATGGCTATTTTCGAACCAATAACCGAATAGCTGGTAAGGTCAGCCCCGTTGACTGAACGTATCCATGGACCGCTTGGCTGCTGCCACCGGTACAAATTATTGTCAGTGGTTAAGAAGCAAACATTGCTTACCGCATTCGAGGCCGGAAGCGACGTAACAACTTGAACAGTGTCCAAACTTGCAGCCAACAGAATTGCAGGAATGGCTGCCGGGTCAATTTTCGCGGCTGTAATTTGTGCGTTGCCGACGTCGGCAGTTACGACTTGTGCAGCCGTGCCGTTAATACCAGCGCCACCAGTCGACGGGTAATAATTGCTGGTATTTCCGGCAATGTCGAAGTGGCGTATCCAATACCAATACTGCGTTCCCGCCACGACATTCTGGTCTATGTACATAGACGAATAGCTTGCGGTGTTATCAATATGGGTTGCCCCGCCGAAGCTGGACGTGGTCGAACGCCAAATTTCCGTTCCAGCTATGCCAATGTCCGGCGCGTCGTCCCAGTTCAGGTATAGCGCCTTTAGCTGCGGCGCGACGGTCAGGCCTGTGGGTGCGTAGAAAGTCGGCGGGCCGCCAATGACATGGGTGTACGGCGTGACCGTCGAAATATCTTGGTAGCCGCCACCAAAAATATTGAAGGACACCAGCTTGACGTAAATGGTCTGCCCAACGTCCGCCTTGGTGTACGGCATGACAAAAACATTTTGGTCCAGGCGCACGAACAGCGACCCAATGGCATGGGACGAAATGGGGCTGCCCCACAGACCACGCCGCAGCAGACCGGCCGTTCCGCCGTGCTTGCCAAGGTCGTAATTATAGGTCGACGTCAGCGTTGCTTGTTCATAGCTGATGTATTCACCGTCGACAAAGCACAGCGTAACCCCGTTGTTGGCGTCGGCAAGCGTGCCGCCTTCCAACACTCCGAAAGCCTGCGACAGGTTCACTGACAAAGTGTGCGTGGTGTCCGGGTCACTTCCTGACGCCAACACAGCAGTCAACTGTCCCATGCGGCTTGCGCTGGTCAGCGTCCCACGCTTGAAATAGGACGTGCCGTCCGTCGACAGGTAAATATCGCAACCGCCCCAGTTTAGGTTGCCAGTATTCGAATGTGTCGCCAGCCATGTTTCCAAACCAATGACGTCGGAAAGCTGAACCGGTACGTCGAACATGGCGGGCGCGGCTGCGTCACCAGGGTCAACGTCGAAGTCCTGAATATAACCGTCCGACGTATCTAAATTATACGTGGGGACCTTGCCAACAGTACCGGGGAATTCTTCAGCCGAAACAGTAACGCTACCATCATCGTTTTCGGTTAGGTCATAGGTGCGCACACCTTGCAAAGAAACGCCACTGAAGTTCGGGTCAGTGACCGTGACCAAGTCCATGGGGTCCAGCAGCGCGTAGCGCTGGTCCAACTGGAAGCAGTATAGGTTTTGGATATACTGGTCCTGAAGCTGGAAATTCGCAGACGTCGAAGCGGCGGTCGTGTCCGAAAAAAGGTGCAATGACTTGGACGAAGCGGCGCGGCGACCGTACCGGTTTATAAGCCCCATGTCGGTAGCCTGGGCAACGAACGGTGCGTACTGGTTCGCGCGGTCCAGGCATTCAATTTTAATGTCGTTTATTTGATCGCTTTTGCGACCACGCACTATTTGAATTGGGTCGTCGGTTCCATTACCACCACCCGTGCTGCCGCTTCCTTGACGCGGCGAAGCAGCGGGCGCACCCGAATTCGCCATAAAGTCGTCGTCGGTAAGGTTGAACAATGGCGTCGTGTTCGGCGTGAAGGTGTAGCCGTGGGCGGTAATTGCAGTCGTCCCGCGCGGTATCATTTGCAGAACGCCAGACGACCATATCACTTCTGAAAAGGTTGCCTTGGCAATGTCGTCTATGCAGGACGACATGGACGCCTGCGTACTATATGCCGGGGAAATCCATAGACCTGCCGCCAGACAAAAATTCTGGTAATTGGACATGACTGCGGTCGACACGTACCGAATGTGCAGCGTGTGACCAGTCTGCGCCGAATTGAATGTGTAAACACCAGCCGACGTGAAGCTGTACTGCCCAGCCGCAGGCGAACTTCCCACACAGGTCAGCAGCGTCCCTGACGTGACGTCCAACACCGACAAATTATATTGGAAGCTTGCAGCGTTGTTGACCGTAATAGAGGTCGCGCCTGTGCGACTTTCGTCATTGTTGACCACTTGGCCAACGCGCGTGCCCGGAAAACCAACGCCATATTGGGCATTGGAAAGCATGTCCGGGACCACCTGCGACGGGTCAGCGTCACCACCGCTGCGGCAACCGCTGCCACCGTATGTGCCCGGTGCTGTACCTTGCAGAATTCCTTCCACTTCCCAATTCATGGCGGGCAGGTTGGCGCTGGTGCCAAGGTCAATATTTGCGCCAGCCATGTAGGCGAAGCCGCTATACCCAATGACGTGGGACGCGCTTGCCCACGGTGCCTGGGCGACGGCACCACTTAGAAAATCGTAACTACCGGTGCTGACCTGCTGGGTTTGGGAAAGCCACGAACTGTAAACCCCGCCAATTGGGCCTTCGCACAAAAGACCAAGCACGTTGGCAAAATAAGTGGTGGTGCTGCTTTTCCCGCCCTTGCCACCACCGCCGCCAATAATACCGCCCTTACCACCGGACGACTGCGGCGTGCTGACTTGCTTGAAGCCAAAATAGTCCAGCAAGTTCCAGCCCACGCGCGTGGTGCCATAGATCACCGGAACGCAAAGACCATACGCACTGGATTGCAATTGCATCCCAGTGTAGCTTGGCGTTGCCGCCGCGTTGGTCTTTGGTGAACTAAATAGCGCCACGGTTGAACCAGTCCTTCACGGTGAAAAAGCGGCGCGGCCTTGGCTGCCCACGCAACGCTTTAATTTCGACGTATTTTTTCAAAACCGATTTCTGTTCCGCGTTGTCAGCCTTCACAGGCCGCATGCTGAACGCGTGAATTATTGTGGGCCATTCAATGACAATGGCCGCATGTGAAAATGACTGCCCGAATTTCCACAGCACAATGTCGGCTGGCTTCGGGTCTTCGAAAATTTCCTTGCAGAAATACAGCATGCCGGGCGTGTCGCCCTTGCCAAGCAAATAGAATTCCGCGTCGTCGTGCATGAAATAATCATGCGCGTAATGCGGAATGGGCAACGGTGGTATGACACCGACACGTTCGTAAACCTGGGCCAAGAAAGTCAGGCAGTCGATGCCACCATTCGCACCTTTGACCATGCCACGGGGCACGTAAGGGGTGTCTTCCCACGATAGGGCTTCCTGCACCACCTTGGCGCGCATTTCGTCAATGGTGACCATTTAGACCGCCAGCGTGGGCTGTGGCACGTAGGGCATGCCCCGGAAGCGCGCGGTGTTCGAAAACTTCGGGCAGCCATTGCTGTCCGTGAACGACTTGTTGCAGCCGTAGGTAATGGTGAAGGTCGTCCCGGCCACAGGGGCACTGGGAAGCGCCCCCTGCATGGCTATGACGGCCGTGGTGCCGGTCAGGGCTGCCCGCTGCACGCCTGCCGCGTAGCCGTTCAGGACGCCTGACGAAAAGGTTATGGTGCCCTGGTCCAGGAAGCCGTCTGTTATGGTCGCGCCCAAGACCGCCGTGAAGCCCCCCACGCTGGGCGCAGGGCTGGCGGACACCGTGCCGGTCGTCTGGTAGCTGGCCAAATTGACGCCGCAGGCACCGTCGCCAAGGTTGTTGACGCAAGGCACCTGGACAAGGTTCCGGGGGAACTGAAGGTTCAGCAGTTCAAGGTGGCTGTTTATGTCCAGGGTGACCAAGGACCGGCTTGCTGAAATGTCAGCAATGCGGCCGACGAAGAAGCGCACCGGGCCGCGTGTGGTGTCGCCATAGGTCGGCATGAATAGTCGATCCAGAATGACTTCCGCGCCGTCCCAAATGCCTTGCTTTATCGTTTGCAGGAATGGCGACCCCAGCACCGTTGACGAACCCGGAATGACGTCGACGGAAATTGTGTCCACGCTGGTGCCGGTCGACCAATGGACCTTTGCCTTGTGGTCGCTGCGGTCCCAGAAAGGGCCGGTCAACCCACCGGCAGAAAATATCTGCCCATTCATGGTCAGGTCGGCGTCACCGCTGCAATAGCGTAGCACCGTTCCGCCAACCAAGTTCACTGTCCAGCAATCTGCCACGTAGAATTGACGGCTGGTCAGCAGCGTCAATATTTCTGGCGAACAAGGTTTCATGTTGCCGGTAACTCCAATTTACCGTCCAACGTCACGAACTGAATAATGCGCGGTTCAGTTATGCCGTCGTTGCGCCCAATGCAGGACAGAATGCAGCCGGGCGCGGGGTGCTGGTACGGGGCAGGTGAAAGCATAAGCCCAAGCTTTTCGGACAGCAGTTCAACGGCCGTAGTGCGGTCCCAGGCAGCCACGCGAACGCTTGCACACTTACGTGGTTCTTCGGTGAACTGGAAAAGCCACACCTGCATGTGGCGCGCAACTTTTGTCATTTAATGCTCATGAATGAAAGCTTCTTCAATTCGTAGTAATTCGACATCATCTTGTCGAAGTCCAACTGGTCGTCGTCAAACCGGCACGGGAAATAATAGGTGAAGTCGGCTGTAATGGCGTGACCAGTGATCGGCACATAGGTGAACAAAATTTGTCCTGGGGTGGCGCTGCCCCAATTGCCAATGGTGTAGTCGGTGCCGACCGTCTTGGTGACGCCGTTGTCTTTGACAGCCGTGACTGTATTGGGTGCGTAGATCACCGTGTTGGCACCACCGAAGGTTCGCACCAACTGATAATTCTGCGTCGACCCACCCACTGCCGTGGCAATGGCTTGCCCGGTCACCGAATTGTCGTCCGGGTCGGTATACAGAAAGCTGTCCCAACCACCCTTCAGGGTTTCGAAGAAACCCTCTAATTGACTGAATTCGGTAAAAGCCGGTGAAGCTGACTGCCGCAGGAAATTGAAGTCCAGCACCCACTGGTAGCGCGGCGTCGACCAGTTCGCTATGCGAACTTCCTTGCCGGACTTGTTGACCTGCTTCGTCGTGTTGAAAATGGCGCTGCGCTTGGCAGGCCACGTCAAACCGGGAAGGCTGGGTAGGACTGTGCTGCTCACGTTTAGTTCGCCCTGTTAAAGTTCGGGTTGGCGTGCCGTTGTTGGCGGGCCAAGGCTTGCACCAGGGCACCGCCGCTGGCCTGGAACAAGCGCGACACACTTTGTGCATCTACGGCCGAAATGCTTATGTGGTAATGGTCGCCTTCACTTTTCCCACCACCATTAGCCCCACCTTGGGAAACCATTTGCTGCACGCCCTTGGACAGGTGCGCGGGCAGAACCATTTCGTCGGTGTGAACCTTGGCCAACATGTCGTTGTCGACCACACCACCACCGCTGAAGCCAAGCAGCGTTCCGAAGCCCATGGCAGCTTCCGCCATGGCCGCGCCGAATTCCGGGGCGGCAAGGTCAAGCGGCCACGGCGCAGCGGCCATGGACGCGACACCACCCGCGCCAGCAATAGCTGCTTGCGTCGTTATACTTGCAACCGCAGACGATTTTTCCGTCGACTGGGTGACAAACAATTTGGCGACCTGCTTTTTGATCCAGTCGTCAAGCAATTCCTGCCCCATTTGGGCGAAGGCTTGAACCACAGAATTCAGGATCGACGTCAAAGCTTGCCGCCACGTCATTGTCCCCTGAAGCATTCCAGACAAGGCATTGCTAAAGCTGTGTCCAATAGTCATGGCGAACTGCTGCCACCGCTGGACTTCGAACTGCAAAAGCTGCTGGTCCAACTGCTGAATTCGCAGGTTAGCCTGCTGCGTTATCTGGACCTTCTGCTGTTCGGCTTGGTCGTAAGCTTTGCCGACCAGTTTAAGGTCGTTTTCCTGCTTGGTAATTGCGTCCGTCTGTATTTGCGCTATGCGCGCGACGGCGCTCCGTTCCATATTGACTTTTTCGTCTTCAGAAATAAGTCCAATGGAACGCTGAAAGTCAATATTAGAGGTTACAGACTTCAGTTCGTCATTCTTTAACTTAATGAAGTCCTGTAATTCTTTCTGCTGTAACTGTTGCAGGGCAACGGCAGCAGCCACATTCGAAGCCGTAATTTTGGCGTTGGCCTCGTTGTTAATTCTGGTGCGTTCGTCCTCGTACCTTTTGTAAAGTTCGCTTTGGTGGTCAAGCCCAATTTCGGCTTGATTGATAATTTGGTTTTGTGTCTGCTGGTTCGCAAGGACAGCCTTCTTAATTAGCTCGTCCTTTTTGTCAGCCGTAATTTTGTTCAGCTTGTAGTCGTCGTCGGCTTGCTGCGTGGCGACCTTCAAAATTTGGTCGGCCGCAGCCATATGCCGCTTAACGTCTTCTTCGCTTAATTTCTGCTTCCCCTGCGCGCCGTTGTTTTCAATTTTTTGCACAGCCAACTGATGGTCAAGTTCAAGCTGGACCAGCGCGTCCTTGTCGGCCTGCTTCTTTGTTTTGTTGTTGCTGTCGGCAGCCAGTTCGTCATTAAGCGCCTTCTGCTTAATGTCATGAATTTTGTTTTCAGCCGACAGTTCCTGACCGACAAGCGCGTCCAGGGACTCCTTGCCCATAGCGAACCTTTTCTGGTTCGCTTCCTGTTCTATAGCCACACCAGTCAAAGCGGCTTTTTCGTCCGCCTTGATCATTTCGTTGGCAAGCGCTTCAGCTTCCTTGGCACCACCAGCGTCCGGTGGGGGCTTGTCACTTTTCGGGTCAGGTGTGCGGTTGCCCGTCGACGGCGGGGTAAGCAGCGGCTTTATACGGTTATGGTAAGCCTGGGCCTGCTTTTCCTGCTGCGCAAACCAACCCGCCCAGACGTTGCCAATTTCTTGAAGACCTTTTGTGGTGTCTTCCTTCGCTTGTGCCCAATGAAGCGTGAATACATCGACAAACCACTTGTCCAGGTATTTCGCAATTATGACCAACGTCAGCAGGAATGCTTCGAAGGTCTGGACTATGGACGTTATGGCAGTAATGGCCGTGTCAAGCGCGGCCACAAAAAGTTCAAGGCCGATCACCAGCGCGTCCAGAACAGTTCTGGCCACACCACCTTTTATAATGTCTTGATTAAGGGCTTCGACAAAACTTGTGGTAGCACCTATTGCCTCGTCAAACGCTGGCTTCAGCAATTCGAACAACGTGACGCCAAGCCCCTTGAACGACAAGTTCATGGTCGCAACGCCAGTGCTGGTGTTGTCCATGTCGCGCAGCATTGAACCGGACAATGTGGTCCCGGTGTCTTCTGCTATTTGCTTGAATTCTTTTAGGCCTTCCGCGCCCTTGTCCAGGATTGGAATAAATTCAGCAAAGCCACGGCCGCCAATGGCAATAGCAATTTGGGTCTTAACCGCGCCGTCTGCTGTCTGCTGAAACTTGTCAGCAATTTCCGGCAGGACGTCGTCCAATGACCGTGCGTTACCAGCCGCGTCAAGAACATTTATACCCAACTGTTCGAAGGCGTCCTTGGCAGGACCAGTGCCCGACTGGACGGTCGCTATGGCGCGTTCCAGACGTGAAAAAGCGGTGGCCGATCCTTCTACGGACAGGCCCATTATGGTCGCGCCAGCGGCTATGGTGGAAAGACTTTCGGCCGAAATTCCAAGCTGCGCTGTTAAATGCTCTAGCTTGGCCCCAGCTTCGGCAATACCGTCAATGAAGTGGTAAATTTTGTCCAACGCAAACGCGGCCACGAAAGCGTCGGCAAGTTCGCCCAGGTTGCTGCGAATGGCGCGCAGCGGGTTCGACAGTCCTTCAATTGCAAAACGCAGTTGGTTCAGGGACGCAATTGCGCCCGCAGTTTCTGCGCCGAAAAATAAGGAAACGTCGTCCTGGTCAGCCATTACCTAATTTGTCCTGAAGGGAACATTTTGAAGATAGACTGTAGTTCAGCCGCACGGTCGGCGGGCTGCGCTTTTGAACTGCTGGGAATAAGTTGTGGTGTGGGGGGCGTCTTCACCTTGTACCCAAAGTACGCTGCAATATTCAGCAGCAGCACCATGGGTGGCGGCATGAATTCCCATTTATGCTGGTAAGCAGACAGCATGACCATGGTCAATTCGTCTTCCAAGGTGCCGGGTGAAATGCCCGTGTAGCAACTGACTGTCGCTATGATTACGTCCCAGTCTGGCGGACTTGCTGGTCTTCCCCCACGCTGGCTGTACTGCCGTCCCCCTGCGTTGCCTTTTTGACAATGCCGGTCGCTTCCGAAACCACTTTGACGTTTTCCATCATTTCAATCATGGACAAAGGAACGTCGTCAAATTGTTCCCTGGTCAGGTCTGGGTGCGCACGCTTCAGCCCCCAGAAGACAATGCTGGAAATGTCTTCGTACTGGTCTTCGGTCAGCGGCGGCGCGTTCCGAATGTCGGCCAACAAGGCAAAGTTTTTGAAGGTCCGCATTAAGGCAGGAATGACATGACGGTTCTGCCTGGGTGCCAATAGCGGCACCGGCCATTTGTCACCGTTCCAGGTAATGGTCGGGGTGACACCGTCAAGAAATTTCGGGTTCGGCTTGATAGGCAATTCAACGGCATTAGACATTTCGTGGGGTCCTTTTCGTGGTGAAAGCAGTAGACATTGCCCGGTCTACCAGCGGGTTCGCAGGAACGCGCCCTCGACAAGCACCTTCCAATTAGAATTATTCGGTGGTCGAAATTGTGCCAATGGTGCCGGACGTGTCAGCAAAGGCCTGGAAGTCGAACCCTTCAATGGTGTAATCGGTATTCTTGAAGGGGAATGCCAGCTTCGACGTGCGGCAGGCGTTCAGCTTCAAGTTGAAGGTGTTCACCACGCCCGCGTTGTTGGTGTAGGTTTCGTTGATGAACATTTCGAACGACGGGCCGGTGCCCATGTTCGTGTTCGCAATAACCGACTGAACCAGCGTGGTCACGCCATAGCTGTAGTAGACCAGCAGGTTCTTGTTTTCGTCGGTCACGGCAATGGTGTAGACGCCCGTTGTTTCGTTGACCGAATATTGGCCAACTGTCGGGGCAGACGCCACGCGAACAAACTGAACGCCGGTCGACTGGTAGAAGACGCCGAAGTCTTCCTTGAAGGTCGCGGCGTTGGTCACAGTAAAGGTGGTGGTGGCAGTCGTCTGCACTTCACCGGCCACCATATTCAGACCTGCACCGGTCGTCACCGTGGCGGCGCTGCCGAACAGCAGGTCGCGCAGGGTGGAAGACGAAATACGCGCGAACTTCGCCTTGCCGGTAATTTTCAAGGCGGCCATGGCCACGTCGACCGCGACCTTTTGCTGACCAATGAGTTCCTTCAGCGACTGGTCGAAGTCAATTTCAATGTCCTGAAGAATTCCCAGGAACGACGGCGTGGGGTTGGAAATGTCCGTGCGGCGGCCGACGACCGTACCGGAACCGAAATTGATGGCAGTCATGTGGGGCTTCCTTTTGTGAAGGTGTTAAGAGGCGGCCATGGCTTGGTAGACAAGCGGCACGGGCATGCGAACGGTTACTGGAATTATGGCTAGACCGTCACCGTCCAAGTCACCGGGGTCTTTGAAAAGCTTCCCGCTGATCCAGGCGTGGTCCACGAACGGTAAACCCAAATTATTCTTGCCAGTCATTGGCGACGGGCGCAGCGCATAGAACACCGCGTCAATTAGCGGGTTTATCAACCCAGCCGGGTTAGTGCTTTCCTTGGCCCAGGTGTAAATGAACAAGTTGACTTTTAAGTCAACAACCTGCGGAACGCCGGTCTTGCCGCCTTGGACGTCGTTATCCATTTCGTGCATATAAAGGCACGGGCGCATTTCCTTGGACGTTTCGCCCCACAGCACCATTTTGCGGCCGGTGGTCTTATAGCCAGCAGACTTCTTGACCAGTTCGAACAGCGCCGCCATGGCGGTTTCCTGGGGGCTGTAAACGGTCATTTCTGTTGCAAACCTTGGCGGGCGGCATTGGTCATGCCGTCAATAATTTCCTGCTTCATATCGGCCAAGGACGAACGCATGTAAGACCGTTCGGGCATTTTCGAACCAGGGTGGTGGACGACCTTGGCGAACACTTCCTTGCCGCCCATGAAGAAATGGAGCGCCTTAGCGTTCTTCGGGTAAATGTCGTGCGGCTTAGTCTGGCCGCCATATTCATGAATGCGGGCATAAGGCACGTCACGCCCGGCCGCGACCTTGGCAATAATGGACGTGCCTTTGTCGCTAACTTCCTGGAACACGCTGGACTGCAACGCGCCGGTCCGCTTGTTCAGCACCTGACCCGAAAGCTTTTCGGTTCTGATGTAGCGCTGCAATTCTATGGACAGCGCGGTAATTTTCCGCAACAGCGCGTTGTGGACAGCTTGCGGCATACGGTCGATGCGTTCAATAAGTTCGGTGTCGCCGGTAATTTGAACCGAAAGCATTTCAGTTGGGCTTCCCGCGAAGGAAGCGGACCTTGGTCGCAGCCGCATGACAGGCTTGGCGGACCAGTTCGTCGCTGCCCCAGTGGCAAACGCAGCATTGCCCGTCGACTTCGTCCAGGGCTTCCATATAGCCCGTCTGGGCTTCCAGCAGGCGTTCCAGGACCTTGAAGGCCGTGTGCATGGCGTCCATGGTGTCCATGGTCGGGTACTGCCGGGTGGCTTCCTGACGGAACTTGAAATGCCGCACGACGTCGTCGGGTTCAGACATATATTCCAAACCCCAGGCAGCAATTTCTGTTTGCACAAGGTGTGCGTGCTTGGGGCATATGTCCATTAGATCGGAACCACGTTCTGGAACGGTTGCAGCACCTGCTGCGCCCACTTGGGCACCGTGTTAATATCGTAAGACATGGTTTCCTGACCACCCAGGGTCTTGGACCGCAGACCAATGCGGTTCCGGTATTGGAAGCGTTCCGCCAGCAGGTCGCGGGCGCACATTTCGACCGCCCAAGGGACGAACGAATAAGTGACGTTAATCACAGCACCAGCGTCTGCGGCATTGAACTGGTAGAAATTGCGTTCGGCCGTGCCAGCCAACATGTTCGGCGGCACATACTGACCCGGCTGCGGGTTGCTGGCGACGGACACCAATGCCGTACCATTCGCAAAGGTCACGCCCTGGTCAGACACATTCAAACCCTGTGGCTGGTCTGGGCAATACTGAAACGTGGTTGGGTCAACGGTGCCGACTTCCGTATCGACATAGCCGGTGACATACGTTACCTGAATATTCTGCTGTTGCCCTTGTCCCCACCAGTATCCATTCAACGAAATGGACTGCAACGGCGCAGGGACAGACCCGTCCCAAACTTCCAGTGTGAACCCGGACCCATTCGGCGGTGTTATGTTCGGAGGAACTACCTTGCCGTTTATACTCAACGCAGTGACGGACAAGACCGGGGCATTACGCAAGGTCAAATTTACCTGCCCCTTGCCGTTATAGAATTCGGTGCGCGACTTCTGAATGAAGGCCGGGCCGTTCAGCCAAGCCAGCACCATGGAAGAAATACGGGTAATTTCACCCGTAATGATCTTGTCGGACGCAGTGTCCGAAATCCCAAGCCACGTCTTGCATGCGTCCAATGTCGTCAGGTCAAATGCAGCCATGGCTTGGGGGTTCCGGTTTGCGTGGCGTTATTAAGCGCCGACGCCGTAGGCCACCGTGAATTCATAATCCACCAGACCATTCGCGGCGGGTGCCGTGGTCGGGTTCACGGTGCGGGCAACCTTGTCGACGGTCGCGGTCGAAGCCACGTCGTCGGCAGCCACGTTGCTGGTGCCCAGGACCTTGGTAATCTTGGTCGACTTGACCAGGACCATGTTCAGACCTTGGCCGCCCGGAATGGTCGGGATGGCAAAGTCATTGGACACACCAATGCCCAAGGTGTTGCCGGTGCCAGAACCAGAAGCGGCGTAACCCGCCACGGTGCCGGACGTCAGCGAAGCATAGGCGTTGACGGTGGTGTAGGTGCCGGACAGCGCACCGAACTGGTTCAACTGAACCACTTCCGTAATCGCATTGCCGTCCTGGTCGACGCCCACCAGGGTCAGCGTGCCTGCCGTAATGTTGGTGGTGCCGGGCGTGCCCAGGACAATTCGGACCTGGAATTTGCGCGCGTGCGGCGGTTGGGCGGCAATGGTAATGGCACCGTTCGCCGGGGTGGCTGCCGCCTTAATGGAAATAAGGTCGGCGGGAAGCGGCGAATTGATACTGACTTTATGCGACCCGGTCTTCAGAATGTAGAAGCCCGCATTCAGCAGCGCGTCGATATCGCCACCGTTAATGTTGAAGACGCCATTGGCGTCCGCCACGTATGTGGTGCCGGACTTTCCCAGTACGGTATTCGTGCCGGAAGGGCCGACCATTTGAACGGTAACTGTCATGGTATTCTCCGTTGAAGTGGAAGTCGTGCGCTACGTCTTCCGGGTTGAAAGGGTATGCGTTATTTCTTCTTCGACGCGGCAGCCAGAATTTTTGCCCGTTCCACGCTGTCCTTCAGCACCAATTCACGAAGGTCAGTCAGCGAACTGCGGGGCGGAATGTCCAAACTGTGCTCGTCGCAATAAATAAGCAGGTCACCACGGTTCATTCCCGCCACTTGATCGTGCGTAACGGTCTTGACTGCCTGAACGGCTATTCTGTCCAGGTTGGTTTCTTCCGCGCGTTTCCCGAAGCCGTGTGTTTCTGCCTGGGCACGGTAAATGTCGGGAATTTCCAGCCAGCCGTCTTCGACTTCGAATTCGGAACCACCGATTGAAATGCTGGTGGCACCAATGGGGGCACGCAATTTGATCATGGGCATGTTCGTGGTCCTTGTAGGTTTCGTGGTTGGTAACAAGGGGGTCGGCACCGCCGACCCCCATTAACGTCAGTTCACGGTGGCGACTTAGCCGTTCGCAATGTTGGTGATAATACCGAAACCGGGCGGGAAGTAGTTTTGCAGCACGCCGTCAGCGAAGACGCTGAAGTCGTAGCTGGGCTTCACCACAGGCCATTCGATCTGGTAGTAGTCACGCCGCATTTTGAACTGCAACAGGTTGCGCACGTTCGACAGCGGGTACGGCAGTTTGCTGCTGTAGAAAATGATCGTGCCGGGCGGCACGTTCGGGTGCAGCAGCACCTGCATAAGCTGTCCACCCGACATGGTGAAGCGGTTCAGGTATGAACCGACCACCGCGCCAGCCACCACTTGGTGGTTGGACAGTCCGCCGTCGCCGTCCTTGCTGTCCGACACGAAGCGGAACAGCGGTGCGCCGCCACCGGCAATGACCTTGTTGGTGATATTCTGAAGTTCTTGGCTGTTGACCAGCATCATGTCCGGGGCAAGACGGAAGTTGTCCCAGAACGACTTCAGGGCGGTGTTAATTTCCACCACGCCGCCTGCGCTGTCGGACGTCAACGGCGTACCGGTGCCCGCCACGCCCGTGGGCATTGCGGCATAGTAGCTGTTGCTGCCCGGTGTGGTGACCTGGGAAATCAGGCCGTCGCACAGGTAAATGTTCGTGCTGTTGTCGGAAGCAGGCATGGACGAAGCCTGCTGGTTGCCCGCCGTCGCCAGCGCGGTAATGGCCACGCTGTTGATGGACGTTACGGCACCCAGCAATTCCGAACCGGCCGGACCCCAGAACCACGCATAACCCACGGCACCCTTGACGGCTACCACGGACGCGCTGGCCGACGCAGTGTAAGGCGGGTTTGCGCCCGACGACGTCAGCACAACGGTGGCATTGGCAGACTTCTGCGCAGAACCGCCACCGAAGATCAGGCTGGAACCGTCCGTGTTGGAACGGGTAACGACGGCCGGGACGATAATGTTGTTGCCCGGCGCAGCATTGTTGCCACCAACGCTGTTGTAAGCGTCGAAGGCCAGCGCCACGCAGACCACCGAAAGGGTCTGCGACTGAAGCGTGCCACCCGTGCCCGCACCGGCAACGGTCGGTGTCGGGGTGGTGCCAAGCTGCACGTCGGCGTTACCGCCGATAATCATTGCTTCTTCACCGATCATAACGGCGCGAAGCAAGTTGTCCACCGCCAGTTGCTTGGCGTCGTCCAGGTTCTTGGCAGCGAAGTCGGCCTGCCACGTCACGCTGTCGTCCAGGCCCCATGACTTGTACTGGGCCGTGTTGTTGACAACCTGCGTGGTGACCGAACCGCCGCGCTGACCTTCGCCAAGCGCAATGGACACCTTGTTGATATTGATCCCGGTGACCGAAATCCAGTGGGTCGCCGTGCCGCCTTCCGCGCCCACGCGGGGAATACGGTTGCGAAGCGGCGTAATGACCGGGAACAGAAGCTTGGCATAGGGTTCCAGGTCGTACCAGACAAGGCCGGTGGCTTGGTTGATCGCCTTCAACAGTTCGGGCGGGTAACCGTTGCCGGGGGCCTTGCGAAGCGCGTCCCAGGACGCGTTCAGTTTGTCGGCGTCTTCGAAGGTGCCGCGTGTCGGGTTGAAAATATTCATGGCGTTTTTCTCCGTTCAGTCAAAGCTTCCCCGTCAGCGGTTTCGGCGCTGCTTCAACGAAGCCTGTGTTGCTGAAAAAACGGCCCTATTATTGCGCGGGCCAACGGCTAAGGGTTGAAAGGGTGTTTTACCCGACGTTATTTCGGATAAAATTCGGCTTGTTCAGAATGCCCTTCAGCACAGCTTCGGGGGACGGCTTTTCTTCGACGGCCGCTTTCTTGGCGGGGTCTTCGACCGCACCGTCCTGCGCCTTCGACACCGCCACAGGGGTCTTGCCCGGTAGCGGCGGGTTCTTCTTCAGGGACTTCAGTTCGTTCTGAAGCGCTTCGACCGACTTGGCCAACGGGCTGGACTCCAGCGCCTTGTTCAGTGCCGACGCAAGGGTGTCGACGCTAATTCCGGCGTCGACCGCTGCCGCCTTCTTCTTGGCGGTGGGTTTCTTCGGGTTGTCGTTTCCGCCCTGGTCGTCTTCTTCGTTGTCGTCACCACCATCGGTGTCTTCGGCTTCGTCGTCGCCACCGCCGTCATTGGGGCCTTTCTTGCCCTTCGTGGCGTCGGCCTTGGCGGCTTTCTTCATGGGCTTGTCGCACTTGGTGCAGGTCGCGGCACCCTTCTTGTTTTCCGCGCCGCAATGCGGGCATTCCATAACCCCGCCTTTGGTGACGTCGGCGTGTTCGCAGGTCGCGCCAAGCGACTTCGCAAGGTCGTGCAGGTCCTGGGCTTTGGACTTCCAGTCCTGCTTCATGTCCATGGCTTCGTCGGGGACGGTTGCCCAGTCGCCACTCTGACCGGACGGGGCCGACTTGGCCACGACGTCTTCCGCGAATTTCGAAAGGTTGTCGAAGCCGGGTTCGCCGGTCCGGTCGCCAATGGCCTTGGTCAGAATTTCGGCAGCACCTTCGCCACCGAAGCCGAAGCGCTTCATAATGTCCTGCGCCTTGTCGGCATAGGCAATGTAGTCGGAATACGGCATGCCGTAATCGTTTCCGCCTTCGCCCGAAAGCATTTCGCCAATTTCTTCGTCGACGTATGCCTTGGTCGCGTCGGCGCAAAGCTGAAGCAGTTCGCTGAAGCGCGTACCGACTTGGCTGCCATCGCCTTCCATGGTTTCTTCCGCGACAATGGCACCGCGAAGCAGGTTCAGCCGGTCCAGAAGACCAATGGCTGACATGGCGGTCAGCAAACCTTTGCGCATGTCGCCACGCGCGTCCGGTGTCGTAATATTTTTCTTCACGTTGGTCTCCGTCTTGTTGGGTTGGTCTGCGGACGGGCCGTCAGCAGAAATTGCTTCCTGCCACGCGGCAGTAATTGCGCCCTTGACCGTGTCCAGGGCTTCGGCGGAATAAGGCGTTTGGTTCTTCGCCTTGCTGATGTAATTCCAGGCGGAACGAATGCGCTGTTCGGAAAATGCGCCCTTTACCTTCAGCGGGAAGCGGGCCTTCTTGTCGTCTTGCAAACCTGGGTCCGCATACCCTTCGTCGGTTTCGTCGGCGGCTGCCTTCTTGATTTCTTCCACGACTTTCTTTCCCGCCTTTTCCAATTCAGCGGCGGCGGCCTTGGCGTCGACCTTCAGCGTAATTTCCTGGGTTTCGTCCATGACGACGGGCTTCTGTTCCCAAATTTTGCTGTCGGCCGGAACGGCTTTTTCAATCTTTTCCAGCAAGCCATGGTTGTTGCCCAACCAGTTCGCCACGGCGTTTTGGTCCATGGCGACAATGTTGGCAAACTGACTGTCGTTGAAGCCGCATGCTTCGGCCACCGACTTGCGCAGCGCACTTTGCGCACCCGCCATTTTCAGGCAGCGTGCAATTCGTTTGGCGGGGGTTTCGGAAAGACCCACGGGCGCGGGCGCGGCGGTCTTGACAACCGGTTCAGGTTTGGGTTCGACCGGTTCTGTCTTCTGCGACTTGCGCAGGCTTTCGACGGCGGACGTCAATGCGTCCCCGTCCAGCTTGTTGACGGCCGCCATGAGTTCGCTGCGAAGCTGTTCTTCGTTGCTTTTGGTCATGGCGGCTTTTTCCTCGCTTTCAATATTGACGGCTTTGAACACGTCAATAATGGCTTCTGGGTTGGCAGGACGGTCGACCAGCGAAATTTCAATAAGCTGAAGACCGGTAATGGTGTGCTGGTCGGTGGGGTCGCGCGCCGTGGCGTTGCCACCAATGCTGAAGGCCTTGTAGACGCCTTCCTTAACTTTCAGCCATGCCAGCGGGTCGACAATTTTGCAGCCAATGTACAGGCCTTTGTCGTCCACTTCGGCGGTCTTGGCCACGCCCACGGCTGTCATGCCGTGCATTTCCCGAATGTTGGCGAATTTCATGTATTCGGGCAGGGACCCCTTTATGGCGTCCAGGGTGATTATGTCGCCGTCAAAGTCACGCGCAGGCGTGCTGGCGTAGCCGAAAACCATTTGCTGGTCGTCGTTGCGCTTGGTGATGCTGACGGAAAAGTGTTTCATTTCCAGACCTTAGTTGATGCGACAGCCTGTCGCAGAATTACTCTTGAAACCCCTGGAAAACAGCCTATATTTCGAGTGTCTTCGGAAAGGACACCCATGCAACACGAATACAAAATTCCCGCCGAACGGAAGTTCGAAGTCGATGCGTCTGTGGCCAAGTTGGTCAAGAAAGCCAACCGCTTCGGCGTCGTCCCCATTTCCTGGAAGTGGGGCGAAGAATTCGTTGAACACAAAAAGTGGCTGGACGAAAATGGCTGGTCACGCGAAGCCGACTTTGCCTACCGCATGCTGTCGTTCGAAGGCGAACCGGCCAAGGTCGGCGGGTACAGCTTCATAGCGCGCGTCGAATTCGAAGGCGGCGGCTGCATTGTCCAGACCGTCCCAGGCGAACACGTCCCGCCCCAATACCTGAACACCGACAGTCATTGCGACCACTGCAACTCGAAACGCTACCGCAAGGACGTCTTTATTGTCCGCAGCGAAAGCGGCGACCATAAGCAGGTCGGCCGTCAGTGTCTGCAAGACTTCCTGGGCAACGACCCCAAGCAAATTTTGTCCCGGTTCCAATTCGAACGTCAGCTTGGCGACATGCTGGACGAAGAAGGCCGTTATTTCGAACGCCAGACCTTCGCTTACTTTGCCCTGCCGCTACTGACCGACGCTGCGACTTGCATTCGCCTGTTCGGCTGGGTGTCCAAGGGAATGGCCAACAACCGTGAAGACCTGACCCCGACCATTTCACTGGTGCGTTGCAAGGACAGTTGGGACTACAAGGACCGGAAGTGGTGGGAAGAAAAAGTCCAGCCGTTCCAGAATGAAGGTGACGCCAAGCTGGCGGACGAAACCATTGCCTGGGCCAAGGCGCTGAAAAGCGATAACGAATACCTGCATAACCTGTCGGTCATATTCAACGCCGAATATATTTCCCAGCCCAAGTACCTGGGGCTGGCGGTTTCGGCGGTGTCAGCCTTCCTGCGCGAAAAACAGCGTGCGGAAGAACTCAACATGAAGAAAGACCTGAACAAGAAAAGCGAATACCAGGGCGAAATTAAACAGCGGCTGCGCGACATACCCGTGCGAATGGAAGCTGCCATTGGGTTGCCCCCTACCGAATGGGGCACCAGCACCCTGTACAAGTTCAGGGACGAAGCTGGGAACGTCTACAGTGTCATTACCCAGGCGAACTTCGAAATTGGCGTGCTGGAAGCCGGGTTCTTGACCGGCACCGTGAAGAAGCACAAGGAGTACAATGGGACCAAAGAAACCCAGTTAAGCCGGTGCGTGGTCGCCAAAGTATGTGTGAACAAACAGAAGGTGCTGAATGGAATTTAGCCCAGCGGAACTGGAAACAATAATAGCGGCCCTGAAATGGGTCGGGCGCGACTACCACAATATCGCGGTGAATTCACCTGAAGGCCGTGACCTTCAAGGCAAGAAATTCAAGGACCTGGAAAAAGAAGCCTGGGAACTATTGGCAAAACTGAAACCAAATGCCGACCCACGGGTTTAAGGACCACACCGGTTTCAAGACCAACCGGCTGACACGGCTTATTGACGCCACGGCGCTGGACCGGTTTGCCCAGACCCTGCCGCATGACGTCGACTGCCCCGTCCACGGCCACCTTGCCCGGCTGCGCCTGACTTACAGGCGTATGGCGAAGCGTTTGGCGTTGTTGGAAATAGAAGCTTTCAGCGAAGAGTACCGCAGGCTTTACGTGCGGTAGCGTACCGGGTCCGGTGCGCTTCGGGCGCAATACTGGCGCGGGGCGAGCCTATACCGCAAAAAATTAAGGGGTGTCAATGGAACGGAAATGCCCGGTCGGCTAGGTAGCCGATTATTCCAGCCATGACGGCAATAATGGACGCTGGAATTTTCCCGATGCGGTCGTCCATGGCTTTTTGCAACAGCGCCAGCGTGGCTTCAATTCTTGTGAACATGGCTGTGTTCTGGTTGCGCACCATTTCACAAACTTCTTCGTGGGAAGTTATTTTGCGCATCGCAGCGGCGGCGTCGTCGCGTGCGTCCTGGTCCATTTCTTCCATTCCCCCAATTACTCGGTCTGTTGAAGATTGAAGTTGTTCGACCTGACGCACTTCACCCAATATTTCAGAAGCAAGTGACGGTGCGCGGTGTTTGGCCATGTCAGCCGCCGTCGCCTTCGTCTTTATGAAGTGGGCAGTCAGCGCCAAGGGAAACAGCGCCGTCGTGCATGGTTTTGATAAGCGCAAGGTCGGCCTTACTGTGACGGGCGTTAGCCTTGGAAACGTCCAGGCCTTTGCTTGTTTCCTTGGTCTTCCCACAATTGGCACCGTCGACCAGTTCGGCCATGGCGTCGTGGGCCTTCTGCACCAAGGCCTTGTCCTTCTTGCCATGCCGCTGCCCCATTTTGGACAGGCTTTCGGCAAGGTCCGAAAAGGTCGGCCGGGCGGCGACCGGGGCCGCCTTGGTCAGTTCCGGGTTGGCGTCCAATATGGAATTCAGGGAAGTGGCCATGACAGTCCTTTCGAAATTACGATGCGGCGTCCTGCCGCACCTTTACTCGTTGAACCTGGGGGCCACCGGCCCTATGTTTACTCGTAAACCCTTGGAAAGGAATTTCATGTACAAGTTGGACTATGACGTTCTCTGCCAGAAAGCCCACGAAGCCGGTATTGCGGCCGTGGACAAGCTTCAGGTCCGCCCCATGGTGGTCCAGTCGCACGCCAACCCCCTGGACGACGGGTCCCCGGTGGTCAAGGAATACTTCGTCGCAGACGGCGTCTGCGGCTTCGCCTGGGTCAAGTTTCCCGGTGTCGGACCGTTCGCCAAGTACGCCAAGGAATACCTGGGCGCGCGGTCGGCCTACCCCAAAGGCCTGTGCTTCAGCATTCGGGCGTATGACCAGTCAATGCAGAAGAAAGAAGCCTACGCCGAAGCCTACGCGGCCGTGTTGCGGGAAGCGGGCATTCCAGGCGTCTACGCAGAAAGCAGGATGGACTAAATGAACAACGCGCGCCGCAAGCAGATTTTTGAAAGTCACGGAACTTCTGAACGAAGCCTGTGAACTCCTGGAAACCGTCAAGGACGACGAACAGGAATATTACGACAACATGCCAGAAGGCCTACAGGCAGGCGAGAAAGGCCAGAAGGCGGAAGAAGTCACCAGCAGCCTGGAAGACATTCATCAGCGCCTGGAAGAAGCCCAGGGTGAACTGGCAGACCTTATGACCGACTGACCGGGCGCAGTGGTCCCGCAGGCGAGCCTTATATTTCAGTTTTTGGCTGCCTGTCCAGGGCTTGGTTAACGCCGAACGGTGTTCGAACAATCTTCGATTAAACCTTGAACCAGCCGGGAAAGTGTCTATATTTTACTCGTAAAGTCTTTGGAAAGGACCTACGAAATGGAAAAAGGTTTTAGCCCCGAACAGTTCGCGGCCGAACGCCGCGCGTATGAACGCCGCCCGGAATGGGAATTGCGTGCGGTCAAGAAAGCCCTGGGGTTTCACCCCTGGTTGAACAGCCCGGAAGAAAAGGCGCGTGTCGCGGCCGTTGAAGAATTGCTGCGCGCCCATGCCGCCCAGAAGCGTGCGGCGAAAAAAGGAGCAAAAGCATGAAGGTTTTCCAACAGCGTGCCTGGGTCTTCGAAAGTTCAGGCAGTGCCTACAATGCCAGCCAGTGCGACGAAGAAATTCGGACCGGCGACATTCTGCTGGTCCCCAAGGAAAAGCTTGTCGGGCTTGCCGACACTTGGCCGGTCGCGGTGACCGAACTTCACGGTGACCTGCACTACGTCCTGGACTGGGACGAAACCTACCCGCGCTTCCCGGCCGGTGCCGTTGAAGGCGCGGTCCAGTTGGCCCTGGACCTGGGCTGGGAAGTCGCCGCAGGTTCCAACAAAAGGAAGGAATAAAAATGGCCCAGAAATTTCTGAAGAAAGACCAGCTTGAAAAGCTGCTGGCGAACGGCCGTGAAGACGAAGCGGCCATCATGAAAGACGGCAACACCCCCGACCATTGGCCGGTGGTCAAATTCTTCAACCCGTGCGGCGCAGCCACTTGGCTAATTACCGCGCTGGACGCAGACCAGGACCGGGCCTTCGGCTTGTGCGACCTGGGACAGGGTTTCCCCGAACTGGGGTATGTGTCCCTGAAGGAATTGCAGTCCATACGCCTGCGGTTCGGGCTGAAGATTGAACGTGACATTCACTTCCAGGCGGAAGGCCCCATTTCCCAATACTTCGAAAAAGCCAAACAGGAAGGACGAATTGATGCCTGACTTCATTGTTTCCGGTGGCGGGTCGGTTTACCTGCTGCACCCCAAGTCCGACGCGGCCAAGGCCTGGGTGTCAGAACATATTCCGGCCGACGCCCAATACCTGGGCAGCGCGGTCGCGGTCGGACACCGCTACATTGGCAGCATAGCCTGCGGCATTCAGAACGACGGGCTGGAAGTGGAATTCGAATGAAGTTCAAAACCAAAGCAGCGGCGGAAGCCGAACTGAAACGCCTGGGGTTTGAAAAAGACATTTCCCAAGGCCCTGGGAACGAATTCTGGGAAGGCAACGGGTATGCCGAAATTTACCCTTACAAAGGAAGCAGCGGTTTCTACATCAAATTCCTTAGCGAACAAGGTGTGGACCGACAGGTAAACAAAATACTGAAGGAAATGGGTCTATGAAATACAGCGAAAAGAAAGCAGCCGACCGGGAAGCCATGGCGAAGAAACTCTTGGAAGCTATTCGCGCGTCCGGGGCTTCGGTTTCCAGGGAACAGGAATTCGTCCTGCCCCGCGAAATTAAGCTGAACGTGGTGGCGCGCGGTGGGCTGGAATGCTGCATTGAATTTGACGGTGCCAGCGCACAGCCAGACGTCTACGTGCTGCCTTGGCACATAAAGCACCCTTCAGACGCCCGGCTGAATGACGCCTTCGGCAGGGCTGCTGGCGGGTCTGTGAACCCCCACCACCATGCCAAATGTACCGCCGTGGCGTATGGCTTCGAAGACCTGCTGACCAAAGTCGTGGCTGCCCTGGAACTGGCGCAGTCCGGCGCTGGTTTCTTACCGGAAGGAAACCCCTGACATGTCGCACCAGCTTTTCGTAAACCGCCTGCTGGACCTTGGCTACGAACGGGAACCCCACCAGGACTTCTGGTTCAAGCCCGGCACCAACCAAATGGCCCAGATTAAGAAGGTCCAGGGACGGGAAGTCATTTTCTACAGCCGGGTCGAAGGCCCGGTCCCCGGCCTAAAATTTTCGACCGGAAGGCCCTTGAAGTTCGAGTAATTCGGGCCTACATTCACTCGTAAGTTCTTTGGAAAGGAACCCCGTGAAACATTTGATGCCCCGTGAATTCTATATGCCCAAGGACGGCCGCCCGGTCGACGCCCAGGGCACCGACGCCGCCGTGTTCATTTACGAAATGGCTGGCGTGCCCTATGCCATTGGCTTCCACGGCAAAGCGTCCAAGCCTGACTGGCACCACCGCTTCAAGGACGAAGAACGCCGCGCCAAGCATATTGCCGATTACATTGCGGGCCGGAAGTCCCACGCCGACTATGTCGCCAAGCAGCGACAGGCACGCAAGGCCCCGCACAGCCTGAAGGTTGGCGACCTGATGTACAGTTCGTGGGGTTACGACCAGACCAACATTGACTTCTACGAAGTCGTCCAGGTCGTCGGCGTCAACAGCGTGAAAATTCGCAAGGTCAAGCAGGCACTGGCGGAAAACCAGCCGGGCGGACCCAGCGCGGAAAACGTGGTCCCGATGCCTGGGGAATACTGCGACGAACCCATGTTGAAGCGGGTCAGTTCCGGGAATTACATTTCCCTGAACAGCTATTCCGGCGCGTCGAAATGGAACGGTCAGCCGAAGTCCCAGACCGCTTCGGGTTGGGGGCATTGATGGCGGTCCTGAATTTCGCCTACGAAGAAGAAGGCTACTGCCGGGTCTATTACAAGGGGCCGCACGGGTCCCTTTACTGCTGGCAATGGGAAGGCGGCAACGTCTGGCAATTCTACCGCTGTTCGAAAGACGGCGAACCGTCCTATGAAGTTCGGGCGGTCGAAGGCCAGAAGGCCACCACGGTCAAACCCCCGCCCGGACAGACCAAGACCGGCCGCGACCTAATTCGCTTCCTGTCCCAGGTCGAAGACCCTGTGCTGGGCAACCTTGACGGTGACAACCAATGACCGACCGCCCCGCCCCAGTCTTTGGTTTGCTGGTCGCCTACAGACCCTACGAATGCACTTGTTGCGGCCACCAGACCAATATTTCTACCAACCACACCGACGTCTGTTTCGACTTCTGCACGAACTGTTCTTGGATGTGCAGCAAATACCCGGCCATGATTTACGGGTCCAGGTATTACCGGGCGTTCTTCTACATTGGTGAACCGCCCAAGCCCGAAGAATTCAACCCCCACGCTAATGGAAAGGCACCTGAATGACCAAGCTGAAGACGATCAAAATTGCCGTGTATGGACCGCGTGAAGCCCCGACTTCCGAAATGGAATACCGGGTGTTGCAGGTCACGGACAGCACCGAATTTAAGCCGGGTGAATTCATTCCGTTCAAGCACGTCAACGAACTGTGCGATGCCAAATATTGGAAGGTGACCCTGGTCACGCCCAAGACTTGAAATACTCGCACTGACGCCTTACGTATGTTTTGCTAAACCTGTGGAAAGGGAAATTTGAATGCCGAACCCCAATATGGAATTCCTGCCTGAAATGGTCGCCCTGTGGGCCGACGAAAACAACACGCCCGCCGAACCCTGGAACAAGCCCGTCAAGGCCCACCCCATTGTGGTCAAAGCAGGCGTGAAGGGCTTCTGGCCCGTGAACCCCAGGCTGGACGTCGACCACTTCAACAGCCATGCCGGTGCCAACGGTTCGCCCGCTACCAAGGCGCAAATTGCCGCCATGATGTACGGGTCCATGTTCGGCTTCCACTGCCCCATTGCGAACCCGAATTCCTTCAACAAGGACGGTGTGCTGCGCGGGTCCAACATTGACAATGTCACGGAAGCCCAGAAGGACGTCGTCAAATTCCTGGGGCTTGACCGCCATGGGTGACTTTGTCGACCGCAAGCAAAAGCTATTTGCCCGCGATATGGCGAAGGCTGGCTTCGTCACCGACTGGTACGGCGGCCGAAACTATTATGAAGGGCTTGCCGTCAAGGTCCCGCGTGACGAACTTCAGGACGTCATTCGCGCGACCACCTTGGCGTTGGGCCATGAACAGCTTGGGAAAGACCGCGTCGTGGTCTGGCCAAAACCATGAATAGCTGGCTGCGCCGCGCGCTGTATTTCTTCGTGTTCCTGGGGCTGCTGTCTTGCACGCAGCCGCCCGCCCACATTCCGACCGGCGCTTCCATGCCGCCGCCGTCCGGGGCTGTTGCCTACTGCGCCCGGCCGGAAAACAAGAACGACGAGAATTGCAAATGATGGAATTGACCGTCGCCCGCTTGGCTGAACTGACCAAGGTGAACCAGGACGTCAACGACAGCGTCCAGTATGTCACCGACATGCAGAACTATGGCCTGGAAGACTATTGGGCCGTGGCAGGCAAACGCGGCGACTGCGAAGACTATGCGCTGAAGAAGCTGAAGCTGCTGCGCGCCCTTGGCTGGGCGAAGGAAGACCTGAATATTTTGATTTGCGAAATTGCCGGGCAGGGTCATGCCGTGCTTGGCGTTGCGACCGACAAAGGGGACTACGTCCTTGACAATAATTTGAGCGCCCCCACCTTATGGTCCAAATGTAATTACAAATGGCTGATGACCAGCGTGGCTGGAAATTTCTTGGAATGGGCGGCCATAACAGCATGACGAATTGCCTGCGCACCGGACTTATTCCTTTCCACCGGTCGCGCGGCATAGGGCAGGGGGACGTGTTGCTTCGGTCCCCCTGCCCGCTTTTTTGGTTAACGGAAAGACCACTTTGAATTTTGCCGCGCGGCTGGCTAAATGCCGTTTCTTAAATGGGGCTTGAAATGAAAAAACTGATTGCCATTGCTTTGACAGCTTGCCTGCTTTCCGGCTGCGCGGCCGACATGCAGAACGGACCGAACGGGGTCACGTTCAATTACGTCCCGGTTATCGACACCCAGGGGCTGAACCCGGAAACCTACAACCGTGACTTGGCGGAATGTAACACCTACGCTTCGAACCTTGCCAAGAAGGCCGCACAGGCCGCTGTGGCGGGGGCAATATTCGGTGCCCTGCTGGGCGCGGCGGTCGCTGGCGGCCGTGGGGCAGCCTTCGGCGCTGGCGTGGGGGCAGCCAATGGCATTGGGTATGGCGCGGTCGCGGCCGACCAGCGCAACCGGCTTATTGTCGGCAACTGCATGCGCGGGCGCGGGTACACCCTGCTTTCGTACTAAAGCGTTCGGGTAATGGCGGCAACATAAACGGAGAACAATATGCCGCTTGAATACGCAATAGCCTTGTCAATTGCCCTGGTAGCGCTGGGCATTTACTTTTCCCAGGACGGTGGGGGCTGGTTCTTCGCAGCTATGGCCGTAGCCGCACTTTTGATACTGACGTCGAAATGAAACCGGTCTGGTGCGTCCGACACAGAAAAGGCTGGTGCGCCTGTAAACCGAACAGGGCACCAGCCGAAGGAATTGTGAACGCACCAACCTTATGCGACCATTTTATCGTGTTGAACTACGGCAGCGAAATTCGACTGCCGGACTGCGTCGAATGCCTTGCCGTGCTAGAACGGTTAGTTCCTCTTTTTAGAACCCCAACACGTCGCCTTCTTGGCAATATAAAAAAATAGGAATGCCAGTTCCAACCCGAATGTTATTTGTTCCAGTCGGACCCTTTCCCTTTCAGGCGCTGGGCTTCGGCGTCCGGTTCAAGCGGCTTGACGCCAGACGACATGTCCTTGCGGGTCGGTGGGTTCTTCTCGTGCTGGTTGGGTTCTTCGTCCTGCAACGCGGTCTGTGAATTAGCGTTGCCCGTGTCGACGGCTTTGTCGACTTTGTCTTCGTTGTCGGCCATGGTCCACCTTTCTGGTAATGGTCAGGGCGACAACGTGTACGTAAGTTTAAGGTTTCAATTTTGTGTTAAGGGAGAACTTCATGACCAAAGAACCGCGCCACTACGGCATTATGGAAGGCAACGCCGTTGTCTTCGAAGGCACCGAATGCTGGTGGCACATTCACGACAAGTGGTTCCCGCTGCCCTACGCTGAATATTTGATGAAGGGTCAAGGCCTTGCGCAGAACGAATATGAAAAGCGCTTCGGCAAGCTTCCTCATTTACCCAGCACGGCTTTCCAGGACGGGTCCATTTTGCCCAAGGCTGCGCCGTAGACGTCCGACATTTGACTGGTCAGGCTGGCCAGCTTGGGGTCGTTGGCGGACAAGCTGCGCGCGGCGGTGTACAGGTCGTGCCCGCCGCCTTCCATCTTCGCAGAATACATTTCCCTGGGAAGGACTTGCACTTCGCCAATTAGGCCGCTTTCATATTGCACCAGCAGCTTCTTGTCGAAGTAGCCACCGGCATAGACGCGAAACCCCTCGTCCAGAACATTGAAGTGTTCGCGCAGACCGGCCACCACGGCCGTAGCTTCGCTAGGCTTGTCAATGACGAAGGCCGCCCGGCTTATGTCGGTAACTTCTGGAAGCGTCCGGCCGCTGTTCAGCTTTTCCTGAATGCGTCCGACGTTTTCCTTTATGCCTGGGTTAACGAACTTGGTGCCGGTGTCGGTCGCAATAGCCGACCCGACCTTGGCCAAGTCCGCTTGGTCCTTGCGCGCAGCTTCCTGAACTTCCTGAACGGTCGAATTGCCGAACGGGGACTGGGCTACCCAGACGTTCTTTAATTCGTCGCTGTGCGCCTGCCCACCCAGCAGTTCGGGCGTGCTAACCCATTGGCCGCCGTCTACGCCGGTTTCCTGCGCCACCCAACTTCCCCCACCGCCGTCAGTCCAGCGGCCATGGTCGTCCCTGGGTTCGTCTTCGTTATATTTGCGCAGCCGGTCCAATGTGGACTGGAAGCTTTTCGACACCCCACCGTCGCAAAGGACCACCACATAGAAATCTGCTTTCGACTTCGCCAGTGGGCCGCCCTGGTGGTAAATCCATTGCGGCGGAATATGCGACGGGAACATGTAACCGAAGTCGTCTTTGCTGTCTGAAACCAGTTTCGCGGCTTCATCTTTTGGAATGCGAATTTCAAGCGTGACAGGCGTACTGTTACTTTTGCGTTGCGCGGTTTCCGCGTAACTCTTTGCGACTTCGGGGTCATAGGTGACGAAAACACTTTCCCCGCGCGTGCCCTGGTAAAATGGGAATGGCCCGTCAACCGGGAAATTTCGCTTAACCCCAAGCGTCACAAGACCCTGCTGCTTTATGCTGTCCAGGTAAGCCTTAGCTGTGCCGTGATACACCACATGTTCTTCGCCGGTCAGCGGACTGTCTTCAGAATGACCGGTCCACGTAAACCGGCCGTGGTCGTCACGTTCCTGGTTGGGGTTATATTTGCGCAGCGTTTTATCTATGTTGTGGTTATTCGGGTCGAACGCACCAGAATTTCCAACAGCCGATTTAATTTGCGTGGGCTGGAACACAATGACGTTTGTCCCATACCGTTCGCTGTTCAGTATGACGCTGTCGTAAGGCTTCCCAGCCTGCTTCGCATCATATAGCTGCTGAATAATTTCCGATTTGTGCGTGTCAGAATACCCTTCAGGGTTCTGATCACCGTGCAGCGTAAACGTCAGCGGGTTCTGTGCGCTAAGGTAGACCGGCACAATTCGCGCGCCATGTTCCTGGTCCGCATAAACATTCGCGTCTTCTGGCTTGTTCGAAAAGTGGAAGCCATAACTGTAATCGTATTTGGACGCAATTGCTTCACGGCTGAACGCAGAAAAGTCTTGGTCGGTGCCATGGTACATGACCATGGGCTTTCCTTTTTCGTCCACCGCTTTGCTGTCACCAAACCACGCCTTGAATGCAGGCGTGCTGGTCTGGTGTGTTCCACTTCCACCTGAACCTTCACCAAAGCGTCCGCGTTCGTCGCGTGCCTGATCCGGGCTGTATTTGCGCAAGGCAGCTTCCTTGCCGTTGTCGCAAACCACCACGGCATAGAAGTCCGGCTGCGACTTCGCCAGCGGGCCGCCCTGGTAATAAATCCATTGCGGTGGAATATTTTTGGGGAAGCGGTATCCGTTGTCGTCTTTTTCGTCCGACTTCAACTTGTCTTTTTCTTCTTTCGGAATGTGAATTTCCAACACCACCGGGTCTTGGGACATTGCCGTATGTTCTTTGGCATATGTCTGGGCCACTTCAGGATCGTGTGTGACGTAAATTGACTCGCCACGTTCGCCTTCGTAGTAACCGCCATTCGGAAAATAATTGCGCTGCACGCCCGTGGTCACCAAACCCTTTTCTTTGATGCTGTCCAAATATTGCTTTTTGGTGCCGTGGTACATGACACGTTCTTCACCGGTCAGTGGGCTGTCTTCACTTCCACCTGCGCCAGCAAAGCGGCCGTGGTCGTCGCGTTCCTGGTTGGGGTTATATTTCCGCAGCCGTTCCGCCAGCGCAGCATATTGGGCCTTGGTCACCGCGCCCGGCACCACGAACGTGGACGCCCCGTTCGGGTAAATGATCTTTACCAGCGCATGCGCTTCTTTGGTCGCAGGGCTGAAGTCGTCATTCAAATAGACGACGACGCAGTCCTGGTGGTTTATGGTCTGGTGTTCAATCATGTTCGCGTCTTCTTCGCGTACAGCCGGTTGACCGAATTGTAATAGGACTTCCAGCGGCTGCTGGCCCCTTCCGTGTTTCCGTTTTCGTAGTCCAGCCGCGCCATTTCCGCCAGCGTTTCATGGAATGCTTGTGACGTGGTGGCATCGCCAACCTTCCAAGACGCCCACCAGTCGCGGCTGTATGGCGTAACCCCGTCGTCCTTCGCCATAGCCGTGGCGGTGTATTTCGGGTTCACTTCCGGGTCTATCGCCGCCATGTATGGATATTTACCAGCGAATTCGCTTTGCAATTCCGGTCGAATAGTCCCGTCCATTTTCATATACTTATCTGGTTCGGACGGGTCTGCCAAGAATTGGTTCTTTTCTGCGGCATAAGAGTCCATGACGGAAAAGAACTTGCCGTGTTCAATTTCATGCGCCAGCACACCCTGCACCGCTTCAGGTGTCAGGGCGTTGGTGTAAAGCGTAATATTTCCGTTCTTATCGCAAGACCCAGCATACTTGTAGCTGGTGCCGTTCAGTTCGAACGTCTTGTCCTGGTCGCTGACACCCATTTTCCCATACGGGTAATTTAGCTGCGCGGCCGTGGTCTTCATGGTGGCCAAGGTGGCTTGGCGGTCCAGGCCGCCAACGGTGCTGGGGCTGACACCTTCGCCCATGCCACCATTAGTCCACCGGCCACGGTCGTCCCGTTCCTGGTCTTCGGAATATTTACGCAGGGCGGCCCACGCTTTCGACACCGGCTTGCGCTTGCCGGTCAAAATCCATTCGGTGACGCGTTCCACCGCTTCATTCTTGTTGAAGCCCAGCGTCAAATAAATGAAATGGTTTTCGCCGGACGGTACGCCTGTGGGCGACTGATACCACCAGCCATTTTCGGGGTCGCGATATATTTGGCGGGTTTCGCCTGCGACCGTCACGTCATAGTGTCCAGTTTCCTTGAAGTCGCTGGCACGCTTCACCGACGCAACAGGTTTTTCCTGGTGGTCGGAATGTACTTCGCCACCCGCTGTCCATTTGCCTTTGTCATCGCGTTCTTCCGCTTCGGAATACTTCATAAGATTTTCGATCTGCAAAACCTTGAACAGGTATGCCCGGCGCGCGGCGTCCACGCTGTCGTCTGCTGCCGTGCTACCTTCGTCGTCGGTGACGCCGTTCAGGCTGCATTCGCAGTTCGGGTGCGCAGGCGGTTCGCTGTCGCCACTTTCGAACACGTCGTCCAGTTCAATTGGGCCTTGGTCCATATTGGCAAGGCAGTCGTCGCAGGCTTCCTTGTCGGCATACCATTCCTTCTGAACGTGCAGACCTGTGGCCGCAGCTTGACGCAAACCTTGTGCGTCACCGGCCGCGTGCGCGGCAATGGTTTCCGTCCGCGCTATCATGCGTGCGCGAAATTGCGTGAACGCCCCCATGTCCGCTTCGTCGGTCGGCATGGCCATAATGGCGTCGGCAAGGCCGTCGACACCAAGGCCATTGTCCAGCCCTTCCAAAATGGTCTGGTTCAGCATGTCGCGGGTCGATTGGGTTATGGACCATTCGGCGTTGGGGTTGTCGACCAATTCGCCGTTCACCCACTTCATGCCGACCAATTCGGCGGAACGGTTGCGCGCAAATTCAAGGGCGCGTTCGTTTACCTGATTAACGACGTCTTCGCCATAACGCGCGCCGACAATGCCCAGCGTGGTCAGGCCTGCTGTGGTGTAGGTGGACGACAGGTGCTGTGGCAGGTCGCCGTTCGCCAGCGTGTCTAGCTGGGAAATGTCGACCGTCAGGTAGCTGTTCAGGTCTGCCGGGTCCGCCTTCAGAAGTTGCGGTAATACTCCAGAAGTTCTTTCTGCTTTTCCCAGGTCTTCAAGAAATTGTCTTCCCCGACTATTTCGATCTGGTGTTCCAGCGACGACACTTCGTCCGGCTGAACGGTATTTAGCCATTGCCTGACTTCGGGCAAAGCTTTGAGCTTCACCATAGTCAGTAAAGACCCTACCGGCCGTTTTGTCGTAGGCTGGGAAGCTTCCAACCCTTTCTGCGATTGTTCCACGGTCACCACCTTGGTAAGACATAAAGACCACGTCCGGGCGGCCATAAGCGGTATAGTCCCAACCGGCCGGGGCGTATGCGTCGTTAAAAGCCATACGCGCAGACGGGACAAACCCCATTTGCGAGTATATTTCCGGCAACTTGCCGTCGTAACAATCCAACGTCCGGCCGCCATTCTGAACGGCTGCTAGGACTGCTCTACTGCCAGCGCCTTTCGGACCGCCGTTATTAAACACATTCTGCACGTCGCCTTGGTTGTCCAGGGCGTAGCCGACTTTTCCGTCAGCCGACAGATATAAGCTATGGTCGGCCAATTCACCAGGGGTATGGGTGGAAAGAAATTCCGGCCGGGCGGACTTGTCGCGGGCGGCAATGAATGCTTCCGGGGTCGCCTTGGAAAAGCCGGACCCGCCGCCTTCGGCAGACCACCGGCCATGGTCGTCCCTTGGCTGGTCTTCGTTGAAACCTTTCAGGATTTCAGCTTCGGCTGCCTTCGGTTTATACGCCCGCAATTGGCGGGCAACGTCCGCCGCCATGACTTTGAAGATGGCAAGGACTTCTTTTTCAATGGCTGCGCGGGCGGCGTCGAAGACTTTGCCCTTCTTGGAAGGTTCGAAACGTCGACCGGAAATGTGTGGTCGAACATGCGCCTTAGTAACGGTAAGCGCGGACTTGTCCGAACTTACTGATAACGGCAACACGAAAGGGCGGGCACCTTTTTCGGCTACCCCCGTGTCTTCTTCAGTTCCCTGCGGCGCTTCTTCCTTGATCTTCTTTTCCCAGTCTTCAACCACTTCGCTGTAAACTTCCGGGCCGAATTCCAGCACGCCGTCGAACGGTTCCACGTCGTCCAGGTTCATACCGCCGCCCTGGTAGGTAATCGTAATGTGCGGCACATAGCCGGGGTGGTCCCACGACGCACCCGCATTTTCAAGCTGCTGGAAGCGGTTCTGTAATTGCAGGCTGCTGAACTTCAGGACCACCGCGCCCTTGTCGCCCAGCGCCGCGACTTCGCGCATGCCATGACTGACCGTCACCTTGGCCGGTGCCGCGCCGGTCATGTCCCAGTCCAGCGGTTCCCGGCTGAACGCCTGGGTGACGTGCAGGTCCCCAGGCTGCAAGGTCTGACTGAACCCCTGCGCCTTGGCCCAGTCCAGGAATTCGGCCGCGTTTAGCAAAGGCCTATGAATATAAAGGGTTTTTTTGCCGTCCCCCTTCAGCAGCGCCAGGGAAGCCCCGTGGCGGCCTTTCTTGGCTGGCTGGTCCTTCCCTGTCGCGGACGACCCTTCCCCCCGTGGCTGCTGACTTGGGGGCGTCTTTTTGCCGTTTTGGCCACCGCCCTTGCCCCCGTTTCCGGGCGGGCCGTCTGACCCGTCCGTCAGCGCCGGGGGTCCACCGGGTTCCCCTGGTGCGGGCGGGTTAATGACGTGCTTCAGCAGAATGGGTCCGGTCGCGGTGTAGACCATGGGAATGTCACCGTCCGGCCCAATGCTTTCCCGGCCCATTTGCTTGCGGAACTCGTTAATGGTCAACGTGCCATTACGAAGCTGCGTGTCCAGCACCGGCACTTGTTCGGTGGGGTTCTGGACTTCGTCCTGCACCCAGCCGAATTCCAGATCATATTGGCCAAGGTGTTTCTGTAGGCAAATGTCAATGAACGACTTCAGCCAATTCATAAGCGGTGCCAGACCTTCTTCGCTGGCAGCGTCCTTGGCAGTCTGCGCCGTGGCGCGGTTGGTGCGCGCTTCGAACGCGGTGGGCGGAATGCTGAAGGCGTAGCAGCGCACCTTCGTGAACCACAGGTCTGCTTCGTCCGTCAGGACGGCGGCCTTGGTCATTTCAATTTTGGTGCCACCGGGCACGAACTGCGCGTGACGCTTCTGCTGCAAGTTTCCCTGAAGCATATTGTCCCAGGCGTTCTGGAAGTCCTGGATCTGTTTTGGCGTCCACTGTTCCGGCACCGAAATAAGCGCGTCGGGAATGGTGCCTTCGGTGAAGAAGTAGAGCTGCGACATTTGTTTGCGCAGCGCAATGTTCACCGTCAGAATAATTTGCTGAACCGGCGACATACCATAAATGCGGTTGGGTCGCGGGTTGCGCGGCTTGTAGATCATTTCGTCGGACGTGAAGCTGGCAGCCACCGTGCCATGGACAATTTGCTGGTAGGCCACTTCAGGCGGGTGTGGCGTGCGTCCGTTTTCGTCGATCTTCCGGGTAATGGTCATGCCGGAAACAATTTGGAATTTCGTGCGCAGCGGGTCGTCCAGGTTCACGTAGACGCAGGGCGCGTCGAACACCAGCACGTCTTCCAGCAGCATGCGCACCCAGTCTTCGAAGCTGTGTTCGTCGTCGGGGCTGTCGAAGAAGTCCAGGCACGCTTGAATGCGGGTCTGCTGGTCGGCTGTCGGGACTTGGTCCTTTTCCTTGTCCTTGACTTTTATATCCCAGTCCAGCGCCGCGACTTGGTCCTTGCGCGTTTCAATAAGCAGCCGCGTAATGTTATCGTTTTCCGCCAGCATGAACAGGTCCCAGAAGGAAACCGGTTCGTCGTTGCGCGGCTGAATGTTGATGTTATAGCCGACGCGGTAGTCTTCCTGCCGGGGGCGGAAGTCGGGACCGGCCTGCGGCGTCGGCGGGTCGCCCGGCGCGAAGTAGCCATTGGACAGTCTGGTGCTTTCCATGTTGCGCGCCAGCGCCTTGGTCACACCCGTGCGGTCAAGAATGCGTTGAAGCAGCGTCGGCTTGCGCGACGGCGGGACTTCAATCATAGACATTTAGGTTTTCCTATGCGCTAGGAATGCGTTGGCCCAGCGCGTTGTTTACACGAAGCGGGGCCTAACAAAAAGCCCCCGGTGTTAAGCCGGGGGCTCAAGGTTCACAGTCTGGCCAGCAAGTTTCGTTCCCTGCGTTGCAGCTTCAGTATTGCTGTGCCTGCACGCTTCTGCTTGGTGCGCCACTTCTTCAGCAACACCTGCGTCCGCTTCAGGTCCAGTTCGACTTTGCTGGGCTTCGGCTTTTCCACCTTGGGCTTGTTCAGCCTTCCGGTCAGCCAACCCCGCGCAACCACTTCTTCCACCATAGTCCGTTCAATGTAGGCTTGGTGGTCGCCGTGAGGTTTTTCGTTCGGGTACAAGCGGCGGTGCATGTCATGTGACCAGTCGTGAATTACATCATGCCAGCCTTGGTGACTATTACCAATTATCTGCCATGGCCGAACCCAGGACCTGCCCCGGTGCTTGACCACCAGCTTGCCGGTGAACTTCTTGCCCATGACCTTCCGGTACAGAACACGCGCCGCAAATTTCACGTCGCGGTCGGTCATGGGTGGAATGGTCTGTGGCCATATTTCATTCAGCAAGCGGTAGGCCCGTGCTTTGGTACGTTCCGGGCGCGCGTCGTTCGCGGCCATTGTTTCCAATGTCGTCATTTTTTCTCCTACGTTTTCAAACAACGTAGCGAGTATAGCAAACGCATTTTCCTGTTTTTGGAATTGGGGAAGGTTTTCGAACATATAGCCCACGCATTGCTGGGAATTGGAATTGGTTTTTACGAGGTTGACACAGCAAATACGGGCATTAGACGCACGCGAATTTACTGATTACGAAAAGTCAGTCGCGTGATTGCTGCACCAAATGTGCGACAACTTGTCAAGCGACCTGAATTTTTACTCCATTCAACTTTGCCTTGCCAGCGACTATATTCGCGCGAACTTCGTCAAGGGTAAACAGGACAGCCATGAAAGGCATGTCGTCGTAGAACTGCGCTGCAAATTCGTCCAGGTCGGCTTTGGCCAACAACAGGACGTCTGGCGGCCTTCTGGACTTGGTCAGTTTTTCCAGCTTCCGATAAATATTATTGCGCGTCATGCTTCCAACCATCACAAAGCGACGTCACGTTTTGTGTCCCTGTAGCCGGGCCATATGTCGTCGGCCGACTTGCCAGCGGCTTCGTAGCCGCGAATGTATTCTGAAATCTGGTTCAGCCCCATGGTGCCGCCACAGTTCGTGCAGGTCAGCTTCATGCCCGCTTTCGTTTCTTCTGGCGGTTCGACTTGGTGCCGGGCACAGCCCTGAAGCTTCGCAAGGTTGACCTTGGCCGCGTCCCAGGCTTGCTGGACTGCATTTTCAGACAGCCCAGTCATGCTGGCGAAGAAACGTCGCCCGTTGAAACGGTCGGGCGG
>Ga0265338_10000647_pt1 | contig 60309 bp, 82 predicted proteins | sample 42126metaG_FD_193579 | JGI IMG/M metagenome (GOLD analysis project Ga0265338, IMG submission 193579) | Rhizosphere microbial communities from Carex aquatilis grown in University of Washington, Seatle, WA, United States - 4-21-26 metaG | ecosystem: Host-associated > Plants > Roots > Rhizosphere... | reverse complement strand
CCAACCTGCAAGCGGGACGTAGTCAGCTGCTGCCGCCGTCCCGAATGTTCCGCTGTCACAATGAAATGAGTATGCCGGTAACCACGGCAGATTTGTCAACCCATTGCCATTCCCTGCGATGGTATTACCCTGATTTGTTAAAGCCTGCGGCCCAGAGAATATCTGAGTCGCTGTATTGTTTGTAATTGCTCCGTTTGGAGCGCTACCACCACCAGCCGGCGCATTGCTCCATGTCCCTTGTCCGGTAGCAGAGTTCGTGAGCGTAAAAACGTATCCATTAGCAGCACCCGAAGGCACCCCGATTGCCAAATTCCCGCTGAACGTGCCCGACAGAGTGACGCCGGTCTGGTTGTTGGTGACAACGCGGTCCCCGTTCCAGAGCAGCGCGTTGCCGGACGCGGTGAGTTGATTCAAGGTTTCATTCACATCCCACATGCCTATTGTCGCCGCGTTAGCTATGCTCCCAACGACTAACAGCCCCGCGACGTTCGTATACGGGATCGAGCTATACTGAAGCACCACGTCCGGTGACAAACGCGAGTCGCTGAGCGTGCCGGATGATATGTTCGCCGCGTTGAGGTTGCTGACCGACGCCCCATTCACATCAATTTGCATCGTGACATTTGAGCCATTTGCGGTTGCATTTGTCGAAATGAAAGAAAGTTTGATGGCTGGCGTGCTGGTGATTATCACCCCAGCCGGTGGCGATACTAGGCTTGACCACGGATACCCTGTAGCCGCCGCCACGCTGCCGCTGAACGTGCTGCTGGCGTTGGTAATCTGCTGCGCTGCTGGCCAATATTGAGAGACGTTCGTTGATGCGTTGCCGCCGCCAGAGCCAGCCGGAGCCGCCGCCCAGAATCCTGCCCCGTTGGTCACCATGCCCGGCGTTGAGTACATTTTGTTGGTCGCATTCGATGCTGCTGTTGTCGCTGCCCCGGCGGCATCAAAAGCACTCGTGGCAGAGAATGCGGCGCTGCCGAGCAGGTTCAGCGCTGCTGCGGGCGGGTAAATCTGGTTGGTGTTCATCTGCCCGACGAAATTGTTGCTGCTCGCCGAGCTTCCGGAAATCGGCACGGCGTTCGTGGTGACCTTGCCGCTGCCGTCAACGCCGAGCATCCACGACGCCGTTGCGCTGTTGTTGCCGGTCACAGAGGAGCCGAGCGTGAGGTTGGTTGAGGATGATGCAAGGTTTGTAATGCCTCCGCCGTTTCCGAAGAATGACCCTTTGAACGTTCCAAACGTCTGCGATTGGAACGGTATTCCAAGGTATGCCGTGATCGCTTGAACTGCCTGCGTGCTCATGTATGGCTGGCCGAATAGCCCGGACGGGTGCAGCCCAAGCGGAGCGTCAGCGAACCATAGAGAATTGCTGAATGCACCGTTCGTTGAAAGTCCCGCAACGGCATTGAACGGCATGAAGAAATCATAATTGGTTGCGCCAGGGCCGGTGATCCACGTATTGACGTTTGTGACCCAGCCGTTCGTTTCTCCGTAGTAGCTTAACAACGTCCCCATCCCGATAACCCAGCCGTTACTGTGAAGCATCGCGCACGCGGTAATGACGTTTGACTCGCTGATTGGAAGTTGAGTATTTGCCTGAGCCACCGTCAAAGGGACGAAGTTGCCTTGCGAAACGAATCCGTCATTTATCAAACCAAAGTCATCAATTGCAATTGACACTCCGGATTGATTGCGGCGCTGTCCGGCCCATGTCGGGATGTTCTGGACCTCGTTGGAACTGTTACGACCGCCGACAGCGTGAACCACAACGTCGAACTGCTGAACCTGCGAAGCGATTGCACGCGGGAAAGTGGTTGGAAGGCCAGCGCCGATAACACCTTGAAAAACGCTGTCACCGGCCACGGCGATTTCCCGATTCAGTTTTCCGTAATTCCGAGCATCGAATTGCGACAGCACATTCATTTGAGAATCGTTCAAAACGTTCGTGTAAATTTTCACGTCAGCGATGTTGTTTGGAGCCGGGTAATTGCCTGAAGATGCGACGTTGAAAACATAAAGGCTGTTGGTTGCCCCCAAGCTGTTTGCTGATCCAGTGTAGGTGCCTTGAATCTCATTGCGAAGCACGCATTGACCATCCTGCCACACATCGATATACGTACCGTCATAACGCCAGGAGACGCACGTGTATTTCAATGTTCCATCCGACACCGCCCACGCAAGTTTACTTCCATCCGGAATTGGACATAAAGTAACTCCACCACCGACTTTTGAATCAGGTCTATAAGCTTGAACCTGGAAAGGATCATTGATCCCACCAATGCCAGCGCCCAAAAGAATAGGATCGGCATTCGTGTTGTAGGTGTTGTTACGAAATACTACGCTTATTACTCCACCCGTGTTCAGCATTGGATAATTCTTGAAGAAGTTGGTGACACACATCGCCCACGGTGCAGGCCCATTCAGACCCGCGGTGGACGTGAGCGACGGAAAAACGTCCGACTGATAAATCTGATTATTGCCCGTTGCCACCGCATTATTTCCGTTGCCGCTGCTGTCGTACCATGTGCTGACGTAAGCCCCAGCCGCATTCGTAGTGAGTGAATTGCCGGTCAGCCAGAGCACAGGCAGCGCATTCACGGGCGGCAGAAGCGTGCTGCCCGCAACGACGCTAGGCGGCAACTGCCCCAGCGCCACCGTGCCCGTGAGGCTCGCGGCAGGGACGTTCGTGACGTTCGCCCCGTTCAGCACCGGGGCCGTGCCCGGCTGCACCGCGCTCGCCACCAGATTCGACTGCGAGCCGGTCAGCGCCGGGGCTGATACCACGGACGGATAGACTACGCCACCGTTCGTGCTGAGGCTGATCGTCGCCGTCGCGCCAATCGGCGTGCCGCCGTTCGTGCCGCCGCCGCCCTGCGCCGAAAGGTCGTAGTTCACGGCGCCGCCATTCGTAGTCGAGTTGATCGCCACCGAGCCGTTGCTGCTCGTCACGCTCGTTACTGCGCCTGTCACCGTCACACTCACGTTGTAATTCGTCACCCATGGAGTTGACCATGCGAAACCCGGTGATACACCGGAGCCGACCCACTGATTTGCCGGCGTCCTGCCGTTCACATCAAACGACGCGGTAGCCGGGATGCAGAAGTTGGTCACTGCCACCTGATAGCCGTCCGATAGCTGGATCTGATACGTCACGCCCAATCCGTACACCAGCGGCCCGCACACGACCGCGCCGTTCGTGATCTGCGGCCAGTTCGCCACGTTGAAGTTCGTGTAGTACGACGCATAGTAGCTCTGCGCAGTCGAGGCCGGAGCTAGGCTCTGAACCGTCACTGAGTTGATGTTGGCCGGGTTCAAGCCCAGCGTGGTGAAGTTGAAAACGACGGCGTTCGTGGCCAGCGAGAACTGAGCGCGGGCAGGTAGAATCATGCAGCACGCCAGGGCCAGGGCAAAGCAGTTGATTCCGAAACGATGTTTCATCATAAAAATTGGACAGTCAACAGTTGATTCCGTGCATTTAGTTTGAGTCATCATTATTGAAATCCCATCAGAATTCCATTCGTAAAACTGGCGGTGTGGTTTACGCCGCTTATCGTCACAGTGCAATTCGTGGTGATTCCGAGAGCCTGGGCAGAAATCACAATCGGACAGTTTGGACTGCTAAATAACGGGGTATAGTAGCCCAGAAGGTTCCACGAATAATAGGCTGGAGGATTCGTGAATGCTGTGGGCGTTAAATTTGTTGTGAGCATGAACGTCTGCATCTCGTAGAGATAGCTATTATACGAGTATTGCCCCGGGCAGAGCAGTGCATAGCCGGTCGCTGTGTTGGTGTAAATTGGAATCCCGCTGCCAACTCCCTGCATCACACCGTTGTAGCTGGTTGCAGTTCCGGTGGCCCCGGAAATATAAAGCTGGCTGAACGTTTGAGCAATCATTGATGAACCGGAAATCGGGAAACCTTGAACCGTAAGCGGGCCGTCTATGATGACCCCATTGGGGGACTCGATTTTAAGCTCCGGAACGCTGGTCATCACATTCGCCGGGACCGGGCTCGAACTTCCGTAAAGCTGATCACCGCTTAACACGGTAATTACGGACCCGGAAAAGGCCCAGCGAAAATAAGTTGCGGTCACTGGTGTAAAATTCGTCGAGAATGGACTAGACGACCCAACGGCGTACTTATAAATAAGATTCCAAGTGGTTCCGTCGCTGGAATCGTATAAATAAACAGTTGTTCCAGAACCTGCGAAATTGAATGCGAAGCTGTTCGATCCAACTGTCACAGAGGATGGGAATTGATATTGCAGCCAGTTCGTTCCACCTCCATTCGCATTCCAATTTACGCCTGCATTTGTGCTGAACGCATAATAAGGATCGTGACCGGTCATAAACGCACTAGCCGATGCCGTGCCACTCGGAGTCGTCGCGGATGTCATTGACGGTATCAAACCAATTGATGAAACAATTCCAGGATCATAGTTGATTACCAAGTTCGTGCCATTGATATCCGTATCGCCAAACAGCGTTATGTTGGTCCCAAAGCCGTCATAATTTGCGATTGCATTTGATGAAAATCCGCCGCCACCTCCAAAATTGTTGGTTTGGGCCCATTCATCCACCTGCCACATAAATGTATTTAATTTTCCAAACGCTATAGGAAAGCTGTCGCCAACGCTCACAGAGTTTGAGCGCTGCGACAAATATCCCTGGTTCGTGAATACGTTTGTAACTGTCATCATTCCGACCGAATATGTCGGGTTTGTTGAGAGCGTACTGGTGTCAATAGGCTGGTATGGAATTGGGGATGTCAGTTGCCCGATCGCTGATTGGATCAACGCCAGAAATGAAAGTGCGATTGTTCGCACAATGCATAATTTTGTTTTCATAAATAGAATCAAGGTCCTTGGTTTCCACCACCGCCCGCTCCACCTGTGCCTCCTCCAGCGCCTTCACGTCCAGTCATGCCTGTTCCACCTGATCCTCCGGAATCGGTTACGTCGGTATCCCAATCGAGGTAAATCTGACCTCCGGTGTATACGAAATAAACAGGAACTCCTGCTTGATAATATCGGATTGATGCCGTCTGCCCTCGATAATAAGGAGGTGGCATTTTAAAAACGCTTCCTTGCGTGAGCAAAATGCCGGTATCTGCAGATGGAGCAACAGAAATCAGGTTGCCCCAATGATATGCTGCACTTCCAGGTGCAGACCCATCGTTTACAGCGATATCGTCATAAAGCAACAGTTGACGAGCAGTACCGGGAGGATATTGAGGGATGTATAGCCAAGTCCAAGTTAAATGCTTCATCACCCGGTCTAAGTCGGAAAGTCCAGATGCAGCGCCATTGATGCCTGGATATTGGCCTGCGTCCGCGCTAAGATTTGACAGCGGATTATCTCCCCATGATGTGAACCCACCCATGATATTAGTTGCAGATACGGTTACGCTTGTGCCTGTTCCAAAATCCCAATTATATTGATACCCGCTTAAACCAGTATTATCGTTGAACGCCATCAAAGACATAATGGAATCTATTTTATCGTTCATCGCGGCGATAGCAGTGGCCATGCTTGACATAGTACCAGAATATGTGGCCACAATGGACTTTGCAGCCACGTAAGGAGGGACCGGGAAGAATATGCTACACATCCGACTCCGCATGGCTCTGCTGCTCATTCTGCTCCGCATGGCATGGCTGGTTACACTGGACATATTTAGAGCGCGGAAGAATCCAAATCCTCAAGCACGGTTGAGAACTCATATTTCCCAGGCAAGGCAAGCAACGTTACGCCAACCAATGTTGCGGGTGCCGTGAAGCTCCAAGGCATAGCGAATAATGTATCACCGACATTTAAGCATGGCGTTACGAATTCAACGAATCCTCCGTTAGGTCCTGGCCCAGCAACTGATCCTTTTTTCTCTCGTGTGTATTCAATAACATTCACTCCATCTGTCGTTGCACCGCCGATAGAGGCATAAAAAAAAGTGTAGTTTGTACCACGCTCGGTTCGAGCTGTCCATGCGCCGCCGGCTGGTGACGCGGTAGGAAGGATACACCGCAGCGAATCTTCTTTTCCTATTTTAACGATCCCGCTTCCTACTGCCGGAGTGCAGTTATACCAGTCGCCACCGTCAGAAACAAGAGTGAACGCCTGTAGCGACGATCCTGATCCTTTCGCGCCGCCTGGATTCTGTTTCGCAATCACCAAATGATACCCGCCGCGCGCATCTGGAATCGTCTTGGCCCCCCGGACGCTCCGCAGCATCGTGCTCTCGACGTACTTGAGCATCTGCCGCATCCAGATCGCTTCCGGGCTGAATCCTTGCGGCGGGGCCGGTGGCCGTGTGTACGTGCTCATAACGGGATGCCATACGGTTTGACCGCCCAAAGCCCGAACTGGTAGGTCTGGACGATGCGCCACTTGAGCCGCGACAGCCGCGCTACCTGCGGCCGGATCTTGCGCCATGCGTATTGCAGGTCGCCCGCTACCTCAATGAACTGCGTCGGCAGCGGCATGCTCGGAACGTTGAAAAGCAGATTTAGCGGCGTGCCTTCCACCGAGTACATGGACGCCGTTGAAATCAGGCGCCCTTGATTGATGAAACTCGCCTTCACGGCATACTGGTTGCTTGTTACCATCGTGTGCTGAATCTTTGAATTCTCTACCGGGAAGTTCTCCACACCGGCTTTCATCAAAAGGTAAAGTGAGTATGCTGGCGCGGCGTCCACCGCTGGAAGATGGATGATGTTGAACTTCGGATTCTGCCCAGGGTATTGAAGCGAGTATATCCCAGCGTTTTCAACGACAATCGGGTCGCCCAGCGCGAGCGGCATGGCGCCGTCGTCGAACACGTAGCTCGTGTCGCTCGTCTGCGCGATGTTGTACGTGCTCGAATTATAAGCAGAGCCGGCTGGGTAGAATGTAGCCGACGTGTCCTCCAGCAACTTCGCCACGGCCACTCGAGTCAGGTTGCTGGTCACGTTGATGCTTCCGTTCGGGAAGTCCGCGTCGAGCAACCCCTTCTGTTCGTCTTGCGGGTCAAGCTCCCAGGCGTTTTCTGGCGTCTCGGTCCCGTACAGGTACGGGAACGGCCAACCGCAACTCGCCTCGATCTCAGATATGCCCTGGTCCGTTACGTTGTTCACCTTCTCGCGCGTAACCTGAACTATCCAGCCGGCATTGTAGAGCGTCGTGTACCATGATTCGATGGAACTGTTCAACCCGCGGCGCTTGAACTTCTGCCACGGGCCGGTGTCGTTCACACCATACGTGTAGCCCTGCTGCATCCACGACAGGTCGTACGTGTAGAAGTTCGTGTTTATGCGTGGTGGATAGAGTGACATAAATCAAAATCCAGAAAATTGCGATGCGCCCGAATTCTCATGCGTCCCCATTTTGTTGTCAATGCTTCTCAAGTGGTGCAGCGACTGCTCGGCCAGCTTGATCTGTTTCTCTGCCAGCGACCGGATTCCGCTCCGGGCCTCCCCAAGGAAGTTGCCGACCTTGACCATGGAATCCGATCCTGAGCCTTTGCCGAACTTGGCGGCATCTTGGGCGGCGGCTACTTGGCGGCCAATGCCCGATTTGATTCCAAGCTCTGCCTGGATGTCTTTGATGCTTGCCGCGAATTTCTTTTGTGCTTCATTGGCAGCTTTCACGTCTCCCTTTGCCGCTTCTGTTTCTTCAGCGAGTGTTGACTGCGCCTTTTCAAGATCAGCGACAGCTTGGGCCTGTTTCCTATACTGTATCTCAGCATCATTTAGAGATGATCCGAACTCTTCGGCTGCATGCTTGTTTTCAATCCATTCTTTTCGCTGCTCAATCGCCTGCCCAATCGGTAGCCCTATACCGGAAGGTGCTCCTGGTTCAGGTTTTAATCCGCCAAGACCTGCATCTAATAGTCCAAGAGGTTCCGCAATCTTTAATCCTTTTGCTTTTTGAGCTTTCAGCGCCATCAAAATTGGATCATTCAGTGCAGCTTTTTCAATGGCGTCAATGACTTCTCCGGTTGCTTTTAACCCGCCTTGCGCTGTTTTTAATGTGGTAGCACCGCCTGTAGCATTCGCTGCATTCGCTGCATCGGCAGATGCTAACCTTGATTTTGCCGTTTCAAGATCTGATTTTGCTTTTGCCTCCGCCATTTTGAATTCTTCAAGCTTTGCTTTTAGTTCCGCTATATCCATGTTGTTCAGTGCAATAGCAGAAGCTCCGCGTGCCCTCATCAATTCTTTTTGCGCTTCCGTTTCACGCTCAAGCTGCTTGATTCTTGCCTCTGTAGCATCCACCAAAGTTTTCCGATTAGTCAATTCTTCTGCCATCCATCGGTTTAGGTCTTCATGCGCTTTTGCCGCAGCCTCAATGGACTCTGCTTCGTCCAAGAACTTTTTATTTGTAGATGTGGTTTCAGAAATGAACTTCTGGCGCGCCAGTGCGATATTTGAATAAAGTTTCCAGACGGCGTAAAGCGCAGTCAATAAAACTCCAATCCCGATTATTGACCATCCTACGGCATTGAGTTTGACCTTCGCATTCAATAGTGCGATTTCTTTCTTTTCAGCCAACTCAGCCGCCCTACTTTCTGCCACCAATGCAGCAGCATTAAGTTCGGAATAAGCAGCCGTCCCTTTTGCTGATAATGCCTGCAAATTCAAGGCTTGTGATAGATTCGTCGCAGCATCAGATGCCAGAACTGCTTCCGTGGCTGTCGAATGAATTACCTTTCCGAGCAATCCAAGGTACTGCGCCAGCAACGTCACCGATCCTGCCACGCGCCCACTGCCGCGGCCCATCGACAGTTCTCGCACGATTACCAGCGATTCACGGATGATCCCCGCAAATCCACCGTGGCCACCAGATGGTCCGCCGCCGCCTGCGCCGAAGCCGCGCGCGATCATCAGGTTCGCGGCAACTTGCTCAGCCGCTAGCTTTGCATTCGAAACTCTTTGCACTTCGAAATTGGCCAGCATCTCGGCAGTTTGAACCTCCTGAATCTTTCGCCACTCTGCTTGTCCAGCAATCCACGCCATCTTGTTTGCTTCGGCCTTTGCAGCAGCGGCAGCAGCGTTCTTTGCGACGGACTCATCCATCAAATGCTGTTCGAGTATTGCCTGTTCGCGTTCCGCCACCGTAATACTGGATAAAGCCGCACGATTGGCTGCTACCTTTTCAGATTCTGCGGTTGCTGTAGCTGCAACTTCACGCTTGCTTATTGCGGCTCTTGCCGTCGCATTACGAACGTACATCGCGTTCTGGACATCGAGCAGCCGCTTTTCCAACCGAGCCTTATTATTCGCTGCCTGGACATACTCCCATGAGTTCGCATCCATGCCAGACATGCGTGACTCCACTCCGGCAAGCTTGGTTCGCAGCCGGTTCTGCAGCCGCACGTTCGTCGCATCGGCGGCGGCCTCCATCTGCATCAGGCCAGCCTTGAACCCTGCCGGATTTACGAATGTCTCGAATTCGATGCGATTAGCCATTTGCTTCTTTCTCGCGCAGGCCCTGCAAATATGCCAGCGCCTTGGCCGCCTGTTCCTCTGCCTCTTTCGACTCCTGTTCGGTCAGTTTGTGCGACAACTGCTCCGCCTCTTCTTTGCCGATCAACCGGACCATGCCGAGGTTCTCGAAATGCTTGAAGTAGTCCCAAAGCGCCTTTCCCAGCGGGGCGGATTCGATTTCCTCTTTTTCCCAACCCAACTGTCCGCGCAGTACCACCTCGACCGACTGGCTCCAATGCGCGGCGCTGACTTTGCTGTCTGGCGATTCATCCCAGAACTCAGGCGTGCGTGACCCTTCCACAACATATCGTTGAAAAGCGTCCATCTGTTCGGTCAGATACTCGAAATCCGTGTCAGCGAATGCTGGCTCGCACCACTCGCGCAACTTTTTCCCGATCATCGGCCAACGATAGAATTTCGGCTCAAAGAATCCGATTTTCTGTCCCCATTTACGAATCTTCTTTCCGAAGTCTGGTTGCGCAGCGAAGCTTCCGAAGTCCGCCGGACCCATAGAACAGATCAGGACAGCTACCAGCAAGTCCCCGGGCGTGGCCTCCCGCTCCGATTCCGCCACGAAAGCCACCTTGAAGTGGGCCATCAGCCGGTACAGCCCGAGCGACAGCGGCAGCAGTTGCTTGCCGCACACCACAGGCGGTGCCGGAAACACGCTCTCGAAATAGTCCGGGGCGCTTTCTTCTACCGCTGGTTTGGTTTCGTCCATTTAGTAAAAACGCCCGCCAGCGGTTGCCAGCGGGCGTGATAAAATACTCGACTAGATCAGGCGTTGGCTTGCGCCACTATGCCGGCGGCTTTCTCCACGCTCAACGTGAATTCCTTCGCGTTCTTGTTTGTCCCGCTGATCTTCGGGGCTGACATAACTTCCCAGTTGGTTGCCACCATGCCGGGCTCTTGCTGGCAGGCGGTGATGTTCAACAGCGTTCCCGGCAGAATCGCTTCAATTACCGATGTCTGTACGATGGCGTCTCCCAACCCGGTGCCGGTGATGACCAGCTTCAACTCCGCTTTCGCATGCGGGTCGGTCCAGATGCTGGCCATGCGGTTGCCGACCTCGTCCAGAACGCGCTCGTTTGACGCATCCTGAGAGATGCCGAGTTCCTGCAACGTACCTTTGACAGCCGGATTCGTGATCGTGATGCCCCCGGGCGTCCCGGCGAATCCGACGTTGACCGCTGTTCCGTTGATTCTGCTTACAGTTGCCATAATTTGATAATTACCACTTGTGAGGGATGACGATAATGTTGATCTGGTGCGCCAACCCGCCGCCGATCTCGCACACAATCTCCATGCCCTGGTACTCTTTCCCGTGCAGGTCGATCATCTTGTCAATCGCGTCCTTTGCGATTTTCACAAGCTCCGGCTTCGGGTTGCCATCCGGTTTCAAGTCCACGATGGCCTGTTTCGCTATCTCCCGCGGGCGCATGCTCAACCGGTGCGCCATCGGAGTGAACGGGGCCGGACTGACGGGCTTGACCTGCGGCGCCGGCAAGGTCGGTGGCTGATACGGCTCGGCGGCAGGAGTCGATGCGATTGTGGACGGAGTGGATATGTTTTCAGACATAAATTAAGGAGAGGTTACACCGAGCTTTATTGCCGCAGTGTTGGCGACGTTGGTGATAGCCAGCATCTGGATGATGATTGGCACGGCCGCCGATTGCGCCGGAAATACCGTGTTCGTGGCCGACGTGTAGGTGTTCGTCCACACCGGAGAGCTATTTGTGAAAAACGTATTTCCACCATCCAGCGAGAATCTGAACATCCCAGTAAAGGCGCCCGGAATCGACAAAACGTCATTTGTAACCGTGATCTGCGGGATATAGACGTAGGCGGTGTTCGTGGCGAAGGAAGGCGAATTGGTCTGTTGGGTGATGATCGTCGTCAGGGCGAATCCGCCAATGAGCACGCCGGCGGATGCGCTGGCCGCAAGGCAGGCGGCAAACAGTGAAATCGCAAAGAGTTTCATTCGTTTCATATATCCGAGAAAGTTTTTGAGTCAAACACGGAGGTGTCAATCCACGTTGCTATTGCAGCACAGCGCCTCGAAAATAATCTCCCTTTCGTAAAACACACTGTCCAGTTCCTTCGATTGCCTCGTCGTGCCGTAATCGACCACCCGCCAGTAGATCATCGTGAAATCCACCATATCAGCATTGGCCGCCGCCGATTGCGCCGCCGCCTGTTCCGCTCCATTCGTTTTATCCACCGCCAGGGCCCGGCCGTAGCTGGTAATGAGTTGACGTGAGACTTCCATTTCAGGCGATCCATCCGATTGTACCAGTTCTGAGATGATGGCAGATACTCTCTGCTGTGCCTGCATGAACGCCGCATTCGGATTCCCTGCTTGCGGCTGGTTGATCCCTTCATCCCGGAACATGATCTGGCCAAAGAAGCGGAAGTTGCCGAGGCTGTTCTCTTCATGTCCTTCGCCAGCCCTGATTGTCGTGCTCGGAATTGTCCGCGGCTGGCTGCTCACGTCACCCGCTAACGTATTGACGGGCGTCCCAACTCCTGTGCCGACGATCAAAGCGTAGATTGCCCGGTTCAATTTGGATTCAAGATCGAATGTGTTTGCCATCTATTCACCTTTCGCAGTCAAAATTAGCGCACTTTCAGCCCGCCACGCGCCAGCGCTTCTTTGTAGAACTCCGCCGTGTGCTGGCTGATCGCAGCAGTCTCCTGGTCCACGGCGTTTTGCCATACCCGGCCAGCAATCCGCTCCAACGCATGATTCTCGCCTTTCGTGTCCGGCTCTGTCGCCGCAACCGAGAACCGAGCCAGGCCGCTGCCGCCTGTGGCTGGTTCCACGTGCGCCAGCCCTTTGGACAGCAACGTCGATGTCTTGTTCACATCCATCGCGCCACTTGGTATGACCGGTGCCGGTATTTTGCTAAAGAATCTGCCCGTGGCCATGCCAAACCCCACATTGACCGCCCGGGCGCATGCCGCAAAGAAGCCGGTGCTCGATCTGCGCGCCATCGTCATCCGCTCCGCCGCTCCAGCAATCCATTCCCAGAACGCCGCCGTGCCGTGCGTATCCGGCTTCTCGCGCTTCCACACCTGACCGGTAGTCTCGTTGAACCGAGATCCTGCGTAGAAGCTGGCCAGTATGATCCTGCTCGCAAGGCTGCTCGGATGCGAGCCGACATGGTGCCGCCGCGGCTTCTTGGCGCGCGACAGCCGCCCGGTCTTCGTCACGCCCTGCACTGATACTTCAAGCTCCTGCGGAATCGACGCCGGCGATACCCGCGGCATAGCTAGATACGCCTTATACGAAATCGCATTGCACGCCCGATTAGCAGCGAAATCTTGCGTCTTGCTTGTCGTGGCGGCGGCCTTGCGCAGAGCCTGAGCCAGCGCGTCACCGCGGAGCCGCATCGAAACTTGAATCAGTGCTGTTGCCATGCAATAACGCCGCGCAGTCAATGGTGTTACAAAGTTGACTTGTTACAGGCCAAAAACACCACTCTCATAAGAATGTCGGACAGTTCCGTAACTTAGAGTCGGCGTTTGGTTAGGGTAGTAGTACCTACGAAAATCACGTCCCGTGGCGCCGGCTCGGCGCCGGCCCAGCTTCCGCGTGTGCCGCGCACGTCGTTGGCACAGCTGTTGCTTGCGGCGTTGGCGCCGGCCCGGCCCGTGGCGCCGGCTCGGCCCTGCCAGGCTGCCGCGTGGCGCCGGCCCGTGGCGCCGGCCCGTGGCGCCGGCTCTGGCCACCGGCAGCCCGGCTGCGCGCTCTAGCTGCCCGGCTACTCAGCTCGCACGGCACGGTCGGCACGGTCGGCACGGTCGGCACACTCTATACGGCTGGCTGGCTAGTCTAGGCTGGCGCTGGTGAGGCTATTGGGCTGCGGAGGTGACATTCTGGCTGACCGGATGGCTGGCTGGGCAGGGCACGGGACATGGTATGCACCGATTGATGATGTGGTAAGTTGCTTATCACATGTGGTCATTTACTTACCATGTGGAAGTTGTTCAATAATGACAATGTGTTTATGATCTTTTGCACGTCTTTACTCGAAATCGTAGCTAAGTTACTTTGCACTTCTGAATTTTGGACACGTCGAAATGCCAATAAATTCGCTGTTTTCGGTTGGCACGACGATAGCTATACGGTTTGGCAGTCCGAAACAACGAACAAATACAACAATGAATACATACCAAACCATAACCTCCGTAACCCCCGAACAAGTCGCCGCTCGCATCAACCGCGCAGCCGCACGAATCGATGCCGCACTTGGTAGCATGTGCGATCGCTATTGCCGGCGTCACAAAGACGGCGTCAACGAGTTGGACGACATGGACCAGCTCCCGGAGTGGCCAGTCGTCACACCGCTACCTGCCCCGTTCACCAGCCAGTTCAACTGCTCCGGCCCTCACAAGTCCACCGATAGGCATACCGTATCATGCTGCAATGCTACGCTTGGAAATGTGAAAATCGCGTCGAACCTGACGCCCACACAGCTTGCCGACCTGATCGCCGCCCTGGACAGCTACGGCGACCAGTGCCAGGTCGCGGACGCGGAGTATCGGACGGCCACGGTTGCCCGCGTCGCCGCGCACGTCGCCGCGCAGGCGGACGCGGCCCGGCGGCTCGCTGGGCTGGTGGCGGCAGCGTAGCCGAATTGTTCGCAGTCTCCCCATACGACGAGCGTGTGGGGAGCATGCGGAAAATTCAACAAAACAACGAAACAACGAATATGAATCTAACCAAACAACAAATTATCGACCTAAAGCCGTGCCAAGACGGAGCATTATTTGCAAAATCGTGCGGCTTTGACGCCGCAAAAATCTGGAATACTTGCGAGCGCGGCGACTGGCTTATCTGGTTGCTTCGAAAAACGGCACAACTCGACAAACCGACATCGGTCAGACTGGCAATCGAGTTCGCGGAGCGATGGATCAAAACGTCAACAGAAGCGAATCGAATGGCCGCCGCCGCCGCCGCCGCCGACTCCGCCGACTCCGCCGCCGCCACCGCCGCCGCCGCCGCCGACGCCGCCGCCAACGCCACCGCCAACGCCGCCGCCAACGCCGCCGCCGCGCACGTCGCCGCCGCCGCCGCCGCCGACGACGCCTACGCCGCCTACGCCGCCTACGACGCCGCCGATTGCGCCGCCGCCTACGCCGCCGCCTACCTTGCGGAGCGAAAATGGCAGGCTGATAAAATCCGCGAAATTATTCCCTGCCCATTCGCATGAAACCCATCTTTCGCAGTCTCCCCACATTCCGTGTGGGGAGCATGCGGAAAATTCAACAAAAACAGAAAGCAAAAATATGAAACTCAACGAAATCACACCCTGCCCCGTCTGCGGCGGCGGGAAAATGATCGCAATGACCAACGGACATGCCGGATGGGTCTGCGGTTGCTCTGATCAGCCAATCCCACTGGACGACGCAATGACCGCCGAACAGTCGACAGAATGGGTCTACGAGCAGGACGAAATGGGAGAGGTGGACCAGGATCAACTCGATCTCGCATTTGCCGCGCTCTATGGCCGGCAAGCCACCGATGACGACCGTCAGGCTGGACTCTGGAGCCTGTGCTGTGCGGCGACCCCAAATTGCGGCACGCGGCCCGAATAACGTTTGTAGATCAAAAACAACGAATATGAAATCCTGGACTGAAATTCCAACGAAGCTCAAAATGAGCACCATCGAATCAACATTTGCGGCGGCCTGCCGGGAGAATGGAGTCACGCTGACGCTCACTGCCGATCAGGTCCATCTGATGCTCGCGGAAAAATTTGGACGCTGCCGCACCAAGTCGGAGCTTCGGATCATGGTGAACTCGCATTTTGTGTCGATGTAATGATCACAAGAAAGCAAAAATATGAATATTCCAATTACATTCGCCCCTGACCGCCCGTTCCGTCCCCGCTGCAACCGCCGGCGCCCGCTCTGTATCACGCTGCTGTCGCGGCTCGTTCAGGCGCTGCGCGGGCAGCGGCGGCTGACACTCGCGGAGGTTCAGCCTGTGCGTGGGGAAATTTAGACGATATTTAACGATCAAACACAATGAAATAACTAAAATAATCCATGAAAACAATGAAAGCCAAATATCCCCAGCCCGGCAAACGGTGCGTTGTAAAAATTCACTTCATTACGATCTTCGGCGAACAAATGCACGGCCAGTCCTATCCCGTCCACCTCGAAACATCGCGGCATGTCGAGTTGCTTGTGCCGGCAACCGGGGAGTGCGTGCTTTTGAGCAAAAACGAAGTCCACTAAATTTATGAACTCGACACAAACCCTACGCTCCGAACTGTCCGCCCACCAGAATGTCCTGTTGGTCGGTCCGCCCGGCACCGGCAAGACCGCCCGGATCATCGCCACCGCTCGCGCAGCCGGCTACCGCGTCGTCACGTGGCGCGCGAGCCTGATGGAGCGCGTTGACATCAGCGGTTGCATCGTGCCGGACGTGCCCGGTGGGGTTTCGCGCCAGCTACCGTTCTGCGATGTAGCCGAACTCCGCGCAACCAAGGAGCCAACTATACTTTTTGTCGATGATTTGGGGCAGGCGCCGGGGGACGTTCAAGCGGCGCTCATGCGTACGTTCGACGGAGGCTTTTTCCCGGACAACGTCGTAATTTGGGCCGCCACAAATCGGCCAGGAGACAAAGCCGGTGTCAATTCGCTGTGCGAGCCGCTCCGGTCACGATTCCACTCATGCTATGTGATTCCAACACCTGGCAGCGAGGATAAGCCTGACGGTGGGGTAATGCTTGGGGAATGGCGCGATGAAGTCGAGTCGTGGTGCGAGTGGGCGATGGACAACGCGGCGCCTGTCGAGATCATCGCCTGGCACAGGTCCACCGTGGGGAAGTCGTTATATGCTTGGAAACCTTGCGCTGATCCGTCCGTTCGCATGGCCGATTACCGATCCTGGGGTGCCATGATCCAGCGCTGGAATGCTGGCCTTCAATCGCTTGCCCAATGTGCGGCGGTTATCGGCAAGCCGGCTGCAGCCGAGTTTCTCGCGTTCGCTGCGCTCGCATCGCAATTGCCGTCTCCGGATCAAGTCTGGCTTGATCCTGATGGCGCACCGCTGCCGGATCAACCGTCCGCACAGTGGCTCATCGTCACCTCGCTCGGACGCGCAGTTACGGCGCCGACCGCTCCGGCGTTCATTCGCTACATTTCGCGCCTGCCGCGGGTCATGGCGGCCCTGGGCGCCCGGGATGCCTACCGGCGGCTTGGCGCGCATCTGAGCGGATGCCGCGAATGGGTCAAATGGTTCACCGATAATCAAGGACTGTTCACCGTGGGGAAATAAGGGGAAATCAAACAATTAAACAACTAACACTATGCAAAACTCAATACTCGCAAGCCGGATCAAACTCGTAACGCTAACAACTGGCGCGTGGCGCGCGCAGAAACTCAACCGGCCAGCGTCGAATGATGTGAACCGCCAGAATTCCAGCGGCAATGCCGCCAAGGTCATCGTGCGCCTGACCGATCATGCGTCACTCGCGGCGCTGTACAAACTCCATGCCGAAGCTTATTCAGCGCACAAAAGCATCACGTTGCCATCCGTCCAGGATGGTCTGCGCGTCGTGCCATGCGGCAAAGAACTTGAGCACAGCTTGGTCATGGGGGAATTTGGACGCCGACATGCGGCTCTCGTTAATGATTTCTTGGCAGATTATGAGACGATCAAACTTGAGGCGCCGGTCAAACTGAATGGCTTGTTTGACGGCCGCAAATGGCCGACACGTGAAAAGGTGGCCAGCAAATTCGCTTTTGCTACCCGCTATTTGCCATGCCCGTCAGATGGCGCCTGGTCCGATTGGCTTGACGAAACAGCGCAAGCTGGGCAAGCCGAACTGCGCGAGCGACTGGTCACGACGGCCCGGCACCTGGCCGACGTGTGCAAGGCGGACGGAAAACTTTATCAATCTGCTTTGGACAACTTGCGCGAAGTGTGCGAGCTGGCCGGCGAAGGATTCAACCTTTTGGATGATCCGATCATCGCCCAAGCTGCGCGTGATCTGCGCGAGCCGGCAACGCAAAAGGCAGAAGCTTTACGGGACGCCAAGACTGCGCGCAAAGACACTGGGGACCGAATTGCTACCATTTTGGGGAATTTAAATCTGGCGTGAATTCGTTTTATGTCGCCATTCACTACCGAGCTTGAATCGCTAGCCACGTTCTCCGGTGGACCGCCACACATCATCGGAGATGGCGGTGGCTTTGGCTTTGGCTTTGGCGGTGGCTTTGGCGGTGGCTTTGGCTTTGGCTTTGGCTTTGGCTTTGGCGGGGGCGATGGCTTTGGCGGTGGCGATGGCTTTGGCGGTGGCTTTGGCGGTGGCACATCGAAAAAACTAAACATATGAATATGACCGATAACGAATTGACCCTGAAACTGGATAGAGCTCGATGGTGGGCACTCAGCAATCCGAAAGCGGTGTTCTATTCGCAACTCATGGCGCAACTGACTGACCGACTCGGCAATCCGAACGGCCACACCGCTTGCACCGACGGCACGTGCATAATGTGGGACCGTCAGTTTCTTACAAAGCTGACCGACGAGGAAACCCGATTTGTCTTGCTCCATGAAACGCTACATTGTGCGCACCATCATCTTTGGCGATTCCCCGCCGGGTCGGTCAACCATGAGACTGCAAACCAAGCGTGCGATCATGCAATCAATTTGCTGCTCAACGGCGGCTTTGACGATGCGACGATGCCTGTCGGCGGCTTGGCCGATGGAAAATTCGCTGGCATGGCGGAAGAGGAGATTTACGCCGCATTACAGAGCCAGCCGCAGAGCGGGCGCAAACCTGGCGCCGATGATTCATGCGGCTCGTACTGCGCGCCGGCGCCGGATCATCCGGGCCAGCCAGCCGCCGGTGCGCCGGCTGATACCCTGCGCGATAAATGGGAGCGGGCCGTCATTCAAGCGGCTCAGGCGGCCAAGGCGAGCGGCGCCGGCAACGTGCCGGGCGACATGCAGCGCATCCTGGACCGCGTGGCCGCCGTTCAAATCGACTGGCGCCGCGAAACTGCCGACTTCGTGCGCAACTCCGCGTCAGCTCGGAACGATTGGACTCGCTCGCCGCGCCGTCACTCCTGGCAGCCGGTCATTTATCCAACAAAACGTCAGAATGAAATTGGCTGGATCATCGGCGTGCGCGACACGAGCGGCAGCATCGATGATTGGCTGGCCGCCGAGTTCTCGGCACTGCTGGCCTCCGCGTGTGGGGAATTGAACTGCGGCTTGATCCTACTCGATTGCGACACCGATATTCAAGCCGAGCATCGCATTGAACCAGGTGGGGAAGTGCCGCTGATAGCCAAAGGCGGCGGCGGCACCGACTTCGCCGCGCCGTTCGCACGCGCAGCCGAACTGATCGAAGGCGGGGAGCGGATTGCCGGCCTGATCTATCTGACAGACTTGTGCGGGAGTGGCCAGCCAGCCAGCGAGATCATTCCGACTCTGTGGCTTGTGACCGCTGATGCTGTGGCCGATACTGGCCGCACTGTGAGGATTCTTTGATTCTGAAAACAACAAACAAACAACAAATATGCAATTCCAACTGAACGCAAAAACGCTGGTGGTAATGGGCGAATTCATTGCCGTCGTTGACAACGGATTCGTTTTCCACGGAGACGTAACCTACGATGGGGATTTCTACCTCATCTCGCATGCGGTGAACATCCGCGTGTGGGGGACTAGCAAAGGACTTGGGGAGTTGCGCACCGGCAAAACCTCAAAAACTGTCACTGACGAATGCGGCGAGATCCTGGTCCCGAAAGATCGTCTATGTCACCTTTTAGCGACGAACTGGCCGCGCTAGCCCATTTCTCCGGTGGACCGCCACACATCATCGGCTATGGCGATGGCTATGGCTATGGCTATGGCTATGGCTATGGCGATGGCGGTGGCTATGGCGATGGCGATGGCGATGGAACCTCGAAAGAACTAAAAATATGATTCTACTATTTGCTCTCGAATATGCGAACTCTGGCCCGACCGGAGACTGGTCCAGTACCGCCAAGCATCTGACGCCGACCCTGATCGCCCGCGAGATCGACGGCAACCCGGGGGATTTTGAGCCGGTCGTTAACGGGGTCAAGCGGCGGCGCTACACCGCGTTCGACCCGGCCACCACGCCGCCGACCCTGATCCGCCGCGACTACGCGCTGGCCGATCTGCGGCGTCTCGGCGCACAGTTGCCAGAAACGTATATCGACGAGCGTGGGGATATTCGAGATGGCGAAGATAACCTTGTCATGCCAGGCCCGCAATAATGCTTGCACTGCGAACGCCACGCGATTATAGTAGCAACGCACTTAAACAACGAAACAACGAATATTATGAGTATATTTAATCCTAAACGGATAAAGCTGGAATCAATTTATATTGTTCCAAACGTCACTCCACTGAATGCAGCATTCACCGCGCATCTGTACGATAAGCGGTTTCCATTGTATCCCCGTTCTGGGGTTCGAGTCTGCACAGTTCATTGCAAGAGTGTGTTAATTATGTCTACTGGATATGTTTATTTGAACACGTCGAATGGACACGAATTAAAAGTCGAGGTGACCAAATGAGCATATCAGGCTTTACCTCATGGGACACGCATCCAACGAAGATAATTGTTCCGCTTGAAACCGGGATGACGTGGAAAACCGATGGCGCACTCTACCAGGAGAAGCTGGACGGTCGCTTCGAGATTATGGCTGTTTCGGGGGGAATTCTGGCTGGCGAACGGATGCCAAATGGCAGGTTCATCGCTTGGGATTGCCTAATTTATGCGTATGCTACCGAGCCGGATGTTCGATGTCTTTCCGCCAGCCTTCGGTGGGACCTATGCAAAGAGGTGGCAAGACTCGCCGGATTACCCGTTGCTGAATCATCCGCGCACGGCGGCGCGCTGCTCAATGCGGTACTGGCCCGCGGAGGCGAAGGTGTGGTGCGCAAGCTGGCCACCGCCACCTACTTCGATCCGATGGAAGCGTGCAAGCGCGCATCAATCTACCTGTGCCGAGTCACCAGCATCGGCCCCGGGCAGTCCGTGGGGATCGTGGACGCCGTGACCGGGCAGGACCTCGGGCGGCTGCCACTGCGCGGCGGCAAGTGCGACATGGTGCGCGTGGGGAGTATCGTGCGTTGCGAGGCGCTGAACGCTTTCGAGTCGGGGAAGCTGCGGCAAGCCGTGCCGTGCCGCGAGTGGCTGGTTACTTACTGATCGTATATGTCTCCATTCACTGCCGAGCTTGAAGCGCTAGCCATCTTCTCCGGTGGGCCGCCGCACATCATAGGCTATGGTATGGGCGGTGGCGATGGATTTGGATTTGGCTCTGGATTTGGCGGTAGCAATGGCGGGGGCTTTGGAGATGGCTGGTGTAATGCCGATGGATTTGGCTCTGGCTATGGCAATGGCAATGGCGGGGTCTTTGGCGGAGGCAATGGCGATGGCACATCGAAAGAACTAAAAATATGATTTTACTATCAACCAGCATAGTCCGCACCGACCAGCATGAACCGGTACAGCAGCCCGCCCGGTTGCAAGCCTCCGATCCAGAGCCGCATCGGCAACGTCGGCAGAGTCGGGTTTAGCTTCAACTGGCAAAACACACCCTTCTCAAGCGCCTGCGCCATCGGTTGTGGGGGATTCGTTGCCGGCACGGCCGCTGGCAGGTCCGAGGCAATGAACTCGCAATATTCCACGAAAGTCTTGATCGACTTGCCATCATCCAGAATCCAGTTGCGCCTGACCTCACTGTGCGTGCATGGAACGATGATGCCGAACAGCGTCAGTGTCGCACCGAGCGTCCGGTTGCCGTTGCCGGGCTGGCCGCCAAGAAACGCCTGCGCCTGCGCCGCAAGATACGCATGAACTTCGTATGGCGATTTCATTAGTGTCCGTTCTCGCTCATCTGCAACAGCATCCGCGTCGTGTCGTCAATCGTGCCCGCTATCCGTGGGGTATGCGACCTGTTCACGCCCGGACGCTGCGGCTTGCTCTTCGGCGGCGCATCCGCCGCTCCGCCCGGCTCGGTTGCCGGTGTCGCTGGCTCCGTGGGGCGCTCTGATCCTGGCGCCGCCGTGCCCTCGTGCGCGAGGCTAGGCATGGCCGCCACGGCGGACGGCGCCATGAGGCCGAGCGCAAGCTTCCGTTCCTGTTCGGACTTCTTGATCGCATACAGCTTGTCCGTTGTGATGCCGTTCGGGAGCGCATCTTGAACTTGCTGATCTGTCAAATGACCAGCCTCATTGCCGAGGATCAAAGTCTGCATCTGCAACAGCGGATTAACAAATTCAGCTTGCTGTCCTTTGAAGAACGCGCTGGCAACAAATTCTTCCAAACGTGAAATACTTACAAGAATTCCTTTCTTGTCAAAATAACCTTTGAGGATCGTTGATTTAAGCCATGCGCGGAAGAGCGGGCGCAAGTCTTCTACCAAAGTTTTCTGATTTACCCTGACATTCCGCTGGAAAGGTATCTGGCTCATCAGGCCGGCAACAAATCCAAGGTTCTGATAATCGCCGCTCATCTGCGCATACGATCCATGCGTGCCGGTCGCAAGATCGCGCTCGTTATCCTTGCGAAACGTGCTGGCCGCCTCCACTGGGAATTTAGCATCCGCCCATTTCAAATGTTTGCCTGCCGGTATCTGCTCACGGCTGGTCGGCTTTATCATCTGCCGTTTCGGGTCGTCATTGTTCTGTGAGGCTGCAGGATCGCTTCCGGGCATCGATGGCTGTATTCCGGTGTCCAGCGAGTTCAACTGATAATTCTGCAACAGTTGCGCCGCATAACCCGGCATTTCCAGACCGGTCGGTTTGTCCTCTTCAATCCACCACGGGCGGCTGGCGCACAAGATCGATGTCAGCGTCAGGCTCTTTTCGTACTGGTGAATCCGCCACAGCGCCAGCAACGCCGCATCGAACTCAGTGTCGCCCGTGTCCTGTTCTGGCCGTGTGCGGGGATTGTCCATCAGTATCACCTGATCTGCCGGAACCTGCTCCCTGAAGTTGCGCTGGTCGAACGGACTTGCCGCAATGGCGTAGGCATTACCTGGATGCCGGCGCAGTAGCCAGTAGGCCAGCGCGAATTTGAACTCAGGATGCTGCTCGATGCTGCCCACGATTGGATTGTCGGCGCCGAACAGTCCATCGCTAGGAGAGAATCCGCTCCACTGTTCTTGCAAATGATCGCGCTCAAGAAAATCCACAGCGAATCCGAAATCGTTGAACTTGTAATTTGGATACATGCGGCAAATCACCATGCCGTCCCGTTTACGCGCCATTTCCGCCACTCTCAGGGCTTCCATGAAGTCCATGTTCTTGCGAACTGTAAAATTCTCCTGCCACCGGAATATCCCCCAAGCTTCGCAAATTGCTTCTGAAAGCTCTTTATCCTCCGTTGGCTCGCCGTTGTCATCTTTCACCGGTTTACCATCCGTCGTCCGTTTGATGATCTTCATTTCCAATTCGAACGGATCGTCACCGACGACATTATCAGCATATACCCGCATCGTCCCTTTTCCGTGAGACGTGTTTTTAGCAAGTGTGCGAGCGCGGGCCCTGACCGTGTAATTGTACGGGTATAGCTCCGTGTTGGCGTCCCCATACGATCCTCGCAAGTCCTGCGTGAAGTTGTCCACGGTCGCCGCGTCCATGGCTCGGTTCATGCGCTGCACCATACTCCGCATCTCCTGATAGCCGCGCACGTCATCCGCTGTTACCTTCATCGCTTCTGGCGGATATGGCGCCCGGATGTCGGAGCCAGTGCGTACCATCGTTGAGTCAGGCTTTGCGGCCGTGTCGATTGAGAATAGAGAGAGTTTCACAGTTTAACCGATGTTGAATACCGACTCTTCAAAGTTTCCAGGTGCTTGACCGTTGGCCGCCCGGGCAATATCGCGGAGATTTTTAACCTTCGCCTCATAGAACTTGATCCGTTCAAGCAGGGCCGTCCGTTGCTCAATCAGGAACCGGGTCCGTTGCTGGTCTGTTTCTTGCAGTGCTATATCTTCCAATTCGGTCAGCTTTGCCAGCGCCTTTTCAAGCAATATCTCGTAATGATTCTTGACCTGTCCCGCCGCACCACTTCCAAGGCTTGGACCGATGATGAAGTTGTCATTGAAATAGATCTGATGTTGTTCGGCATTTGCTCCGTTTACGACCTCCTCGCTCAGAATATACTGGCCAGTCGATTGGCCTGCCAAGAATTGAGCCACTGCGAAACAATGAAATGCATTCGTTGGATCCGGCGCCGATACAACCTGGGCCACTCGTTGCGCGCCGCCCTGCGGCAGTGCCTTCGATACCGTGAGTTGAATCGACCATCCGGCACTTGGCAGAAACCGCGGCAGCTTGCGGTTGAATGACAGCGTGTCACCCGCCGTGAATCGTTCAGGTTCTCGCCATTGTATTTCCAGAGGATTCATAGTTTCGCTTTCAACTAAAAACGCCCGCCAGCATCGCCGGCGGGCGCACAAGACAATATCAAGTTGTCAGCCTTACTTGCGGCTGGCGACCTGCGCGATAAGCTGCGCGTTCTGATCCAGAACTTGAGCAAGCTTTGCCAGCACGTTCGGCAGATTCACGGACGCCGCAGCCTTGGCCGCAGCCACATCAGCCTTGCGCACCTTCAACTCCGCGGCAGCTTCCTTGTCTATCTTGCTGATGATGCCGAGCTTGTCATTGGCTTCGTCATCGATGACGGCCAGCTTGTGCTTGATGCAAAGCCCGGCCAGTTCCTTCTGTTGCGGCTGCAACTGGTCATAAGGAGTTTCGGGCGCACCGATGGCGAATCGAAAACCTTTGTGGACGTGCTTCTCGTGACGGAAAAACTCCCCCTTTTTATCTTCGTCGGTGAAGGTGATACCGAACGCCGGCTGATTGTAAAAGTCGTTTGCGGCTACAAATTTCATATTTTATTGGTCTTTTATTGTTTCGATTTGCGTTCAGATCATTCGGTTAAGGAGCGTAGATGCGTGGCCCTATCCAGAGCGCATCAACCACCGTATTTCCATTCGTGGCGCCGCCGGTCGCCGCCCACACGAAGCGCATGTATCTTTGCTGATCAGTCCAGTTCACGCTCCATTCAACCCATTGCGAATTGCTCGGCACGTTCACATTGCCGGCGGCATTCGTGAATTGATTGGGAGCCGCGTAGGGCGTGTTGTATCCGGCCAGCGGAGCGTATGGGGTAGTGGCCGTGTACGGCAGCAGATAATTGTCGGTCACGCTGAAGTTTGTCGAACTCCAAATTTGACCCGCGGACAGCACGCCAAGGTTCGTGTAGATGACGGACGTGTTGGCGTTGATAACAGCGTAGTTGCTGATGCTGGTCCAGTTCGTTGTATCAGGCGACGTGTACACCTGGAAGCCAATCGTACCGCCGGCATTAGTGTAAGCATTTGCCAGCAGCACTCCGCGGCCAACGTAGCCGATCATGTCGAACGGTCCATTCGTAGTGAACAGCGCGTTCACGGCAATCGTTGAGTTGCCAGTGATGACCAGCGGTCGCAACTGATTGAATGCGTCAAGCGTCTGCGCCTGGACAGTCACGGTTGCCATCGCAGCCATCGCAGTTGCCAGCACCGAAAGTTTTTTGATGAATTTCATATTTTCGATTGATTGTCGTTAATGTCGCTGCCGTTGATTAGCTCAGGGTCGTCAGGGCGTCCGCGCTACGGGCCACCGCCTGCGGATGCCGCAAGTTTCCGTCCACATAAGTGTTCATCGACAGCTTGATCTTGTCAGCGTCGGCCAGCGTGAGCGTGTCGATGACAGTCTGCCAGCCACCCCATTGCATCCCGACCACATGGCGGCCAACCAAGCATACCAGAGCGTCATTCGGCACCTGTTGGCTGTCGGTCGCCGGGCGTTCAATGATTTCGTCATTGGACCAGATCGAGTTCGTTGCACCGCTGACAACCGTCGAACCGGTCAGCGTAGCCGGGGTGACGCGCAAAGTTCCGCGAACGACCGAGGTGGTGATGAACGTAGGCTCTTCATCGATGTTCGCCTTGCGGATCGCCGTTTCCAGCGCCACGCAATTCTTGTAAGCCGCAGAGGCGGACCCAGCGAACGTAACCACACCGATGCCGGGCTGGTTCATCAGGCCCAGCGGCTCCTCGCCGGCGCCCTGGCCACTCAGCAATAGGTAGTCGAATCGCAGCGCATTCTGGCGCATGTGATCGTTGATAATCAGCGCCTCGAAATCTTCGCCGAATTGCAACATGGCCAACCGGGACCATATCTGCTTGGAACCGAGCCGGTGCGGGTTGAATTTAACCTGGTCAAAAGTCTGATCGTACTCAGCCAGAATAACACCTTCCGCAACGCTTTGCGAAGTTGTGCCAGACGTCATACGCGGCATGACAATCGGGGAACCCATGACACCGGAAATCATCGTGATACCAGCCTTGCTCAAGGCCATGAAGTTGTACAGCAACTCGATGGTCGGGAATTTGTACTCCGGGGCGATACCGGCACCGGCAGTGGCGAAATCGGATGCCAGCGCATCGCGCTGCATGCGTCCGGCCTGACCGCCGAAGCTGCGACCGATCTGGTGCGGCCCTTTGCATGGCATGTTTACCGGCAGCAAAACACCTTGCGTTGCATGGCCGAAACCGCCGGGGAAGTTCTGAGCCTGACTCCGCATTTCCTTGTCAGCCTCGAATTCGGCGCCGTCCTTGGGCATGAACGTATCGTAGCAGCGGCCAGCCGCCTGCTCGCGGGCCGCCCGGTTGTACAGCGAACGAAGACTGCAACGTCCAGCCAACTGGTCAGGCAGGAACGCGGCTTGCGACGGGTCTTTTGCCTGATAGGCACCGGTCGTCAGCTTGTCCAGAGCCCGCTTGAAATCTGTGCGGCGTTCCACCGCGTCATGCGTATGGTCGCGCCGGCAAATTTCAGCTTCGAGCTTCCGAATCTCCGCGCCAACCACAATCACGTCGCCCTTGGGGCCATTCCACATCTGACCGTAATCCTTCATCGCGGCATCAGCCAGCGCGCGAACCTCCTTGTTCGCTTCCTCAACCTTCTGTGACTGGCTGTTGTACTCAGCGACGACTGCGGCGCGAGTCGTGCGTTCGGTTTCGGCACGCAGTTGCGCGGCGGCTTCGGGCGCTTCGGCGGCAATTTCGGCGGCAGTCTTTGGCATAATATTTTGGTTCAAAATTTTGTCTGGCGTACTTCCTGCATTCAATGAATTTTGGGAGTCAACAGAAGTAGTCTTTCTCACCCAACGAATTGACTTTGCCAACCCGCGGTCAACCGGCTCCCATTCTTGGGTTGGTTCGACCTCCTGATGCTCACCCAGCGTTGCTGTCTTGCCGTCATATTCGACCGGCACTTCGTAGTATTTCGAGTCGCGGCTATAGGCTGGGCTTTCGATGTAAGCATAAAGTTGCGAGCCTTTTTCGTTGGATACCTCTTTGACATCATGCACCTGGAAGTCTGCATGAGTGTCGCCATTGTCGCGCTTACTTTTGAAGCGCTTGTCAGAATAAGCCGCCGATTCAATCGCGCTGCGCAGTTCAGAGTGCGAAACCGATGTCTCTTTTCCGTCCTTGCTCTTCGCTCTGAACATCCGCTCGACTGGGTCTGTTCGGTGTTCGGATTCATCAGGATCTTCTGCGGCGGAACAATCGGGACACATGAAGTTATCGTCCAGTTTAGTACGGTCATAAATATCGCCACATCGGATGCAGTGGCAATCCTTGTTTCCGCTTCTGCCCTTCTGAGCTGTTGGGTCAAGTGGACATGCGACATTTGAAAGCTCGACAGCACGAAACGAGAATCGATGCCCGACTTTTCCATTGTCGAGATTTTGTGGACCAAGATACCCGGTATGGACGTATCCAAGACTGAAATTGACGCGAGAATCGGCGAGTACCTCAGCGCAACGTGTTTTAGACAATTTTGAAACCTTGTCGAACACTACCACACCCCGAATGGCCTTGTCGGTGGAGAGCGCAGCGGTTTTGATATATCCCAAATGACGATTATCCTTGTGCTCATCAAGCAAAGGCGCTCGATTTTCGCCAACGAATCTTGACAAATCCACATCTCCGTCGTCATGGCTTAGAATCTCGACATATTTTTCTCCTGCTTTTGCTATGCCAAGCTTCTCTTCTTCTTCGCCGGCGCGCTGTTCACCAGGGAACTCGCTGGACATGCGCACTTGAAATGTGCTGTCATCTTCGAAGTCATCCTTTTTGACTCGGAAGTATCGGTATAGCGGTGCAGCCTCGTTTGGAACGGTCAGTATGGTTTTAAATTTGTCTGCCATACCAACTCGATTAAGTCAAAAAGCTTTCACTCCTGTTCTTGATCCATTGCCACATGCCCCAGCATCCCGTCCTGCGCCACGCCCGCCAGATGCATCAGGCCGCTGTCGCGCGCTTCGGTCGGGCGGCCTGGCACATCGCCGCCTTCGCTTGTGATCGTCCCGTCATCCGCAATAGTTGATGGACGGAAGAGTGTCCAGGCCTTCTTGTCCCAATCCAGATACGCCCGCTTGCGCTCATCATAGTGCCGGCTGTTCAGCATCTCTTCGTAGGCGCCGTTACCTCGCTCCCGGTCAAGCGAGATTGCCAGCAACTTCGCGCTCGGTTTCAAGTCGGTGTCCACGATTATCAATTCATCTTTCTTCAACCACTCCCATCGGACAGATACGCCCTTGCTCAGGATGCTGTCAAATTGCTTCTCGAACGATAGCCCGTGCCATTGCAGCTTGTTCAGCATCATGCGCCGGATCGTCCCGTTCGGCTCGGTGTACGTCCTTACGAATGGCAATTGACTGTAGGCATAGGCCACAGCCTTACCTTTCATCGTCAACCGCTGACTCGGCTTCGCGCCTTCGCAGAGCGTCCACGTCACCGGCACTTTCATATTCTCGTAAACTGTGCCCGGGCGGCCACCAACCATGTCGTGATATTTTACGGCCGCCTCCGCCACCTGGTCTGGCATCCATCCGCAATCGATGAACACCCATGGGGCAACAATCTTCCAGTATCGTTGCTGTGCTTTGACCAAATCCCATGACAATACCCATCCGCGAGCTAACTGTATCGAATGACCAGCCTTTTCAAACGCCCGGACCTCGAACCAGAATGCGCCGATGCGCGCCTCATCCTCACGCGCGTCCAGAGCCTTGTGGCAGTCTACCGTCATTTGAACGCTGTGCAACTTGTCCCCCATCAGTTCACGGTATCGCTCCGGATCATAGCTTCGCGTGCTGATCATGACGCTATGCCGAACGTCCACCGTGTCATCGTAGAACACGGCACGCTCGCTCATGAACCAGTCTTTGAGCTTCCGCGGCTGGCCTACCTTCTTTGCCTCTTTCGCCACGAGGAACCGCTCCACGGTTGGTTTGAACTTATTGCTGTAGTTAGCTTCTCGCGGCAACGTGAACGCCACTTTGTCCGGCGTCCGCCATTTTGGTATTGCCCCGCTTTTATCCAAGATGCGATATTCCTGACGATACGTTTCACAGATTGCCCTGCGCTCTGACTCGGTATCAGTAATCCTGTGGCCGCACCAGATGCACTCCCAATATGCGGACGCCGCTCTGTCCGTAAAACTCCAATCGTCATTCGCATCCTCGAACAGACTTCCACTCGGTCGCTTCCCGAATCGCATCCCAGCGAACGTGCCAGGGGCCGGCGGCTGGCTGATTGTCGCCACGGCGCCGCCCACGGTGATGATGCCGAGCTTCTTTTGTTCGCGTGGTTTGAAGTCGGTCGGGCGCCTATGATTCCAATGCCGCCATTCCCAGGTCTGCATCCCGCCGCAAGCAGGGCACGCCCATTCGAGCGGCACCGGATGCGCGACCGCAACGGCGGCGGCTAGATCGCTGTCAGATTCGCCGGCTTGGGATTCGTTCAGGATTTTATAGGTGTCAGGATACCGGTCAGTCCGTTTGAACGCCTTTTCAAGCAAACCGTCTTTCCCGTGCTGCCAAGCTTCGCTTACCCACACAGCCGGCCAGCTTAAAGTACTGACGTTGCCGTCATTCATTCCACATACGGACAATTCTACGCCAGCAATTTTTATCCATGTTCCGGTTACGTTCCAGCGGCTTTCCTTCATTGCTTCTGATCGCCATTTGCCAAGGACCGGATGATATTTTAAGGTATCCATCAAACGTTGCGAACAGAACAAATCTGCCTTTCCGTCATCCTCGAAGAGCACCAGCATTTTCTGCATCAGATGCTCAAACCAGAATGGCACCCATACGTCGCCAACCAAGCTCTTCAAGACTTGGGTTGCACCAATGTTGTGAACCTGCCGCACCGCATCATCCGACAGCGCCAGCAGCGGGCCTGTTATTTGCCGGGCAGTCTCAATCTTGAAATATCCGTTCTGATCCTGTGGCATCGCATCGTATCCGCTGCCGCACAGCTTGAACCTTTTTGCGTTGTCAATCAGGCTACCGCGAAACGTCTTGCCTTGCGCGGCGAAGATTTCAGCTTCAAGTCTGGCATCGCTTTCGGTGGGGATAGTCATGACGGCTGTTCGGGTTTGAATTGGGTTGCCTCAATCATCAAAGCTTCTCGGTGGTCAGTCACTGCCTTTCCAAGTTCAATATCCCAACCAGCAAACTCCTCGCAAATCTTAGCAGCCAAATCGATGGCTATATTTTCCGATTTTAAAATTTCCGCCAGCTTGTCCCGGCGTTGCGCCGGCAGATGACGCTCATCCTCTGCCCGGACCAGCAGGTGCAGTTTCTTTACGGCCGAGATTCCAGTTGCCAGGGCCGATGCCCGGCTGATGAATTCTCCACGCTCCTTTGCCCGCTCCCATTCACGATGCTCAAACGCTTTCCGCTTCTCAAGGTCTTCCAAGTCTTCAATCGGAATCTGGCCATCATCGGTCTGCGCCTGTCCAACCGCTGCGTTTGATCGCGCCTTGTACTTTGGAAGGATGACCGACTCGAACCATGTTTTACATTCTGACCAGACATATCGTTGTTCGTCGTCTGGCAGCGGATGCCATGGTTTATTTCCAGGGCCAAGGCGGAGTCCTGCCTGCCATTGGCTGATCTGGCTGCGCGCTACCTTGACGTGATACTCACGGAAGCATCGCATGTAGCACGCGCAGAGCGTGCGTTGCGTAAGGATGTACTTCGGAAACCCGTGTTCGGTCTGGACTGTTGATTTTTTTTTCCTCTCACGGCGTTTTCGTCGCTCCTTGGCTGTAGCCGCAGAGGTCATTGCGTTCAGACTTTCGGCGGCAAGCGGCGTTCTAGATCGTCCAGTACCGTCCTCGCATCTTTTATTTTGTCACGAATGATTCCCACTTCGTCCGCCCCCAGATTTTCCAACCGTCCGAAATGCGGGTCCGCCTCTATCGCACTCACATGCAGTCCAATGATGGTGGCGAGCTTCGGAAGTTCGCGCGTCAACAAAACGAAATGATTTTGCCGTTCCACCGGCTCACGGCCGGGCGCCTCGCCTTCCGCACTGACACCAATGAATCCGAGCATCTCATTTTTCCATGATAGAGCCCGGATAACACTCGCCACTTCCGACATTTCAGACGCCGCGATTTTCTTGAAATGTTTCAGGTTGTCGAATGAGATTGGACGGCCTTGAGGATCAACCCACATCGCCTTTTGCTGCATGAAGAAGTCGAACGTGATTTGCTTCCCGGGCAGCTTCTCTTCCTCTTTCAGGATTAGCTCACCAATCGCCCGGCAGGCATTCAGGTCGTCCTTTATCCCGGTAACATGCGCCTCGATACTGTCGCGCACGGACCCGATGCGGCTACAGATCTCGGTGTGGAGTGACAGCGCCTCGCCGCGCTCGATCTCGCGCCGATGTCCTATCTCAACGTCCGTTGATGGAAGAGCCTGACGCTTTGATTTTCTTTTTGTTGTTTTCATGTTTCGCCAACCTTTTAACCGACATCTTCTTTCTCGCATCATCGTCGCGCTGGTTGCTCCGGCGTTTCAGCTTCATAAAATCGCAGAACTCGTTTGCCAGTTTGAAGCACATCCATTTGCTGATGCCCATGTCCCGATACCAGTTGGCCGGCGTCTCATAATTCAGCATCGCATCTGCCAGCGGCATGTCGCAGCGCCAGAGGTAGAACTTAACGAGGTATTTTACGGGGGCTTTTACAGGAGGGGTCAGAAGCGCGGCGAAGAGGTCGAACAGAGCCGTTCCGATGGCATCGCCAGCATGTGATTTTTTACCGGCGATGCTGGTTGCGCGCTCCTGGAACCATTCGAGTTGCTCGCGCGCAACATCCTCACTTTCACCCCAGTCTTTTATTCTCTGTTCAAGTAACGAATCGACATCTATGTCAGGGGCGCAGTGTGCCATGCCCTGGTCTATGTTTGGGTCTGATATTGTCACGGCTCTGCCTATAGTGGTTTGACTCGCACATGATGTCAATCAGAAAGTTCTGCCGTTTTATTTTCCTTCGGATTTATGTTTCGTGCTCTCAAAAATCTTTGGTTTCTTCATTTGAAAAGCGAGCAGCGACTGCTTTCGCGCATTCTCAAGTTCGGCGCAAGCCTGATTAAAATAGCTCTCCTTCAATTCAGAACCGATGAACTTTCGTCCGGCGTTCAAAGCCGAAAATCCCTCGCTCCCGATTCCGGCAAATGGCGAGTAGACCAAGTCGCCGGGATTCGTCCACAGATTAATCGCACGGTCAATAACGTCCAGTTGAAGCGGACAAATATGTTTTTCATCTTTATCGTCTCGAGCTCCGTCCCGATTCAAAACCCGACCTTGATCGACGGTCATCCACACTGGCGAAGCAACCTCCTGCCACAATTCAACCGGAAACGAGGATGGGTCTTTAGTGACTGGCCGCGGATTCTCCCCGGGCTTTCGAAATACCAGAAGGTAATCCGCACAACCGACTCTCGAATCGCACGAATCAGCTTTGAGCGTCTTATAAAGCAATCCGTGCGCTTTAGTGCGTTGCATTTCAGTGACTGGCGATTTCCAAATGCAAATTCGCGAATGAAAAAGAAAACCATGGCGCCAAAACGCGCGGATTATCTCACCGCTGAAATCCTGGAACTCAATCTTTCCTTGCTTCCATTTTGTTGACAGCAGGTCCACGCAATGGACAGCCACTTCCCGGCCAGGCACCATAACCCGGGAAATCTCGGTAATAAGAAACTCAAAGTGTTTTGTGAACTCGCTCAAATTCTGGCAATTACCCATGTCCTGCAAATCGTCCGAATATGTGAACAGGTCCGCGAAAGGAGGGGAGAACACGGAGAAGTCGATAGAGTTGTCTGGAATCTGCTTTGCCACACGCACACAATCGCCATGGTACATTTGCCATCCGTCGCCTGACTGAATTGTAACATTGGTGTTTTTCTTTAGTTCCTTGATTCTGTTTTCGCTGAACGCCAGCGCCGCCAACTTCATTTTCTCCTGCATAGTTTTGTGCTGTTCAATTTTTCGTTTTATGGATTGCAAAATGGCACCTTCGGTTTTCGCCTGAACAATGAACGCATTGACTTGATGTGTTTGTCCGAATCGGTATGACCGGCGCAAGGCTTGATAGAAGTCCTCGAAGGAGTATGACAGACCAACGAATGCTACGTTATGGCAATGCTGCCAATTCAACCCCATGCCACAAATAGACGGCTTTGAAATGATGACGCGACATCGGCTATTTGTAAAGTCACCGATCTTATTTTCCTTACTCGATTCAGAATCTGACCCGCGCACTTCAACCGCCTCTGGAATCATCTCAGCAAGCTTATCGGCCTCGTCATTTGTGTTACACCACACAATCCATGATTCATCATTTGATGCCACAAGTTGCGCGACTCGCGCTGCCCGTTGGGTGGATGTTTCACGCATTTCCTTGTGCATCGTCGTGGCAGAAAGCGTGACGTGCTTGAACAAATCCTCACCGCTCCCACGCTCGTCCACGTCCACTAATTCTGTTTTCATGTCCAACGGTGGCAAGTTGTAGCCGTCATCTTTGAATCCTATATCGGAAGGCTTTGAAATGCACGCTGCCCAGGATGCCAGCCATTTCCAGAACTCGGCCTCGGCGTGGCCTTTTAATCTCCAATCGCCAGTATTGAACGTGTCGTTCAAAAAAAATGTTGCCAGCATTTGCATCGGAGAGCATATCCCAAGAAATGCCGCGTGCTGCCCAAACTCGGTATAGTCGTTTGGTGATGGCGTTGCGGTGCAGCATAACCGATATGGGGTATGGCTGAATGTGTTTGTGAGTGCGATTCTTGTTTTTCCGGTGAAGTTCTTCAAGATGCTCGACTCGTCTAGCACGACTCCGCTAAATTTGTGCGACTCGAAATGTTCAAGCTTTTCGTAATTGGTGATCCAGATTCCAGGTCCAGTTACGTCAGCTTGCGCTTCTGCGATCTTTGCCTCGATTCCGAACTTTACGCCTTCTGCTACTGTTTGGTGAGCAACTGCCAACGGAGTCAGAATCAATACAGGTCCACCAGTCTGCTTTACGACTTGACGACCCCATTCCAATTGTTGGGCTGTTTTTCCAAGTCCGCAATCCTCAAATAGAGCGGCGCGACCTTGCCGGAGCGCCCACTTCACGACATGTTTTTGCCAGTCAAATAAAGGCGCGTTGATCTCATCTGGTTCAAACCCGCAAGGCTTTGACAATTTGTTTTTGTCGTCGATAAATTGATCGTAGTTCATGTTCGTTGTTTCGTTTTACGAGCGTAGTATCGCCGCCGCGCCGCCCAGTGTCAAGCATCAAGCGTCCGTTTGCCCGTCACGTAGTCGCGCTCGAATCGTGACAGGCCCTGCAAGAATACGTCGCGCCATTCCGGGGCGAGAGCCTGGTAGTCGGCGCGCAGCCGGCGCAGCTTCGTGCTATCGTAGTCAGGGTCGGTCCTCTCGAATCCGCCGCCGCAGCCGCCCCGGTTGCCGCCGCGGGCCCGTGATGAATGGCTCATGCTCATAGCTGTGCGGTTTGTGTGCGGCCGGCGATGCGTAGCTCGCGCTTCTTGATCGTTCGGTTACGGTCGAATACCTGCCGGCGCTTCGCCTGTTCGCGCTTGAATATGTGGCGGCCAATGCCGCAGTCCAGACACCGACCGTTGATCCATACGTGACGATCTCCGCCTTCGGTACATGAGAGGTTCATTTTCGTTTCCTGTTCGCCAGTTTCAAAAGCACAGTCGCATGGCACGGTTCGCTCTTGCACCAACACGCCAGGTTCTTGCCGCGCAGCGGCTCTAGCCAGTCCGGGTCAAGCTCAAGCATGTCGCGCGCGTATTCCTTGAACGTCTGGCACGCTTGCGCCGCTGTGATACCGTGCTGAACCGGTTGCGGGTTGCCCCAGGGACCGGGCCGCGCCACTCGCACCGCCGCCAGCCCGTTCAGAGCGCGGCTGGTCCGTTGCAGGCGCCAGCCGCGGGTGCGGCGCAGCGTGATGCGTTGGGGCGTGGCGCTCATTTCGTGAATAGCTTTTTGGCAAAGAGGCAGATTGAAATTTCAAGTGTGGCTGCCTCCACTCTCAGATTCTTGACGTTGTTAGTCTTCTCAACAACCCAAATGTTTGGCACTTCGAACCCGATTGAAACTGTTTCCTCATTATCCTCTTCGCAAAGTCGGTCAACGCACTTCTTCAGAACGTCCATCGCAGCACCATTGTTTTGCAGGTAATTTGGATATTCGCAAATATTGAAACTCGGCTGCCAGATACAATATGTATCTTCGCCATTTTCATCCTCAGCATCGGACCCGGTTTTGCACATCCACCAGCCGTTCGGAGTGGTGTGTTCGGCGCTGTTGTAAAGATGATCCTTTGGCTTTCGCACATATCGCAGCGATACACGTGCCGGTTGCGGTTCCATAAGGTTTGCAATCCACACGTCCAGTTCTCGCTTTTCTTGTTCGTTCATATTATTATCTGACCAGTGGCCCAAGGTAATGGCGATGCATTTTGCGTTCAGAAGCCGTCCTGGTGCTGACGTTTCCGCGCCCAGGCGCACGGTCACTATTGCGTTGCAAGGTAGGACCGTCAGGGCTTGCAACGCGAAGGCCATCAGCTGACCCAACCCCTAATACCTGACGGAAATTTGAATCGGTGTTCATGAGAATAAATCGAGGCTGGTTGCGTTTCCAAACTGGCGTTTGCCATCGGTCGCATTCGGTTTTTCCACCGTTCCACCGCTGCCAGCCGCAGCGTTTCGGTTGCGTAGATGCCCCGCACTTTCCATTATCTTCCCGGCCGTCGCAGGAAATGGCCTGCTCTCGGTTGATCCGGTACTGCATTGGGGCGTTGATAAGTTGGTTTCTGGCTTTTCTCCACACTGGTATAGCTTCCGGCCATCCAGCCACATCAGAAATATCGTGTATTGGCTATTGTGCTTCCCGCGCACCATCTTGTAAATATGCACCTCGCCAGCCTTCGCTCGCTCATGCCACGCCAGAAGCTCCTCACCGTATACTGTCACCTGTTCAGGACGGTCGTTCGGAATCAGCGGCTGCTCAACTGCTTTCATTTCTTCCTGTGAAATCCATTTTCATCCTGCCAGCCTTCGGGAGCGCACGCGGCGGCAATCCAGCAGATCAGGACCGACGCCAACATCGCGCCAATGATTATCAGAATGGCAATCATAATTCGTCACAAGTCAATGCCACGCCGCGCCCGCCGCATGATCCGATTCCGGTGCGGTCCTCCAGCATGGCGTCGAGCCGGCCTAGCGCCTGATTGAACAGCGTGTCCTTGTTCGCGGCGGCCACCAGCGGCAGATCAATGTGCAGCAGCCGCTGGACCTCCGCCGCCGTGTGCGCGTCGTGCAGCTTCTTCTCGAATGTGGCCAGTGTCATAAACGAATTATGCATCATGAGTCCCGTTCCTGCAAGATGCTGGCTGTTCATAAGTGTGAAAAGTATTTACGATCACACGCCTTGCATACGCCGTGGCTGATGCTGTTGCCGAGCCAGAACAGCGGCGCACGGTGCATCGTGCTTCGGCACCAGGCGCAGATGACGGGTACGGTCAGCCAGAACCAGATGTTTGAGAAAAGTCGTTTCATATTCGAGTTCGTTGTTTCTTACTTCGATTTGACTATGGCTCAACGCTGCATTTTGTTCAAGTGTTATTTTGAAATATCTTTCTCCCGCTCATCATGCACCTGCGCCGGGCACAGCAGCCACAGGATCACGGCCGCCAGGAGTCCGAGCAGCGTCACGATCCAGAGCGCGGCGCCGGTGCAGAGACAGATCAGTTCAAGGACGTAAATGATGCTTTTCATACCTCAATTCCTTTCACCTTTGCAAGCGCGGTTGCACGTTGCTGCCAGGTGGCGTGCCAATCGAAGAGCACGGCAGTTGCTAATTTGCAGTGCTTGTTAGCGTTGAGCATTATCATTTTGTTCAATTCTATTTCATACTTAATAGCCTCAGCATAGGTCAGCTTCTCCTCAATCTCCCAACATATTTGAAGGAGTTCGGAATCTTCAACGAATAACGAATGGACTCTTCGGTGAATCCACGCGAGTTGCTTTGCCGCGATGAACCACCAAACTTTACATGGCAGCATCTTCGCCAGTGACTGTTTCAAATCGTCGTCGGTTTTCATGTCGATAATATCATGTTAGTATTTTGATTTCTATGATACCCACTATGACGCAGAACAGTATCGATGCTAGCAGCATCTTCTTGAGCCACACCATCTGATTTAACACAGCGATCTTTCCAAGTTCGATTCCCGGTTTCTCGACTGCTAGATACCAAAGCGCCGAGAATGGAATTATCAAGCACCATGTTGAGAAACAGACCGCCAGCGCGATCAGTGGCGACGGTTGCTGCGTAAACACGTGGCTTTCGTTCAATAGTTTTGCCACGCAGTTCGCAAATATTCCAAGCAATATGCAATGAATTAAATAGATGCTATAGCTCCACCGTCCGATTGCTTTCAGAGCACCAGTGATGTGCTTTGGAATTTCATTTATTGACCATCTTTTGTCCAGCATTTTACTCATTGCGATGGCGGACGCACTTGCCCACAGCGTAAACCAAAGACACGACACTGGCTTATAGAAATAGCATCCACATGCCAGTACCATAGCCAGACTGAAAGGAAGTTTGGATGCCCAGATATGGCAGTTTGATCTATATGATTCCGCAATGGCCGAACCAATGGACCAACTGAACCAGTATCCGAATGGTGATCGCACAAGTAACCTGGTAAATGTGCAATCGACATTTGCACCTGCTATCTGAATACCCACTTCCAAGCATAGAAGTGCAATTAAAACTTTACTCCAGCCGACGCGAACGACCATCCAAAGAAGCAACGGGTATAGTAGATAAAGCTGAGCCTCGACTGCCAGGCTCCAGAATGCCGGGTTTATCGATTTGAAAGTGGAGTCCCAGAAATTGTGCGCTAGAAATAGATGGCTGAAGAAATGCAGTTGGAAATCATGAGATACGAATAGGGCCCCGACGTTGATCGGGGATATAAGCACAATCCCAAGAATCAAAGCAGACACATATGCGGGCATCAACCTCCAGAATCGCCGCGTGTAAAACTCGCCCCACTTGCAGCCGTGCTGATGGAATGCCATGTGAATGCAGAAACCGCTGATGACAAAAAATATAGCCACTCCGCATTGCCCGAACGACATCGGGAACATCAAAACCTTGTCCCATGACACTGATCCAAATGCGCGGACATTGCCATTCCACGGAATGAATCCATAACCATAAATCATTGCCAGCGTGTGGCAGGCGAATACAGCAAGCACCGCTACAGCCCGAAAGCAGTCCAAGAATATCAATCTCGGTTGTTCCTTGTTCATAAAAATTTGTGGTTGGAAACCTCGTCCTTTAGGCCGGGGATATTTTAAAGATATTGTTCGTATCGCTTCACCGCCGCAAGCCAGTCGTAAAATACATAACCCAACCCTGCCGGCACGTCCAACCCGTCGTCCCACACCAGCGACCGGCGCGCCGCCAGCCCGGTCACGATCATGTTGTGAAAGAAGATTCGCACATGGCCATCCATCTCCCACAAAAGCCAAGTAGCCGCGCCAGCCGCCCGCCACCGCGCCAACGCATCGCGCTGTGTCTGGCTGAATTTAGATCGCTCCTGACATGGCAAAATAGGTTCACTCGTGCTCTTCGCCTCGAAGTGGCAGGGGCGGTTTCCAAGCTCGCACAGAACGCCCGTGAAATCACAAAATGGATTTTTGAGAAAGATCACCTTGCGCGCCGGCCCCCAGCCCATCACGCGGACGGGCGGCTCGACTTTTGACACTGTAGCCCGGCCCTGCCGTTCGTAGATTCCGTGAATCATTTCCAGCGACTTCTCGAATGATCGGCCATCGTTGAATGCGTTACTGGTCATTCAGTTCGTCCGGGTGATACTGATTGGCCAAACCTCGATTGGCAGCGGCGGCGTTGACGTGACGTTCGAGGTCGTCGACAACCCCCAGAAGTTCGACGCATAGCAGGTGAAGTACATTTGACCTGGCTGGATTTGGAACTGCGTGGCGAACCGGCAGTTTGTTCCATCGAATCCGGTCAGGCAGTTTGACGCCGTTGGGTTGGCAACCGAGAACCATGGGAGCGCCGAAAACTGGTTTGTCGCTTCGATCACAAAGCTCATGTCGTCGCTCAGTTGGTTGCTCGGATAGGACCATGCGACCGTGACTTGACCGCTGGGCGGCAACGGACTGACCGAGCTTCGAAGCCTGTTCGTCGGGACTGGCGGCAGCGGTGGCATGGCACCGAACGCCACGGCGCCGATTACAAGCGTGAGAATGGTTATGCTGTATTTCATATTGTTGATTATTTGATGTTCAGAATGTTTTTGATATGCACTTTGTTTATGGGGTTATTTGGAAAATCTCCCAGGACCATCGCACAATGCGCAGATAGTGCCGCCCGATAAACTCCGGCTCGGTATTCCGCTGAACGTGTGTTTATGCGCATGAGCTTCTTGGGGCGTTCCTTCTCAGCATCGTCCAGCATGCTTTCGATCAACTTTTCGGCGGCGCGGTATCCTTGAAGACGGGTCATAATTCCGCTCTCACTTTCGCTTCAATGTCGGACGGCACAGTCCAGCCGATGGCCTGTGCGCCGCGGCACGGCACCGGATGCTTGAGACGCCGCACGTTGCGCGTCATGTAGATGAATCGGCCAGGCTCGTAATTTCCGAACGCGAATTCCTCTTTGGATAGCTCAATCAACATCGGGTTATTTGGTTCTCTTTGTTCGTAAAACCATTCAGACATAAGGCAATCGTACAGTTCCACAACAGCCACAATGCAACCCATTGTGTCAGGCGACGGTTTTACACCGCGGCTTTGGAATGCTTCGATCACCAGCGGCACAATCTCTTCGGGCATGCCGTGATCGGCGGCGGAGGCATGAATCGCAACGTCGCCGCGCAAGCTCGTTCGGCGGCCTCGCGTTTCGTTGCGCTTCGCCCCTATCGCCATGAGCGATGCGTATGGCTCCCAGAGTGTGATTGCTTTCATGCAGTCTTCGGTTGCTTATTATTTTGTTGCATCGACTTCTTTTTTGGCTGTCTCGTTCAACACTTCAAGTATTGACCGCTTCTCTGCGATGTGGGCCTTGATTATTGCCATTGCGAGAGTCGGATGCACGTCCATCAACCGACTGCTACCATTGCCACACGGAATTCCAAGTTGCAAATTACGTCGCTTGCCAAAAGCGTCTCGTGGGTTTGGATCTTCGTATTGTTTCAACTGTTCTTGCATGTCGCTTAGGAGCTTCTCTCCATTTTCGATCTCCTGGAAACAGTTCCATATTTGACCAGCGGTTTCTTTGGTTATCATATCATTGTTGGTTGTTTCTGTTCTTGCGGAAGTTCAAAACCATTCGCTTTAAGCCATGTCTTGGCCTTTTCGATGCTTACGATTTGCAACACGTCGAGCTTGCGGCCCTTCGCTGCCGGGTCCGGACTCTTCACGCGCCCCGTGACCGTCAGCAGCCCGGTGGCGATCAGGCTGCCAGTCGCCGCGCCGGCCAGATGCTTGTCGCCGTTCGTCACGTCCCGAGGAATGTCGCAAGCCGTGAAGCTCTCGCACTGTAGCCCGATCATGAGCAGCGCCGCCTGGCACCGCCGCATCGGGTGCGGCTTGAAGCCGGTCAGCAGGCAGACAGCGCGTAGAAACTGAGGGTCAAGGGTTGTGGTCATGATTATTTTGATTTGATTGTCCAGATGGCGCGCAATTCAGCGAATGCCCAATATCCGCAACGCCAACGCCATACCGGAAGCATCATTAAACCCCACAACTTAAGTTTTATATTCATGGTATCGTATTCCATTGTCCAGCTTCACAAATCCATCCAAAATGCCTAGCCCAGTGGATGTTCGAATGAATCCATCGATGGCCTTGTTTGCTGACTGCTATCCAAAATCGCTTGTCTCTCAACAATGGTCCAATCCGTCCTCGTGTATGATGCACTTCATTCAACTTATCGCTTGTTGGATGTCCATACTTGTACCCGTTGCGCAGTTGCGTTATCGCCGAAACAACCGGGCAGTGACCACCAGCGGCAATCGCTTCCGCCACAAACTCGCGCGCCTCCTGCCGATACAGCCGCAGTTCAGCCGCATGCTTCGAGGTGGCGGCGCGGGGGCGGCGGAGCGGTGTCCGCTTCGGCGGCTGCGCGGCTACCGCCGCCCCTTTTTCATTTGGCAGTATATGTCGCCGTTGAAAATCTTTTGCGCCCGGCAACTGTGTCCAGAGCGCGGGCCTGCGCGGAGTGCGGCGGCGGATCATCGTGAGCCTCCGTTCATCTTGGCCGCCATCAACCGAATATACTTTTCCAGCCAGTACAGCCTTGCCACCTCGATATGCCAGCACCGTGTTTCTGATCCTGGCTCCCAGTCCGGCTCGCGCAGCAGCGGTGACAGTCGGCACATCCAATTATGGCAGCCGCACATTCCATTGAAATTATGCTCCTCCAAGTCCACCAAATGAAACATGCCACGCTGCGACCGGCTCGGCACGTACAGCCGCAGCGGCTCTCCCTTGATCTCGCGCACCAGCCGCAGAGCCTCCGCAACGGTCAGGCGCGGCTTGCGGCGGGGATTTCGGGGAGTTGACATTCAATCCTCTTTTGGAGCCGCCAGTTGCTTATAACCAGTATCCTTGATTCGCTGATAGAATGTCCGCTCTCCATCCCACACGCTGGCCATGAAACTTTCCAAAACTGTTCTTTGATTTAATAGAATCAAGCTGGTCTGTACACGCACATCGTCCTCTTGAAGCTTCCATGCCGTACGCGCTGCCTGCTCAAAGAAATCGTCTTTCGTACGTCGATTGCGCATGGCTGTCGCGCAATGATCTTTCCAAAAATATTCCTGGCACTCTGCCACCTTTGCCGCCAACCGAACTGTCAGAGGTAGCTTTCCATGCTCATACTCGATATTGAACACGATAGCTGTCACAGTGCTTTTAACGTACTGCTTACCAATGTTCGTTACTAAACCGGTGGCTATCAGATATTGCTCAATTCGCATTACCGTCGTATCGACCGGCACCGATGATGTATAATTTTTAAGATTCATGATTCCTTTCTACCGTGCAAACCGCCCAGCCGCCGTTGCCGGCTGTTTCGCTTCCGGCGGGAGCGTTCGCTCCACGTTCAGCCGCAGCAACCGCCCGTTCGCGTTGAAGATCACCTTGAATATGTGTTTCAGACACTCCTTCAACGACTGTTCCATCCCACTCGTTTCGTTGCGGCTGATCCGCACGATGATGGCGCTCGTCTCATCGTCTTGGTTCGCATGGTCAATCTCGCATTGACTTTGCTTCGTCGCCGCCAGAACCGTCCGTTCCAGCAGCGAGAGCAGCCGCGCCCGTGGCCAGTCCGCACGCGCCACGAACTCTGGATACCGCTCCGACTCGCCCGTGGTCGGCTCGCCCACTCGCGACAACTCCGCATCGAATCCGTGTTGCTCTCCGATCATTCGCACCAGTTGCTTGAGCCAGTGAAACGTCTGGCCTCCTTCACCGATCATGCGGCTGGTGTCCGCCCGGTGCCCGGACCATGCGATATCGATGATCGTGCTGAAATGCCGCGCATTGATCCGCAGGACTTCTGGATGCGCGACGAATGCGGTTACGAGGTCGCGCAGCAGGTCGGATAGGAACTTCTCAAATTTTGGTTCGGGCATCATAGGTTAGTCGTTTCTTTTGTAGCTAATACTGTCATTGAATCAGCGGACAGGCACGGCTGCCGCACCGGCGCCGCGCATCATTTCGGTTTGATGACCTTCACGTTATCCGACGCGCCCTTGTGAACAAACTCGAACACGTAGCCCGCCACCTTGTAGGTGTACCGCTTCGCGTTCTTCATGGACTTTATGACCTCCTGCAACGCCTCGGCCTTTTCGTCCACGGCAAGGTCAACCTGTTCTACCGCCTCGGCCAGCCGCTTGCCCGCCTTGTACAGCGGCGAGTCCGGCTCGGGCACCAGCATCTTGCCGTCCGTCACCAGGTCGATCTGTTGCGACTTCGGCTTCAACTTGCGGCGCTCCGATTTGGACTTGGCTGGCTTCGGTTCGGGCGGTGGTGCCCCGACCTGGCCGCGCTCCATCGCGTCTTTCAGTTCGGCAGCGGCGCTCTTTGCCAGCTTCTTGCCAGCCTTCTTCGGCTTGCTCGGCTTCACGGCGGGAGCGTTCGTGGGCGGAGGTGAGTCCGGTCCCCAGGTGATACCAGGGGAGTCGATTGATGTTTCAGCGATCATAATGTGTGGCACGGTCGTTACGGTTGCGGAGGTTAATGTTGCGATGGTTAAGGATTCGTCCCGTCGAGTGTACTGGCATCGGGAATCGGTGCAGCCGTGGCCGACTTGTGCGCATCTTCGGTATCTTCCAGATGCTCGCGCAACCACATGTAGCCGAAATACGACAGGTCGTCGATGACCGGCAGAATCTTCGCCAGCACCTTCGCATCGTCGAACTGTTGCTTGGCTTCGACTTCGAGCAGCGTCAGTTGCCGGGGCTTGCGTTTCTTGCGGATGGTAATAGTTTCGGGAGTTGTTTTGTTCGTTTCGTTTTTCATATTGCGTTTTCTTTGTTCGTTGTTTCACTGGCTTCGTGCCAGCGTTTTCAGTATCGGCTTAAATTGTATTTTGTCAACATGTTTTCTACGAGGCGCTAGGTTGCAATCATTTTTAAAATATTTTGTTTGGCCATCGTGGATCGTCAAATTCAATTAACGTTCCAAGCATTACGTCCACGGCCGCAAATGTAAAACCCATCATCTTGCAGCACTCGATTGAGACGTGACAGTCAATTATCCCGTAATGCGTTGGGCGCACGTCGTCGCAACAATCGAAACACCACACACGCCCGCAGTAGTTGGACCAGCAGTAGTTTTTGCCACCGCATCGAGGACATTCTCCGAAGCCGAGATCATTGGGTGAATCGACATATACCCATTCCCGCCGTGGCAGTTCCAAAGCTGTTTGTTTATTCATTTTATTACTCTCTTTTTATTTAATTTTCCACGCCAGCGGCTGATCCTGTGTCACCGTCTTGTCCGCGTAGAAAGATTTCATCCAAATCCGTTCCAGTTCGGCTTGCCGCTCTTCCGCCGCCACCGTTTCAAATATCACGTAGTCATCGAGGTCAATCTTCGTCTCCCGCGGCTTCTGTTTCTCAAACGCATCCCGGACGAATCGCGGCAGCGGCACGGGCAGATGCCGCCGCCCGCTCCCGCTCGTGTCGCCGGACGGCGGCCGCATCGTCGAGGTGAAATGCCATTCACCGCATACTTCGCACTTCCAGACTACCAGCAGCTTGGTCGAATCGTCGATGAACGCCTTGAGCGCCTTCATGTCTGGAAAGGCTGGCCGGTTCTCGTAATTGCAATGATGCGGGCCGCCGGGCCAGCGCGGTGGGTCAAAGAGCGTGTTCATGGATTTTCGTATTTCGACGCGCTTTCAAATCTGGTGAAAGCTTTCAGGAAGGTCAGTTTTATTTTCACATTTCGCGCTCCGTTACGCTGCTTGCGCAACCACAGTTCGATCAGTTCAGCCTCTTCGTCTGTTCCATCCGGAGTTTCTTTCGGTCGCTTCAATAGCCAGTAGCCGTCCGCATCTTCGCCAAGCGCCCGGGCTCCTTTCAAGTGGATGTTGCCCTTGCTGTCCTCTGTCAACTGGCTCAACACGATTACTGGAATATCCAACTCTTTGGCCATGTTCTTGAAACCCTTGCTTACCTGGTCAAGTTCCATCGTGTGATTCTCGGCGCCGGGCGAGCAAAACATCTGCGCGTAATCGGCCACCAGCAGCTTGACGCCGTACCGCTGCACCATGCGGCGGCCACGCGCGCGCACAGACTGAATTGATAAATCGCTAGTGTCATCAATGTAAAGCTTCGCGGCAGATAGCTTGCCAGCCGCGTTTTGTATTCGTGGAAAATCCTCTTCACCCATCTTGCCGTCACGGATCATCCTCATATTCACACGGCCCACCGAAGCGATGCCGCGCCGGACCAGCGACCGGGCCGACATCTCGGCGCTGAATACACCCACCGGTAATCCTAGGTCGAGCGCGACGTGCTCCACAATGTTCATGGCCAGCGATGTTTTACCGACCGATGGAAACGCCGCAATCAGAATGTACTCGCCACCATGCAGACCGTCCGTCTCCGCGTCCAAGTCCGGAAACCCGGTTGACAGTCCGGAGATTGATCCTTGCCGCTTGAACATCTCTTCAATGTCGTTCAATGTCTGGGCAACCACTTCGCGTATCGGTGTCATCTCGCCCGCACCGCGCACGGTGCGCAGCGCCAGGGCCTCCCGCTCAAAGTCATCCAAAATCTCGTTGGCATCTCCCTCGAATTCGTAAATCCGATTCGCCGATGACATGCAAAGCTGAATCGTCCTGCGCAGCAGATGTTTCATGCAAACCGTTTCCACATAGGTCGGCAGGTTCGCCGCGCTCGGCACCATGTCCTGACACTCTGACAGGTAGACCACTCCGCCGCACTGGTCCAGTGCCTGCTTGTCCCGCAGCCGACCGCACAGCGTCACGATGTCCACCGGCGTCCGCTCATCGTACATCTCGAATATCGCCGCCTGAATCTGTTGGTTTCGCAGGTCGTAAAACGCCCCCACATCCCCCTTCAACTTCGAGAATACCTCGGGTATCGTCTGATTCGGGTCAAGCAACTGGCACCCGATCATCGCCTGTTCGTCCGCCAGCGAGTGCGGCGGCAGCCGGTCCACCGAGACGCCAGGGCGGCCGTGCGCGCGCGACGGGATGATGATGCGGTTGGACATGTCAGTAACCGTTTTCAGGCATGTCGTCGTCAGCGTCACGGTAGCGGAGCTTTTGAGACTGCGGCGTGGCAGGTGATAGTTCGTCCATCCATCGGCCTTGGTTCAACCAGGTAGCCGGATTCGGAATGAACCTGCCGTTTTCATTCGTCCACTGATCGCTCTTCTTTTGCTTTTCAAGCGCTGCAAGGAATTCCGGCAACGAGGTAGCCGGGGACTTGATCTTCTTCCATGCGCGCTGCGCCGCCAGCTTCCCCGTCTTCTTCGGGTATGCTTTCCAGAATGCTTCAAACAAAGTATCAACGCCGATAGGCGTAATTGGTGTAGTAGTCTCTGATGTAGTCTCTTCTATAGTAGTTTGGCTGATTCCGCCACTCTTGTTTGGCGCTTTCGTACAATCCAGTTTGGCGCTTTCCGCCAATCTTGTTTGTACAGCCCTCAGGGAAGTCTTGAGAGCTTCTCCGTCAACATGGTAATAGCATTTTGCTGGTACTCCACGCCTTTCGCATTCCAAAATGCCTTTGCAGGCTATCTTTGCTGTTTCAAGCTCCCGTCTGCCCATTCCTGTTTCCTCTTCCCATTCCTGTTGGATTTTATACCACCATTCCGTTTCTGATCTTTTTTGCCAATAGATTGCCTGTGAAAGAAGCAAAGCTCCGGTGATGCTATGCGTTATTTCGACAAGAATCCTCTGGAACGCAATGGGCCGGTCTAGCATCTCGAATGTGAATGTTTTCATTTTTGTTTCTCGAACCAGAATTTATGTTTGTTTGCGTGTTCTCGCATCCGCTGGAGAACGTCTTCATATCCAAGCATCTCTAGTATCTTGATTTGCTCGTTTGATTTGGACCACACAAACATCCTGATTTTATGGTGCAATCTTCGTTCATTGCTCATATTTAAATACTCAGAGCGCAACCCGACGTTGGAAGCGGTGACAGCACGCGGAGAAGTTTCCCGCGAATCATTACCGAGGTCGCCGGGTGGCGCTCTGAATTTTCAGTGTTGTGCATTTTTGCTGTCTTTTATCGAAGCTTCCAACTCCGGCAGCCGTTTCCGGCTGCGTCCGCATCATGGGCCTGCCGCGTGGTGGCTGTCAACGATTATTTTGAGTAGCGTTTGCGGTATTTTTTATTGATGAACTTGGCATTGACGGGCTTTCGGAAACGATGTCCGGCTGAATTGGAGGCCACAACCAAACCCACTTATCACGCCCCTTTCTACCACTTCTGGAGTCTGTACCGCTACGACTTCGTGATATTCTTTTCCATCCGTCAAAACGGTATGTGTTTCCGTTGTGAAGCTCGGAATCCTGGTACGAAATGGCGTAACGATAGCCGAGATTCGGAAAGACAAATTCTCTCCAAAGCCTGATTGCAGCTCGGCAAAGTCCTGGGCGAGATGCGCACAATCTTGCCAGCTCAATAGTATTGCTCCGGTCCAATCCTGGGGCGTTCCCAACTGCGTCGCGGATCAAGGTCGCCGTGACTGTGACCGCCACAAGCTTGCCTTCAAACGATAGCCCATGTGACCATCCTTGAGCGTTCCCACGCACACACGGACCCATTTTATGGCCCCATGCCGTCAGGCATTCGTTCGCTTGACGGAGAGTGATAGGTCCAAAACAGACAAACGGAATCAACGAAGTTTCAACCGTTTGCTCGCATCTCATTTTATCAATATTTTTCATTGATCGTCTTTCGGTTGGGATTCACAAGGCCCAGGATAAAACATTACCGCAAATCCAAGACCCCCAAGCAAAGACCAAACCGCTAGAAGAATCCATCCCTCATAACCATCGCAGCCGATTTTTTGAATCCAGTCTAATAGCTTAAAAACACAATCGACAAATCCAGAACCAAGCATCCCAGCGCCAAAAATACAGGCCGATCCTGCTGCGAACATTTTCAGAAAGTTTATATATTTCATTTTCCACCTCCTTTATCAAAGTAAACAGAAATTCTTATTATTTTGCGTAGCGTTTGCGGTATTTTTTATTGATGAACTTGGCATTGACGGGCAACAGCGGCTGGCCGCGGTTGTTCAGCCGCTGCTGGCGGCGGCGCTCGCGCAGGCGGCGCATGGCCAGCCGGATCGCGGTTGAGCGTTTGTCCAGCCGCAGCTTGAACACGCGGCGGCGCGGCGGCTTGGGGCCGGGCGGGTAGAACTCGTCGAGCAGCGCCTGATATTGTGGGGTCATGATAATTCGGCGATGAACCGGCTCGGCTTCTGCACCTGCACACCCTTCCATTCTAGTACGCGCTTTCCAGCCCAAGAGATGGCCGCCAGCGCCTTGGCGCGGGTCAGGGCCACGTATGCGAGGCGGCGATCTTCCTCGACGTCGCCACGGCCCGGAAGGATGCCCTCTTCCCATGCTGGTAGCCACACGCACTCCCATTCTTTGCCCTTGGCGCCGTGGCACGTCGTAACCGTCACGCCGTCACCTTCCATCTGCTCGTCCGCCTCAAGCGCCTGTAGCGCGCCCTGTAGCTCTAGCAGCGTCGAGCCGGGTTGCAGCGTGTCGATCAACTCCCGCACGCGCCCGATGCTCTCCCGGTCTAGCCCAGCCTGCACCATGGCGGTCGTCACGTCGGCTACCTGCATGTTTCGAATGTGCAACCAGCGGTCATTGATCGTCGTAAAGTCGGCCACGGCATCCCGTTGCATCTGGCCAGCCTTCTCGGTGCCCAACTTCAATTCGACGAACTTGAACGCCAGCCGGTCATTCTCAGGGTTGGTCAGGAGTCCGATGAACGCCCGGGCGATGTGCCAGTCCAGCGGATGCTCGATCTTCTTTCGAGATCGCACCGGGATGTCGGAAGATTCCAGAGCCTTGCGAAACTCCGCGGCCAATGCGTTCGTTCGGACCAGCACCGCCATGTCGTTCGCGGGCGTGACTGCCAGGCAATGCTTGACGTGCGTCGACACTGCCGACTGTTCCTCTGCCGCTGTATCGTACCGCGTGACTATCACGCTTCCAATCTCGCCGGTCGCGCTCACCATCGGCGCATGTTGCCGCATCAGGTTGTTTGCGGCGGTCACAATGGCGAACGCGCAGCGATAGTTTGAGGATAATTCCAGTGCGGTCCAACCGTTGCCAGGTGAGCCGGCAATCCGCGACTCGAATCCGTCACATGATCCGCGGAAGCTGAATATACGTTGTCGAGAATCACCCACGAAGAACCGAGTCTTGACCGGCAGCGCCTCGTAAATCTGCCAGTCGATCTCGCTCGCATCCTGTGCTTCATCGACAAGCAGATGCTCGTACCTGCGCAGGTGCCCGTACTGCCCAAGCGTCGGCTGCGCCAGCTTCTGCACCAGTTCAAGCCCCAAGCTTAAAATCATATCGAAGGTGAGGCATCCGGTCGTCAACAGTCTAAAATAATACTCGAACGCCACGCGCTCAGTATCGTTCTCCGGCCGGCGAGCAGCGGCTCGGAAGTGTTGCACGCCAAGATCAATCTCCGCGTCCACCGATTTGCGAGTCCCCTTGTAGTTCATCGCCTGTATGGCCGCCACCCGCATGACCTCCGCTTCCGCCTCATCCAGCACGGTCAGCCGCTGGGCCAGCCCGATTGTGCGGCCATGCTCCTGCAACAGCCGCAGGACGAATCCGTGGAGCGTGCCCACGTAACCGAGCATCACGCCGGGGCCCAGCCGCTTCTGTATCTCTGCCGCCGCGACGTTCGTGAATGTCACGGCTACAATGCTGTGCGGGTCCGTGCCGTCCTGGATCATGCGGCTGATCCGTTCCACGAATACCCGAGTCTTGCCGCTGCCAGGGGCGGCACTGCAAACGATGCGCGGCGCCGTGCAGGCGACGGCGTGTTGCTGTAGTTGGTTAAGATTCATTGAGCTTTATATATCGTTTTATTGATTGTTTGTTGATCCTCTTTGATAGCTCTGTTTACTGCGTCAGCAATTGTATATGCACAATCTTGAGCATCTCTTAGGCTTTTGAAGTTTGGAAGGCATGTTGTAACTTCACCTCCGCCACGATTGTAAACCGTCACTTGCCATATCGTGTTTTGTTTCTTATCGGACGTTTCTATATCCTCATTAATCATAATGGAACCAACAATTGCTGGCTGAATCCACTCTCCATCTGGAGTCTGAATTAACGTCATCATACGGTTATCCAAACAGAACCGGATTAGGCTGGCTTGGGTTCATGCGACGTAAATCAGGTTGGCATCAACGATTCCAAAGTAAGATTCAGCGGACACGTCGCACAGGAATGCTTGATCGATTATGTCTTGGTCAATCAATTCCAGCAATCGATCAATCAGCTTTTGCTTATTTGCTTCGGTGAGACGGCCCATCTCGTCCACGAGCACGATGCGCAGCCCCTTGTTATCCTGCGTCAGGGCCACTCCTAGCCCAGCCAGCGCGAAGATCTGTTGCTTGCCGCTGAACTCGCCGACCTCGATCCAGTTGCCTTCAAACGTCATTCCGATTTCGCCATCCCGGTATTCGAGTGGGGCCCTCAAGTTGCCGTCCGTGAACAGCCGCGCATGTTTCAGCAGCGCGCCGAACGCATCGGCTGCCGCCCGCTCTTTCTCGCCGGCTACGAGTTTCAGCGCGGCCTTGAACACGGTCAGGCGCTCCTGCGCTTGCTTGAGCATCTGGCGAGACTGATCTGCCCGGCGCTGATCCTGGGTCCGGGCGATGAACTGGCGCTGGCGCACTTCCAGTTGCCGAATTGTCTCCTGAATGGACGGCACCTCGGATTTAGCAATCTGATATAATTTTGCCAATTCTGCCGTTGATGCTTCCAGCATCGGCAGCTTGACCCATGCGTCATGCGCCGCCGCGTTGCTGGTCAAGCTCGCTTGCAACCGTGCGATTTCAGCCGTGGTGCGGTTGATCTTTGTCTGGGCGTCCGTGTAGCCACGGTGGCGGGCTGTCCAAGCGTCAAGCATCGTCTGATTGAGCGCGCGCAGCCTTGAGGCTTCGGCGTCCCATGTGGCGATGTCATTTTCGACGCGTTTCGCGACGTCCTGCGCTGTTATAGCGGCGGCGCGAGCATCATCGCATAGCGTCTGTTGAATTTGGTATTCGTTGAGATGTGTTTTCAGACTACTTTCCAAGTCCGCCACGATCTTCGCTTGTTGTGTGGTGATGTCGTGGCCGCAGGTCGGACAGGTCGTGCGCGCCCGTGCCTCTTCAATTTGTGTTTTAAGCAAAGTGATTCTAAGCATGATGTCACTGGCCTTCCGGGCCTCCAACCTTGCAGCATTATCCTTGGCATACCACTCTTTATGCGTCTCCAACACGTTAGGCCGCGGTGTCTGCATCGTCTGTTCGGTCGGTCGGTCCCCTGGGGCAGGCACCTCCTTGGCCTTGGCTATGAATTGTTCTTGTGCGCTGATCTGGTTGCGCGTGGCAGTTTCGTCCACCTGCGTTGCTGCCAGTGCCTTCGCGTCTTGAAGCTCTTTGGCGGCGGCGTTGAACTGGTTCAGCGCGTTCGCTTCCGCCTGCACGGCCGCCGTGTGGCTGGCTCGCATGTCGTTCAGTTCCGGCTGCACGCTCTGAATCGCCGTCATGTCCGCATCCTGGGCCTTGCCATCGGTCAAACCTTTGATCGTCTCTTCATGCGTCTCCGCCAGAGCCTTCGCTTGATCGCGCAGCGCCGTTATCGACTCCACCACGCTGGACAGCCAGTCGTAAATGCTCACGTCTTCTTCGGCGCGTGCGGTTTCAAGCTGATTGATCGTCAACTTGACTGCTTCCACTGCCACTTTCCCATCCTCGCCCAGCGCCGGCTCGTACTCGATTTTGTCCAGCTTCTGCAACAGCGGCTTGTAGCCTAGCCCCAGCGCGGACAGGTCGCACTGCCGCAGCACATGGTTGCGCCGTTCCGGGCCGCTGATGGCAAAGAAGCCGGTCGGGTCTAGCAGAAGCGGAGGTATCCACTCATTGTCCGGCCCCGTGTAGCTGATCTTGCCGCGCTTCATCGCCCAGTTGCGGTGAATCGTCTGACCGTCCGTCAACTCCGCCTGCAAGTCCAACTCAGTCGCCCCGCCGCCGCGGCAGCCGCACGAGCGGAAGATTGCCGCCGAACTTTTCAGCGGCGGCTTCCCGGGCTTGAGCTTGTAGCCAAGCAGGTTCATAACCACCGCGTCAAGCACGGCGGTCTTGCCGACTTCGTTGTCGCCTACTATGATGTTCAGCGGGGCCAGATCGTAGCTGAAGCTGCGGCCTTTCAGGTTCTTTGCGGATAGTGTTTTAATGCGGTTCATGTTTTCGTTTTCAATTGTTCGTTGTTTACTACGTGAAATTAAAGGACGGTTTTTACCGGAGCTACCGCCAAACTCAGTCCAGCCGCCGAGGGACGTTCGATAAATTATTTTGGTTCCCACACCATGACCGGATGCCCGATGCTGTCGCTCCGCCGCTGGAAGCCGTGCCGCCGATAGAACCGGTCCAGCCGCCGCTGCCAGCACGGATGATCCGCCACGGCGAACAGGTGAATCGGCTTGCGCAGCCGGCGCGCGATTCGTTTCAGATGCGACAGCGCCTGGCTGCCGATGCCGCAGCCCGGGACGGCGGCTTGCAGCCTGACCAGAAAGATTTCGTCTGGTTCGATGATGGCGGAAATGTTCACACGATTGTCTCGGCTCAGTAGAATGTTTCGGCGCTGAACGAGTTCAATTTTCACACGTCAGAAAGGGACTTCATCGGTTTCAGGTTCAGGCGGCTCTGCCGGCGGAATCTGTGATAGCTGCTTCGGTGCTGGCGCTTGTGGCGTAGTGTCAGGATGTTGCAAAGCATAATCCGCTTTCAGTCGAGCCTCGTACGTCGGTGCAAGATGCCCTTCTTCGAGATAGTAACTCAGCCGAAGAATGTCGCTCGCAAGCTCAAACACGCGGCGCGGATTCAGTTCAGCTCCTTGCGCCGTGAGGCTGGCGCACGCATTGTTGATCGCCATGCCCAAGGTCTGCCCCATGGGCGTCCGCCGGGACTGCGCCTGCACGTGTGGCGCTGCCACTGGCGCTGGAGCGCTCGCTTGTGCCGCTGGCACTTGAATCGGTTGCCGGACCGGTGCCGCTGGCGGCTGCTCCTGTGACGCGCCCGCAGCAAGCACCTTGATCGTCGCTTCCTCCCGGCTACCCGCCGCTTCCAGCATCACCAGCCGACCCTTGTTCGCGTGCAACACGTCCGCGCAGGCCTGCGACTCGATGGTGTAATTGCGTTCCTCACCATTTACTTCCAAAGTACAATATGGAGATTTGTCTTTGAACTTGCTTGGTGTCACGTCGGATTTTATCCGCACGTTAATCGCTCCAAGTTTTACCAGTTCGCTGTGATAGATCGTCTTTGCCATAGTTCGTTATTCGTTGTTTTATTTGCCGTATCTGCGGATCATTGGACTGACTTTCTCACAAGCCAGTTAACAATGCAAGGATTATTTTACGGTTTTGTCCAGCCGCGCACCGCCGCCCAGACCAACGCGAAAGCGAAGATCATTCCGCATGCGAAACAAAACATGTCTCGTTTCATCAAGTTTCAACAAAAGGCCGCAGCAGCGCTATCTCTGCCGTCGTGAGATAGCTTACGCTCCGCAATTCCACTTTGGCATTAAGCCGCACTTCAAACTCGACATCCTGTAACTCGTGCTGTTGCACCGGTGACAGCCGCTGGCGCTCGGTCGAATAGACCGACATTGCCTCCATGATGTCGCGTTGTGCCAGCGCCAGCCTGTACCGCGTCTTGACCGGCAGCGTCGGATCAACACAAAGCCGGTTCCATGCGGCGTCGAATCCAGGCGCCCGCACGTCGCGTATTTTGATCGTGAGTCCCATATCGTCACTTTCCAATCGCCGCGCAATCAGCCACCATCTGCGCCGTGTCGATGCCGCTCGGCGACTCGCCGCTCGCTTCTTCCCAATCAGGACTGGCCACCGCGAACGCCTCATCGGCATATGTCGCAATCCAGTCCCATGTTGCATGAACGACTTTGCCCCAGGTTATTAGAAACACACCGGTCGCATCGTATCCAACCGCCCAGACCGCGTGGCCGCCCAGGATGTTCTGGTCCATAACGTCTGACCAGTCTTGACCGGCATTGAACGCATCCATGGCCGACTGCGGCAGTTGCACGCCCAGGTCCGCGCCTCCCAGCAGCGCGATTGCGAGCTTGAGATGTTCAATATTCGCTATGTCGATCTCGGCATAGGCCGCAATCGTGCGCCCGCACAATCCTGTTTTCCGCCAGTAATCCAGCACCGTCACCATGTCGGCGCCGGTGTCCGTCGGATTGTTTCCATCCACATCCGGCACCGCGTCAGGATCATAACCAGTGATCGCAGAGTACATGGCCAGTACATCATCGGTTGCCGGCGCGAACTCGGTTGATGCGTTTGACGTGAAATCCATTTCGCCATGACCGACCGCCGCACAGGTGCAGTCGCCGGCCTCATCGTTGCCGAGCATCAGCCACTCGGTGACTCGGGCGCCCCAATCGACTGATGCTGGTGCCGCCGGCAATGGGGTCAGACAGTATTTGCCGAACTTGAAGTTCTTCGCCTTGTGAATCGCCGCTCGTTTTCCGCCTTTGAATGTAATCATAATCGTTTGTTTTTAATGCCAATAACCGTCGTTATACCTTATGTCTTCGTCATCGTCCATTTGAGATAGGCGGCGTTGATTTGCTGCGCTGCGCAATCCCAACCATCCGAAGTCAAATGTAGCTCGTTCCCGAAATGCCACGGCTGCAAGAATGGTTGCAAATTGACATGCAAGTGCATCGGGTCCAATGAAGCGAGCGCAGCAAGCCGTGTCTCGAGCTCGGTCAGCATCGGAGCCACAATCGCCGCTTGGTCCGTCGGCCGTATCCAGCCGCGGTCGATGAATCCATGGGCGAGCCATGGGCCCGCGGCGGTGATACCGCAAATTTTTACACCGGCGCCCATCATCGATGCCGGAGGAAATCCGTAGCTCTGGGTGATTATCAGAGTGCCCGGGGAGTATTCATCACGCAGCCGTTGTAACTCGCGGTAATCTTCGATGATTTCATCCATCGCCGCATGGAGCCAGGGCCAGTTTATCGCCTTGCCGATGTCGCCACCCAAGTTCTTTTTGATCGCCAGCCTGAATTGATCTCCCGCGAAATCATCGCCGCCGGACGTGAAAAGGAAAATTTGAGGATGATCCTTGAGCGCGTCACGGATGCGATTGACATTCTTTAGACCGAACGTCTCTGCGCTCGCATCCCCGTCACGCGACAGGTTTATGAGTCGCGCGCCCATTATGCTCGCCAGATGGTCGGCCAGCCCGCCGCCGGTCCCCAGCCAGCGCGGATACGCGCACCAGCTATCGCCGTCCGCCACGATGGTCAATTGCGCGCTCATGCGTTTGGCATCCACGTGATCCGGTAGAAGCCGAATCCGATGGCCGTAACCTGCGCCGTCGTCCGGTACTTCGCCTCGATGTTCTGGACGACCATGCTAGTCCAGAGCCAGCTAAATCGGATTGTCGTCATCATATTGTAAAGTGCCGGCGCGGGTCGGGAACCCGGGAACAACCGCCCGCGCCGGCTATGCGGCCATGCCTCCGCAAATTATGGTGCGTTCGTGCTCGTGGTTGTTGCCGCGGGCGTCGTGGTTGTCGTGGTCGTCACGGTTGTCGGCTGGACAATCGGATTCAACGTCGAGATGTTCGGCCCCAGGTACGCCGCTGCCGGCAGCGGGCCCGTGGTGCTGACGTTGCGGTCCCAAGCGTGCTGGATGATGCTTGAGTTTTCATGCGACGTGGTAGCGAACGGAGCGGTATAGACCGGCGATGTGGCCGTTGGCAGCGAGCTATAGGTCGTCCCGAAGTTGCCGAACTTCAGATGGAACGGGGAGAAATAATTCGCCAACCCTAAGAAGTCGAGGTCCACGCCGCTGCCGGTCATGGTCTGTTCGGTAGTCTTGGTCAGGAGCGGATCCGTCCTGCCGCTCTCGGACACGACAACGGAGTTCGTTGTGCCGTCCTTGTTTAGCGTGAACGTTGTTGTTTTTTGGTATGTCGCGCAGCCTGCCAGACCGATTGCCGCGATTGCGATTGCCGTGAATTGAACCAGTGTTTTCATTGTTTTTCTTTCATAACATCCGCTACCGGCTGCGAAACAGTCGCAACCGGCGCGGAGTTTTTTATGCTTCCCGCCGTGTTTAGGTCAGCGGAAATTGTATTGCCTGCCCCGGCCTGTTCATCGGAGACTTTGTTGTCACGGGCGAGAAGAAGTCCTATGCCGGTAGCTATCGCAGCGGCACATGCGGAAATCTTCGTCACCAAAGGGCTAAAATTGTACGTGGCTATTGTGCTGGCGACTATCGTTGCAATGCCGCAGTAGGTTGTATATTTGGACGTCATCATTGGCCTTTCGATATGCGAAGAAAGTCAGCATCCTTTTCGAGCACCCGCAACCTGCTTTCGTGATCTTCATATGCTCTTTTTATCGCTTCCGTGGTTTCGTTCCTGATCTCCATATCAGTCAACATCTTTTGATGATCTTTCAGCATCACTCCCTGATCTTTTACCAAGTCCGACACGGTATCAAGCCTATTTTTTAACGTCACCAACCACACGCATAAGCTTATCGTTGCAAGAATAACAGCAACTCCGTCAATAGAGATTTCGCACTTGAATATCTTGCCTTTTTCTTGGATAGGTTGATTCATAATTTTATCGGGTCAAATAAGCAGGCCAAGGGCCGCTGATTATTGGGCCGGGTATGTACCACGTCGCGCCGGACCACGTGAAAGTCTGGACGCCTGCGGACGGAAGCGTGATCGGCGTTCCTGTAAACACTCCGTTGGTGTAAACGCTGATCGCAACTCCGTTCCCGTTGCTTACGGTCATCGGGGCACCGACAGGAATCCTCGAATCGAGAGCCAATCCTACCGGCTCGCCGTTTCCGAAGTTGTTCCGAACCCACGCAGAGCTTCCGTTGGCGGCGCTGATGGTTTGCCAGTTGGTGCTGCTATCCGTCGAACTCCATGAGGTGTAGTTGTTGCTCACATCCAGCCAGTAATACGGAGACGAATTCTGTTGCTGAGGATAATTCCCGCCGTTGTTCCAAGCGAACAGACCGTTGGTCAGGACGCCACCGCTCCAAATCGTATACGTTCCGGCCCCGGTGATGGTGTTGGATGTGGCCGTCACAGCCTGCGCCGCGTCGTTACCGCCGTCCTCAATCGTGATCGCGTAACTGCCGCCGGTCAAATTGAACACGTTGGCATTGATTACGATGTTGGAATTCCCGCTGTTGTAGGTGCTGTCCTGATACCCAGCCGACCCGATGCCGATGCCCTGCGAGTTGTAGCATGTGTTGCCAGCGAAGACCCAATCGCTTCCCGGCGAGGTAAGGACCGTAAAGTTTCCGCCGGCCACACCGTAAAACGTGTTGTTGAGGATGTAGTAAACCGGGTCAAAGAAGAACCCACCGTTGAGCGCCAGGTTCGAAATGTTGGTGCAAAAGTTGCCGACGAAGTACGACGGGTACAGAGTCGCGAAGTCTCGGTAGAACTCCTCGACCTGGTGGCAGTTGTTGAGCGTGTTTGAAAAGTAACCGTGCGACACGTCCACGTTGAATGCCTGAGCGTTTCCGTCGTAGATGTTGCAGTTGCTTACCACTAGAAACACGTTTGAATGAACCGAACCAAAGGCGGTAATCAGCGTCTCGCCGCGGAATCCGTACATCGGGCAGTTGTCCAATTCAAACCAGCTCGTAAACTGTCCGCTGCTCTCGGTCCATGAATAAGCATGGTTGCCTTCATCCCAGCCTACTCCGTCCTGATTTCGGCTCGGCTGAATGGCGTAGGTGTTTGCATTGCCGATCAACTCACCGCTCCAAAAGACGATGTTCGTCACGATCACCGGGTAGTCGTTTGTCATCGGAGTAACCGAAGAAAAGATTGTTCCGCGCTCGCCTTCGCTGCCTACAGGCTCCCATCCAGTCTCTTGCAGCACTGGCTGGACTTGACCCCATGCGAACCGGATCGAAAGCACAATCATCAGTATGGTGGCTTGAGTTATTTTCATGGCGTCATGCTGAAGTTGGCTACGGCAGCCGAGGTGGATGTACCAGAGCCGAACGCAATTCCGGTTCCAGTCTGAGTGCTAAACGTGGAGTCGGTTTGCGTAGTCAACAAGGTGCCGTTGTTGTACACACTTATGGACGAGCCTGAGAGGACGACCTTGATATTATCGCCATTGGCAAATGTTCCTCCGGACCAAACAGTAGAGAGGCTTCCAGCCACAATTTTTTGCAAATAATATATCCCCGAATAAGGTCCAACGCGCCAGTAATTGTCGTAGTCTTGCACGCGGAATATCATCATCGGGAAGTCGGTTGACGGCGCGGCCAGGAATGTCAAATTGATGGTCCCGTTTGCGGCGGCGGCAACCCATGCCTGCACGGTCGATCCAGAGTTCGAGCTGAATGCAGAGTTGTTGCGGATATTGATGTCCGATACTGGCGTCGCAATGCCGCTAGAGTAGCACGTCCATGAGCTGCCGACCATTGGCGCGCCGAGGCCACCATCCGACTCATAGAATGTGTCCAGAGCCAAATACGGATTGGCATTCGTGGTGTACGGAAGCCCTGCAAGCGTCCAGTTTGTTTGTAGCACAACTTGAAAGGCGTTTGTGGCAGTGATAGCCAATGGCATCAGGACTTCCAGTGAATCGCGCAGGTTTGTCCTCCAATTATCCCCGTAGTAAAAATAGTTTGTCCCTACCTGTTGAATCCACGCTGGCTGCGAATTGAGAACGGGCAGTCGCGGATCATAGACGCAAATCCCAGTCGGTTGCTGTCCAACATACCACGGCCCAAGTGGTGAGTTGGTTGCGAGCAAATATCGCGGAGCCCAATCCGCATTGCTGCTATAGTCATGTTCGGTCCCGAATCCCAAAAAGAAATTGCTCCCATTTTGGAACATGAATGGAGCCTCGTTTGTCATTGTGTTGAGCGCGACACGAGCACCGTTTGTGCCCAATCCATTTGCCGTTAGCCCGCAGATGTGCATGTAGCCGCTACCACCACCTTGATTCTGGTCGCTGTAGATCAGCCACAGAGTCCCATCATTTGCAGTGAACAAATTAGCATCCTGAAATCCCAATCCCTCAGGGTTGACATTCGTGTTCGCCCATGACCACGGTCCGGTTATGCTCGCCGAGGTGGCGATCAATGCCCGATCCGCGCTAGTCACACGCGGATAATTGTAGCCGTGCGCCCAAATTGCAAATCCGCCGCTGACCGCCGCGAGCTTGGGACGTGTCAGCCATCCCATGGACAACGGGTTTGTCAGAATCAATCCGATTGGAGTCCAGTTGTAAAGGTCTGAGGAGCTGTACATTCTCACGCCGCCAGACCAACCGGCAATGTCGGGACCTCCTGACGCGTTGCTGGCATTGGTTGCCGATATATCAGCTCCGACCCAATAGTACGTTGATCCCGATTTGATTATGTTTCCGCCAAAGGTCTGCATTTTTTGCCCGGCGGTATCGAGCATCGGAGTCCCATTCGCGTAGCTAGTGATCGCTGGAACAGTATAGCTCTGCCCCACGAACGTCAATCCTCCTCGTTCAATGTAAACGCTCGCCTTGTGGCCAATGCCACCGGGATAGCCCGTAATGGCCTGCCGAGGGGCCATCAGGTACGTGTTGCCCAGCGAGTTCGCCGGGACATAAATCGTGTCGTTCGGCACGGCGGCTGCCGCAATGGCGCTGGCGAATCCTGGGGCGCTATCGCTGCCGAAGTAGCCGAGGAAGCCGGAGCCGGTCGCTTGGATCGTGTTGTTCAGAACTCCATTTGAGCAGGCCACTTTGACCGACGTTGGGCTGACGACATTCGTGATGTATCCGATGAATGTGCAGTTGCTCGTTCCGGTATAGTAGCCGCCAGCAAGAATCTCGATCAGCTTGCCGAGGTCGACCGCTTGGAATTGCCGCGAGCCGGCGCTGTTGGTCGCGTTGCCAGTCAAGGAGACGGTGACAGAGTTGCTAGTGAGCGTCAGGTTTGTCAGCGTAAGGCAATCCGGCCATGCGCCGTAGTTCGTGACATTGACCGACCCAAGCGCGACTCGGACCGATAGCACGCACAAGATCAGAATGGAGAGTAGCCGAATCATTGGTTCAGTTGTGACGATCTAGGCTGATAGACAAGTATTGACCAGAAAGACCTGCGCTTGTGTTATTTGTTATAACCCATGTACCGTAGCATCCTTCCGGAACTGTAAACGTATTCGAGAAGTTTGTGGAATAATTATCGATCGAAGATGATAATGGACCTGAAAAAGTTAAAACGATTCCCGAGGCCACTGGAGCCACACCAAACTGATTCGTGCATAGCGTAAAGACTATATTTGTCGTTGGGGCTATAGTTTGACCAGGATACAATTCTATTCTTACCATTCCGTAGGTTCCAGCCGCCAAACAAGTAAGGTCTCTTTTGTAACTTGCATTTCCGGTAGACCAACCTGCAAGCGGGAAGTAGTCAGCTGCTGCCGCCGTCCCGAATGTTCCGCTGTCACAATGAAATGAGTATGCCGGTAACCACGGCAGATTTGTCAACCCATTGCCATTCCCTGCGATGGTATTACCCTGATGTGTTAAAGCCTGCG
>Ga0265338_10000646_pt1 | contig 60312 bp, 60 predicted proteins | sample 42126metaG_FD_193579 | JGI IMG/M metagenome (GOLD analysis project Ga0265338, IMG submission 193579) | Rhizosphere microbial communities from Carex aquatilis grown in University of Washington, Seatle, WA, United States - 4-21-26 metaG | ecosystem: Host-associated > Plants > Roots > Rhizosphere... | reverse complement strand
CCGGCGCCGCCGCTCGTGTTCTCGAGCATCGACGGGTCGGGGAACAACCCGTGGCATTCGGCGTGGGGTGCGGCGGGGACGGATTATGTGCGGGACGCGCGCACGAATTATGCGGATGGTGTTTCGGCGATGGTGAGTGGGCCGAACGCGCGGTATATCAGTAATCGGATCTTCAACGACATCGGCCAGAACGTGTTCTCGGAGAACAACATCTCGCAGTGGGGTTGGGCGTGGGGGCAGTTCTTGGATCATGACATGGGTTTGCGGGACGAGACGCCGGCCGAGGATGTGTCGGTGCCGTTCGACGCGAGTGATCCGTTGGAGTCGTATTCGAATGGGACGGGTTCGATCGCGTTCAACCGAACTCCGGCCGCGCCGGGTACGGGGGTGTCGTCACCGCGTCAGCAGGTGAACTCGTTGAGCAGCTATCTGGACGCGTCGAACGTGTACGGCGTGACCGCAGCGCGGGCGAGTTGGTTGCGCAATCCGGACGGGACGTTGATGCTCCCCGACGACTATCTCCCCAAGGAAGGCGCGCGTGGTGACGCGACGACGGCGCCGGCGATGGACGACATGGGCCCGTTGGCGGGCGATCCGGCCGATGCGGTCGTGGCCGGCGACGTACGCGCGAACGAGAACATTGCCCTGACCGCGATCCAGACGTTGTTCGCCCGTGAGCACAATCGGATCGTGGCGTCGTTGCCGAGCTCGTTGACCGGTGATCAGAAGTACGACATCGCCCGGACGGTGGTGGGCGCGGAAGTGCAATACATCACCTACAACGAGTTCCTCCCCGCGCTCGGGGTCCGGTTGGGCCGATACCGCGGGTATGACCCACACGTGAACGCGAGTATCTCCGACGAGTTCGCGACCGTCGGCTACCGGGCCCATTCCATGGTGCACGGCGAGTTCGACGTCGACTTCGACGGCGGCGAATACAGCGCCGCGCAGTTGAGTGCCTTCGCCGCCGACGGGATCGCGGTGACCAACACCCCCACCGATCACTCCCTCACGATCCCGTTGTCGGTCGCGTTCGGGAACCCCGACCTGTTGGCCCAGGTCGGTCTCGGTTCCGTCCTCGCCGCGCTCGGCGGTGAGCACGAGTACAAGAACGACGAACAGATCGACAACACGATGCGCAGCGTCCTGTTCGAGGTTCCCAAGCCCGGCACCACCGACCCGACCGCGTGTCAGACCCCGGTGGTCGATCCGCGCTGTTTCACCGATGTCAGCGACCTCGGCGTCGATGACGTGATGCGGGGCCGCGACCACGGCATGCCCACCTACAACGACCTGCGCCGTGCGTATGGCCTGCGACCGGTCCGATCGTTCACCGAGATCACCGGCGAAGCAACCGACCAACTCCCGGCCGGGCTCACCATCAACAACCCGCACATCCTCGACTTCACCCAACTCCTCGACGCTCACGGTCACGTGATCGACCCGACCAGCCCCGACGCCCAAGAAGACGCCGTCACCGGCATCCGCCGCACCACCCTCGCGGCGCGCCTCAAGGCCATCTACGGCAACGTCAACAACATCGACGCGTTCGTGGGGATGGTCTCCGAGAAACACATCCCCGGCACCGAGTTCGGACCACTGCAACTCGCGATGTGGAACACCCAGTTCACCCGTCTCCGCGACGGCGACCGGTTCTTCTACGCCAACAACCCCGCCCTCGACCAGATCGCACACCGCTACGGCGTCACCTACCAACACACCCTCGCCGACATCATCACCCTCAACACCGGCACCCCAGTCGATCCCGACGTCTTCCACGCCACCGACACCGCGGCTCCGGCCAAGGCCAAGGCCAAGGTCACGGCCAAGGCCAAGGCCAAGGCCAAGGTCAAGACCAAGGTCAAGGTCAAGGCCAAGGCCAAGGCCAAGGCCAAGCGTTGACCGGAACGCGTCCCGAGGTCACGCGGCCGGCTGCGTCGTCTCGGTCTCGGGGTGCCGGGCTGCCTCGCGGGTGATCTGGCCGGTGTTCGCGTCGTAGTCGTAGAGCTCGCCGTACCGGCCCCAGTCGATGGCGATGTCGAGCTGGTGACGCGCCTCGTCTTCGCTGAAGCCCCGGCGCAGGATGTCGACGAAGAACTCGCCCGGCAGGTTGCCGTCGATCGAGGCCGCGAGCGCGTTGGTGATCGCCTTCACGAGCGGGGCTCGAGCAGCGGCCTTCCGTGCGAACAGTTGCTTGGTCGTGAGGATGTCGGCGAGCACGAACTCGCGACCGTCGTCGGTGACGTGGAGGTCGGCGTCGTCGACCGTCGCGAAGCCGAGCAGGGTCGCGCCGTCGACGAGTGGCAGCAGGTCGTCGACTTCGAAGATGAGATCGCGAGCGAGGGCCGGGAGGTCTTCGGTGCCGCCGCGCGCCACGAGGATCTCGAGCAGGCCCGCCATGCCGCCGACGGTGGCGTCCGGGAGCGGCTGGTTGATCGGCGACGGCTCCGTGGCCGGCGACGGGCTGGGTGCCGACTCCGGCTCGCGCCCGGTCATGATCCCGTAGATCTCGTCGACGAGCGCCTCGAACGCCGGCGTGCGGCGATCACGCGGCCGCGGGAGATCGACGAGGAGCTCGCGCCGTATGCGGCCGGGATTCGACGACAACACGAGGACGCGATCGGCCAGGAGCACGGCTTCCTCGATGTTGTGGGTGACGATCAGCATGGCGCGCGTCGGGAAGTCGTCGCGCGCCCACAGCGTGAGCAACTCGGTGCGCAGGTTCTCGGCGGTGAGCACGTCGAGCGCGGAGAACGGCTCGTCCATGAACAGCGCGTCGGGTTCCACCACGAGCGCGCGCGCGAACCCGACGCGCTGGCGCATGCCGCCCGACAACTCCTTGGGATACGCCGACTCGAACCCGTCGAGCCCGATGAGGTCGATCGCTCGCTCGGACCGCAGGCGGCGCTCCGACTCCGGTACCGCGCGGGCCTCGAGGCCGAGCTCGACGTTCTGCAGCACGGTGAGCCACGGCAGGAGCGCGAAGGTCTGGAACACCATCGCCACGCCGGGGTTCGCGGCGACGACCGGCGCGGACCGGTACAGCGCGTGTCCCTCGGTCGGGGCGATGAGCCCGGCCAGGCACCGAAGCAACGTCGACTTGCCCGAGCCGGACTTGCCGAGCAGCGCGACGATCTCTCCTTCGCGGAGCTCGAAGTTGATGTCGTCGAGGACCGTCAGCGGCGAACCGTCGGGGGTGGTGAACGACTTGGTGATGTGATCGGCCGCGAGAATCGTCGCTCCGGTGCAGGTACCCGTGATCGGTGTCATGGTGAGTGCTCCTTCACAGCGAGTATCGCGTCTCGGCGAGGCGGTAGAGCCGGCGCCACACGATCCGGTTCAGTCCGACGACGTAGATGCTCATCACGACGATGCCCGTGAGCACCTTGGCGAACGCACCGCTCCGCGTGGCCTCTGCGATGTAGGCGCCGAGTCCGGTCGCGACGAGCGTGTGATGGCCGTACGCGACGACCTCGGCGACGATCGAGGCGTTCCACGCCCCACCCGCGCACGTGATGCCGCCCGTGACGTACGCGGGAAAGATGCCCGGGAGGATGAGGCGCTTCCATCGTTGCCATCCGCGCACGCCGAAGTTGTCCATCGCTTCGCGGAGGTCCGAGGGTATCGACATCGCGCCCGCGATCGTGTTGAACAGGATGTACCACTGCGCACCGAGCGCCATCAGCACGATCCCACCCCAGTTCAGGCTGATGTGTGTCGCGATCAGGAGGGCGGCGAAGAACGGGAACAGGAAGTTTGCCGGGAAGCTCGCCAGGACCTGCACGACCGGTTGCGCGTAGCGCGCCAGGCGCGGGGACATCCCGATCTTCACGCCCACCGGCACCCACACGAGCGTGGAGACGACGAGCAGGACGATTACCCGCGCGAACGTGATCGCGCCGAGGCCGAAGGCGTGCGGGAACTCACCGAGGCCCACGTGGTGATCGACATAGGCGAATGCGGACCACCCGACGACGACCACCGCAACGGCTACCGCCGCCGCGAACGCGGCGTCGCCCGTGCGCCGTCGGTTGACGTTGGGCGTGAGCGGTCGGTCGGCCACTCCGAACACTCTCGTCGCGCGGTCGAGCCCCGTCGCGACGGGCTTGAGCGGCCGCGCGAGCACGCGCGGGACTCGCGAGCGCCGCAGCGTGTCGAGCATGATGCTCCTGGGCTGCTCGGCGGCCTCGCTCTGCTCGTTGCGGAAGCGCTCCGACCACGCGACCAGCGGCCGCCAGAACAAGAAGTTGACGCCCAGCACCATGACGATCATCACGCCGATCGCCAGTAGGACGTGACCGAGCTCCTTGTGGAGCGCGGCGGACGCGACGTAGCTGCCGATGCCGGGCAGCGCATAGGAGTGATTGTTGACGGTGATGGCCTCCGACGCGGTGAGGAAGAACCATCCGCCGCCGAAGCTCATCATTCCGTTCCACACCAACCCGATCATCGAGCCGGGTACGTCGAGGTTCCAGAACCGCTGCCACTTCGTGAGCCGCATGAGCCGCGCGGCCTCGTCGAGCTCGCGCGGCTGGCTGATCAGCGAGTGGTAGAAGCTGAAGGTCAGGTTCCACGCCTGCGACGTGAAGATCGCGAAGATCGCCGCGCACTCGAGCCCGACGATCGAGTGGGGGAACAGGCGGATGAAGAACGTGACGACTACCGCGAGGAACGCGAGGATCGGCACCGACTGCAGGATGTCGAGGAGCGGGATCAGTACCTTTTCGGCGCGTCTAAGGCGAGCGGCGGCAGTGCCGTATACGAACGTGAAGAGCACGGAGAGGAACAGCGCGATGAACATCCGCGCCAGCGACCGCAGCGCGTATACGGGGAGACGTGCCGGATTCGTCGAGATCGTCGACGCTGCATGTGAAGGCGCGAACGGCGCGCGCAGCGACAGGCCGAGCCGCAACAGACCGTAGAGCAATGCGAATACCGCGCCGCCGACCAGCAGGTCGATCCAGCGGAATTGCGGGCGCCGCAGGACGCCCCGGGTCGGGAACTGCTCGCGCATTGCCGTCGGAATCACCCCCTCGTGGGCGGAGTCGGTGCCCGGGGCGCGGCGACTCGAACGCTCAGGGTCGGGTCGGCGAGCAGCAGCCGGCGGTCAGCGCGTGAGCCGGGGGCCGAGCGTGAGGTCGTGCGTACTTGGAGAGCCGTCGGAACTCATTCGCTCACCTCCCCTGGGCGATTGCACCCGAAACTCTTCAGCTGCAGCCGATGAGCGTAGTGCGGTCGAACCGACGCGAGCCGCGCCCGGCAGGACGGAGCAGCATCGTTTCACGATCGTGACGCGGCGGGGCAACTCACCCGCGGCCCATGACATCTGGATAACGCGTTGTCGCGCCAACAGCGCGTAGAAGTTCCGGTCCGCGCGTAGAAGGGCCGTAAACAGAGGACGCCGCGCCCGGCGCCTGGCGATATCAATGGTGAATACCCGACGTTCCGAGGTGCAGCGATGACCACCAAAGTTGAGACCCGCCCGACAGGATCGATCGTCGAGTACCTGATCGCGCTCCTCGCCGAGGCGACCCAGCCGCGCGAGATCGAGCTGATCGCCGACCATCTGGGGGAGGCCGGCGACCCGCGCGCGATCCGCCCGCTCCTCGCCCGGCTCGGCGACTGCCAGGTGCAGGAGGACCCCGACGTCGAAGACGCCGTGTGTCGTGCGCTCATGTCGCTCGGTGTCATGTGCAGCTCGGGCAACCTCCGCTTCAGCCTGCGGCCGCGACGCGACCTCCCCGACGACGTCGTCGACACGATCCGCGACCTGGCCGCGACGATTCCGTGGCGCTATTTCGGCAGTCCCCGCATCTGAGCAGATGTCGAACTTCCTGATCGGCGGCGCGCTCGGAGCGCTCGTGGCGGCGTTCATCAGCGCGCCGTTCGTTGCGCCCTGGCGGTTCCGGGTTCGGTACCTCGCGAGCGCCCCGATGGCCGACCCGTGGCTCGGGCTCGCGCCGGCACCCGGCATGCAGACGCGGGCGGTGACGCTGACCAGCGTCCGCGCGGCTCGGGGCGTGGTGGAGCTCGCCGTGAACGAGCTCGGGACCGGCCGAATCTCGCGTTGCACGACGCTGACGTGCGAGTCATGCCCTCCGTGCGTGATTGCCGAGCTCGACGGTTGGGCCACGTTGGGCACTCCGCTCTTGTTGGTCACCGAGGAAGATCACGGCGTGCACCTCTACGGACCGCACCGCGACGTCGCGGATCTCGTTCTGGCCGAGGGAAAGATGCGATGAGCTCGCGTCAAGCAATGGAGATCTCGGCCACGCCGGCAGAAGCGCCCGCGGCCGGGCGGCATGAGCTCGCGTGGGCCGGGCCGGAGATGCCGACCATCGGCCCTCACGGCCTGCTGACGTACCGAGGGCACTCGGTGTGCCTGTCGGAGCGCAACGCGCAGCTCGCCGGCGTCTTCATCTACCACTTCAACTCGGAGTTGACCGACCTCGTGCTTCTCGATCGCGTCTGGCCGGAGGGCGTCACCCGCTGGACGCTGCGTCTGTGCGTGCGCCGACTCGACCGCCGGGTGCAGCGGGTCGGCCTCATGATCGTCGAGGTCGGCGAACACGCGCACGCGATGCGCTCCGCCGACGACCGATAACAATCGCGGGCGTCACGCGTCGGGTGAGCGACCGCCCTCTCGTAGCCGGGAGAGCTGGGCGCGGGCGTCGGATCGGCTCATCTCGTTGACCAGCTCGCGCAGCAGGGGCGTTCCGGCCTCCGGCAGCTCGCCACCGGTGAGCACGAGCACCGAGTCGGCGCCGACGACGAGCACGGCTGACCCGTCGTCGGGCCCGGCCGGAACTGGGAGACCGGCGGCGTGCACACTGCTCCAGCTGCTCCCGGACCCGGCGCGGGTCATGAGCGCGACCGAGTCGAGCCCGAAGACGGTTCGCAGCTCTTCGAGCAGGTCCGGGTTTCGGCCGATGGCGTGGGGGAGCGCCGCGGCGGCGAGACGCGTGACGCCCTCGGCTTCGGCGCGGGTCTGCACGGCTCGCAAGCTTGCCCGCGTCGCCAGGTGTACCAGAACCGAAACGATGACTGCGACGCCGGCAAACGCGAGCAGGCCGACGAGGTCGACGAGCCGATCGACCCGGAAGCTGTGGTACGGCACGGCATAGAGGAAGTCGGCGAGCGCGAGGGCGAGCGCGGCGGCGGCGAGCGACGGAGCGAGACCGCCGACGGCCGCGGTCGCGGCCGTGACGAGCAGGAGCGCGAGCAAGACGCCGGCGAGGCCCAGTGAGGCCCGCCAGGGCGTGAGTGAGAACGTCACCGCGACCGGGCCGATCAGCGCGACCGCCCAGGCGATCAGGCGGCGTCGCGGCGAGAGTCGCGGTCGCGGCGTCGGGCTCGATTCGGGCAACGGAGCGGGAGGCCCGTCGTCGATCGCGACGACGTGCAATTCGATCCCGCCGGGCGCCGCCTCGACCAGCCGATCGAGCTCCGCGCCGTGCAACAGTCGGTGCACGCGCGTTCGCTTCGGTGAACCTACGACGACCTCGGTGGCTCGTTGGTCGGCCGCGAAGATCATGAGCGTGTCGCCACGATCGAGCGCGCCGACCTCCGCGTAGTTGCCGCCGAGCTCGGCCAGCAGGCGCCGGCGGCTCTCGAGCCCGTTGTCGGATTCTCTGAGGCCGGTCGGCACGCAGACGTGGACGCCGATCAGTCGCGCGTCGTCGCGTCGCGCGATCTGCGCCGCCCGCCGCACGAGCTCGTCACCCCGACGGCCGGCATCGAGGGACACGACGACTGACGCCCTCGGCGGTGCGGGTTGCCCCGGCTCGTCCGAACGGGCGTGCCGGGCCATCCAGCTCACGGCAAGGTCGTGCAGGGCATTGATGTTCTCGACGGTGAACCAACGGCCGAGGGCCACCTCGGAATTGGTCGACGCCGAATCCGTTCGGCGCTTGACGCGTTCGCGCAGCGCCTCGGGCTCGAGGTCGATCAGCTCGACGCGATCGGCCGAGGCGACGACGATGTCGGGAACCGTCTCGCGTTGGGGCACGGCGGTGAGGCGCTCGACCTCGTCGTGGAGGCTGTCGAGGTGCTGAACATTGAGATTGGAGATCACGTCGATGCCGGCGTCGAGCAACTCCTCGACGTCCTGCCAACGCTTGGCGTGCCGCTGCCCGGGAGCGTTCGAATGGGCCAGCTCGTCGACCAGCACGACGCGAGGCGAACGGAGGAGTATCGCGTCGAGATCCATCTCCGTGAACGTCGTACCGCGGTACGAAACCGCCTTCGGCGGCACCACGAGGAGAGCGTCCAGGAACAAGTCCGCTTCGTCGCTGTGCGACTCGAGGTAGCCGACCACGACGTCGGTTCCGCTCGCCGCCAGGCGCCGACCCTCCCCGAGCATCGCGTAACTCTTGCCGACGGCCGGAGCGGTCCCGAGGTACACGTGGAGGCGACCCCGACCGCCGGGAGAGCCGACCGCGCGAAGGGATCTCACCACGATCCCCTCAGGGGCGACGGCGCGCAGTGCATCTTCTCCATGTAACGCCCGCGGGCCGCAAAGACGGCGCAAAGATCCCGCGGCGCGCGTAGGTGTTCTGCTAACTCGGATGCTCCGGCGCGAAAGAAACGTACAAAGAGGAGGTGATTCGAGATACGAGCGAGGAGGTTGAGCCGTGAGCGGTGCCGGGTGGCTCCAGTTCGCAGCGCTCGGCCTGCTCCTCGTGCTCAGCACGCGAGTGCTCGGCGCCTACATGTACCGGGTGTACTTCACGAAGGACGCGCCCGGCGACCGATTCTTTCTTCCCGTCGAGCGGGCCGCCTACCGCCTGTGCGGAATCGATCCCGAAGGCGAGCAGCGATGGAACGCGTACGCGTTCTCGCTCCTCGCCTTCAGCCTGATCTCCTGCCTCCTCACGTACTGCTTGCTGCGGTTCCAGGCCCACCTGTCGTTCAACCCCGACGGGATGAAGGCGGTCGGGCCGGGCGTGTCGTTCAACACCGCGGTCAGCTTCCTGACCGGCACGAACTGGCAGTCGTACGCGGGTGAGGCGACGATGAGCCACCTCTCGCAGATGCTCGCCCTCGTGGTGCAGCAGTTCCTCGCCGGTGCCGCGGGCATGGCGATCGCGGTCGCGCTCATCCGGGGCCTGGTCCGCAAACGGCAGGCCAGCCTTGGGAGCTTCTGGGTCGACCTCGTACGGTCGATCACGCGCATCCTGCTCCCGATCACCATCGCGTTCGCGGTCGTGCTCATGAGCCAAGGCGTGATCCAGAACTTCCATGCGACCCGCCCCGTCACGACCGCAGCAGTCCAGACGGTCGACACGTCGGGCGCGTCGGTGCACACGCAGCGCATTCCCGGTGGTCCGGTCGCGTCGATGACGCCGATCGAGCTGCTGGGCACCAACGGCGGCGGATTCTTCAACGCGAACATCGCGCACCCCTTCGAGAACCCCAACCCGATCTCGAACCTGTTGCTGTATTGGCTCGCCTTCATGATCCCGTTCGCGTTCCCGTTCACCTTCGGGCGCGCGGTGGGCTCGGCCGCCCAAGGTGGAGTCGTGCTCGCGGCCATGGCGGTGTTGCTGATCGCCACCTCGGTAGTCGGCTACGCGTTCGAAGGGCGCGGTAACCCCGCGCTGGCTCGCGGTGGAGTCACGCAGACGGTGAGTGCGTCACAGGCCGGCGGGAACATGGAAGGCAAGGACTCCCGGCTGGGAGTCGGCGCCACCATCATGGGCTCGGCCAGCACCGCGACAACTGCGGGCGCGCCGAACGGGGCCTTCGAGAGCTTCACGCCGATCGGCGGCTCGACCGCGCTCGTGAACATGTTGTTCGGCGAGATCAGCCCGGGCGGTGACGGCAGCGGGCTCTATGGCATGTTGATCGTGGTCCTGGTGAGCGTGTTCATCGCCGGTCTGATGGTGGGGCGCACTCCGGAGTATCTCCGCAAGAAGATCCAGGGCGCCGAGATGAAGCTCATCGTGCTCTTCATGCTCGCAGTACCGGTGGCGACACTCGCGTTCGCCGGCGCGGCCGTGACGATCATGAGTGCGAGGCACAACATCTCCGCGGCCGGGCCTCACGGGCTCACAGAGGTCGTCTACGCCTACTCGTCGGCGGCCAACGGGAACGGCTCGGCGTTCGCCGGGATCAACGCCACGAGCAACTGGTACCTGTCGACTCTCGGCCTGGCCATGCTCGTCGGCCGGTTCTTCACCGCGATCCCGGTGCTGGCGATCGGCGGCTCGCTCGTGCGCAAGCAGACCGTTCGTAGCTCGGCGGGGACGTTCCGGACCGACACTCCTTTGTTCTTCGGCCTGTTGCTGGGTGTGACGCTCATCGTGGTCGGGCTCACGTACTTCCCGATCCTCGCCCTCGGTCCGATCGTCGAGCACCTGGCCGGGCACTTCTAGGAGGCAGCGCAGTGAGTCCGCGAACGCACAACTCGACATTGGCGCCGGAGCGGGCGCTCCGGTCCGAGCCGGCGCGCGCCGCGGCGCGACTGTTCGAGCCGACGATCGTGCGTCGGGCGATCATCGACTCGTTCAAGAAGCTCGATCCCCGCATCGAGATCCACAACCCGTTGATGTTCGTGGTCGAGATCAGCGCGGTGTGGACCTCCGTGCTGCTCGGTCGTGACCTCGCGCACGGCACTGCCCGCGCGCTGGTGTTCGAGGGGCTGATCGTCGCGTTCCTCTGGTTCACGGTGCTGTTCGCCAACTTCGCGGAGGCGATCGCCGAAGGACGCGGCAAGGCGCAGGCCGACACGCTGCGACGGACCCGGCAGGAGATGGTGGCGTACGTCCGCCAACCCGGCGGCAGCACATTGGAGACGGCGTCCGCGCAGCTGAACATCGGCGACGAGGTGGTGGTGAATGCCGGGGAGCTGATTCCCGGCGATGGCGACGTGATCGAAGGCGCCGCGTTGATCGACGAGTCGGCGATCACCGGCGAGTCGGCGCCGGTCATCCGGGAATCCGGTGGCGACCGCTCGGCGGTGACCGGCGGGACGCGCGTCCTGTCGGATCAGATCGTGGTTCGCGTCACGGTCAGGCCGGGTGAGACCTTCATGGATCGCATGATCGCGCTGGTGGAGGGCGCCAACCGCAAGCGCACACCGAACGAGATCGCGCTCACCATCCTGCTTGCGGGGCTGACGCTCATCTTCTTGCTCTGCGTCGTCACCTTGCAACCGTTTGCTTCGTACTCGGGTGGGAACCAGCAGATCATCGTGCTCGTCGGCCTCTTCGTGTGTCTCGCGCCGACCACGATCGGTGGCTTGCTCTCGGCGATCGGCATCGCCGGCATGGACCGCCTCGTGCAGCGCAACGTTCTCGCCATGTCGGGGCGCGCCGTCGAGGCCGCCGGCGACATCTCCACCCTGATCCTCGACAAGACGGGAACGATCACCTACGGCAATCGCATGGCATCCGAGTTGGTGGCGGTCGGCGACGCCGAAGAGCGTGAGCTCGCCGACGCGTCGTTGCTCGCGAGCGTCGCCGACGAGACGCCCGAGGGTCGATCGATCGTCGATTTCGTCCGCGAGCACTACGCCATCGAGCCCGTCGACATGCCCGGCGCGCAGCTCCTGCCGTTCAGCGCCTACACCCGCATGAGCGGCGTCGAATGGAACGGACGGTCGATCCGCAAGGGCGCCGGCGACGCGGTGCGCGCCTGGGCTGTCGAGCAGGGCGGCCAGGTGCCCGACGACCTGGGCGCGGTGCTCGACCGCGTCGGCCGCTCGGGGGGAACGCCGCTCGTTGTCGCGGACGGCCCCCGCGTGCTGGGCGTGATCCACCTCAAGGACACGGTGAAGACGGGCATCACGGCGCGCTTCGCCGACATGCGGGCGATGGGCATCCGCACGATCATGGTGACCGGCGACAACCCGCTCACGGCAGCCGCGATCGCGGCCGAGGCCGGCGTCGACGACTACATGGCCGAGGCGACGCCCGAGCAGAAGCTCGAGCGCATCCGTCAGGAGCAGGCCGCGGGTGATCTGGTGGCCATGACCGGCGACGGCACGAACGACGCGCCCGCACTCGCACAGGCCGACGTGGGCGTCGCCATGAACACCGGCACCCAGGCAGCCAAGGAAGCCGGGAACATGGTCGACCTCGACTCCGACCCCACGAAGCTTCTGGAGGTCGTCGAGATCGGCAAGCAGCTACTGATCACGCGCGGCGCGCTCACGACGTTCTCCGTCGCGAACGACGTCGCGAAGTACTTCGCCATCGTCCCGGCGATGTTCCAGGGCGTGCTCCCTGCGCTCGGCACGCTGAACGTCATGCACCTGAACAACCCGCACTCGGCGATCCTCTCGGCGGTGATCTTCAACGCGATCATCATCGTGCTGCTCGTGCCACTGGCCCTGCGCGGTGTCCGCTTCAAAGCCGCGAGCGCGCAGCAGATCTTTCGCAGGAACATCACCGTCTTCGGGTTGGGAGGGGTCGTCGCGCCCTTCGTGGGGATCAAGCTGATCGACCTCGTGGTCTCGGGTCTCGGCGTGCACTGATCACTGCGGGCCGGCTCGAGAGTCCCCGCAGCCCCTCCGCAGCCAGTACTCCGGCGATGACCAGCGCCGCGAGCGCGTCCGACCACCACCATCCGAACGCGCGATCGAGCCCGAGGCCGAGCGTGGCGAAGAACGCGAGGAGCGCGCCCGCGCCGCTCAGCACCCCATCGGCGCGGAGCGTCTTGCTTCGCAACCGGCGGGCGAGCCGAAGCTTGCGCACCGCGAGCACCGGCAGGACGAGCATCGACGCCAACGCGAGCGCGATGCCGATCCCGGTTTCGTGAGGCGAGGTTCGCGTCGCGAGCGAATGGCAGCCCTCGACCACGAGGTAGAGCGCAACTACGAGCAACGCCATCGCGACGAGCCGGTGCGCAGTGTGCTCGACGCTCTCGGATCGTGCCGCGTCGTCGCGCTCGACCCGGAAGCGCCAGACGACCGCGGCCGACGCCGAGCCGTCGATCAGCGAGTCCAGACCGAACCCGACGAGCGCAACCGAGCCCGCGGCGACTCCGCTGACGACCGATGCGGCACCGACGACCACGGCCCAGATCACCGACAGCGTCGCGACGCGGATGGCCGCGTCGGCGCGGCGACGTCGCGCCGACGCACTCCGGTTCGTACTCGTCGTGCGTCTTCGTGCGCGTGGCGAACTGGACATGCCAACCAATCGGTGGAGGACGCGGAGGAGGTACCGTGATCGTATGGATCCGGGGATGAGCGTGTTCGCGTACGTCGCGGCCGCGGCGATGGCGGCACTCGGTTTCGCCCTGCTCCTCGTTCCCGTTCGGTCGATGCGCGCGTTGCACGAGTGGTACATCGTTCCGCCGGAGATCCACCCGGAGCAGAAGCTGCGGATCGCCGTGTGCCGGGTGGTCGGCGCCGGTTTCGTCGTCGGCAGCTGTGTCTTCGGAATCAGCATCACGTACGCGATCGGCCGCGCGCTGTAGCCGCGTAAAGACCGCGTTAAGTCGCTTCCCGGGGCGTCAACACGGCGCAGAAGTTTCGCGAATCTGACCGCGAGGCGGCCGGGAGTGTCGTTGACTGGTGTCGGTGACGCAATGACGCATCATCGAGGCGAATGGAGTCGATATGGCATCGTCCCGAAGTGGCCCCCCAGATACGCCGGTAGTGCCGTGCAGCGTCTGGTTCGGACCCGTCGTGACCGCGGCGGAGGAGCGCGAGTTCATCGAGCATCTCGTGTCGGAGCACGGGGTTGCGGTGTGTTGTTGGCCCCGGGATGTCGCCCGAGTCGAGCACCTGGCTGCGGCCGGAGTGCCGCGATTGCTACTGGTGGGCGTCGACGCGATCCCGCCGGCTCCGGCCCCACGTCAATGGTGGGTTCGCCGCAACGCCAGCAACGCCGAGGTCCACGAAGCGTTGGTGAGGTTGTGCGGTCAACCCGCCGAGGCTCGCCGTTCGGCGTAGCGCCGTAAGCGACGAGAGGCGACGCGGGTGGGAATGGTCGCGGTCGCGGTGCTGGTGATCGGCGTCGCGGCGAGCATCTCGTGGGCGACGCACCTCATCTTCGTGGGCGCGCGCGATTCGAGCGACCTGGCCGCCAAGCTCCTCGTCCCGTTTCCCGTTCGGGCCGCCGACTGGCCGGAGCTCCGGCTCGACGCCGTCGTGATCGATCCCGAACGCGGCGAGCGGGTGCTCGTGGTCGCCCGATGGCCGGCGCACCCGGAGTCGCGCGTCATGCTCGACCTCGAGGTCGGTGATCCCGCGAGTCACGCGCACAGCCTGTTGATGTTCTGGCGCGACATGAATGCCTCACTGTCTCCCCGCTCGGATCCGGGCGATCAGCTGCTGCTGCGGCGCCGGCGCACGCAGGACACGGTGTCGGCCCGCGTCGTGGGGGAGACCCCGTGCGCCCCGGAAACGAGCCGTTAACAAAGATCGGCGCGTTGTTAAGTTCGGGCGGGACGCGCTAGGCGTTCGTCAGTTCCCTTCCCATTCGCGTCGAAACCGCGCATCCTCCTGCGCATGAGCACCGCGAACTGGATCGAATTCGTCGTCTTCCTCTTGTTGCTGTGCATCAGCACGCCGCTGCTCGGCAACTACATGGCGAAGGTCTACGGAAACAAGAAGGCGCCGGGAGACCGGTTCTTCCTGCCCGTAGAGCGAGCCATCTACAGGGTCTCCGGGATCGATCCCGAGGGCGAGCAGCGTTGGACTGCGTACGCGCGCTCCGTGCTCGTGTTCTCGCTGGTGAGCGTGCTCCTGACGTACATCGTGTTCCGGCTCCAGGGTCACCTGCCGATGAATCCGGATCACCTCGGCGACACGAAGCCGGGCCTGTCGTTCAGCGAGTCGATCGCGTTCATGACGAACACCGACTGGCAGAGCTACGTGCCCGAGGCGACCCTGGGAATCTTTGCCCAGCTCATCGGCGTGTTCGTGCAGTTCTTCTTGTCGGCCGCGGTCGGCATGGCCATCGCCGCCGCGTTCATCCGGGGCGTTGCCCGCACCCGCAACACCACCATCGGCAACTTCTGGGTCGACCTCGTGCGTTCGATCACCCGCATCTTGGTGCCGATCTCGATCGTGTTCGCGTTCGTGTTCATGAGTCAGGGCGTGATCCAGAACTTCCACGCGCAGAAGTCGGTCACCACCACGGCCACCCAGACGGTCGACAGCACCGGTGCAGCGGTCACGGCCCAGAAGCTCCCGGGCGGACCCGTGGCGAGCTGGATGCCCATCGAGGCGCTTGGCCTGAACGGCGGCGGCTACTTCAACGCCAACGCCTCGCACCCGTTCGAGAACCCGAATCCGATCACCAACATGGCGATCCTGTGGCTCCTGGCGATGATCCCGTTCGCCTTCCCGTGGACGTTCGGGAAGATGATCGGGTCGTTCCGCCAAGGCATGGTCGTGCTCACGTCGATGGCAGTGCTGTTCGTCATGCCCCTCGCGCTCACGGCCGTGCTCGAAGGGCGCGGCAACAACAAGATGCCACCGGCGGGCGTCTCGGTGGCCGCGACGTCGACACAGACCGGCGGCAACCTGGAGGGCAAGGACCTCCGGATCGGTACGGCCGGCTCCGCGATCAACGCGGCGGCGGTCACCGGCACGGCCGCTGGCATGTCGAACTCCGCGCACGAGAGCTACGTGCCGCTCGCCGGCTCGCTCCCGTTGTTCAACATGATGCTCGGCGAGGTCACGCCCGGCGGGATCGGCAGCGGACTGTGGGGCAAGCTCATCCTCGTCCTGGTGTCGGTCTTCATCGCCGGGCTCATGGTCGGGCGAACACCCGAGTACCTCGGCAAGAAGATCCGGGGCCCAGACGTGAAGCTCGCCGCGATCTACATCCTGATCATGCCGCTGATCGTCCTTACGTTCGCGGCGGCGACGCTGGTGATGGGTTCACCGTTGCGTTCGGTGTTCGCCTCGGGTCCTCACGGCCTGACCGAGATCGTTTACGCCTACACGTCGGTCGCGCACAACAACGGCTCGGGATTCGCGGGCATCTCGGCCAACACCCAATGGTTCAACACGACACTCGGGATCGCAATGCTCGCCGGGCGGTTCCTGCTCATCATCCCGGCGCTGGCCATCGCCGGTGCGCTCGGGCGCAAGCGAGTGGTGCCCACGAGTGCGGGAACGCTGCGCACGGACACGCCGTTGTTCACGGTCATGTTGATGGCCGTGACCGTGATCGTGACTGGCTTGACCTACTTCCCGGTGCTCGCGCTCGGTCCGCTCGCCGAGCACTTCGCCGGCCACTTCTGACCGAGCCGCTAAGGAAACGCAGAAATCGCAAACCGGTCGCTACCGCACTGTAAAGAGGCGTGCATCCCGCGCAAAGTTCGGCGTTAACTCGGTGTGAGTTCCCTAGGAGGCAGACATGGCAGATCTGATCTACATCTCGGTGCTGCTCGCGTTCTTCGCCATCGCCGGGCTCTTCGTAGTCGCCTGCGACAAGATCATCGGCCCCGATGACGTCGCGCTGCGCGAAGGCCTGACTGGCGCACCGGAGCCGGAGCCGCAAGTGGAGCAGCGGAGGGCAGCGGCATGAGTGGCGACAACGCAGTAGGGCTCGTGATCGCCGTGCTCATCGCGGCGTATCTGGTGTTCGTGTTGATCAATCCTGAGCGTGTGTGATGTCGACGACCGGATGGATCGAGCTCATCTTCGTCATCGCGCTGCTGTGCATCAGCACGCCCTTGATGGGCAACTACCTGGCGAAGATCTATTCCAACAGGAAGGCGCCGGGTGACCGGTTCTTCCTGCCCATCGAGAACACGGTGTATCGCGCCTGCCGCATCGACCCCGAAGGCGAGCAGCGATGGACCGCGTACGTCGGCGCGATGCTCGTGTTCACCATCGTCGGCGGGTTGCTGAGTTACGCAGTCTTCCGCCTCCAGAAGCACCTCCCGCTCAACCCTGACCACATGAGCGCGGTCGCGCCGGCACTCTCGTTCAACACGACCGTCAGCTTCATGACGAACACGAACTGGCAGAACTACGTCGGCGAAGCCACGATGAGCCACCTCAGCCAGATGTTCGGGCTGGTGTGGCACCAGTTCATCTCCGCGGCCGTCGGCATGGCGCTCGCCGCCGCGTTCATCCGTGCCCTCGTGCGCAACCGCCAGACCACGCTCGGGAGCTTCTGGACCGACACGATCCGCACCACGACGCGCGTGCTCATCCCGCTGAGCATCGTGTTCGCCCTGCTGTTCATGAGCCAGGGCGTGATCCAGAACTTCCACGCCACGAAGTCGGTCTCGACGGTCGCGACCCAGAGCGTCGACAGCACCGGCACCGCGAGTGCCTCGCAGAAGATCCCGGGCGGACCGGTCGCGAGCATGACACCGATCGAGGCGCTCGGCGACAACGGTGGCGGCTTCTTCAACGTCAACGGCGCGCACCCGTTCGAGTCGCCCAACCCGCTCGTCGCCATTCTCTACGTGTGGCTGATGTTGATGATCCCGTTCGCGTTCCCGTGGACGTTCGGGAAGATGATCGGATCGATGCGACAAGGCATGGTCGTGCTGGGCGCGATGGGCGTGCTCTTCATGATCGGCATGCTGATCGTCGTACCCGTGGAAGGGAACGGGAACAACAAGTTCACCCCGGCCGGCGTCAGTCAGGCGGCGACCTCGACGCATGCGGGAGGCAACCTCGAGGGCAAGGACCTACGCATCGGCTCGATCGGCTCGACGATCGCCGCGAACTCGCTGACGGCTACCTCTACCGGTATGACGAACTCGGCGCACGAGTCGTACACGCCGATCGGCGGCTCGGTACCGCTGTTCCAGATGATGCTCGGCGAGGTCGACCCCGGTGGTACCGGAAGCGGCCTCTACGGGATGTTGATCCTCGTGTTCATCTCGGTGTTCATCGCCGGGCTAATGGTCGGCCGAACACCCGAGTACCTGGGCAAGAAGATCCAGGGCCGAGAGGTCAAGCTCGCTGCCATCTACATCCTCGTGTTGCCGTTCACGGTGCTCGTGCTCGCGAGCTATGCGATCCTGACGAAATCGACGCTGCATTCGTTGTGGGCGTCGGGACCGCACGGGCTCACGGAGCTGCTGTACGCGTACACGTCGACCGCGCACAACAACGGTTCCGCAATGGCCGGCATCACCGGCAACACACAGTGGTACAACACGACGCTCGGATTGACCATGCTCATCGGGCGCTTCATGTTGATCATCCCCGCGCTCGCGATCTCGGGTTCTCTCGTGCGCAAGCGGGTGGTGCCGGCCAGCGCAGGAACGCTGCGCACCGACACGACGTTGTTCACCGGTTTGCTGATCGCAGTGACGGTCATCATCACCGGCCTTACCTACTTCCCCGTCATGGCGCTCGGTCCGCTGGCCGAGCACTTCGCCGGCCACTTCTAGGAGTCGTCAAGCGATGACCACCACAATGAGCCCGATCCAACCGGCCCGGCCCGAGCCCGGCGTGCCCAAGCACGCCGAGCCCCGGCGGAAGGCCCTCGACAGCAAGATCATCAAACGGTCGATCGTCGACGCCTTCAAGAAGCTCGACCCGCGCGTGATGGTGCACCACCCGGTGCTGTTCGTCGTGTACGTCGGCAGCATCTGGACGACGATCCTGTTCCTGCGCGACGTCGGTCACACGGCGGCATCGAACAACGTGTTCGCCGCCATCGTGATCGTCACGCTGTGGTTCGTCGTGCTCTTCGGCAACTTCGCCGAAGCGCTCGCCGAGGGCCGGGGCAAGGCCCAAGCCGACGCGTTGCGCAAGACCCGGCAGCAGAGCGTTGCCCACGTGGTGCAGCCCGACGGTTCGCGCGTCGACAAGCCGTCGACCGAGCTGACCGTCGGTGACCGGTGCGTGGTCGACGCCGGCGAGCTGATTCCCGGCGACGGGGACGTCATCGAGGGCATGGCGCTCGTTGACGAGTCGGCGATCACCGGAGAGTCGGCGCCGGTGATCCGGGAGTCGGGAGGCGACCGTTCGTCGGTCACCGGCGGTACCCGTGTGCTCTCGGATCACATCGTGGTGCAGATCACCACCAAGCCGGGGGAAACGTTCATCGACCGGATGATCCAGCTCGTCGAAGGTGCGGACCGGCAGAAGACGCCGAACGAGATCGCGCTGCAGGTGCTCCTCGTCGCCCTCACCCTGATCTTCGTGATGGCGGTCGCGACGCTGCAGCCCTTCGCGATGTACTCCGGCTCGCCGCAGTCGATCATCGTGCTCGTGGCCCTGGTGGTGGCCCTCGCGCCGACCACGATCGGCGCGCTGATCTCCTCGATCGGCATCGCCGGCATGGACCGGATGGTGCAGCGCAACGTGCTCGCGATGTCGGGCCGGGCCGTCGAGGCCGCGGGTGACGTGTCGACGCTTCTGCTCGACAAGACCGGCACGATCACCTACGGCAACCGCATGGCATCGGAGTTCATCCCCGTCGGCGGCCACCCCGAGCGCGAGCTGGCCGAAGTCGTGCTGCTCAGCTCGCTCGCCGACGAGACGCCGGAAGGGCGATCGATCGTGGAGCTCGCGGAGTCAAGGTATGACCTGAAGCCGGTCGACATGCCGGATGCCGAGCTCGTGCCGTTCACCGCGCAGACCCGCATGTCGGGGATCGAGTGGCACGGACGGTCGATCCGCAAAGGTGCGGCCGACTCGGTGCAGCGATGGGTGACCGACAACGGGGGCCAGGTTCCCCCCGACCTGGCCCCCGCGGTTGAACGGATCGCGATGAGCGGTGGGACTCCGCTCGTCGTCGCCGAGGGCACCACAGTGCTCGGCGTGATCCACCTCAAGGACACGGTGAAGCCGGGCATCGCCGCGAAGTTCGCCGAGATGCGCGAGCTCGGGATCCGCACGGTGATGATCACCGGCGACAACCCGCTCACCGCCGCCGCAATCGCGAAGGAAGCCGGCGTCGACGACTTCATGGCCGAGGCGACACCGGAAGACAAGATGGACCGGATCCGCGCCGAGCAGGCCGGCGGTCACCTCGTGGCCATGACCGGCGACGGCACGAACGACGCGCCGGCGCTCGCACTCGCCGACGTCGGCGTCGCGATGAACACGGGCACGCAGGCCGCCAAAGAGGCCGGCAACATGGTCGACCTCGACAGCGACCCGACGAAGCTCATGGACGTCGTGGAGGTCGGCAAGCAGCTGCTCATCACCCGGGGTTCGCTCACGACCTTCTCGATCACCAACGACGTCGCGAAGTACTTCGTGATCATCCCGGCGATGTTCCACAGCATCTTCCCGGGGCTGAGCAAGATCGACATCCTGCACCTACACAATCCGCACGCGGCGATCGTGTCGGCGATGATCTTCAACTCGATCATCATCGCCTTCCTCATCCCGCTCGCGCTGCGCGGCGTGAAGTTCAAGGCGATGAACGCGACGGCGCAACTCCGTCGCAACCTGCTCATCTACGGCGTCGGGGGCTTCCTCACGCCGTTCGTACTGATCAAGCTCATTGACATCCTGATCATCGGCCCGCTGGGAGTGCACTGATGTTGCGCCGTTACCTGCTTCCGTCGGTCGTGCTCACCGCCATCGTGGCGGTGGCGCTCGGCCTCGTGTATCCACTGGCGATGACCGCGGTCGGCCGGGTCGTGTTCCCGTACCGCACCAACGGCTCGCTCATCAAGGAGAACGGCAAGGTCGTCGGCTCGGCGCTGATCGGCCAGGAGTTCCTCGACAAGCAGGGCAACCCCGACCCGAGGTACTTCCAGCCCCGGCCGTCAGACGCCGGCGCGGGCTATGACGCGAGCGTCAGCTCGGCGTCGAACCTCGGCCCGGGTGACGCCCGCCTCATCGGTAACGTGCCCGGTGTCAACATGGTCGGGAAGAACCCGTTCGCGACCCCGGACGACCCGTGGTGCGTGCCCGTGCAGTCGACCGACAAGGCCGGCAACGACCTGACCGACAAGGCCGGCAACCCGATCTACGACAAGAACAAGGACGGCACGTACGTGTGCAACTCGAGCACGGTGCCCGAGCGGGCACTGGCTTACCGGCAGCTCAACAACCTTCCCAAGGGCACGAAGTTGCCGGTCGACGCGGTGACTGCGTCGGGATCGGGTCTCGACCCCGACATCTCGCCGGCGAACGCCGACCTGCAGGCGGCGCGTGTCGCGAAGGCGCGAAACCTGCCGGCCGCGACCGTGGAAGCACTCGTCAAGTCGCACACCGACGGCCGCCAGTGGGGCTTCCTCGGCGAGAAGACGGTGAACGTTCTCGACCTCAACCTGGCGCTCGACAAGCTGAAGCAATAGGAGGGCGCAACGGTGGCGCGAGGGAAGCTGCGCATCTACCTCGGTGCGGCGCCCGGCGTCGGCAAGACGTTCGCGATGCTCGACGAGGGTTGGCGGCGAAAGGAACGCGGTACCGACGTGGTCATTGGCTACGTGGAATCGCACAACCGTCCCAAGACCATCGCCCAGATGCGTGACCTCGAGGTCGTGCCCCGGAGGCTGTTGGAGTACCGCGGGCAGACACTCGAGGAGATGGACCTCGACGCGATCCTTCGGCGCAAGCCGAAGGTCGCGCTGGTCGACGAGTTGGCACACACGAACGTGCCCGGCACCCGCAACGAGAAGCGATGGAAGGACGTAGAGGAGCTTCTCGAGGCCGGCATCGATGTGATCAGCACCGTCAACATCCAGCACCTGGCGAGCGTGAACGACGTCGTCGAGCAGATCACCGGCATCACGCAACGGGAGACCGTGCCCGACGCCGTCGTTCGCGCCGCCGACCAGATCGAGCTGGTCGACATGGCGCCGGAGGCGCTGCGTCGCCGCATGGCCCACGGCAACATCTATCCGCCCGAGAAGGTGGATGCCGCGCTCGGTCACTATTTCCGTGTCGGCAACTTGGGTGCACTACGCGAGCTCGCGCTCCTGTGGGTCGCCGACCGCGTCGACGACGAGTTGTCGCGATACCGGGAACGGCACGGCATCGAGGATCCGTGGGAGACGAAGGAGCGGGTCGTGGTCGCGCTCACCGGGGCCCCGAACGGCGATCGGTTGTTGCGCCGAGGGGCGCGGATGGCCGCGCGGGTCAACGGCGAGCTCGTCGGCGTGCACGTGCGCAGTGCCGACGGCGCCGCCCGAGCACCTTCGGAACAGCTCGAGCGGCAACGGCAGCTTCTTGCCGAGCTCGGCGGCCGCTATGCGGAGCTCACCGCGATCGACGTCGCGGGCGCCCTCGTGAGCTTCGCCCGCTCGGAGAACGCCACCCAGCTCGTGCTCGGCGCGACCCAGCGCTCGAAGTGGTCGGAGCTCGTCGGCGGCTCCGTGATCAACCGGGCGATCCGGGAAGCCGACGACCTCGACGTACACGTCATCTCGGCGGCGGAGCCCGAAGCCGGATCGCTCCCACGGGGTCCGCGGCGCAACCGCCTCGCATCGTTTCCGCCGCGCCGGCGGCAAGTGGCCTGGGTCATGGGGAGTGGCGGGGTCGTGCTGCTCACGCTCGCGCTGTCGCCGATGCGCTCGTCGCTCGGTCTGCCGGGTGCGTTGCTCGTGCTCCTGCTCGGCGTCGTGGGCATCGCACTCCTCGGAGGTGTGCCGCCGGCGGTGCTCGCAGTGGGCGTGTCCGTGGTGGTCGCCGACTTTTTCTTCACGCCGCCGTACCACAGCTTCCGGATCTCGCACGCCTCCGACGTGGTCGCGCTCGTGGTGTTCGTGGCCGCCGCCGCGGCGGTGAGCGCGCTCGTGGATCGCCTGACGCGGCGCGGCCTCCAGGTCGCTCGAGCCGCGGCCGAGGCCGAGGCGTTGGCGCGTCTCGCGGGCGGCACCGTGCTCTCGAAGGGCGAACCCCTTCCCGATCTCGTCGCCGAGGTGCGCCGCACGTTCGCGCTCGATGCTGTGGCCGTTCTCGCACCGACCGACGACGGTTGGAGGCCGATCGCGTCGGCGGGCGGCCCGGTCCCCACGCGTCCCGAAGTCGCGTCGCTCTCCGCCGAGCTGACCGAGGGCACCGTGTTGGTGCTCTCGGGATCGATGGCGAGTGCCGACGACCGCCGGCTCCTCAACGTGTTCGTCGCGCAGCTCCGCCTCGCGCAAGAGCGCGCCGCGCTCGAGGCGCGGGCGGCCTCCGCGACGGAGCTCGAGGAGGCGAACACATTGCGCACCGCGTTGCTCGCGGCGGTGTCGCACGATCTGCGCACGCCGCTCGCTTCGATCAAGGCCGCGGCCACGAGCTTGCTGTCCGAAGACGTGCGTTGGGACGAGCACGAGGAACGCGAGTTCGCCAAGACGATCGATGCCGAATCGGACCGTCTGACGCACCTCGTGACGAACCTGCTCGACATGAGCCGTTTGCAGACCGGCGCGCTCAAAGTTGCCTTGCGCCCGATCGCGCTCGACGACGTCGTGTACACGACGATCGGGACCTTGTCGGGAGGTGGCGCTCGCGTCGTCATCGACATCGACGAGCCCGATCTCTTCGTCATGGTCGATTCCGGGCTCTTCGAGCGGGTGCTCGCGAACGTGATCGAGAACGCCCTCTCGTGGTCGCCGGAGGGCACGGTCGTGCGTGTCGAGGCCGGCCGGGCCGGCGATCACGTCGACGTGCGAGTCGTCGACCAGGGCCCGGGTATCCCTCCCGACCAGCGCGAGGCCGTGTTCCAGCCGTTCCAGCGGCTCGGCGACGGCCGCGGCGAGCGCCGCGACGGCGTCGGCCTCGGCTTGGCCGTGGCACGCGGGTTCATCGACGCGATGGGCGGCAGCGTCACGATCGAGGACACGCCCGGCGGCGGGACAACCGTTGTGTGCAGCCTCCCGCTGGCGTCGGCGTGAACGTCCAAGTACTCCTGTTGTGCGACGACCGCGTCTTGCGCCGGCAGTTGGCGAACGTGCTCCGCCACGGCCACTTCGAAGCGAAGCCGGCAGGTGACGTCGATGACGCGACTCGAATCCTCCGTCGGCAGAGCCTCGCGGCGGTGATGGTCACTGATCTCACGGATGGCGAGCTGCCGGCGATTGTGCGCGACCTTCGTCAGCGCACCGACCTCCCGATCCTGGTCGTGTCGCGTAACGCCGACGAATGGGAGAAGGTAACCGTGCTCGATGCCGGCGCCGACGACTATCTCACTCAGCCCTACGGCATCGAGGAGCTCCTCGCCCGGCTGCGCGCGACACTCCGCCGGTTCGAGCGCGCGAGCGACGAGACGCCCATCGCCACCGACGATTTCACGGTGTACGTGCACGACCGGCGGTTCGTGCGGGCCGACGGCTCCGAAGCGCCGCTCACCTCCACGGAGTGGAAGGTCCTCGAGGTGCTGTTGCGGCATCCGGGGCGGCTCGTGAGCCGGGCCGAGGTGCTCCAGGCGGTGTGGGGCGCCGACGCCGTGGACAAGACGCAGTACCTGCGCGTGCACATGGTCAGCATCCGGCGCAAGGTCGAACCCGATCCGGCTCGTCCTCGCTACTTCGTCACCGTGCCCGGGTTGGGTTTGAGATTCGTGCCGACGGCCGCGGAAGCACAAGGATCAGCGTCATGATCGCTCGCAGATGACCACCGTCCTCGTCGTCGACGACGAGATCCCGATCCTGCGAACGCTCGACGTCAATCTGCGCGCTCGTGGCTACGAGGTGCAGATCGCGCGCACGGGTCACCAGGCACTGGCGCTGGCGGCGCGCCGCCATCCCGACGTGGTGATCCTCGATCTCGGGCTCCCCGACATCAGCGGTGTCGACGTGATCCACGGCCTGCGGGGGTGGACGACGGTTCCCATCATCGTGCTCTCGGCCCGCACCGCAGAGGCGCAAAAAGTCGCGGCGCTCGACGCGGGCGCGAACGACTACGTCAGCAAGCCGTTCGGCATGGACGAGTTGATGGCCCGGCTCCGTGTCGCGCTCCGGACGACGACTCCGCCGGAGGAGTTGCCCGTCGTGGAGACACCTGACTTCACGATCGACCTCGCCACGAAACGGGTGCGCAAGGGCAGCACCGACGTTCGTCTCACGGCGACGGAGTGGCAGGTCGTCGAGATCCTGGCCCGCAATCCCGGCAAGCTCATCACCCAACGAAAACTGCTCGAGGACGTGTGGGGTCTCACCGACGTGAAGACCAATTACGTGCGTGTGTTCATGGTCTCGATTCGCAAGAAGCTCGAGCCCGACCCCGCGCACCCGCGTTACTTTCTCACCGAGCCGGGTTCCGGCCTGCGGTTCGTCCCCGAGGGTGCCCGCGACGACGAGTCAGATGTCGAGGCGGATCGTCCGTAGTGTCGGGTCAGGCGACGAGCCGCATCACGTAGCCGTAGCCGTAGATGCTCGTGATGGCGAGCCCGAGTGGGGCGAGCCGGTGGCGCAGCCGTGAGACATGGACCCGCAACGAGCATTCGCTCCCCTCGAGTCGAGCCGCGCGGATCAGCTCCTCGTTGGACACGGAGCTGTCGAACCGCTCGATGAGCAGCGCGGCCAGCTGGTGCTCGACCGGAGACAGGTGCACGACGCCCTCGCGATGGACGAGCCGGCCGTGCGTGTCGACCCTCGGACGCGACGGGTGATGCGCGGCACGGCTCGCGAGCGATGTCAGCCGGGCCCGCACGTCGGCGTCGTCCGCCGGCAGGCGGAGCCAGTCCTCGAGGCAACTCTCGCCGATCGGCGGATCGATGCCGGGATCGACGAGCCACAAGCGTGGGATGCCGACGCGCTCGAGGTGGCCGCGCCGGTCGGCCTGATCGGGCCAGACCAACATCACGACGTCGTGACTCGTGGTCCGGTGGGCAAGCGGCTCGGCTGAAATCGACAACATGAAGCGTTCGTACCGCAATGCCACGGTCGCATGACAGCGGTTCTACGCCGTTTTGACGCGCGCGCCCGGATCTCTGCGTGCTCGATACGACCCGGGACGAGGCGCCACGACTCGGGGCCGACGCGCGCGCTTCCACCATGCGCGCCAAAACGCCGTAGAGGTTCCGATCCGGGCGTAGAAGCCGCGTAAACGACGGACGTCGCGGCCTCAATCGGGCGATATCAATGGAGGACACCCGATCGTTCGAGGTGAATTCGGATGCCGGCAGAACCGTATGCGGCGAGAGCGATGCGAGCAGGCACACGAGTCGAGGTCGTCACGCATTTCACCGGGAGCTGGACGGCCGGCTTCGAAGTCGTCGGCTCGGACCCCAACGGGTGCCGCGTGCGCCGCCTCTCGGATGGCGCGGTGCTCCCGAACGACTTCGACCTCTCGGAAGTCAGGCCCGCGCTCGACGCGGCACGTGGCGAGGAAGGTGAGGCGCGATGACCACTACCCAGGTCGAGTGTCGCCCGGCGAGCGGCGCACTCGAGGAGTTGATCGTGCTCCTCGACCGAACGACGAATCCGCGCACCATCGAGATCGTCGCCGATCGGCTCGGCGCGACTCACGACCGCCGCGCGATTCGACCGCTGCTGACGCACCTCGGTGACTGCCGCGTGCAGGAGGACCGCGACGTCGAGGATGCGGTCTGCCGTGCCCTCATGGCCCTCGGCGTCATGTGCTGCTCGGGGAATCTCTCGTTCAGTCTCCGGCGCCGCCCCGATCTCGCCGACGATGTCGTCGAGACGATTCGTGAGCTCGCCGGCACGATCCCGTGGCGCTACTTCGGAACTCCCCGGTTCTAGGTCATGACGCACTTCCTCATCGGCTGCGCGCTCGGTGGTGCGGTCGCCGCGTGCATCGGCGCACCGTTGATCGCGCCCTGGCCGGTACGGGTGCGGTACCTCGCCGTCGCGCAGACACTCGACCCGTGGCTCGGCCTCGATCTCGGAATGACGCCTCGTCTCGACATGCGAGCGGTGGAGTTGGTGAGTGTCGAGGCAGACCTGGGCCGCGTCGAGTTGGTGGTCCAGGACCTCGACGGGGATCGCGGCTACCGGCGGACGCTTGCCGGCACCGCGTGCGCGCCCGCCACCGTCGCCGAGCTCGACGGGTGGATGGCGTTGCGAACCCCGCTCCTGATGATCGTCGATCAGGGTCTCGCGCATGTGTACGGGCCCGACGGAGCGGTTACCAATCTCAGTTTCGTGAAGGAGAGCGTCAGATGATCCTTGGAACGGTCAGTGGGGAACCCGACGAGCGCGCGCGAAATACCAGGATTCGCCGACGCGAGGTGCCGATCCTCGGTCCCCGCGGCCTTCTTACCTACGGCGACCGCTCGGTCTGCCTCTCGGCACGCAACGCGGCGCTCGTGGGCGCGCTGGTTCGTCACTTCGGAGCCGAGGTCACGGATCGCGAGCTCCTCGATCGCGCGTGGCCGGGGGGTGCGACGCGCCGAAAGCTCCGGCTGCGCCTGCGGAAACTCGATCGCCGGATGGCGCGGGTCGGTCTGCAGATCACCGACAGCGGCTACCGATCGCACTCGCTCGTTCCGGCCGCCGACCCGGCCCCGGCTCGCGATTCGCGATGTTCCTCAGCGGACGAGGAGGACCGGCGCTTCGGCTCGGTGTACGAGGCGGTTCGAGACCGAGCCGAGCAGTAGCTCCTCGGCAATCGACCAGCCCCGGCGGCCCACCACGAGGAAGCTCGCGTCGAGGTCGCGGGCGATCTCCCGCAGCGCTTGTGCGGGCTCACCCTCGCGGACCTCGACGAACCAGTTCAGATCGCGACCGCCGAGCTCGCCTTGCACCGTTTCCCTGACGTGCTGCTCGGCGTCGTCGAGGAGGTCCGAGAACTCGGCTTCGGCGACGTGCTCCGTGGACCACAGAAAGGGGATGTATCGAGCGTGAGCGACTACGAGCTGCGCCTCGGGGAGGTCCTCCGCCAGCGAGGCAGCGAAGAGCAGGGCACGCATACTGGCGTCCGATCCGTCGACACCCACGACGATGTTGCGCATCAGTTGCCTCCCATGCCCGGCATCGCTAGCCGTGATCGGCGAAGCGCGTCAAAACGGGCTCCGTCCGCGTATTCATCGCGTTAACGCCGGCTGCCGCCAACCTGTCGCGTCGTTATCTTCGCGATGGAGAGCCGGGAAGCCTGGTCGGCACTCGACGGTCGTTCGTCGAGGCAGATGAACATCGACCAGGAGCGTTGCCGTGCGGGGCAAGCTGCGCATCTACCTCGGTCCTGCGCCCGGCGTCGGCAAGACGTACGCCATGCTCGACGAGGGCTGGCGGCGCAGGGAGCGCGGAACCGACGTGGTCATCGGCCTCGTCGTGACCCACGGCCGGCCCCAGACGATCGCGCAGATCCGGGATCTCGAAGTGATAGCGCCGCGGCAGACGTTGTACCGCGGCAGCGTGTGGGACGAGATCGACGTCGACACGATCATCGCGCGGCGACCCCAGGTTGTCCTCGTCGACGAGCTCGCACACAGCAACGTCCCGGGCTCGGCGAACGAGAAGCGCTGGCAGGACATCGAGCGGCTGCTCGACTCCGGCATCGAAGTGATCTCGACGGTCAACATCCAGCACCTCGAGAGCGTCAACGACGTCGTCAATCGCATCACGGGCATTGTCCAGCGCGAGACCGTGCCCGACGTCGTCGTACGCCGCGCCGATCAGATCGAGCTCGTCGACATGAGCCCCGAGACGCTGCAGCGCCGGATGGCGCACGGCAACATCTACGCGCCCGAAAAGGTCGACGCCGCGCTCGGCAACTACTTCCGCTTGGGCAACCTCGGCGCCCTTCGTGAGCTCGCGCTGCTGTGGGTCGCCGACCGCGTCGAAGACTCGCTGCAGGGCTACATGGCCCAGCACGGCATCACAAGCTCGTGGGAGACGCGCGAACGGGTGCTCGTCGCGGTCACCGGCGCCACGGGTGGCGATGATCTCATCCGACGCGCGGCGCGCATGGCGCGGCGCACCAAGGGCGACCTCGTCGGAGCCCATGTCGTGAGCGGCGACGGGCTCAAACGCCCGAAGTCGGAGTCGCTCGCACGGCACCAGAAGCTGCTCGAAGAGCTGGGCGGCAGCTGGCACAGCGTGGTGGGCGACGACGTGCCGGGAACGCTCGTCAAGTTCGCAAAGGCGAACCACGCGACGCAGATCGTGCTCGGCACGAGCCGGCGGTCACGGCTCACCGAGCTCACGCAGGGCTCGATCATCAATCGTGTCGTGCGCGAGGCGCAGGGCATCGACGTGCACGTCATCGCCGGCGACGACACCTCGACGCACAAGTCTCGACGGCACCCGATGCCCGGGGTCTCGCCGTACCCGCGCACGCGGCTGATCAGCGCGTTCGTCGTCGCCGCGATCGCGGTCGTGTTGCTGGGCGCGGTGGTCTCGCACAACTCCGCGTTGGATCCTCACCATGCCGGCCCGTTGACCTCGAGTGCCGGCCTCCTCATCTTCCTGGGTGTCGTCGTGGTGGTCGCCGCGATCGGCGGGCGCGTCCCGGCGGTAGTGACCGCGATCGTCTCGTTCGCAGTCGTCGACTGGTACCTGATCCCGCCGTACCGTTCGTTCGCGATCGCGCGTGGCTCCGACGCCGCGTACTTGTTGGCGTTCGTGGTGACGGCCTGTGTTGCCGCGGTCGCGGTCGAGCAGGCCGCAAGACGGCGAGTCGAGGCGTTGCGTTCGCGCACCGAGGCCGACGTCGTGTTCGCGCTCGCAGATCGGCTGACCCGTCCCAACCCGCCCCAAGTCGTGGTGGAGGAGATCCACCACACGCTGAAGCGGGATTCGGTTGCCGTGCTCGCGCCCGCGGGGAAGGGCTGGACGATCGAGGCGGCCAGCGGCGTCGGAGCGATCGCCAGTCCGGACGACGGCGAGCACTACGAACTGCGCGACGGACACGTGCTCGTGATGACCGGCCCGCCGTTGCGCGCGGAGGAGCAGCGCGTCGTCGCCGCCATGCTGTCGTACCTCGAGGCGATTCTCGCGATGCACCGTCTGCAAGGGCAGGCCGAGGCGGCCGAGATCCTCTCGCACGGGAACCAGCTGCGCGACGCGTTGCTCGCGGCAGTGAGCCACGACCTGCGCACGCCGCTCGCCTCGATCAAGGCGCTGACCAGTGGGTGGCTGATGCCCGGCGTCGACTGGTCTCGCGCCGACACTGACGAGTTCATGCGCACGATCGACACCGAGGCCGATCGGCTCAACAAACTGGTGGAGAACCTCCTCGACATGAGTCGCTTGCAGGCGGGCGCCCTCGAGCTCGTGCGCCGGCCGGCCGGGCTCGACGAGATCGTGCCGGCCGCGCTCGCGAGCCTGAGCGAGGGTGTTCGGCGGGTGGTCGTCGACGTTCCCGAGACCCTTCCGTTCGTCGACGTCGACCCCGCGCTCCTCGAGCGAGCAGTCGCCAACGTCATCGACAACGCGCTGCGCCACTCCGGCCGAAACGATCTCGTTCGGGTGGAGGCGGCGGCGGTGGGCTCCCGCATCGATCTCCGCGTGGTCGATCGCGGATGCGGCATTCCGGTCTCTCAGCGAGAACGCGTGTTCCAACCGTTCCAGCGCCTCGGCGACACCGCGAGCGACACGGGAGTGGGGCTCGGCCTCGCGGTCGCGCGGGGCTTCGTCGACGCAGTCGGCGGCGAGCTGACCGTCGAGGACACGCCCGGTGGCGGCGTCACGCTGGTGATCGGTCTCCCGATTTCGAACGAGGTCCCTACCAAGGAGTGTGCATCATGAAGCGCATCCTGATCGTCGACGACGAGCGCCCGCTGCTGCGAGCGCTCGGGGCGCATCTCGAGGCGCGGGGCTACGAGGTCGATCTCGTGGACACGGGCGAAGCCGCGCTCTCCCGAGGGTCGACGAGCGTGCACGACGCCGCGATCGTCGATCTGGGCCTTCCCGGCATCGACGGCATCGAGGTGGTGCACGGCCTGCGGGGTTGGACCTCGATCCCGATCATCGTGCTCTCGGCCCGGCACCAGGACTCGCAGAAGATCATGGCGCTCGACGCCGGAGCCGACGACTACGTCACCAAGCCCTTCAGCATGGGCGAGCTCCTCGCACGCCTGCGCGCCGCGTTGCGACGCTCCAAGCCGGGCGAAGAGGTGCTCCCCGTGGTCGAGACGGCCGACTTCCGCATCGATCTCTCTTCCAAGCGCGCGTTGGACGCGCAGGGCGCCGAGATCAAGTTGACCCCCACGCAATGGCATCTGGTCGAGATCCTCGTGCGCAACCCCGACCGGCTGGTCAGCCAGCGGCAGCTGCTCGAGGAGGTCTGGGGCCAGAGCTACGTGAACCAGACGAACTACCTCCGGCAGTTCATGGCGCAACTCCGGCACAAGTTCGAGCCCGATCCCGCGCACCCGCGTTACTTCCTCACCGAGCCGGGCATGGGCATCCGCTTCCTGCCGAACCCCGACTTCGACGGGGAGCTCGTCGCGCAACAAACGCGTTAAGGCAGAAGTCGCGCGATGGGTGCGGTTGTTGCACCCAACGAAGGTTCTCGTCGGGTCGGTCCAGTTCGAAAGGTCAGCGATGTTCGAGGCTTCGGAACCAGTCATCGAAACGGCAACGGCGCGGCTGACCGAGCTGTTCGGGTTGTGCGCGTGCTGGTTCGAGTCGTTCCCGTTCGACGCGCAGTTGCCCCGGATCGAACCGGGTCGCATCGTGCTCCCGGCCGCCGAGCCGGGAGTCGAGCCGTGGTCGTACGGAGGCGGCATCGAGCTCCCAGTTCGTTTCGGCGACCTCACGGTCGGCCGGTTCGTGCTCGTTCCCGTGGCGCCGACGACCGGCGTCGGGTTCGCTCCTGCCGCTCGGGCCGAAGCGATGGCGATGGCCGCCGCCGTGGGTTCCGAAGTCGTGAGCGCGCTGCTCAACGAGAGGGCCGGCGGTCGAGGGCGAGGTTGAGCTCGAGGACGTTCACGCCGGGCTCACCCATGAAGCCGAGTCCGCGACCGTCGGTGTACTTCGACACGAGCGCGAGCACGGTGGCGATCGGCAGGTGGCGGGTGCGGGCGACGCGTGGCGCCTGGAGTCGTGCGTTCGCGACGCTGATGTCGGGGTCGAGCCCGGAGAACGACGCAGTGACCGCGTCGACCGGAACCATCACGTTGGACGCGAGGCCGTTCTCCTTGCGGTAGGCGAGCACCCGCTGCGCGACCGTGCCGGGGTTGCACACATACGTGCCGTCCTTGTTCTTCTCGTACACCGCGTTGCCGGCCTTGTCGGTGACGTCGTTGCCGTCCTTGTCGGTGGCTTGCACGGGCACGCAGGTCGGGTCGGTCGGGGTTGCGTAGGGGTTCTTCGTCCCCTCGATGTTGACGCCGGGCACGTTGCCGATGAGATTCGGGTTCGAGGGTCCCTGGTTCGAGGCCGCGCTCGCGGACGCGTCGTAGCCGTTGCCGTCGTACCCGGGCGCGGCGGTCTTCGACGGGCGAGGCAGGAAGTACTTCGCACTCGTGAAGTCTTCGGCGATCAGCTTCGAGCCGACGACCGTGCCGTTGACCTTGATGAGCGAGCCGTCGGCCTTGTTCTTGAAGCCGATCTGGCCGATCGCGAACACGGCGAGCGGATAGAGCACGCCGAGCAGCACCGAGAGCACCACGAAGGCGACGATCGAAGTGAGGATGTGACGGCGCATCAGTGGACTCCCAGTCCTGAAACCACGAGGTCGATGAGCTTGATGGCGACGAAGGGGGCGATGATCCCGCCGACGCCGTAGATCATGATGTTGCGGCGGAGAATCGAAGCCGCGTTCATCGCGCGGAACTTGACGCCCCGTAGTGCCAACGGGATCAGCGCCACGATGACGATCGCGTTGAAGATGACCGCGCTGAGGATCGCCGAGTGCGGGTTGGCGAGATGCATGATGTTGAGCGTCTTCAGCTCCGGGAAGACGCCGACGAACATCGCGGGGATGATCGCGAAGTACTTCGCGACGTCGTTCGCGATCGAGAAGGTCGTGAGCGAGCCCCGGGTGATCAACATCTGCTTGCCGATCTCGACGATGTCCATGAGCTTCGTCGGATCGGAGTCGAGGTCGACCATGTTGCCGGCCTCTTTGGCCGCCTGGGTGCCGGTGTTCATCGCGACACCAACGTCGGCCTGCGCGAGTGCCGGGGCGTCGTTCGTGCCGTCACCGGTCATGGCGACCAGGCATCCACCGGCTTGCTCGGCGCGGATGCGGGCGAGCTTGTCTTCCGGTGTGGCCTCGGCCATGAAGTCGTCGACGCCGGCTTCCTTGGCGATCGCGGCGGCCGTGAGCGGGTTGTCTCCGGTGATCATGACGGTGCGGATACCGATTGCGCGCATCTCCGCGAACCGCTCGGCGATGCCGGTCTTGACGGTGTCCTTCAAATGGATCACGCCGACCACGTGCGTGCCTTCGGCGACGACGAGGGGAGTACCGCCGCTTTGCGCGATCTCCTCGACGATGGGCTCGAGGTCGGCCGGCACGCGGCCGCCCTGCTCCTCGACCCACTTCACGACCGAATCGGCCGCGCCCTTGCGGATGCAGTGGCGCTCGGCACGCCCCATGCGATCCGGCGGTCCGTCATAGTCGATGCCGGACATGCGAGTTTGGGCGGTGAACTCAACCAGCTCGGCGCCGGGAAGGGATTCGGGAACGGCGCCGTAGCGTGACTCGGCGAGATCGACGATCGAGCGGCCCTCGGGAGTCTCGTCGGCCAGCGACGCGAGCAGCACGACGCGTGCGAGCTGCTGTTCGTCGTGGTCCGCGACCGGCAGGAACGCGGCGGCCATCCGGTTGCCGTACGTGATCGTGCCGGTCTTGTCGAGCAACAGCGTGGCGACGTCGCCCGCGGCCTCGACTGCGCGGCCCGACATGGCGAGCACGTTGCGCTGCACCAGCCGGTCCATGCCGGCAATGCCGATCGCGGAGAGCAGCGCGCCGATGGTCGTCGGGATGAGGCACACCAGGAGCGCCACGAGCACCGTGATCTCCTGCTGGCCGTTCGAATACTTCGCAAAGGGCTGGATGGTCGCCGTCGCGAGCAGCAGCACGATGCTCAACCCGGCCAGAAGGATGTTGAGCGCGATCTCGTTGGGGGTCTTCTGGCGGTTGGCGCCTTCGACCAACGCGATCATGCGGTCGATGAAGCTCTCGCCCGGTTCGGCCGAGATCTGCACGACGATGCGGTCGGAGAGCACGCGGGTGCCGCCCGTGACCGCGCAGCGGTCACCGCCCGACTCGCGGATGACCGGCGCCGACTCGCCGGTGATCGCCGACTCGTCGACCGAGGCGATGCCCTCGATCACGTCGCCGTCGCCCGGGATGAACTCTCCGGGGGTGACGACGACGCGATCGCCGACGTGCAGCTCGGTCGAGAGCCGCTCGACGATCGACCCGTCGTCGAGCAACACCTTGGCCGGCGTCTCCGAGCGGGTCTTCCGCAGCGTGTCGGCCTGGGCCTTGCCTCGACCCTCGGCCACCGCCTCCGCGAAGTTGGCGAAGAGCACGGTGAACCAGAGCCAGATCGCGACGAGCCCGGTGAACACGGAGTCGGCCGCCTTGGCGCTCGGCAGGTCGCGCACGAAGAGATACGTCGTGAGCAGGCTGCCGATGAACACGACGAACATCACCGGGTTCCGCACCTGGGTGCGCGGGTGCAGCTTCTTGACCGAGTCGAGCATCGCGCGCCGCACGATTGCCGGGCTCAGGAGCGCGCCGCGCCGGGACGCACCCTTGCCGGGCTCGTGCACGTGCGAGACGTCGACGGGTTCGGGGACGAGATCAGTGGTAGCCACGAGACTCCTACAGCTTCAGGTGCTCGATGATGGGACCGAGCGAGAGCACGGGGAAGTACGTGAGCCCGACGAGGATCAGGACCACGGAGAACAGCAAGCCGGCGAACAACGGACCGTGCGTCGGGAACGTGCCGGCCGACGGCGGCGACGGCTGCTTGCGCGCCGACCCTCCGGCAATGGCGAGCACCGGCACGATCAGCACGAACCGGCCGACGAGGATCGCGAACGCCAACGACAGCTGGTAGAAGTGCGACGTCACGGTGATGCCCGGGAACGCCGAGCCGTTGCCGTTGGCCGCGGAGGCGTACGAGTACAGGATCTCCGACAGCCCGTGGGGCCCGGTGTTCCCGAGCTGGCTCACCGCCGTCGAGAGCACCGCCGCGATGCTCGCCAGCACCAGGGTCACGATCGGCACGGCGAGCACGTAGAGCGTCGCGAGCTTCACGTCGGGGGCACGGATCTTCTTGCCCATGTACTCGGGTGTGCGCCCGACCATCAACCCGGCGATGAACACCGAGACGAGCGCCAGGATCAGCAGGCCGTAGAGCCCCGACCCGATGCCGCCCGGTCCGTACTCACCGAGCAGGATGTTGGTGAGCACGATCGCGCCACCGAGGGGCGTGAACGAGTCGTGCGAAGCGACGACCGATCCGGTCGTGGTGCTCGTGGAGTTGGAACCGTGCATGGCGCTGGCGGCGGCGCCGAAGCGAACCTCCTTCCCTTCCATGTTGCCGCCGGGGTTCGTGGAAGTCGCCGTTTGCGCGGCGCCGACGGCGGTGAGGCGCGGGTTGCCGTGCGTCTCGAGCAGCTGTGCGCCGATCATCGGCAGCGCCCAGAACGCGAGCATCACCGCGAAGATCGCCCAGCCCTGCCGCTGGTCGCCGACCATCTTCCCGTAGGTGAAGGTCAGGCCGAACCCGATCAGCGCCGCGAAGTACATCTGCATGAAGTTCGTGAATCCGCTGGGGTTCTCGAACGGGTGGCCCGAGTTGGCGTTGTAGAAGCCGCCGCCGTTGGTGCCGAGCTCCTTGATCGCCTCCTGCGACGCCACGGGCCCACCCGGCACAACCGCGGATCCGGTCGGCTGGCCGCTCGCGTCCTTCGCCTGCACGAGTGCGGAGTCGACCGGCTTGTAGGGCGTGTTGCCGTGGAAGTTGTCGATCACGCCCTGGCTGAGGAACACGACCGCGAGCACGAGCGAGAGCGGCAGGAGAATGCGCACGCAGCTCCGCACGAGGTCGACCCAGAAGCTGCCGATCGTGCTCGAGCGCCGGCGGGCAAGGCCGCGGATGAGCGCGATCGCGACGGTGAGGCCGATCGCGGCCGAGAGGAAGTTCTCCACGCCGAACACCGTCATCTGGGTGAGGTGCGAGACCGTGGTCTCGGGGATGTAGCTCTGCCAGTCGGTGTTCGTGACGAAGCTCACCGCGTTGTTGAGCGCCATGAACGGCTGGACCGCGCCGACACCTGTCGGGTTCACCGGCAGGTGCGACTGCACGCGTTGCACGAAGTACACGCCCAGCACGGCCACCGCGTTGAACGAGAGCAGCGAGAACGTGTACGACTTCCAACGCTGCTCGCCCTCGGGATCGATCCGGCAGAGCCGGTAGATCAACCGCTCGATCGGTCCGAAGACGCGGTCACCCGGCGCGCGGCCGTTGGCGAAGACCTTCGCCATGTAGGCGCCGATGATCGGTGTGCTGACGATGAGCAGCACCGCGAGCGCGGCGAACTGGATCCACTCGGGAGCGCGCATTTAGAGCCTCTCGGGAAAGATGAGTGCGAAGAACAGGAAGACCACGAGCCCGACGGCCAGGACCATGGCGGTCCAGTTGTCGGCCCCGGAGGCCGCGAGGACGTGCGTCACGCGGCCACCGCCTCGTCGGTCGGGCCGGAGTGATCCTCGAGCGCCGCGTCGGTAGCGGTGTCGTCGGGGCCCAGGATGCGATCGCACGCGTTCGTGTAGGCCACGCACAGGGCGAAGAAGACCAACACGAAGAGAACGCTGATGATGTCGTACAAGATCGCTCCTCTCGCCGTATTCCGGCGCCAGTTGTGAGATGCGTTGTACGGAAGGGGCCGCCGGCTGCCTAGGTCCTTGACGCGGATATGACGCGCGTCGACTGCCGATGTGATGTTTGTTAAGCGGGGTAGACGCGGTTATTTCCGGAGTGTTTCCGGTTGCACGCGTACGGAGGGCGTCAACACGGATCGACTCGCGTCACAGACGCGTCAAACGGACTGCCCTTCGCAGTCAGAAAGCTGCATCGTGGAGTGATGCGCCCGAGCTCCGGGCGTCGATTCCACTGGAGGACCCGTGCACAACGACGTCGCCTTCATCGCCCTCACGGTCGCCTTCTTCGTGTTGGCCGGCCTGCTGACCGTCGCGTGCGACCGGATCATCGGCCCCGACCCGGTCGAAGAGCCGGCCGACGACGAAGTGACCGGGGAGCGCGCAGCCGCATGAGTAGCTACGCGCAGACCGTAAGCGCGGGCGCGGGTCGCCCGTGCGTTGGAGATCGAGCGCTGGAGGTCGCAGCGAAGTGAGTTACGACAACGCACTCGGCTTGTTCCTCGCGGTCGTGCTGACCGCGTATCTCGTGTACGCCCTCGTGTTCCCGGAGAAGCTGTAATGACAACCGCAGGCTGGATCCAACTTCTGGTCTTCCTCGGCCTCATCGTCGTCGTCACGCCGCTGCTCGGCAGCTATATGGCGAAGGTGTGGTCGGGCGGCAAGGCGCCGGGCGACCGGGTCTTCAACCCCATCGAGCGGGGCATCTACCGCTTGAGCGGGATCGACGCCGAGCGCGAGCAACGCTGGACGAGCTATACGTTCTCGCTGCTCGCGTTCAGCTTCGTCTCGATGCTGTTCGTGTACGGGTTCCAGCGGCTGCAGTCGCACCTGCCGTTCAACCCCGACCACCTGGCGGCGGTCCACCCCGACCTCGCGTTCAACACCGCGGCCAGCTTCCTCACGAACACGAACTGGCAGAGCTACGGCGGCGAGTCGACGATGAGCCATCTCACGCAGATGGCCGCGCTCGGCGTCCAGAACTTCGCTTCGGCCGCGGCCGGCCTCGCGGTGATGGTCGCGCTGATCCGGGGCCTGACCCGCCGGCGCAAGAACACCATCGGCAACTTCTGGGTCGATCTCATCCGCACGACCCTGCGCATCCTCGTGCCGCTCGCAATTGTTTCGGCGCTCGTGTTCACGAGTCAGGGTGTGGTCCAGAACTTCCACGCGTCGAAGGCGGTCACCACGGTCGCGGGCAGTACCCAGACGATCCCGGGTGGGCCGGTTGCGAGCCAGGAGGCCATCAAGGACCTCGGCACCAACGGCGGCGGGTTCTACAACACGAACTCGGCGCACCCGTTCGAGAGCCCCAACGGCTTCACCAACCTGATCGAGATGTTCTTCCTCGTGATGATCGGGTTCGCCGCGACGTTCGCGCTCGGGGTGATGGTGAAGAACAAGAAATTCGGCTGGGTGATCTTCGGGACGATGTTCCTGCTGATGACCGTGTCGATCGGCGTGGCCGTCGGGTTCGAGTCACACGGCAACCCGCAGCTCAACAAGACCGGCGTCACGCAACAGGTCACGGGGACGAGTCCCGGCGGCAACATGGAGGGCAAGGAGGTCCGCTTCGGGCCCTCTGCATCCGGCGAGTGGGCGGGCGCCACGACCGGCTCTTCGAACGGCTCGGTGAACGCCTTCCACGACAGCTTCACGCCCATCGGCGGGCTCGTGCCGCTCACGAACCTGTTCCTCGGCGAGGTCACGCCCGGCGGCGTCGGCACCGGCCTTACCGGCATGCTCGTGCTCGCGCTGCTGACCGTGTTCATCGCGGGATTGATGGTCGGGCGAACACCGGAGTTCCTCGGCAAGAAGATCCAAGGCGCCGAGATGAAGATGGTGGTGCTGCACATCCTGTTCGCACCGCTCGTGATCCTCGGTTTCGCGGCGGCATCGGTCGTGCTGAAAACCGCGTCCCATGCGATCTTCAACTCCGGTCCGCACGGGCTCTCGGAGGTGGTGTACGCGTTCGCGTCGTCGGCCGGCAACAACGGCTCGGCCTTCGGCGGACTCGGGACGAACACCAATTGGTACAACACGACGATGGGCATCACCATGCTCGTCGGGCGGTTCTTCCTGATCATCCCGATGCTCGCGATCGCGGGCTCGCTGGTGCGCAAGCAGGTGACGCCCCCGAACGCCGGCACGTTCCCCACCGACACGCCGCTGTTCGGCGGTCTGTTGACGGCGATCGTCGTGATCGTCGCCGGCTTGACGTTCTTCCCCGTACTGGCACTCGGCCCCATCGTCGAGCACCTCGTCGGCCACTTCTAAGGAGTAGGTGACGTGTCTGCAGCAGATGTTCCGTCAGGTCTGAAGACCCTCGAGCCCCGCGGGCCCGAGCGCGATCCGCACCACTCGAAGCGAGGCGGTCGTGCGATGTTCGAGCCCGCGATCGTGCGGCGGGCGCTGATCGACAGCTTCGTGAAGCTGGATCCGCGTCTCCAGGCGAAGAACCCCGTGATGTTCGTGGTGGAAGTCGGCAGCGTGCTGACGACCTTCTTGTTCTTCCGCGACATCAACCGCGTGGGCGCGGCAACCGATTGGTTCTCGGGTCTCATCGCCGCGTTCCTGTGGTTCACGGTGCTGTTCGCCAACTTCGCCGAGGCCATGGCCGAGGGTCGGGGCAAAGCGCAGGCCGAAACGCTGCGCAAGACGCGGGCCGAGACGGTCGCGTACGTCCGGCAGGCCGACGGCGGCACTGCCGAGGTGGCCTCGAGCAAGCTGCAGGTCGGCGACCTCTGCGTCGTCCGTCCCGGTCAGCTGATTCCCGGTGACGGCGACGTGGTGGAGGGCATCGCGTCGGTCGACGAGTCGGCGATCACCGGTGAGTCGGCGCCGGTGATCCGCGAGTCGGGCGGTGACCGTTGCGCGGTCACCGGCGGCACCCGCGTGCTCTCCGACGAGATCGTCGTGAAGATCACGTCGAAGCCGGGCGAGACGTTCCTCGACCGGATGATCGCGCTCGTGGAGGGCGCCGAGCGCCAGAAGACACCGAACGAGATCGCGCTCAACATCTTGCTGGCCGGCTTGACCATCATCTTCATGATGGCGGTCGTCACGCTCCAGCCGTTCGCGATCTACTCCAGTGCGCCACAGTCGATCATCGTGCTCGTCGGGCTGCTCGTGTGCCTGATCCCCACGACGATCGGCGCGTTGCTCTCGGCGATCGGCATCGCCGGCATGGACCGGTTGGTGCAGCGCAACGTGCTCGCGATGAGCGGCCGGGCGGTGGAGGCGGCGGGCGACTGCTCGACCCTCCTGCTCGACAAGACCGGCACGATCACGATCGGCAACCGCGAGGCGGTCGAGTTCCTGCCGGTGCCCGGCGTCGAGGCCTCCACGCTGGCGGAAGCCGCCCAGCTGTCGAGTCTCGCCGACGAGACGCCCGAAGGCCGTTCGATCGTCGTGCTCGCCCGCGACCAGTTCGGCTTGCACGAGAGCGAGCCGGTCGACGCGCAGCTCGTGCCGTTCACCGCCCAGACCCGCATGTCGGGGATCGACGTCGCGGGCCGCGTCGTCCGCAAAGGTGCGGCCGACGCGGTCCAGCGGTGGGTCCGCGAGGAGGGAGGCACCGTTCCCGACGCGCTCGAGCCGATCGTCGAGCGCATCGCCCGCGGCGGCGGCACGCCGCTCGTGGTCGCGGAGAACGCGCGCGTGCTCGGCGTGATCCACCTCAAGGACATCGTGAAGCCGGGGATCGCGGAGCGGTTCGCCGAGCTGCGCCGCATGGGCATCCGCACGGTGATGATCACCGGCGACAACCCGCTCACCGCGCAAGCCATCGCGGCCGAGGCCGGGGTCGACGACTTCTTGGCCGAGGCCACGCCCGAAGACAAGATGGCCTACATCAAGAAGGAGCAAGAGGGCGGCTTCCTGGTTGCGATGACCGGTGACGGCACCAACGACGCGCCCGCCCTCGCGCAGGCCGACGTGGGTGTCGCGATGAACACGGGCACCCAGGCGGCCAAAGAGGCCGGCAACATGGTCGACCTCGACTCGAATCCGACGAAGCTCATCGAGGTCGTCGAGATCGGCAAGCAGCTGCTCATCACCCGGGGGTCGCTCACGACGTTCTCGGTCGCGAACGACGTCGCGAAGTACTTCGCGATCATTCCCGCGATGTTTCAAGGTGTGTTCCCGCAGCTGCGGACCATCAACATCATGAAGCTCGACAACCCGCACTCGGCGATCCTGAGCGCGGTCATCTTCAACGCCATCATCATCGTCCTGCTCATCCCGCTCGCATTGCGCGGCGTGAAGTTCCGGGCGATGTCGGCCAGCGCCGTGCTGCGCCGCAACATCCTGATCTACGGCGTGGGCGGGATCATCGCCCCGTTCGTAGGGATCAAGCTCATCGACCTCATTGTCAGCGCGCTCGGAGTCCACTGATGATTCGCCGCCAGCTCGTCACCGCCTTGATCGTCGTCGTCGTCATGACCGTCGGTCTCGGCTTGGTCTATCCCATGGTCGTGACCGGCTTCGCGCAGGTCGCGTTCCCCAACAAGGCCAACGACTCGTTCGTGAAGGTCGACGGCAAGGTCGTCGGCTCGTCCTTGATCGGGCAGAGCTTCACCGACAAGAACGGCAACCCGATCGCGAAGTACTTCCAGTCGCGACCCTCGGCCGCCGGCGCCGGCTACGACGCGCTCTCCAGCAGCGCGTCCAACCTTGGGCCCTCGAACCCGAACCTGATCGGCAACATCCCGGGCGTGGCGATCAGCACCAAGACCAACCCGTACGCCACGCCGAGCGACCCCTATTGCGTGCCGGTGCAGGCCACCGACAAGGACGGCAACGACATCACAGACAAGGCCGGCAATCCCGTGTACGAGAAGAACAAGGACGGTTCGTACGTCTGCAACTCGAACACCGTGCCCGAGCGAGTGCTCGCGTACCGGCAGCTGAACGGTCTCGGCGCGAACGTGAAGGTTCCGGTCGACGCGGTCACGGCATCGGCGTCGGGCCTCGACCCGGACATCTCGATCGCCAACGCCGACCTGCAGGCACCGCGCGTCGCGAAGGCCCGCGACCTGCCGATCACCACTGTGATGGCCCAGGTGAAGGCGCACACCGCCGGCCGCGACCTGGGCGTCCTCGGGGAGAAGGCAGTAAACGTGCTCGAGCTCAACATCGCGCTCGACAAGCTGGGCCACTGACGGGCTCGCGACGACACGCATGCGCACCGTGTTGCTCTTCGACGCTGATCCACTCTCTCGGCGAATGACGATCTCCGCGGTACGTTACGGCGGTTTCAACACGAAGACCGCGCACAGTTTGGCCGAAGCGTGCCGATTGTTGCGGCGCAATCGGTACGCGGCGCTCATCGTCGATCCGGGCGACGGTCCCGAGGCGGCGCGGTTGGTCGAGGAGCTCCGGGCCCGCACCGATGCCCCGATCATCGCGGTGTCGAGCTCCGGTGACCAGCCCTACAAGGTCTCGTTGCTCGACGCCGGCGCCGACGACTACGTGACCCGACCGTTCGATCCGGAGGAGTTGCTCGCCCGGGTGCGCGCGGTCGCGCGGCGGGTCGCGCAGCCCGAAGACGTGGCGCCGATCGTGACCCCCGACTTCACGATGGATCTCGCCGACCGCCGGCTCGTCCGGACCGACGACAGCGAGGTCGCGCTCTCGCCGACCGAATGGAAGCTGATCGACGTGTTGGCGCGGCATCCCGGCCACCTCGTCACCCGGGAGGAGATCCTCGCTTCGGTGTGGGGACCGGAGGCTGCGAGCAAGACGCAGTATCTCCGCGTCTACATGGCGAGCATCCGCCGGAAGGTCGAGCCCGACCCGTCGCGCCCTCGGTACTTCGTCACCGCGCCCGGGTTGGGGCTCCGTTTCGACCCCGAAGGCCGCGGCGCATCCGGGACGGAGATCCCGCTCACGCCCACCGGCTGACGCCCCGGCCGATCGGTCAGTGCATCGACATCGCGAGCGTGACCACGATCGCGGTGGCGCCCACGGTGACCCAGGCAACGGAATCCCCGAGACTCCCGTTGTGCAGTCGCCGGACTGCATTCCCGACCGTCGTACCGCCGAGCTCGGCGGTACGACGGCGCGTCATCGGTCGCAGCATGTCGAGCCAGGCGACGAGACCGAGTGCCACCGCGACCGCGATCAGGTCGGTCACCGCGCCGCTCGTGGGTAACCCGACACCTCGCACGGCAGCCGGAGAAGCGAACTTGGCGCCGTTGAGCACGACTCGCCCGTAGGCCGTGGACGCGACGAATGCCGCCGCGGCACCTGCGACCCAACGCGAGAGTGCGAAACGTGCGACGATCGCGAGTCCGACGAGCATCGTCGCGACGATCGCGACCGCCGGTGCACGAAGTCGCGCTTCACGGTTGCGAGCCGCGGCCAACGCGATGCGCAGCACGGCGGCGCCGGTGAAGACTGAAGCAAGGATCAGCGCGGGCGCGATCCACGCGTCTCCGATCGTCGCTCCGCTCCGTTCGATCACCGATTCGCCGAGGGCGGTCCCGAACAAGGGAAGACCCGCTAGCGCCAGCCCGCAGAGCGCGAGGAGCACGATCGGCCCGGCCAGGGGACGTGTCGGTTGGCGATCGTCGTCGAGCTCGCCGACGCAGGCGACGACGGCGGCCTTGATCGCGCCGCCGGCGACCGCGTAGATCGCGGCCCCCGCGATTCCGAACGCAGTGAGACATCCGATGCCGACGAGCAGCGTGCCGGTGTGGCTGACCATCACGAACGCGACGACGCGCCGCGCGCCGCGCACGATAAGGGAGAGCGCGGCACCGACGAGCGCGGTGGTAGCACCCATCACGATCAGTATCCCGCGGAGCGATCCGTCGTGCGCGGCGAGCGCGGGGGCAAAGACGGTCCAGTACACGCGCGCGAGCGCGTACACGGCCAGGGTGTCGAGTATCCCGCCGAGCACCACGACGAGCGGGAGCGAGCCCCAGCTCGCGACGTCGACCAGCCAGAAGTGGAACGGCACGATCGCGGCTTTCACGAGCAACCCCACGGTGATCGTCGTGATGGCGACGATCACGAGCCCGTCGACGTGGGACTTCGCCAGGTCGCGGCCGATCTGGGCAAGGTTCAACGCGCCGGTGCGACCGTAGAGGAGCGCGATGCCGATGAGGAACAAGAACGCACCCACGCTGTTGGTGATCGCGAAATTCAGCGCGGCGCGCAGCGACGTAACCTGCGCGGTGCTGTAAGCCGCGAGGCCGAACGCGCTGACGGCCATCAGCTCGTAGAAGACGAAGAGGTTGAAGATGTCGCCGGTGAGGCAGAAGCCCGCCATCGCGGCGAGCATGGTCAGCATCAACGCGTGGGTGAGCGCGACGCGATCCTTGAACGAATGGGCTGCGGTGAGGGCGGCCGCGGTGACGATGAGTCCCGCGAAGGTGGCTGCGCCGGCACCCAACCGGTCGACCGCGAACGACACGCCGATCGCGACGCCGTGACGAGGTGTCCAGCCGCCGAACCAGTAGATGACCGGTCCCGCTCGAGCGCCGCGCACCAACGCGGCTGCGAGCGCGGTTTCCGTCAACATGGCCACGATGGCGAGCGCGCGGGCGGCCCGGTCGGGCAGTACGGTGCCGAACATCAGGAGTAGGGCCGCGGTCCCGAGCGGAACGACAACGGGAAGCGGTGCGATCGAGTGCATCAGTAGGCGTCGCGGAGGTCTTCAGGATCGAGGCTGCCCGTTCGCTTGTGGGCCTGGACGACGATGGCAAGGAGCAATGCCGTGACGGTCGCGCCGACGACGACGTCGGTGAGCGACAGCGCCTGCACCACCGGGTCGACCGCCGTTCTCTTCGCAGGGATATCGAGGTACACCGGCGCCGCGGCGCCCGCCCGGTAGCCGATCGCGAGGAGGACGACGTAGGTGGATGCCTGTACGACCGCGAGGCAGACGACCTGGTGTACAAGGTTGCGGCTGGTGACGATGCCGTAGAGACCGGCGAGGAGCAGCCAGATCGCGACGATGTAGGGCAGCAGCGTCACGCCGGCGGGCCCGCGTCGAGCGCGCGCTCGAGTGCGCTGCGGCGCTCGGTTGCACGTACCACGAGCGTTTGGCGCAAGAAGGTGGTGAGCAGGATGACGACGCCCGCGCCGATCTCGAACGCGACCGCGAGGTTGATCAACGGCACCGTGCCCGCCGAGAACACACTGCCGGTTCGCCCCAGCGGCAAGACGTTCTGCATGTACGCGCTGCCGGCGACGACGCCGAAAAACCCGAGCGCCACGTACGCGGCGCCACCAAGTGCTTCCGCGCGCTCGAGCACCGTCTCGGTATAGCGCACGTGGAGCTCGTCGTACTCTCCCGCGAGGTAGATCAGGAGGACGGCGGTGGCGAGAATGACGCCGCCCTGAAACCCGCCCCCCGGCGTCAGTTGGCCGTGAGCCACGATGTCGATGCCGAAGAGGACCGTCAAGGGCGTGAGTCCCAAGCCGAGCACGCGTACTGCATCGCTCGTGGGCGGGACGGCGCGTCCGGTTGCGAAGTCTTCGGCGTGACCGGGGCTTTCGTCGGTCTGGTCGCGCAGGATCAGCACGACGCCGAGCACGGAGGCGAAGAAGATGAACTCCTCGCCCAGGGTGTCGAACCCGCGGTAGTCGAAGTTGACGGCGGTGACGACGTCGGTCACGTGGCGCTCCGGCACCGACACCGCGTTCAGGACGTCGCCGTAAGGGTTCGGATGGTGGGCGAACCGCGGCAGACCGCCGAAGCCCCACAGGAGTACCGCGCCGAGAACCGGTGCGGTGAGAAGGAACATAAGACGGCGCGTGCCCGGCGTCACTTCTCGCCTCCGCGCACCTTCGCCAGTGTGAGCAGGATCATCAGCGGGAGCGCGACGGCACCCACCACGATCTCCGAGAGCGCGACGTCGGGCGCCTGTAGCACGAAGAACAGCAGCGCGAGCACGATGCCGAAGAAGCTCGCAACGATGGCCTGGCGGAGAGGATCGCGTGCGGCGACCACGCACGTGCCGACGGCGCCGACGAGCAGGAGCACGACGACTTGGAGTGCGTTCACCCGACCTCGCGTTCGGGCTCGAGTTGGTCGCGCCGGCGTATGTAGAGCGCGCGGCCGGTCGCGTGGGTGAGCACCGGGTTCGCGATGATCAGCAGAACCGCCGTGATGATCGCCTTGACGCCCGCCTGTGAGAGTGATTCCCGGATCACGATCGCACCGGCGACCGCGATCGGGCCGAGAATCGAGGCCGGGCCGATGTAGTGCAGCTTGTCGTGGGCATCCCGCATCACGAGCACGCCGACGCAGCACGCGAGCTCGATCGCCACTCCCACGACGAGCAGGATCACGACCGCGATCGACGAGGCGCTCATACCCATCGCTCCAGCATCCGAGCGAATACCAAGCCTCCGGCGAGCGCGAGGAGCGCGAGGGCGAGCGCGAGGTCGAAGAACGGCCCGCGGTGGTAGCCCTCGGCGAGGAGCAGGAAGGTGACGGTTTCGAGCACTCCGGCCATCTGCAGCGCGACGAGTGCCTCGACGATGGTGCCGCGCATCATCACGATGCCGCACGGTACGAGCCCGAGCAGCAGCACCGTCGCGGCGATGAGCCATTCGTTCATGCCTCGACCTCGATCCCGCGCGCGTGCGCGCGCGATTGCTGCCGCTCGAGGACGGAATCCAGTGGCCTGGCGACGAGCTGGTGAACGAGGAGGCTGTGTGCTTCGGGGTCGATGTCGATCACGAAGGAGTTCGGCGTGAGCGAGACACTGAGGTTCACGAGCGCCCGGCGCGCACCGTCGCGTCCGTCGTCGCTGCCGTAGTCGAACGGGACTCGGATGGTTCGGCCCGCGATCGCCTCGTGCCCGACGACGCAGCGCCAGAGCGCCCCACCAAGGAGCACGCAGTCGGTGACGACCGTCCACACGAGGCGCGGGACCTGGGCCAACCACCGGGCGCGCGGTCGGAAGGCGATATAGCCCCGGCGGTGCACCTCGAAGGCGATCGACGCGGCGACGGCGGCCGCGGCGGCGCCGAGGACGAGCTCTTGGAACGCGATCGTGTCGACGAGCGCGATCCACCCGGCGAACATCGCCAGCCACCACGCCCCGGCGAGTGCCAGCGAGCGACCGAATGTGCCGCGATCGTCACGGTCCGAGCCGTGGTGCGCGCGCATGGGTGACCTCCGGTCGACACGTTACGGAAACGTTGTTGCCGACCAGACTTCCCGGCGCACCTTCGGGAGAGCATAGCGAGGCGCCGGATTTTGCGCATCGCGAGCGAGCTCCCCGTCACACTTCGCGAGGTTCTCGCGAGTTCCGGGGTTCTCTGATCGTTCGCGAACGTCTACATGGTGGCCGCGACCGGGATGCCTCCGTGATCGGCTTCGTCGTTGTTGAATCGCAATCCGAGCCCGCGGTGGGTGACGAAGTAACGCGGCCGGCACGGTGTCGGTTCGAGCTTGCTGCGAATCTGCTTGAGGTAGACGCGCAGGTACTGGGTCTCGGTTCCGTACGTGGGGCCCCACACTTCCTGCAGGAGCGCCTTCTGCGTCACGACCTTCCCCGAATTCCGCACCAGCACCTCGATGAGTCGCCACTCGGTGGAGGTGAGGTGGACGTCACCGAGCGCAGTGGTGACGCGTCGCGCTGCGAGATCGATGGTGAAGTCGTCGGTGACGACGGTCGGGTCCTCCTCACATCGCTGTGAGCGGCGGAGCAGCGCCCGGATCCGGGCCAGTAACTCGCCCATCCCGAACGGCTTCGTCACGTAGTCGTCGGCGCCCGCATCGAGCACGCTGATCTTGGCGAGCTCGCCGGTCTGCGCCGAGGTCGCGAGGATCGGCACTGTCGACCAACCTCGGAGCCCGGAGATGACTTCGAGGCCGGACATGTCGGGAAGGTCGAGACCCAACAGCACGGCGTCGGCCGCGAATCGGGAGACGAGGTCGAGCCCGTCGCAGCCCGTCGCCGCGGCCCGCGCCTCGTACCGACGCGTCCGCAAGTTGACGCACAGCGACCGGGCGACCGCCTCGTCGCTCTCGATGATGAGAATTCTGCTCACGAGCACCTGCCTCTGCCGGACTACTGCGTGGTGCCGCGCCCGGGCGACAACCTGCCTGGCGGGAGTGAAGCCCAGACACGGTGGGGGAGGCTAGGGCCCAAGTGCTCGCTGCCGGGCCGACCGGCGGTGAATGCGCCCTTGACTTCGCCGAAACGGTACTCTAGCTTGTCAATGGAAATAGTAGAGATATAGGACCGAGAGTGGGGACATGGAGCACGGTCGGCGGCGGGTGCATGCGAGCGGTGACGTCGTCGTGGTCGGCGCTGGCGCTTCGGGCGTGCTCTCCGCAGCCGCGCTCCTTCGCGCCCGGCTCGGCGCCGTGCTTGTGGAACGCGACGAGTCGTGGAGCACCGGGCCGGCGTACGCCACTGACAACCTGCGGCACCTCCTGAACGTCCCGGCCGGCAAGCTCGGCGCCGAGACCCGACGCCCACTCGATTTCGTCGAGTGGGCGGCGGAGCGCGAGCCCAACGTGTCCGCCGAGAGCTTTCTCCCCCGGCGGCTCTACGGCGAGTACCTGCGACACTCGCTCGACGCGGCCGAGCGGGCGGCCCAGCCGGTCGCTCTCTCGCGTGTGACCGGTGAAGTGATCGGTCTCGACGTGATCCGCGCGGAGATCGGTGACTCCGACGCGGTTCGCGTCGAGCTGCACGGCGGGCGATCGTTGCTCGCCGCGCACGTCGTGCTTGCGCTCGGGAGTCCCCCTTCCCGAGCGCTGGCGCGCGACGTCGACACCGTGATCGACGACCCGTGGTCGGTGGGCACGTCCGGGCTCATCCGCGCGGACGACTCGATCGTGATCGTCGGTTCGGGCCTCACCGCGGTTGACGTCGCGCTGTCGCTCGCGGGACGCGGGCATCGTGGGCCGCTGCGCATGGTTTCGCGGCACGGGCTTCTGCCCCGAACGCACGCGGCGCGGTTCCCCAGTGCGCTCACGGCCCCCGAACCTTCATCGGCGGCGACTGCGCGGGCGGCGCTCGCGTGGTTTCGCGCCGCGGTGGCCGACGCCGACGGCGACTGGAGAGTGGTTGTCGACGCGATCCGCCCGGCAACGAACGAGATCTGGCGGGCCCTGCCGGAATCGGAGCGGGCTCGCCTGCTTCGCCACGCGGGCCGCTACTGGGAGGTGCACCGCCACCGCGTCGCGCCGCAGATCGGCCGGGCGGTCGAGCGGCTCGTCGATTCGGGCCGCCTCGGAGTGGCGGCCGGCACGGTCACACGTGTCGAGCGAGGGACGCGTGACGCATGCCGCGTGGTGGTGCGTGACGGTCGAGGTGTGGAGTCGCGCCTCGATGCCCGTTGGGTGATCAACTGCACCGGCCCGAATTTCGACGCCCGCGCATCCGCGTCGCCGCTCGTCCGCAGCTTGCTGCACCGCGGAACGGCGCGGCCGGGCCCGCTCCGTCACGGTCTCGATGTGACGCGCGATGGCGCGCTCGTCGACCGGTCGGGGCGGGTCTCGCCGCATGTGTCGGTGGTCGGCCCCCTCCGCCGCGGCGCCGAATGGGAGACGACGGCCATTCCCGAGATTCGTGCGCAGGCCGAGGCGCTTGCGGCCCGCATCGCTCCGGAACGTCGGGCCTCACGTCCTCGCGACGATCGCCGCCGATCGACGGTCTTGCGCGCGTCGCGCGAGAGCGCCGACTCCCGCACCCGCACCGGCATCGAGGTCGCCCGATGACCCCGACTGCGAACACCGTTGCCGACCGGGAGGTCGCGGTCGGCCTGTTGCGCGAGTTGCTGCGAAGCGATCGCCGCCTCGTGGGGCAGGCGAGCGCGCTGAGGCCGGTTGGTACCGGGCGCGCGTGGGTCCGCGTGGCCGACACGCCCGGAGCCGACGCCTGGCTCATCGCGTGGAGCCCCGGCAGCTCCGTCGGTACGCACGACCACGGCGAGTCGCACGGTGTGGTTCACGTGCTGCGGGGCTCCCTCGTGGAGCGATACTGGACGAGCGACGACCCGGCGCCTCGGATACGGCGTCTCGCCCGGAGGTCGACGGTCGACGTACCGCCCGACCGCGTGCACGACGTCGCGAACGAGAGCGGACGGCCGGCCTTGAGCCTCCACGTCTACTCGCCGCGTCTCACGACGATGAGCTTCTATCCACCGCGCGCCTCGGCCGAGAGCTGGTGAGCTCGACCTCGCGGCCCGATGGTGTCGAGACCACGCCGCCGGAGCTCACCGAGCTCGAGGGCCTCCTTGCTGCCTATGCCGTGTCGACGATCTCCGATTCGTGTGACACGACCGAGATCGCCGACCGGCTCGGTGAGCTCGGAGCGCCGCGCGGTTTGCTCGAGAGCATCCGTCGGGCCGCCGGGCGTTGGCCGGTCTCCGACGACGATCGCATCGACCTGATCGTCGGTTACGCGGCAACGCGCAGCCGCGCGGCACACGGTGTTGCCGACGCGCACGCCGACCGGCTGCGCGATGTCGGGCTCACCGAGCTCGACATCGTCGACCTCGACAACATCGTCGCCTACTACCGCTGACGCGATCGCGGGGTCGCGGTCAATCGCGCTCGCGGAGGACGTACCCGGTGGTCTGACGCGACTCGATCGCGAGGCCGATGGGTGCGAGGCGTTTTCGGAGCCGGGAGATGTGGACTCGCAGCGAGCCGGGCGCACCGCCGTCGGGCCATACCCCCAGGAGCTCGTGGCTGGTCACGATCTTGCCGAATCGCCGAGCGAACAGCTCGACGAGCCGCTGTTCGATCGGCGGCAGGTAGACGTTCGCTCCTCGATACGACAGCTGACCGTACGAGTCGACGGTCGGGACCGGTGGATGGCGCTGTGCGCGCCGGCGCAGCGTCACGAGTCGGGCCCGGACGTCGTCCTCGCTCGTCGGGAGCCGCACCCAGTCCTCTACGCAACTGTCGATCGCGGGAGGCTCCGAGTCGGCTCCGACCAGCAACAGGTGCGCCACCCCGGCCCGGTCGAGTCGTTCGGCTTCGTCGGCATGCTCGGGCCACTGCACGACCACGACGTCGCGAGCTTCACTCGACCAGAGCAGGTCCGTCAGGTCTTCGGCGGTCACAGTCGATCGCTCCCGTCAGGGGCCTGCCCGCCGCACGCGGCGGGCAGACCCCTCCAGGTCGTTACAACGCGTCGTGGTCCAACTCGCCGGTGCGCACACGGATGATCGTGTCGACCGGCGAGATCCAGACCTTGCCGTCACCGATCTGCCCGGTTCGCGCGGCCTTCACGATCGTCTCGGCCACGTTCGAGGCGTTGTCGTCGTCGGTGAGCACCTCGATGCGCACCTTCGGGACGAACTCCACGGTGTATTCGGCGCCGCGGTACACCTCGGTGTGCCCGCGTTGGCGTCCGAAGCCCTTGGACTCGGTGATGGTGATGCCCGGAAGACCGAGCTCGCTCAACGCCTCCTTGACGTCATCGAGCTTGAACGGCTTGACGAGCGCGGTGACGAGCCTCATGAAGTCCTCCCGGAATCCGAGCCGACCGGCTGTGTGGTCGAAGACGACGCCGTGACACTGTCGTGACCACCGACGTGGGTCGAGGTGAGCACGAAATCGGGGTAGGCCAACACGCCGAACTCCGGCACGTCGAGACCTTGGATCTCGACCTCGGGCGACACCCGGATCTGCATGAAGTTCTTGGCGATCTTGAAGATCACCCACGTGACGCCCCACGCCCAGATGAATCCGATCACGACGTGGAACACCTGGGCAACGAGTTGCCCACCGTCTCCGTAGAACAGGCCGCGAACCCCTTGGGTGCTGGTCGCACCCACTCCGTTCCATCCGATGCCGTACGTGCCGTCGGCGAACAGCCCGACTGCGAGCACACCCCACGCTCCGCACACACCGTGCACGGAAACCGCACCGCACGGGTCGTCGACGCCGACCTTGTCGAAGAAGGCCACGCTGTACACGACGAGCACGCCCGCGGCGGCGCCGATGATGACCGCCGCCCACGGCGCGACGAACGCACAGGGAGCGGTGATCGCGACGAGCCCGGCGAGCATGCCGTTGCACGACATCGAGATGTCGGGCTTGCCGTACTTGGCGTTCGTCACACCCATCGCCATCACGAACCCGGCGCAGGCGGCGAGCAGCGTGTTGACCGCGACGAGGCCGATGCGCAGGTCGGTGGCGCCGAGCGTCGACCCGGGGTTGAAGCCCATCCACCCGAACACGAGCACGAGCGTTCCGATCACGACGTAGGGGATGTTGTGACCGGGGATGGCGTTCGCGCTGCCGTCCTTGTTGAACTTTCCGATGCGGGGCCCGAGCGCCATCGCGAGCGCGAGGGCGATCCATCCTCCGGTCGCGTGCACGACTCCCGATCCGGCAAAGTCGACCGCGCCGTGCCCGAGGTGCAGCGACGTTCCGAGGTGCGCCAGCCAGCCGCCACCCCACACCCACATGCCGTAGATCGGGTAGATGATCGCGCCCAGCACGACCTCGGCCAGAAGGAAGCCGGCGAACGAGATCCGCTCCGCGATCGCACCGGTGATGATGTAGCCGGCCGTCTCCATGAACACGACCTCGAACAGGAACAGCACCATCACGCCGACGTCATACGAGCCGCCGCTCTGCAGGAAGAAGCCGTGCAGGCCGATCAGGCCGGCGCTGCCGTGCCCGAAGATCCCGCTCAGTGGCGTGACGCCGCCGAGGTTGGCAATCGGCGCGATGCCGCCGAACTGGAATGCGAACCCGACTGCGTAATAGGCGAGCAGCGCGACGGCGAACGCCGCGATGTTCATCATCATCATGTGCGCCGCGTTCTTGGCCCTCGTCAGTCCGGTGACGAGGAACGCGAAGCCCACCTGCATGAACAGCACGAGGAAGCCGGTGATCAGCGTCCACGTGAAGTTGATCGACACGCCGAGGTGGCCGTTGTCGGACGCCAGCTGGTTGATGCCGGCCTGTGACACCGGAACGTTGGCTGTGGTCTTCGGGTAGTTGTTGAGCAATGTGGCGCCCGGACCGGTGGTATCACCCGGACTGTGGTGGCCCCACATGGCCCCGAGCGCGATGAGCACGATGAATGTCATCAGGCTCACCGCAACGAACTTCTTGCCTTTCGACACGTGACCTCCCCTGGGCGACCGCAGTGCGGGCTCGCCTCCTCGACTGATCTCCTCATTGACGAGGTCACCGAGCCGAAACAGTTCTCCGCGACCGTCCCGGAACGTAAAGATCAGCCGTTTCAACTCAGGGACAGTGATGTGAACAGGATGTAACAGAGCGAACAGTTACAGGAAATGGAGCAAACATCTCATGTTCATAACAGAGTTGTAACGGGTCGCTATCGCCGAGTCACGCGCGCGTCGTAAGAGTCGCGTCTCATATCCGTTCGGTGCGCAAAAAGTGCGACAAGATGATTGTCTCGCGCCCGCCGTTCACGGTACGTAGTTGCGATGGACTCGATCGAGATCGAGCACCTCGTCTGGCTCAGTGAGACGCGCGACGTCGCCGTGGTGCGCTGGCCGGACGAGGCCGAGGAGGCGCGGGCGCTCGCTCGCCAAGGGTTGCCGCGTCTGCTCCTCGTGCGTCCGGGCACGCCACCGCCCATCTCCGAAAGTTGTCTGGAGGACTGGCTCACACTCCCGGCGACCGATGTCGAAATCCGGACGCGCCTCGTCAACCTGGCGCGGCGGGCGGCACACCATCTGCACCCACCGACGGTCGACGATCTCGGTCAGGTGACCTATCGAGGTCGTTCCGTCTTCATCACACCTACGGACCAACGGCTCGTGCAGGTCCTCGTCGACAAGTTCGGCGCGATCGTCACCGAATCGGAGTTGATCGCGACGGCGTGGCCCGACGGCGCGACGAATCAGGTGCTGCGCGCGCACGTGTCTCGCCTCCGGCAGCGACTCGCGCCGATCGGTCTGACCCTCAAGTGCGTGCGCAGCGCCGGTTACGTCATCTCCGACGCAGGCGCACAGGATCTGCTGCCGGCCTCGTCGGCCCCGGGCTCGTGAGATCACCCGAGGGCGCGACAAGGCCGTGACGCGCGATCTCGGTCGCCGCGATCGCCGTGTCCGGGCGGGCGAAGTAGAAGCCCTGGATGTAGTCGCAGTCGAGCTCCCGGAGGAGCTCCGCCTGAGCCCGCGTCTCGGCGCCTTCGGCGATCACCTCGAAGTTGAGCACGTGGGCGAGGTGCACGATCGCGGCGAGCACCGCTGACGCGGCGGGATCGGTAACAATCTCCGCCACGAACGTCTGGTCGATCTTGATCGCGTCGACCGGGAGCTGCCGGAGATACGCGAGGCCGGAGTATCCGGTGCCGAAGTCGTCGATCGCGACCCGAACCCCGAGATTCTGGATGTGGTCGAGCTGCTCCGTGTTCAGGTCCTCGTCGCTCACGAGTGCCGACTCCGTGAGCTCGACCATGAGCCGGCCCGGGTCGGCACCGGTCCGTGAGAGCGCGTCGACGATCGAGCGTCGCGCCGCGTCGTGGCGAAGTTGCAGCGGCGAGACGTTCACGGAGATCCAAGGGCGATCGATGTGCTCGCGCTTCCACTGCCGGAGTTGCTCGCATGCCTCATGGATCACCCAGTCACCGATCGGGATGATCAACCCGGTTTCCTCGGCAATGGGAATGAAGTCCTTGGGTGCGATGATCCGGCCGTCGGGACGCTGCCAGCGGATGAGCGCCTCGAAGCCGACGACGAGGTTGTCGGCGGGTCGCACGATCGGTTGGTAGTACAGGACGAGCTCGCCGTTGAGCGTCGCGTCCTTGAGTGCCGCCTCTATCTCGCGGCGGTGCCGGTAGTGCTCGCGGAGGTCCCCGTCGTAGAGCTCGACGCGGTTGCCGCCGTGGCGCTTCGCCGCGTACATCGCCTCGTCGGCATTGCGGATGAGCGTGTCGACCGCACTGAATGCGTCGCCGTTGTTGGCGACACCGATGCTCACGGTCACCTGCAGGGTGAGGGTCTCCAGGTGGAGTGGCGCCGCGACCGCGGCGACGATCCGATCCGCGACGTGGAGTGCGTCTTCGGGTGCGGTGTCCTCGCACAGGACCACGAACTCGTCTCCGCCGAATCGTCCGAGTGTGTCGGAGGGCCGAAGGGTTGCACTGATCCGGTGCGCGATCCGGGTGAGGAGTTGATCCCCGACCTCGTGGCCGAGCGTGTCGTTGATCGGCTTGAAGCGATCGAGATCGAGATACATGACCGCGAGCGGCTCGTCGCGGCGGCTGCGCGCCAGCGCGTGATCGACGCGGTCGATGACCAGAACCCGGTTCATGACCCCGGTCAGCTCGTCGTGCGTTGCCTGGTAGGTGAGCTCTTGCTGGATCGACTCGCGGGCGCGCACGGCGAGCGCGAATCGGACGACGACGGCGAGCGTCAGCAGCATCGCGAGCCCGAGCAAGACGACGCGAGTCGTGAGCGCGCCGGTGTCGGTGGTGACCGCGACGGCCGGCACCGCGGCCAACGACGCGCCGAGGAGCACGAGCCGCGCCGGGTGCATCCGGCTCGTGCGCGGCGCGGCCGTCGTGAGCTCGCCGCAGTTCGGATGCAGGGCCGCTCCCGCGATCATCACGTAGGTGACCGGGTACAACCAGTCGAGGCGGGTGAGATCGAACGACGAAACGAGCGGGAGGTACGAGTAGAGCACGTCGAGCACGAAGGTGGCGCTGAACGCACCCAACAACAGCGCCGTCGGGGTGCTGCGCCGACCGGGCGTGAACACGAGCCATGCCGCGGCGGCGATCAGCAGGACGTCGCCCAGGGGATACGCACTCCACACGACCGCGGTGAACGCGTCGTGCGTGCCGGCGGCGGTCGGCACGACCAGGATCTGCCACGCGGCGATCGCGGCGGCGACTCCGAAGATCGATCCGTCGAGGATGCCCTCGCGCAGGTAGTGCCCGGCGCGGGCGCGCGCCAGCCCGTAGAGACCGAGCGCGATGAGGGGATAGCCGACGAGATAGAACGCGTCGGCGAAGGACACGTCGGGTCGCACGATGCCGGCGACGCTGTACCCGTCCCAGGTGAGGTCGCCCACCACCCAGCACGTCAGGCCAAGAGCGATGTACACCCACGGCCGTCCGCCCCACGACGTGCGCGCGTGCAGCCCGAACCACAGCGCGACCACGGCTGCGGCCGAGACTGCGTCTTCGACCGGACCGACCCACGCCGCGTCCCGTCCCACGGAGTTGACGGCGAGCAGCGCCGCGGCTGTGCACGCCACGGCGACCGGGATCCAGCGCCCACGACCTGTCACTCCGAGAGCGTCGACACGATCGGACCCGGAGTTGATGATCGTCGGGGCGTGAAGGTCTTTGGTCCCCCGGGTTGGGGGCGTGGGCCTCTCCCGGGGCCGGCGCCGGTTTCGTAGATTCGGGGTGATTTCGCGTGCTCAGATCGAGAGGAAGAGCGATGAGGCCGAAGACAGTGGTCGTCCCCCTTGACGGTTCCGAGTACGCGGAGCGGGCGCTGCCGGTAGCGGAGGCAATCGCGGGTCGCATCGGCGGTGGTTTGTTGCTCGTCTCGGCGCAGTTCTACGGACCGCTGGATCCGCACGCGTATCTCGAGGAGTGCGCGGCACGGCACGATCGCGGGCCGGTCGAGGTGTTGGCGACGAAGGAGACGTACGCGGCGCAGATGATCAGCGAGGCGGTCGCGGCCGGTGACGATCGCGTGGTGTGCATGACGACCCACGGTCGCGGTCGGTTCCGTTGGGCGGTGCTGGGAAGCGTCGCCGAGGACGTGATCCGGCGCGGCGATCACCCGGTGCTGCTCGTCGGTCGGAACTGCCGGCCCGACTTCCTCGACCGGTCGTCGCACCTGGTTGCCTGCGCGGACGGCAGCGAGGAATCCGACGAGCTCGCGCCGGCGGCGAAAGAGTGGGCCGACTTGCTCGGCCTCGACCTCCGTGTCGCCGTGGTCGTGCATCCCCTCGACGTCGAGAGCGCGGAGCATTCCGGGACCCTCTTGGGCTCGATGGCATCGAAGTTCGGTGGGCTGGTTCCCGCCGACGCGACGATGATCCGGAGCTCGTTCCCGGCGGGCGCGCTCGCCGACTACGCCGACGAGCTGCCGGCCGCGATCGTCGCGATGAACTCTCACGCCCGGTCGGGGCTGGCGCGCTTCGCGCTCGGGAGCACGACGATGAGCGTGCTGCACCTGGCGTCGTGCCCGCTCCTGGTCACGCACCGGGTGGTGTAGAGCTCGTCGCGCTCGTGCTCGAAAGTAGCGTGCGTGACGTTGCGTGACATCGCCGACGTCTCCGTTCCCGAGCAGCGTGAGCGGTTGTCGCGCTGGGTCGCGAGACGAGCGGGCGCGCCGGCCGTGCTCCGGGAGACGCACGTGTCGATCCTCGCGTTCACCGAGGATCGTGTGTGGAAGTGCAAGAAGGCGGTTCGCTTCCCGTTCGTCGACCTCTCGACCGCGGCCCTCCGACTCCGGAACTGCGAGCGGGAAGTCGCGCTCAACCGCCGGCTCGCACCCGACGTGTATCTCGGCGTCGTCCCGCTCCAAGACGATGTGGGCGCGGTCGTCGATCACCTGGTCGAGATGCGGCGCCTCCCCGACGAGTCCCGCCTGGCATCGATCGCGGGGCGCGACACGACTGCCGGCGGGAGCTGCGTCGACGCGACCGCGGATCTCCTCGCCGGCTTCCACGAGCGGGCGCGGGCCGGGGCCGACATCGACCGGTCGGCGACACCGCGCGCAGTCCGGGATCTCTGGGAGGAGAACCTCCGTGAGGTCGCGGGATTCGCCGGTCGTGTCCTCGATCCAGGGTTGCTCGAGCGGGTGGGTACGGATGCCCGGCGGTATGTCGCCGGGCGGGGCGCGCTGCTCGCCGATCGCATTGCCCGCGGTCGCATTCGCGACGGCCACGGCGACCTGCTCGCCGACGACATCTTCTGCCTCTCCGACGGCCCACGCGTTCTCGATTGCCTCGAATTCGACGATCACCTGCGCTACGGCGACGTGCTCGGCGACCTCGCGTTCCTCGCGATGGACCTCGAACGGCTCGGCCGACGCGATCTCGCGGAGCGGCTGCTCGACCGGTACCGGCAGAAATCAGGCGATCGTTGGCCGGCGTCGTTGGAGCACTTCTACGTTGCCTACCGCGCGCTCGTGCGGGCCAAGGTCGCGTGCCTGCGAGTGAGCGACGACCCCGCCGCGGCGAACGCGGCGCACGAGCTGCTCGCGCTCTCGGCGGCGCACCTCGAACAGGCACGCGTCCAGCTCGTGCTCATCGGCGGCCCGCCCGCAACCGGCAAGACGACATTGTCTGCGGCGCTCGCGTGCGCGACGGGCTGGCCGGTGCTCCACTCCGACGACGTGCGCAAGCAGCTCGCCGGGATCGCCCCGACTTCCGCGGCGCCGGCGCCACTCGACCGCGGCCTGTACTCGAAGTCGTGGGACGACCGGACGTACGGCGCGCTCCTCGAACGGGCCCGAGAGCAACTCGAGCACGGAAACAGCGTGATTCTCGACGCCTCGTGGAGCAGCTCGGATCACCGGTCGCGAGCCGAGGCGTTGGCGGCCGGCACCGCGAGCGACCTCTCGGCGTTCCGGTGCGACGTTGCGCCGGCGATCGCCGACGCGCGAGCGACGACGCGTTCGAGCATCGGCCGCGACGCCTCGGATGCGGGCCCGACGATCACGGCTGAGCTCCGCGCCCGGTTCGATCCCTGGCCCGGGGCCGAGGTGGTCGAGACGACGCAACCGCCCGACATACTTGTGCGGCTGACGCTCCGGCGTCTTCAGCGTGCCGCGACTCGGACCTGAAGGGGCAACCGTGGTGAACACGATCGTGGTGGGTGTCGACGGATCGGCGGACAGCAGGCGCGCGGTCGATTGGGCCGGGCAACTCGCGGAGCAGACGGGAGCGCGAGTCGTTGCGGTGCACGCGGTCGGCATGCTCGAGCACGAGCTCGGCGATCCCGGGGGCGCGCACCTGCGTCCGCAGCTCGATGCCTGGACGGCCGCGCTCGATCGGCTCGGCGCCGATCAGGTGGAACGCCGGCTCGTGGGTGCCGAACCGGTCGGCGCGATCTCCGACGTCGTTGCCGGCTGCGGTTCCGGCGTGGTCGTGGTCGTGGGGACGAGAGGCGCGGGTGCGCGCGGCGCGGCCCGGCTCGGCAGCACGAGTCTGCGCCTGGCCGAGGGTTGCCGGTGCCCGGTGGTGATCGTGCCCGATCCCGACGAGCGGTCGTAGTCGTTCACCGACGCGTCGGCGCGGATGCGGTCGCCGCGCACGCGAACACCGCCGGAAGCATGATCGCCGCAGCGATAGCTGCCGCGACCGCGATCGGGGCAATCTCAGATGCCGTCGCGCTGGATCGGGCACGTCATGCACCGCGCGCCGCCTCGGCCGCGACCGAGCTCGCTGCCCGGGATGCTGAGCACGTCGATGCCGTGATCGCGCAGCATGCCGTTCGTGACTGTGTTCCGCTCGTAGCCGACGACGACGCCGGGCGCGACCGTGAGGAAGTTGTTCGCGTCGTCCCATTGCTCTCGTTCGGCCGCACGGGTGTCTTCGTCGGCCGAGAGCACGCGGATCTTGTTGATGCCCAACGTGTCGGCGATGAGGCCGAAGAGATCGTCTCGCTGCTCGACGTGCAGGCCGCCGGTGTCGTGATCGATCACTTCTTCGGGGTCGGCCGGGGTGATGACCCACGCGCGCATCGACGCCGGATCGAGGTAGGGATAGCGCACGAAGGTGTCGACGTCGATCATCGTCAGCACGGTGTCGAGGTGCATGAACGCGTGAGACTTCGGCAGTTGCACCGCGATGATCGTGGTGGCCTGATGACTGCGGAAGAGCTCACGGGCCAAGATCTCGACGCCCATCGGTGTGGTGCGTTCGCCCATCCCGATCAGCACTGCGCCGCGGCCGAGCACGTGGATGTCGCCGCCTTCGAGGGTCGCGGGCTGGTGGCTCGCGTCGTCGCCGCCGTAGTACACGGGAAACGACGTCTCGACGAACATCGGGTGGAAGCGGTAGACGGCCCGGCTGTGCAACGACTCGCGTTGGCGTGCGGCCTTCGCCATCGGGTTGATCGTGACGCCGCCGTACACCCAGGCGGAGTTGTCGCGCTGGAACAACGTGTTCGGCAGCGGCGGGAGGACGAAGTCGTCGAGACCGAGGGTCTGCCATCGGAGGCTGCGCGCCCGCATCGGGGAGAGGTCGGAGCGCGTCACTCCTCCGACGAGGAGCTCGGCAAGTGTCTCGGCGTCGGCCTCGTCGGCGAAGCGCCGGAGCGGGACCGCGAGCGTGGGGCCGACTTGCTCGGCGCTGCAGATCCGGTCGAGCACGAACGCGCGGGCAGCCGGGATCTCGAGGGTCTGCGCGAGGAGGTCGTGGAAGTGGTGGACGGTGACCCCGCGCTCGCGGAGCAGCTGGGCGAACGTGTCGTGCTCTTCGCGAGCCTTCGCGGCCCACAGCACGTCGTCGAACAGCAATTCGTCGCAGTTGCTCGGCGTCAACCGGCTCAGCTCCAAACCGGGTCGGTGCACGATCGCCTGGCGGAGCCGTCCGACCTCCGAGTGCACGCCGAGCTGCTGGGCCATGACGATCTCCTCACCGCTGTCGACGAATTTGGCTCCCGGTCGAACGTACGGAAGCTCCCCGCCGGGAGCGAGAGGCCGAAGGAGGTCGCGCCCGGGACGAAAGTCCTCACGCCACCGGCACCCGAGCGGGGTGCCGGGTTCCTAGGCTCTCGGGGGCCGTCAGCCGGGCACTCAGCCGAGGAGGACCGTCCGTGACGATGGTCGTGCGCACCGAG
>Ga0265338_10000645_pt1 | contig 60348 bp, 52 predicted proteins | sample 42126metaG_FD_193579 | JGI IMG/M metagenome (GOLD analysis project Ga0265338, IMG submission 193579) | Rhizosphere microbial communities from Carex aquatilis grown in University of Washington, Seatle, WA, United States - 4-21-26 metaG | ecosystem: Host-associated > Plants > Roots > Rhizosphere... | reverse complement strand
GCTCGGGCTCGACAACGAGGACACGAGCATCGTGGAAGCCATCGTCACGCTCGCGCACGCGCTCGGCCTCACCGCCGTAGCCGAGGGGCTCGAGACGCCGACCCAACTCGAAGCGTTGCGCGGCATTGGTTGCGACTTCGCGCAGGGATACCTCCTCGGCCGCGCGCTCCCCGCCGATGTGATCGGCGACTGTCCCGCCGACGACCTCACCGCGTGGCAAATGCCGGAGACGGGAGCGTCCCTATAACGTTCGGGGATGCAGACCTCGCGGCCCGGTCAGGCACTCGCGGCAACGCTCGAGGAGCCCGGTTTCTACGCCGGCGATCCCTTCCCGCACTACGCGCGCCTGCGCCGGGAGGCTCCACTCGCGTGGAACGCGCAGCTCGGCTACTGGGCGGTCTCGAAGCACGCCGACGTCGTGAACGTCTCGCGTGATCCCGAGACCTTCTGTTCGGGCAAGGGCATCCTGACCTTCGAGATCGGAGTCGTTTATCCCACTCCGCCCACGATGATGCACACCGATCCGCCCGACCACACGCGATACCGCAAGCTGGTGCAGCCCGGATTCGCGCCGTCGCGCATGCGGGCGCTGACCGAGCGGGTACGGGCCCGCGCCGACGAGCTGGTTGCGCGTGTCAAACCGGGCGAGGCGTTCGATGCGGTCGCGACGCTCGCGGTGCCGTTCCCGCTGTGGATCATCGCCGAGCTGCTCGGCATCCCCGAATCGGACTGGACGCGCTTCTACCAGTGGTCCGAAGCATCGATTCCCGGGGCGACCGACTGGCCGCCCGAGGAGTGCGCGCGGCTCCAGGCCGAGATGCACGAGTACCTGCTCGAGACCACGCGGGCGCGGCGCTCCGACCCGCGCGACGACATCATCTCGGTGCTCGCAACGGCCGAGGTCGACGGTGAGTCACTGCGCGACGACGAGCTCGTGATGTTCCTCAACCAGCTGCTGGTGGCGGGCAACGAGACGACGCGTCACGCGATCTCGGGCGGGATTGCCGCGCTGGCCGAGCGACCGGACCAGTGGCGCCGGCTCGCCGGCGACCGCACACTCCTCGACACCGCGACCGAGGAAGTGCTGCGCTGGACGACCCCCGTGATCTCGTTCATGAGGACCGCGACGCGCGACACGCAGGTGCGCGGCGTCGACGTCGCCGCCGGTGATCCATTGCTGTTGCTCTACGCATCGGCCAACCGCGACGAAGACGAGTTCGGCGCGGATGCCGACCGTTTCGACGTGGGACGCGACCCGAATCACGAGGTCGCGTTGGGCTTCGGGCCCCACTTCTGCCTGGGCGCGGCGCTGGCGCGCATCGAGATCGCAGCCATGCTCGACGCATTGCTCGACCGGTTCGCCTCGATCGAAGCCGCCGGTGATGTCGAACGCACCGCGTCGTTCGTGATCGCCGGGATCTCGCGGGCGCCGGTCGTGTGCCGGTGACGACGATCACGCCCGAGGGCGCCGCCTACTGCGGCGACTCGGTGCAGCTCGACTTGCCGGTGCTCGAGGCGGGCCACGCCGCGACCATCACCGTGCCCGACGGGATCGAAGCCGCGGTCGTGTTGCTCCAGGGTGACATCACGTTCGCCGGCCGGCGCGCGCACCGCGCCGACGTGTTCGGCCACCCCGCGACGGCGGTGTACCTGCCGCCGGGCGCCTCGATCGACGTCGCCGCGAACACCCACACCGAGTTGGCGCTCGCGGCCACGGTCGGGGGCGAGCTCCACGCGCCGAGCGGCGCGGCGCCGGTCGTCGTCGAGCCGACCGACGTGGTCATCCACGAGCGCGGTCGGCCGGGCTGGCAGCGCGACGTGCACGACATCGTCGCCGACTCGGTTCCCGCGCAACGTCTGCTCGTGGGCGAGACCTTCAACGGCACCGGTCAGTGGTCGTCGTTCCCGCCACACAAGCACGACGGCGGCGACGGTGAGCCCGCGCTCGAAGAGGTGTACTACTACCGGTTCGACGGTCCCGACGGCTTCGGCTTCCAGGGCCTCTACGAGCTCGGCGGACCCGAGCGCGCGGTGTTCCTGCGTCACGGCGCGGTCGTCGGCATCCCGCGCGGCTACCACCCGGTGTGCGCGGCGCCCGGGTACCGCTTGTACTACCTCTGGGCGTTGGGGCCGCGAGCGGGAACCGCCCGGGCGCTCGCGCTGCACGAGGATCCCGCGCACCGCTGGCTGCACGACTCCTGAGAAACCCCGGCACGCGAAAGGGCCCCACCGCAAGCGGTGGGGCCCCGTCCGAATACTCAGATGTGAGCGTTCGTTACTTGACGACGAACTTCACACCCTTCGTGTTCACGTACGTGCCACCGGGGCACTTCCCACCGGCACTCTTCAGCGAGAACGTCACCGAGCCGGTGATCGACTTGCCGACGAACAGGCCCGCGGTGATCTTGCCGGTCGTCGTGGCGTTGGTGATGGTCTTGGTCGACTGCGTGACCTTGAACCCAACTGCGGTCGACGTCTTCTTGTTGTTCCACGTGACCACGAACTTGCCGATCGTGGGCTTCCCGGTGGGCTTGGCGAGCGTCGCACAACTCGACGGCGTCGTGCTCTTCGTCGTCTGGGTGAACACCGTCGTGCCGCTGGTCACGCCACCGCCACTGCAGCTGGCAACCGTGCCGGCCGAGGAGAGGCTGTCGATGACACCGCCGGACGCCGGCAACGCCGGAGTGAACTTGAACGTGCCCTTTGCCGCGTTACACGTCGGCGTTGCCGCCGCCGCGCCACCGGGCGAGGCCATGACGAGCGTCGGCACCGCCAACGATGCCACCGCCAACAACACACCAAACGACTTGCGCATAGAAAGCCCCCTCAGGCTGGTCGAAACTTTGTGCCGGTCTACCAGTTTGCCGGGGGACTGTCCACAGTCACGAGCGCGTGAAAAGGTCCCACCGCGCGAGGCGCAGTGGGACTTTTCGCAATCAATCCGACAAATCGGTCGCCCAGCGACGGGTTACCGATTCGTACGGTGACTACTTGATGGTCAGTGCACCAACCGACTTGAACGGAACCGAGGCCAAACCGGTCTTGGTGCAGGACGTTCCGAGCGTGTACTGCGTCAACACCGACAGCTTCGAGCCCTTGAACAAGCCGGTCGAGATGGAGCCCGCGATCGTCTGCTTCGTCGGGTTCCCCGTCACGCCCGTGAGGGTGACCTTGGCGGTCGAGCTCGCCTTCGTGTTCCACACGATGGTGACGGTGCCCGTGATCTTCGCGGTCGCACCCTTGGCCACCGACGAGCAGTTGCTGGCCACGCCGAACTTCAGCGCCGCGCCCACGGTGCCGCCGGTCACGCCGCCGCCGGTGCAACCGGTGAGCTTGGCGCCCTTGATGGTGATCGCCGACTTCACCGTCGCCGTGCTCCCGATCTTCGGGAGTACGGGCGAGAACGTCGCCGTTCCGCTGACCGACTTGCAGGTCGGCTTCGCGGCCGCCGCACCGGCCTGGGTCGCGATCATCCCTGCCGGCAGCACCATCGCCGCGGCCAACAACACTCCTGCAACCTTGCGCATACGAATTTCCCCTTGGGTTGGTCCAGTCAAATCCCGAGCGGTTTACCAGAGGCGCGCCCGAATTCTCCGAGCGGAGCGCCGAACGTTCACCGCACGTTCGCTCGCCCGGCATGCTGACGTGTGCCGGCCGAGGGCCTCTGGCTAGCCTCGATTCCATGCACGCACGGCTCCGCACGGTCGGTCTCGCCCTCTCGCTCATCCTCGTCGCCGCGGCCTGCGGCGGGTCGTCGCACTCCCCGGCGAGCCCCGCGTCGGCCAAGACCTCCCCGACCTCGCGATCGGTCGCTCCCAACACGGAGGACATCTCGTCGCTCACGCCGATGAACGACGCGCCCGACCCCGGCGCCGAGCGATTGCACTTCAAGGTCGGCCCGTTCACGGTGGAGCCCGGCCAGAACAACATCGCGAACCGGGGCGCCGCCGCGCAGCAGCCCGCCGTTGACGGCTGGATCGTCGGCATCCGCCCCAACCTCGAGTACGCGAACGGCAAGACGCCCGGCGTCGACGTGATCCACCTCCACCACGCGGTCTGGCTCAACATGTCGGCGCCGGACTCGACCGATCCGACGCTGCCGCAGCGGTTCTTCGCGGTCGGTGAGGAGAAGACCATCCTCAAGTTCCCACCCGGCTACGGATACGCGTACAAGACCAGCGATCGCTGGCTGCTCGACTACATGCTCCACAACCTCACGTCGAAGCGCGCGCAGGTGTGGATCGCGTACGACATCGACTTCATCCCCGCGTCCTCGGCGGCGGCGAAGCACATCGTGGCGGCCCGCCCGATCTGGATGGACGTGCAGAACGGCGAGACGTACCCGGTGTTCGACGTGCCGAAGGGCGGCGGCCACGACGGCGAGTACACCTACCCAGACGACGCCACCAACCCCTACGCCGGCGGACCCGCCAAGAACGTGTGGACCGTCGACCAGGACGGCACGCTGCTCGAGACCGCGGGTCACGTGCACCCGGGTGGCCTGCGCGACGACCTCTGGCTGCAACGCGACGGCGCGGTCGTGCCCACCGATCGGGCCAAGCCCGGGACCACCGACACGGTGCACCTCTTCTCCTCGGTGTCGCACTACTACGAACCGGCCGGGCCGGTCTCGTGGGACGTCACGATGTCGGCGACCCCCGACAACTGGCGGGTGCAGGTGCACAAGGGCGACAAGCTCGAGATCACCGCGACCTACGACTCGAGCAAGGAGTCGTGGTACGAGGGCATGGGGATCATGGTGGTGTGGATGACGGCCGGAACCGGCGGGACGAACCCGTTCACGACGTCGGTCAACGCACCCGGCATCCTCACCCACGGCCACCTGGCCGAAGACGACAACCACGGCGGCCCCACACCCGACACCAAGCACTACGTCGACGAGACCAAGCTGCCGTCGCGCATGGTCCCCAACGGCTACACGATCGACATCAGCAACTTCGCGTACGCGAGCGGCGACATGAGCATCGCCACGTCGGTGCCGACGATCAAGCAGGGCCAGTCGATCACGTTCGACAACCTCGACGCACCACTCGGCAACGGCATCTGGCACACGATCACCGACTGCGCGGCGCCGTGCGACGGATACACCGGCATCGCGTACCCGCTCGCGAACGGCGCCATCCAGTTCGACTCGGGTGAGCTCGGCGCGGCTGGAGTTCCGTCATCGGGGCACTTGACGTGGTCGACCCCGACCGACCTGCCGCCCGGCACGTACACCTATTTCTGCCGCATCCATCCGTTCATGCGGGGTGCCTTCCGCGTCGTCGCGAACTGAACCCGTGCGCCGCGCGTTCAAGTTGCTCTTCGGCGCGCTCGCGGTGGTCGTGCTGATCGCGGCCGGGTTCACCGTCTGGTTCGTGTTCGGCGATCGGGCGCCGGCCAAGCCCGAGCTCAGCGCGTGCGGTGCGGCGACGAGCGGCGGGCCGAAGACGCCCAACGGCCGCTGGCATCTCGCCGCCGACCCCCACGCGTACGTCGGCTATCGGATCAAAGAGCTGTTCGGCGACGCGGTGATCAAGCACGAGGTCGTCGGCCGCGCCGCTCCCGTGTCCGGCGGACTCACCGTTGTGGGCGGCCGCGTCGCCACCGCGGTCGTCACCGCCGATCTCACGAAGCTCACGAGTGACCGCGCCGCGCGTGACACCTACATCCTCGACAACGGCTTGGAGAGCTCGAAGTTCCCGACCGCGCGCTTCACCCTGGCGAAGCCGATCGCGCCGAGCGCGCCGGTCGCGAAAGGTGCGGCGATTCACACGCAGGCCTCGGGATCGCTCCTCGTGCACGGCGTGACCCGGCCGATCACCGCCGCGGTGACGGCCTGCTGGAACGGCCCGACGATCGACGTGGTCGGCACCGCGCCCATCGTGCTCCACGACTACGGGATCAAGCCTCCGCACACCGTCATCGCCGACGTCGACAGCCACGGCTCGATCGAGGTCGACCTCGAGTTCGCCCCCGGCGCGGCCTGATCGGCCGGAGGCTCGGCGATCAGCCCGCGTTCACCACGGCGGCCGGCAGCTTGGCCATCCGGGCTTCGAACACACCGACGATCCCCTCGATCGTGCGCTGACCCGCGACCTCCGACTGCGCCCCTTTGGGATTGGCGAAGTAGAGACCGAGCAACGCGCGACCGCGTCGGAGGTACACGGCAACGGAGGGCGCCGTCTCGGCCGGCGTGGTCGCGGTCGCCGGCGTCGTCGACGTGAAGCTGTAGGCCTGGCGCTCGACCGTCGGCACGCTCGGCCAGGAGGCGTCGGGGGCTGCGGCGAACACGGTCTCCGCGGGGTCCTCCCCGACCGGGCTCGTGATGGTGCGATGCGGGCACGCGGCGCTGACGCGGCGCAACTCGGCGAATGCCTGAGCCGTCGCCGCCGCGTTGCGGTACAGCACCGCCTCGGTGCTCAGTGACGCCGTCGAGTTCGAATCGACGTCGGCAACCTGCAGACGAGCAGTCCGGAGGCGCTCGCTCGGGTACGTGCCGTTGCACAGGTCGAGTGTCGGCTGGTCGAGCAGGTTGCCGCTCGGGATCAGCACCACCGCACGCGTCGCGGCGACGTCGGCCTGGCGCACGACGACGGTCGCCAGCGCGCGCCGGTCGGGATCCCGCGAGATCGCGCTGCGCGGCACCGTCGTGGAAGGTGTGGTCGTCGACGAGCCGGGAGTCGACGGCGACGGGACGAACGGCGTGAGCGGGGATGCCGACGGGCTCTGCGCGGTCGACTTCGAGTGCGAGTGCGAGTCGATCGCGAACCCGATCGCTCCCGCGATCAGCACCGCGACGACCAACGCGGTGATGCCCGCGATCAACGGACCGCGCCCGCGGCGCGGCGCCGGCGCCAACGGGTCGCCCTCGAAGTTCGTCGCGCCGAACGGTGGCCCGTAGCCCCCGGAAGGCGGCGCGGCCGTCGCCGGCCACGGGTCGGTGGCGTCGGGCGTGCGCGCGGTCGCGGCATGAGCCGGGCCCCAGCGGTTCGTCTCGCCGGTCCACGCCTGGCCCGACCAGTAGCGGTACTGGCCGGCCGTCCACGGATCGGCGTACCAGCCCGGGGCCCACACGCCGGCGGCCGTCGGTCCCTGTGGGCCCGCGCCCTGTGGACCCGCGCCTTGCGGACCGCTCGGCGCTCCGGGCCGGCTCGATTCCTCGGCGAGGTCGATGGGCTCGAGCTCGGGAGGCTCGGGGTCGGGAGACTCGTCGTCGGTCATCGAACGCGTCCGGGGTTTGCGGCGAACATGTCCGCCATGAGAGCGCAATACGGCTCGGGATAAAAGTCGGGGCCCCGGCTCTGCTCCGGACACCCGTGCGACCACGTCACGGTTTCTCCATCGGCCGGGCCCCGGCGCGGCGCAGGGCTCTCAGTCAGCTCACATCCGCAGGTCACGCCGGTCCGACCACGAGCAGCGGATCGGAGCCCACCGGATCGACGCGCGGCGTGACCCCGACCGACGTGAACGCGCGTTGCCACGACGCCTCCTCGACGGAGCTCAGGTGCGTCCGGACGATGTAGAGGTGACTGCCGGTTCCGGCGCGGCGCCACCGGTCGACCGCCTCGCGCAGCCCGTGGGCAATGTCGGCGTACGTGCGCGAAGCGATGTAGACCGCGTCGACCCCCGACACCTGCGTCCCGAAGCCCTGCCCCGAGTCGTCGTGGTGAAACGTCATGTGGCCGTGCGGCCAGTAGTACGAGAAGCCGAAGTTGGCCGACTCGTTCACCAGCACGACGTCGTGCGCGCGGTACTTGGCCGACACTGCGAACGTCTCGGACCGAACGTCCTCGGCGGGAATGTTGAGCTCGCGAACGTGGTGCACGAACCCGATCGTGAACAACGCCGCGAGCACGACGCTCGCGACGCCGGCAGTAACCGTGCCGATCTCGGCGCCCCGCACCGGCGGCAACCCGCGCGCGGCACCGACGAGCCCCACCGCACCCAACGCGACCACGATCAACGACGCGACGAGCAGGAACTGCGACGTGCGCAGATCCAAGTAGGGATAGCGACGGAGGCGGCCGATCACCGCCATCTCCACCCACAAGACGGGCACCGCGATCGCAAGCGCGCGCGCCCGGACGCGCACCAGCACCACCAGTCCGAGCGCGAAGAGCACGACGAACACCGCAACCGGCATCGCGAGGTCGGGGCCGAGGCGCGCCAGCTTGTTCCAGGTCGCGTGCACGATGTGTTGCGGGGAACCGGTGAGGTACTGACTCGCCCAGTACGCACGTAACTTCGGGTTGAGGTTGGGTGCCACCGCGGCCGCGAAATACGCGACGAGCAGCACGCCGGTCGCTCCGCCTACGACCACGATCTCGATCGCGCGGGTGCGAGCGCGCCCGAGCAACGCCGACGCGAGCAGGCCGCCGAACACGGCAACGGTCACGAACAGCGCAGTGGAGCTCAACGGCGCGGTGACGACTCCGGCGACTGCGAGCCAGATCAACGACTTCCGGCTCGGCGTCCGCTCGGCCCATGCGCCGAGCGCGAGCAGTGCGACTGCGCAGAACGCGTCGCACGTGTACTGCTTGAGGTCGTTGCGAATGAGCGAGACCGGCGCCAACATCACCACGAGCGCGGCGACCGTGGCGGCGAAACGCGCGTCGAGTGTGCGCCGCCAGCCGAGCGTTCGCGTCAGCACGTAGCTCGCGCCAACCGTCAGCATCGAGAATCCGAGCACCAGCAGACGGCCGCGTTGCAGGCCGGAACCCGGCACCAGCTTGAGCAGCGCGACGAAACCGAACGGCGCGCTGGAGCTCAGATGCGGCAGGCGCGTGAGCGGCGCCCGGATCAGCGCGGCGACCCACGCTTCGTCGAGCCAGAACGGGTGCTTCAGCATCGTACGAACCGGGTGCACGAAGATCGTCGCGAGCGTGGCGACCGTCACGATCGCGGTGTCGTAGCGGTCCCATCGGACGCCGGGCGTGGCCTCGGTCACGCCGAGATGATCACACGAACACCTCGCGCCGAGGCGGATCGGGAGCAGCCGCTCCGAGCGGGCGCAGTGGTACCCTGCCCGACCCGAGTGGCGCGTGAAATTCCGCGCCCGTCCACGCGTTACGTCCCCATCTCACGTTCGAACGCAAGGCTCTATGCATGACGGCCCAGCAACCCGGCGACGTCAAAGTGCTCTTCCTCGCGGGGAAGGGACGGAGTGGCGGCACGTTGCTCGCCAGCCTGCTCGGCCAGCTTCCGGGCTTCTTCAACATCGGCGAGCTGAACCGTCTCTGGGACTGGGGCCTGGTGTCGAACTTCCGCTGCGGTTGCGGCCTGCCGATGCAGGAGTGCCCCACCTGGGACGGGATTCTCGCAGCCGCCGACGAGCTGCTCGAGGCCGAAGGGGGCGCCGGAATCGCGCCGCTGCGAACCGCGCGCATCGACCTGGCCCAGGCTTCGGTGGTGCGTTGGCCGCGCATGCTGCAACTCCTGCGCGCCCGGCCCGGCTCCCGCCAACACTGGGATGACCTCGATCGGTACACCACTGCGTCGTCGGCGGTGTACCGCAGCATCGCGAAGCTGACCGGCGCGCGCGTCGTCGTCGACTCGTCACGCCTTCCGATCGAGCCGGTCGCGCTCGGGCTGGTTCCCGGCGTCGACGTGCGCGTCGCGCAGGTCATCCGCGATCCGCGTGCCGTCGTGTACTCGTGGAAGCGATCGAAGATCACCACCGATCGAGACACCGGCGAGTACATGCCGAAGTTCAGCGCGTCGTTCTCCACCACGAGTTGGCTCGCGCGCAACCTCGTAGTGGAGGCGATCGGGCGCCGCAGTCCGGTCGAGGTCGTGCAGTACGACGCGATCGCGCGCGATCCCGCGGCGGTGTTGCGTCAGCTGGCCGACTTCGTCGGCGAGCCCGCCGGCGACCTGGCGTTCCTCACGTCGGAGACCGCCACCATCGCGCCGACCCACTCGGTCGGCGGCAACCCGGTGCGGATGACGAGCGGCGCGATCACCATCGAACCCGACGAGGAGTGGCGCCGCGGCATCGAACCCCGCGACCGCCTGGTGGCCACCGCGATCGCGCTGCCGCTGCTCGGCCGCTACGGGCTGCCGGTGCGCAGTGGCGCCGGCTCGGCCCGTGAACAGGCTCCCGACGACCGCAACCCGGGCCTGCCCGCGCTCCCGACCCTCACGACCAACGCATGGTTGCGCTTCGATTCGATCCGCCGGGCCTTGCGCATCGCCCAGCCGAACACGTTGCTCGAGATCGGTGCGGGCGAAGGCGGGCTCGGCTCGTGGCTCTCGCGCCACTACCGCTACACCGGCGTCGAGCTCGACGACCGATCGCGGTCGGCGGCCGAGGCGCGCATCGCGAGCAACGGGCACGGCGAGATCAAAGCCGACATCGCCGACGTGCAAGACCACGGCTTCGATCTCGTGTGCGCGTTCGAAGTGCTCGAGCACATCGCCGACGATGCCGCGGCGCTCCGGCAATGGCGCGACTATCTGCGCCCGTCGGGCTGGTTGCTCCTGAGCGTCCCGGCCCATCCGGAAGACTTCGGCGCGGCCGACGAGCTCGTCGGCCACTACCGGCGCTACGAACGCGACGGTCTCGATCGCCTCCTGCGCGATGCGGGATTCGAAGTCGTGCGCCTCGACAGCTACGGCGCCGGGCTCGGGCATGCGTTGCAACGGGTCCGCAACCGGCTGGCGCGCCGCGTCCTCGCGCGCCGAGGCGAAGAGGGCGACACCCCCGAGGAGCGCACTTCGGGAAGCGGTCGGTTCTTCCAGCCGAGCGGTGTCGCGACGGCGGTCGCGTGCGCCACGATCGCCGCGCCGGCGCGGCTGGCGCAAGCCCCGTTCGCCGGCGGCGATCTCGGCACCGGCTACGTCGTGCTCGCGCGCCGTTCCGAGTGACGCCACCGCACGCCGACCGCCGCGACCTGCGCGGGCGGCGGATACTCGTGATCGGCACGTTCGACCCGACGACGCCGCGCACCCGTCAGTGGTTCCGCCTCCTCGACCGCCTCGGCTGCGGAGTCGAGGTGAAGAACGTCGGCTCGTGGGGATCCGACCGGGCGTCCGACACCGCGGTGTCACCCGTGAAGATGCTCCGCAACGTCGTGCTCGGCCTGGCGCGAGCGGCGTGGCACCTGCTCACGTGCCCGCGGCCGGATGTCGTCGTGTTCCTCTACCCCGGCCATCTCGACGCGTGCGTGCTCGGGCCGGTCGCGCGGATTCGGCGCATTCCGGCGGTGCTCGACGTGTTCATCTCGCTCTACGACACCGTCGTGCTCGACCGCGGGCTACGGAGCAAACGCTCGCCGGTGGCGCTCGCGACCCGCGCGCTCGACGTCGCCGCGTGCTGGAGCGTCCGGAGTGTCGTGGTCGACACGCCCGAGCACGCCGATTTCTTCGCGCGCTTCACGCACCGCGGCCGTTCGCACTTCGCGGTGTTGTGGGTCGGTGCCGAGGAGCAACGATTCGTCACGGCCGCCGATCCCGGCGACGACGCACCGATCCTCTGGTATCTCACGTACATACCGCTCCACGGCTTCGAGACCGTCGCGCGCGCCGCCGCGGAGCTCGCCGACGACGGCCGCATCTTCCGGCTCATCGGCGACGGCCAGGAGCGCGCAAGCGCCGAGCGGCTCGTGCGCGAGCTCGGTCTCACGAACGTCGAGTTCGTCGCACCGGTGCCCGAGGCGGAGCTCCCCGCGGAGATCGCGGGCGCGTCGATCTGCCTGGGCGTGTTCGGCACGAGCGACAAGGCCGCACGCGTCGTCCCCAACAAAGTGTTCCAGGGCGCGGCAGCCGGCCGCGCGATCGTCACCGCGGCCACTCCGGCGGTCATCAACGCGTTCGGCGACGCGCTCGTGACCGTGCCGGTCGGCGACGCCACCGCGCTCGCCGACGCCATCCGCGCGCTGCGGGGCCCGGCGCGTCTCGCGGTGGCGGAGCGAGCGCGCGCGACCTACGAGCAGCACTACTCCGAGGCCGCGCTCGCCGACCAACTCGGCGCGATCCTCGCCACCCTGATCGAACCGGCGTGAGTGAGCGGTTTAGGGGATCAGGACGACTCGGCCGACGGCTTGGCGGCTCTCGAGGTAGGCGTGCGCGGCGGCCGCCTCCGCGAGCGGGTAGGTCCGATCGACCTCGACGCGCAGGCGACCGGCTGCGACGTCGTCGACGAGCGCGCCGATCATGGCTTGCGCTCTCGGCGTCGTGATCTCCGCGCCGAGGAACACACCGGTGATCGACTGATTGCCCGCGCGCAGCGTCCCGGCGTCGAACGCCACCGCGTCGCGGCCCGCGTCGCCGACGTAGGAGCAGCGGCCGCGGTACGCGAGGCACTGCACGCTGCCGGCGAGGATCTTGCCGCCGACGGAGTCGACGACGAGATTCACGCCGCGCCCTTCGGTGATCGCGCGGACTTTGTCGACCCAGTCGTCGCGCGAGTAGTTGACGCCGTGGTCGAGACCGAAGTCGTACAGGCGCTCCAGCCGCTCGTCGCTCGAAGCGGTGGCGATGACGGTCGCACCCGCGCGCTTGGCGAGCTGGATCGCCGCGATCCCGACGCCGCCCGCTCCGGCTTGGATCAGCACCGTCTCCCCCGACTGCAGGTGGCCGAACTCGAACAGGCAGTCGTCGGCGGTGCCGTAGGCAACCGGCACGCACGCCACGGGAACGATGTCGGCGCCGTCGGGCACCGGCCAGGTCAGAATTGCCGGGACTACCGCGAGCTCGGCGTGTGAACCCCAGAGGTTCGTTGCGACCACCCGCTGGCCGACGTGGCGGTCGGTCACGCCCGGGCCGACCTCGCGGATCGTTCCGGCGCACTGATACCCGACGACGTGCGGAACGGCGGGCATGTCGCCGCCGGCGCGGTTGAGGGTGTCGCCCCCTTCGATGCTGATCGCCTCGACCTCGATGAGCACGCCGCCCTCGTAGACGACGGGATCGGGAACGTCTTCGTAACGCAAGACGTCGGGCGGACCGGTTTCGTAATAGACGGCGGCTTTCACGGGCCGGATGCTACGCCGTTGGCTTGAGCGTCCGCCGCCGGGGCTTGGTCGCGAGCAGAACGTCGAGCACCTCGCCGATCGTCCGCTCGTGCAACGTCATCTCGGGAAGCGGAAGCCCTCGCCGGACGACGTAACGGTTGCGGCGCCCCTCGCGTTGTTTCACGACATATCCGGACTCCGCGAGATCGGTGACGATCGCGAACGCGCTGCGCTCGGTGATGCCGAGCGCGGTGGCGATGTCGCGCAGCCGGACCCCGGGATCGGACGCGATGCACAGCAACGCCCGGCCGTGTCTGGTGAGGAAGCTCCACTCCGTCATCGATCGATAACTCTAGCAATATATTTCGTGTATTAATTCACCAATAACGGAACCCGGTCAACCGCTCCCGTGGTGATGGTCGATCCCGTGCTCGTGCGCGTGGCTGACCCCCTGGTGGAGGTGGGTGTGGTCGTGCACGAGGTTCACCGACCGGAGCAACGAGCGGTCGCCGAGCATCTCGCCGGTCGTCCCGACGGCGACGATCCGATGCTCCTCGGAGAACACCGCGCACCGATCGGCGAGGAGGTCGAGATGCTCGAGGTCGTGCGTCGCGACCACGATCGTCTTGCCCGCGCGGTTCAAGTCGACGATGAGCTCAATCAGCCACTGTTGGGTGCGGGGGTCGAGCGCGGCGGTCGGCTCGTCGAAGAGCAAGACGTCAGGATTCATCACGAGCACCGACGCGATCGCCACCCGCTTCTTCTGGCCGCCCGAGAGCTGGTACGGCGCGCGATCGGCGAGGTCGCAGATGTCGAGCATCGCGAGGGTGTCGTCGACCCGGCGCTCGACCTCGCCCGCGGCCATCCCCATGTTGAGCGGGCCGAAGGCGATCTCATCGCGCACGCTCGCGGAGAACACCTGGGCGTCGGAGTTCTGGAACACGAACCCGACTCGCGAGCGGAAGCCGGCGTTGAACTGATCATCCTCGAGGGCGTCGTCGGTCACGGGCTCGCCGAAGGCGGTGTAGGAGCCGGCGTCGAGGAAGAGCAGCCCGTCGAGGACCTTCAGCAGGGTCGACTTACCGCACCCGTTGGCGCCGACGAGCGCGAGGCGCTCCCCCCGGGCCACTCGGATCGAGACGTCGTCGAGCGCGCGGAAGCGCCCGAGATAGGCGTACGACGCACCTTCGACGGCGAGGAGCGGATCAGCGACCGAGGACACGATCCACTCCGAGCGCCGTGATCGCACACGCCCCGCACGCGGCGACGAAGAGACCGTCGACGACCCGCAACCGAGCGCGCGAGATCGTGCGAGCACTCCCCGTGTAGCCGCGCGAGACCATCGCCTGGTGCACCTCCTCCGAGAGCGCGTACGCCTTGCCGAAGAGCGCGCCCCCCGTCGCCGCGACGAACGCACGACCCTTCGTGACGTCGGCATCGCGCGTGACCGTTCGCGCCTTGCGGGCGGTGTACATGTCACTGACGCCGGTGAGCAGGTGGAAGACGTACCGGTAGGTCATGCCGAGCACGAGCACGAACACGCGGGGCACGAAGAGCGCGCCGAGCGACGCGAGCAGCCGGTTCCAATGGGTCGTGAGCGTGAGCAACACGACGAGTGAGATCGAGACCGCGACCCGGAGCACGATGAGCCCGGCCGAATCGAGACCTTGCCGGGTCAGCCCGGCGGGATGACCGAACCACGAGCCGAGGTGCACGACGATCTCGCCGTGCGTGACGAAGTTCAGCGTCGCGGGGGCGACGACGATCCCGGTGAACAGCGGCACGAACAGCCACACCCGCTTCACGAAGAACCCGAACGGAAGTCCCGACACCACCGCGAGCAGCAGGGTTGCCGCGTACATCGCCACCAGCACCGGGATGTGCTGCACCAGCGCCGCCGCGACCAGCAACGCGCAGATGGCAACGAGCTTCACTCGCGCGTCGATCGCCTGGAGCACACCCGGCCGCGACGCGACGTCGTCGGAGAACATCGCCTCACGCATCACGTCAGCCGCGCCGCCGATCGTCTTCTCGACGAAGCGAGCCCGCCGGCGCTTCCCGACGCAACCGCACGGGCACAGCCCGAGGTCGCTGCGCAACAGCCAGTCGGGCGCGGTGGATGCAACCGTCATACGACTGCCCCCTCACGCTCGCGGACGCACCCACGCCGCCTCAGACGCGCGGCCGCGCACACACCGAGCACCACGGCGCCCAACACCAGGAGCCCGAACCCCGCCGACACGAGATATCCGATCGCGGGATGCTGGTCGTGCGAGAAGTCGTATCCGTTGAAGAGCGCGTGGTGCCAGAAGCCCGCGTAATGACGCAAGCCGTCGGGCACCGCGTTCAAGTGGTACTTCCTCAGCGCGAGGTCTCGAGGGTTGCCCTCTCCGAACGCACGGCCGGGCGCGAGGAGCCCGAGCGGAGTCAACACCGCCATGACCGCCAAGCCGACGAACGCCCCGCGCCCGCCCACCCGCCGCGCCGGCGCGAGGTCGGCATCGCCCTCGGGAGTGTCCCGGTGGTTGATGCGCAGCAGCGGCAGATTCGCCCGTTGCAGGTAGGCGACGACGCCCGCCGTGAGGGCGAGCTCCACCCCACCGGCGACCGTGAGGTGCGCGAGCAACATCGCAGGAATCGTCTGCGCGAGGTGGAACGGCGCATAGAGCGGCGTGCCGTCGGCGCGGTGGAAGAACACCGGCTGGAGCCCGAACTCGATGGCCGCGCACAACGCCGCCACGTTGAGCCCGACGTAGCCGCCGATGCCCGCGGCCAACGCCCGCCGCGGTGACGTGAGCGACACGCGGCGCGTGAGCACGACGTAGACCGCGTAGCCCACCATGGGCATCACGAGCGCCATGTTGAAGCAGTTGGCGCCGAACGCGATCACCCCGCCGTCGCCGAAGAAGAGGGCTTGAATCGCGAGCGCGGATGTGACTGCCACCACGGCGGCCCACGGCCCGAGGAGCACGGCGACGAGCACTCCGCCGACCGCGTGCGCGGTCGTGCCGTCGGGGATCGGCACGTTGAACATCATCACCAAGAAGCAATAGGCCGCGCCGATCGCGAGCAACGGCACGAAGCGGCTCTTCACGACCTTGCGCACGCGCCGCGCCGCCGTCGTCCAGAACGGAACCATCACCGCGCCGAACGCGGCGCACGTCTCGGGGCTCAGATAGCCGTCGGGGATGTGCATCGCGGGCTCCTAGTGACTGCGGCAGCGGCCGACGAGCGCGACGTGACCGACGTGCAACTCGAAGTCGTAGAGGTCGCGGATCCGCGCGACCAGCGGGTCGAACTCCACCGCGGGCACGTCGTGGATCCGACCGCACTGCTCGCACACGAGATGACGGTGCGCGCCGGCGAGATGGAAGAACGAAGGCCCGTGCGGCTGGTGCACGTGTTCGACGAGTCCCCAATCGTGCAACGAGTCAAGCGTCCGGTACACGGTCGACAGATGAATTTCCGGATGTGCGTCGTGGACGCGCGTCGCGAGATCGTCGGCGGTGAGGTGTTCCGTCGTGCGCGCGAGCAGTTGCACCACGAGCCGACGCGCAGTCGTGACACGACGGCCTTCGGCGCGCAACGCGTCGAGTGTCTGCGCTTCCTGTTCGATCACGACTCCCACTCCGCCGCCGTGTCGCACTCGTCGTGCAACTGCGACGTATTCGCATCTGGTCAGAAGTCTGGATTTAGGAAACGCGTTGTTCTTGAATGCGGAAAGGCGCGGACTCGTCATCCGACTCGCGCCGCGGCTCCGAAACACAAGAGGCGAGCCCAGCCACTCCGAGGAGGAGACCATGGAACCGACGAATCGTCGGCAATTCTTGAAGCGCAGCTCGGCGGTGGCCGCGGCGGCCGGCGTCGCCGCCGTCGTACCCGCCACCGCCGCGAAGGCGATCGCGACGCACGCGACGACCGATCCCGCGCCCGCACTTCCGAACGATCCTTCGGTCGACGTGCCGGTCGTCGCGCACGTCACCGATGTTCGCAAGGGTCTCGTCTCGCTCTACACCGGCGAGAACGAGATCAAGATCAAGAACCGCCGCCTCGCGGCCGAGCTGTACCGCGCCACGCACTGAGCCCAGGGGGAACCTGACATGTCAAGCCACCGCGAGGCACCGGAGATCTCCAAGGACCCGGTTGCCGACTCCACCGATCTCTACGCCTTCGTGAGTCCCGACGCGCCGAACACCGTGACGATCCTCGCCAATTACGTGCCCCTGCAGGGTCCGGCGGGCGGCCCGAACTTCTACGAGTTCGGCGACGACGTGTTGTACGAGGTCAACATCGACAACAACAACGACGGGATCGTCGACATCACGTTCCAGTTCCAGTTCAACACGGTCATCGAGATCGGCGGAACGTTCCTCTACAACGTCGGGCCGATCACATCGCTCACGTCGAACACGTGGAACCGGCGCCAGTTCTATTCCGTGACGCGTATCGACTGGGGCATCGGCGACCCGCACACCCATCGCCACGGCCACCACCGCCGCGCCGCGTTCACCCAGCTCGGCGCGAACCTTCCGTGCCCGCCGTGCAACGTCGGGCCGCGCTCGACGCCGAACTACGACGCGCTCGCCGCGTCGGCGATCCAGACGCTCTCCGACGGGACAAAGGTGTTCGCCGGTCAGCGCGCGGAAGGCTTCTACGTGGACCTCGGGTCGATCTTCGACCTCGGCGCGCTCCGGCCGATCCAAGGTGCGCACCTGATCTCCACGCCGGGCAGCGCCCTGGCGGTGAATGCGACGAAGGATCTCAACGTGCACTCGATCGCGTTGCAGATCCCCGCGACCGCGTTGACGAGCGACGGCCAGGCGCCCACCGACTCGAAGCAGCCGTTCTCGGTCGTCGGCGTGTGGACCACGGCGTCGCGCCAGCGCGTGCACTTCAACAACGACTCCGACGGTCGGACCAACCCCGCCAACGTCGGTCCGTGGACGCAGGTCTCCCGGCTCGGGAACCCGTTGTTCAACGAAGTGCTCGTGCCGATGGAGCGCAAGGACGACTGGAACCAGGACCCTCCGAACAACGACAGCAACTACGCCGACGGCGTGCTGCACCCGGAGCTCGCGAAGTTGCTGCCGGTGCTCTACCCGGGCGCGTTCCCGAACCTGGCCGCGCTGGTCGCGTCGGGCAAGCCGCGCGCAGATCTCGCCGCAGTCCTGCTCACCGGGATCCCGGCCGGTGTCGTGAGCCCGAACTTCCAGAACTTCACCGGCGCGACGCAAGCCGATCTCCTGCGGCTCAACATGGCGATCCCGCCGTCGGCGAAGCCCAGCAACCTCGGTGTGGTGGGCGGCGACCTGGCCGGCTTCCCCAACGGGCGCCGGCTGGCCGACGACGTGGTGAACATCGAGCTCAAGGCGATCGCGGGAGCGACGTACCCGCTCATCGACCCGACCTACACACCCGACGCGGCCGTCGGGATCGTCGATCAGGGCCTCACGTCGAGTGCGACCGACCAGACCGCGAGGGGCACGGAGCACTACCTCCCGTCGTTCCCGTACCTCGGCACTCCCCACAGCGGCTACGACGTTCCCGCAGCATGAGCAGCCACGATCACGATCACGATCACGATCACGACCACTCGGCCCGCCTCGAGCCGAGGTTGCCGCCGAGTGGTCAGGGCACGGTCGTGCTCGACATCGGCGAAGGGATCGGCGCGCTCGTCGTGCACACGCCGAGCGCGCTGTGCGGGATCGAGATCGAGGTCGCTCGGAGAGGCGAGGCGAACGCGTTCGTGCACACGGAAGTGCGCGAACGCGTCCTCCCCGAGGGCTCGGTGTACGCCGGGGTGTTCGTCGCGCTCGACGAGGGCGACTACACCCTGCTCGACATCGCCGAGCACCCTGCGTGTGACGTCACGATCACGTCGGGCCGCGTCACCGAGGTCGTGCTCGCGTAGCCGCCCGCGAGCCCGCAACGGCGGGCGTCAACCGGCTCCGGGTCGGCCGCCTACCGATCCTACCTACAAGTCGGTAGGATCGCGTCATGACCCTCACCGCGACGAAGTACGACCTGGTGGTCGAGCTCACGCCCACGATGGAGCGGCTCTACGAGCGTCACCTCGGGGCGACCAAGGCGTGGCTCCCGCACGAGCTCGTCCCGTGGGAGCGCGCCGCCGACTCGGCGCCGCGCGGCGAGTGGGACGCCGATGCGTCGCCGCTCTCGTTCGGGGTCCGCAGCGCCCTGGTGGTGAACCTCCTCACCGAGGACAACCTCCCCTACTACTACGAGACCATTCACCGGGTGTTCGCCGACGACATCTGGCGCGTGTGGGCCCGGCGTTGGGTCGCCGAGGAGATGCGCCACGCGATCGTGATCCGCGACTACATCACCGTGACGCACTCCGTCGACCTCGCGGCGCTCGAGGCCGGGCGCATGCAACAGGTCTGCGGCGGTGTGGTTCCCGACCCGGAGTCGGTCGCCGACACCCTCGTGTACGTCGCGCTCCAGGAGTTGGCCACGCGGATCGCACACCGCAACACCGGCACGATGCTCGACGACGACGCGGGTTACAAGGTGATGGCGCGCGTCGCCGCCGACGAGAACCTGCACTACCTCTTCTACCGCGACCTCGTTTCGGCCGCGCTCGAGATCGATCCGTCGGGCACGATGCTCGCGATCGAGCGCCAGGTGCGCACGTTCGAGATGCCGGGCACCGGCATTCCCGATTTCGCCGCGCTCGCCGCCGCTATCGCCGACACCGGCATCTACGACCTCTCGCTCCACCACGATCAGGTGCTCGTGCCCGTGGTGCTGCGCCACTGGGACATCGAATCGATCGAAGGCCTCGACGCCGAGGCCGAACAAGCCCGCGCTCGGCTCCTCGACTACATCGCGCGGGTCGAGCGGATCGGACAGGCAATGGTGCGACGCCGCGAGCGCCGGCTCGCGAACGCCGAGTAGTTACCGGTCGAGCACGGTCCGATCGAGGAACAGCGACATGAGGCCGGCGCACTGCCGGCCGAAGTTGGGAAGCGCGTCGAACGCGTGCGGCGCACCTTCGAACACGTGCAGCTCGGCGCGCGCTCCCGCATCGACGAGACGCTGATACATCAGTTGGCTGTCGCGCCAGTCGACCACCACATCGTTGTTGCCGGTGACGAGCATCGTCGGCGGAAAGTCGGCGCGTACGAAGTTGGCCGGGCTGATGCTCTCCATCTTCGCCTCCGACACATCGTCGCCCACGAGGTACTGCATCGCGTCGGGAGCGCCCAGCGCCCGCGCGCCCGGTCCGAGGAAGTCGGTGGGCGGGTAGAACGCGATGGAGGCGGCCACCGGTGCCTCCTGTTGCGCGGCGGCCATGAGCGACAGCTGCCCACCCGCGGAGTTACCCGACACCGCGATCTTCGAGGGGTCGAGGCCGAGTGCCGGCGCCTGCGCGTGGAGGTAGCGCAGCGCGGTGTTCACGTCGTCGATCTGGGCCGGCCATTTCGAAGCGGGCGCGAGGCGGTACTCACACGCCAGGCACGTGTAGCCGATCCGGCCGAGGAGAATGCCGTAGCCGCGGAGTTGCGTGCGGTCGCCCTGCGTGAAGCTGCCGCCGTGGATCAGCAAGACGCCGCTGCCGTTGGGAGCCGGCGGCCGGTAGACGTCGGCTTGAAGCTCCCGATCGCCGCCGCGCCCGACCACGACGGTCTCGACCTCGACGCGGTCACGTTCAGCCATGGCTCTCCGCACGGTCTTTGAGGCGCAGGTAGCGGTCGAGGTCGATGCGGATCTGGTGCACCAGCGAACGCACGCGCCCGTCGCCTTTCGCGATCGACTCGATCACCTCGTCGGTCAGCAACACGCGCATGTCGGCGGCATCCACCCACTGCACGCCGTCGTGCTCGGCGCTGAGCGCAACCTCACTGTCGAGGACGCGTCCGCGGTAGGAGACCGTGAGCGAATCGTGCCCGTACACGAAGATCGGGTACACACCGACGAGCTCGAGCTCACCGTCGATGCGCAGCCCGCACTCCTCGAACAGCTCCCGGCGGGCGGCGTCCTCGGGGAATTCGCCGGGATCGGCGGCGCCGCCGGGGAGGTACCACTGCCCGGCGAGCGCGGTCCCCTCGGCGCGCTGCAGCAACAGGATCTTTCCATCGCGCTCGGCGTACACGACCGCGCTCAACGTGTACCACGCGGGCACGAACTCGTCGCCCGCGACCCCCAGCACGTCGTCGCTCACCGGGCGGGAGCTTACGGCCGGCGAGATGCTCGCGTCGATATACGCGGCGCGCGGTCTCGGTCGTGAGGCATGCTCTGACGATGGCTTCCGTCGAGCTCGTCGTGACCGATCTCGACGGCACGCTGTGGTTCGGCCACGAGGAGATCCACGAGGCGACAGTCGCGGCCTGGGGTGAGCTCGAGGGCCGCGGCATACCCATCCTCGTCGCGACCGGTCGCCGGGTCGCCTCGACGCGAGGGCCGCTGGCGCGGCTCGGCTTCGCACCCCCGGCGGTGATGATGAACGGCGCGGTGGCGATCGATCTCCGCACCGACGAGCGGTTCCTTCGCCACCAGTACGCGACCGAAGACGCGGTGAAGACCCTGGCCGCGTTCCGCGCGGTCGGCGTCGAGCCTTGCGTGTACGTGGACCATCCCGACTTCGACGTGTTCGTCGGCGATCACCCGTCGACCCACCCGCAGCACCTCCGCGGGCTCGGCGCGTCGGCGGAGCGCGCCGATCTCGAGACCGTCGTCGGCACGATTCCCGTGTTGATGTTCGGGATCGTGGGTCATGCCGAGGAACCGCTCGCCGAGCTCGCGAGTGCGCTCGCCGGCACCGCCGTTGCCCACGTCGCGGGTTCCGACATGTACGGCGCCCACTCGTGCACCGCAACACCGATCGGCCTCTCGAAGTGGACGGGAGTGGAGGCGTTCTGCGCCCGCGCTGGTCTCGATCCGGAGCGCGTGCTCGCCATCGGCGACGGACCCAACGACCTCGAGCTGCTCGGCGGCGCCGCGGTAGCCGTCGTGCCTGCCGACGGGCACGACGTCGCGTTACAAGTCGCCGACCACGTCGTCGGCTCACCACGCGACGGCGGCTGGGCGGAGATCCTCGACCTGATCTGAGTCATCAGCGCTCGACGATCACACCGTCCCAAGCGTGCAGGCCAAGGGGATCCGCCGCCGACTCGCCGTCTCGGCTCCGATCGGTCGCGATGAGGATGTCGCCCGCAAGGCCGGGCAACTCCACCGAGGAATCCGACATGTTCAGCGCGACGACAACCTTCTCACCGCGCCGCCACGCCCACACGCCATCCGGAGCGGCCAGCGTCGCGTACGACCCCGCGCGCAGCTCCTCGCGTTGCTTCCGCAGGGAGATGAGGTCGCGCGTGAACGTCAGGACCGATCCGGGGTCGGTGCGCTGGTGCTCCGCGTTGGCGGCCGCGGTGTCGCCCAGCGGGAGCCACGGCGTCACGGTCGGCTCGGTGAAACCACCGCCGGGCACATCCCGCCAGTGCATCGGCGTCCGCATCGCGTCTCGTCCCGCGTACGCGGGCCAGTACTTGACGCCGAGCGGGTCACGCAGCTGCTCGCGCGCAACGGCGACGTCGCCGAGCCCGATCTCGTCGCCCTGATACAGCACCGGCGTGCCGCGCAACGCGAGCAACATCATCAGCGCGACCCGAACCTTGCGGGGATCGCCGCCGGCCCATCGCGTCGCGAATCTCGACATGTCGTGGTTCGAGCCGGTCCACACCGGCCAGGCATCCACCGGCAGCTGCGCCTCGGTTGCCTCGACGAGGCGCCGGAGGGGCTCGGCCTCCAGCGGTGCGGTGATGAACGGAAAGTTGAACGCGAGGTGCAGCTCGTCGGCGTCGAGGCCGTAGAAGCGCGCCAACTCGTCGCTCTTCTCCACCGGGGTCTCGCCGATGAGCAACCGCGGCGGGTCGTACGCATCGGCGATCTCCCGCCAGTGGCGGATGACGTCGTGCACCTCCGGGCGGTTCCCGTTGTAGACGACGCGCTGGCCGAGCGCCCGGGTTCCCGCATCGTCTTCCTCGGTGGCCGGCGGGTTGTCGCGCAACTCGGCGTCCTTCACGATCAGGTTGCACACGTCGATGCGGAAGCCGGCAACACCGCGATCGAACCAGAACCGCAAGATGTCGTCGAACTCGGAACGCACCGCTTCGTTCCACCAGTTCAAGTCGGGCTGCTGGGGCAAGTGGTTGAACATGTAGAACTGCTGCGTTGCGGGGTCGAGCCGCCACGCCGGCCCGCCGAAGCTGCTGAGCCAGTTGTTGGGCGGCGAGCCGTCGGGCTTCGGATCGGCCCACACGTACCAGTCGCGTCGGGCCGCGTCGCGCGCCGACCGCGACTCGACGAACCACGGATGCTGGTCGCTGGTGTGATTGGGCACGAGATCGAGCAACACCTTGATGCCGTGCTCGGCGGCCGCTTCGATCAGGCGGTCGAGATCGGCCAGCGATCCCATCTCCGGCTGCACCGCGCAGTAGTCGGCGACGTCATATCCCCAGTCTTCGTTCGGCGACACCGAGATCGGGCTCAGCCAGATCCCGTCTACACCGAGCCACGCGAGGTGATCGAGGTGCTCGACGATGCCCGCCAGATCACCGAACCCGTCGGCGTTCGAATCCGCGAACGAGAGCGGATAGATCTGGTAGAGAACGCCCGACTTCCACCAACCTTCTGCGCTCACGGCGCCGCGTCGGCGCGCAGATCGAGCGCGCCGGCGAGGGCGTGCGCGATCGGCTCGAGGCGCGATGCCTCGAACGGCGCGCGGAAGCCGACGATCACATGTTGTGCGCCGGCCTGCGCCAACGCCGCGGCCTCGTCGGCCACCGCGGTGGCCTCGGCTCCGGCCCGGACCTGCACCGAGATCTCGATCTCGGCCGGATCGCGCCCCACGTCGGCGCAGTGACCGTTCAGCACCTCGATCTTGTGGGCCAGCACCTCCGGCGTGCCGCCGGTGAGGTTCCACTGATCGGCGAAGCGCGCGGCAATCCGCAACGTGCGCTTCTCGCCCGCGCCACCGATGACCAGCGGCGGGCGCGGACGCTGCACCGGCTTCGGCTCGCAACGGGCATCGGTGAGCCGGTAGTACGCGCCGGCGAACGTCGAGACCTCTTGCGTCAGCAGCTTGTCGATCACCGCGCAGGCTTCCTCGAGCCGGTCGAACCGCTCGCGCAGCGGCGGCAGATCGATGCCGTACGCGGCGCTCTCCTCTTCGTTCCAACCCGCGCCGAGACCGAGCTCGAGCCGGCCGCCCGAGATCACGTCGAGGCTCGCCGCCATGTTGGCGAGCACCGCCGGATGGCGATACGGATTTCCGGTCACCATCACCCCGAGCCGGAGCCGCTTCGTCGCGCCTGCCAACGCCGCGAGCATCGTCCAAGCCTCGAAGCACGGCCCCGTGCGGTCCGCCTGCAGGATTGGATAGAAGTGATCGAAGTTCCAGCCCGCGCTGAACACCTCGATGTCGTCGGCCGCGAGCCACAGGTCGCGCATCGGTGCCCAGTCGGTGTCCTGCGGAACGGTCTTGAACGAGATACGCATCGCCGCAAACTATCCGCCCGACCTGTGCTGGGATGGGGCGATGCGTCTGTCTCGGATCGTCGCCGTCGGCCTCCTGGCCGCGCTGACTGCCGCGAGTTGCTCGACGGCGACTTCGAGCTCGAGCAACAACCTTGGACGCTCGCCTACGACTTCGACGTCGACGTCGAGGAGATCCGCGGCGTCGACGACGCAACCCGCCACCACGACGACCACGATCAAGCCGGCGACCAAACCGCTCGCACCCAAGAGCGGCGCATACGTGTTCCGGGTCGCGTTCGGCGGGCGGTCGCGCGAAGTCCGGCTCCACGTTCCGCCGGCCGCCGCAAGTGGCAAGCCGCTTCCCCTCGTGCTCAACCTGCACGGCGCCACGCAGAACGGCCTGTTGGAGGAGGCGCAGACCGGCATGGACGCATCGTCGGATCGCGACGGCTATCTCGTCGCCTACCCCGACGGCACCCGTATCGCCACCAAGCTCACACCGGATCCCGTTGCCAAAGACGCGCAGTACGGCTGGAACGCCGGCTACTGCTGCGGCCTGCCGATCACGAGGCACATCGACGACGTCGGGTTCCTGTTGCGCGTGATCTCCGACATCGGCGGGCGCACTCCCCTCGACCTCCGGCGCGTGTACGTGACCGGCATCTCCAACGGCGGCATGATGGCGTACGCGATGGCCGCCGAGGCGTCGGATCGCATCGCGGCGATCGCATCGATCTCCGGCCAGGTCGAGCTCCCGGCGATTCATCCGGCGCGCCCGGTCCCGACACTCGAATACCACAGCCTCGACGACCCCGTCGCGAAGTGGAACGGCGTGCCCGACACCGATCCGAAGCTGCGGTTCTCGGTGATGGCGGGCATCGACCAGTGGGTCGCCGCCGACGGCTGCGCGCCCCAGCCGCACGACGACCCGACCGTCGTCGGCACTGCAGCCACCCATTCCGCCGGCGAGACCGCGACGCTCGTCACCTACGCGCACTGCCGCGCCGGAAGCGTCGTGAAGCTCTGGCGCCTCACCGGCTCCGGGCACGTGTGGCCGGGCGCGACGTTCAACACCGGACCGCGGAGCACCTGGATCCTCGATGGCGTCGGGCGGGGAACGACACTGGTCGACGCGAACGAAGACATGTGGCGCTTCTTCGAGCAGCACCCGCTGCCGGCGAGCTAACCGGATCGCGCGCTCAAGCCAGGATGCGCCCCGGGGTCGCGCCGGTCGACGCGCCATCGCGCAGGAGCGCCTCACCATTGACCATCACCATGCGGTAGCCGGTTGCGTCGACCACGTAGCGGCCGGCGCCGGCCGGCAGGTCGGTGACGAAGCGAGGCGTCGGCTCGGTGGCGAGCGCGTCTCGGTCGATCAGGAGCACGTCGGCGGCCATTCCCACCGCGAGCGTGCCGCGATCGGTGAGTCCCTGCGCGCGCGCCGGTTGACCCGAGAGGCGCGCGACCGCCGCCTCGATCGGGAGCACGTCGCTCCACTCCGTGAGAAGGCGCGTCGTGTAGTCGGCGCCGCAGAAGCTGAGGAGGTGCGCGCCGCCGTCGCTGCTGCCCGGCATCATCAACGGATCACCGACCAACGTCGCGGTAGCCGCGCGATGCCGGGGATTCTCGGGCGCCGCGAGCGCGAACTGCGCCTCGAGATCGTCGGCGAGCGATACGTCGATGAAGGCGTCGAGATCGTCGCGGCCGTCGCCGAGCAGGGTGGCGAGCTCCGGCACGCTCAGCCCGACGAATCGCTCCGACTCCGGTCGGCTCACCCGCTCGCACCGGATGAGCGGCCAGAAGAACACGAACGCGTGGCCGCCCTTCGCGATGTCGGCGCGCATCGCGTCGCGTACGGCCGGGTCGCGCAACGCGTCGCGGCGCTGATCTTCCGGGAGCACCAGGACCCGCCGGAAGCTCGGCAGGTCGTCGAACAAGAACGTGTTCCCGAGCGCGAAGTGCGCACCCTGGCGATTGGCCGCGAACATCGGGTGCACGGTCAGACCGTCGACCTCGAGCTCGTGCGCGAACTCGACGCTGCGCACCCATCCGTCGGGTGCGCTCGGATGGAGCGGCGCCAGCGTGTTGAGGTGGATCGGACGACCGGCCGCGGCATCTGCCATCGCTCGTACCAGCGCCCGATCGGCGTCGTCGTAGCCGGTGAGGAACGACCTCGGAATGAACTCGATCGCTCCCCTGCCGTGCCGGCCGACCGTCTCGGCCAGCGCGATCAGCTCGTCGGCCTGCGCGTGGTTGCTGGGCACGCCGCGGCCGTCGTGCGCGACGTGCAACTCGAGCTGGCTCGACGTGAAGCCGTACGCGCCTTCGGCCAGCGCGGCCTCCGTGATCGTCACCATCCGCTGGATCTCGTCGGCCGACGCCGCCCGCTCCGACGCGGCGTCGCCCATGACCATCCGGCGCACCGCGCAGTGACCGACGTTTGCGGCCACGTTGACACCGAGCCGACCGCGGAGATTGCCCAGGAAGTCCCCGAATCCGCCGCCGCGCCAGTCGACGCCCGCTTGCAGCGCCTCGGGACTCATGCCCTCGACGCGACTCAGCATCAGCAACAGCCACTCGACGTCGTCGGGCCTGGCCGGAGCGAAGGTGAAGCCGCAGTTGCCGGTGAAGAGTGTCGTGACGCCGTGCCAACTCGCCGGCGACGCGGTGGGGTCCCAGTGCAGCTGCGCGTCGTAGTGCGTGTGCACGTCGACGAAGCCGGGAGTCACGAGGAGCCCGTCGGCATCGATCACCTCGGCCGCGTCGGCGTCGACTCGACCGATCTCGACGACCTTGCCGCCCCGCACCGCGACGTCGGCCGTGCGCGCGGGCGCGCCGGTGCCGTCGACGACCGAGCCGCCGCGAATGACGACGTCGAGATCAGCCACGCGCGCCCGCCGCGATGCCGTACAACGACAGCGCATTCGTACCGAACAACGCGTCCCGCGCCGCGATGTCCATCCCCTCCGACGACTCCCGAAGCTCGTCGACCACACCGGGGTACTTCGCGTCGCTGTGCGGGAAGTCGCTCGCCCACACGAAGCGGTCGGCGCCCACGATCGGGGCGAGCACCTTCGCGGTGATCTCGCCGGGATCGAAGCTGATCCAACACTGCCGCTGGAAGTACTCGCGCGGGGTCAACGACAGGCCACCGGTCGCCCAGCCGTAGCTCTCGAGGAACTCGTCGAGGCGGTCCATCCAGTGCGCGATCCACCCGCCTCCGCACTCGAGGATCGCGACCTTGAGCTCGGGGAACCGCTCGAGCACGCCGCCGTACACGAGGTTCGACAACGTCATCTGCTCGTCGAACAGGAGAATGAGCGCGTGGTGCGTCCCCGGCGCCATGAGGTGCGTGAGCGCGCGACCCGCGCCCGGCATGTCGGCCAAGCCGGCCGGGTGGAACGCGATCGGCAGGCCCTCCTCGCAGAGGGCCTCCCACACCGGCGTGTACGCGCGGTGGTGCAGGTGGCGATCGTTGTACGCGTTCGGCCGCGCGAACCCGGCTCGCAGGCCGAGCCCCGCGATGCGGTGGACCTCCTCCGCCGCGCGCCGGGGATCCTGCATCGGCAGCGCGCCGACTCCGACGAGGCGATCCGGCGCCTGCGCGCACCATTGCGCGATCCAGTCGTTGTACACCTGGCACGACGCGACCGCGAGATCGCGGTCGAGGATGCCGCCGAGCTTCAATCCCAGCCCGGGATACATCACCGACATGTCGATGCCCTCCGCGTCGAGCACCTTCACGCGTTCGTGCGGCTCGAAACCCGCGGGATTCAGATCCTCGTAGTGGCGCCCGCGGCCGAACTCGACGAAGTCTTCGCCCGCGTTGCCGAGGCCGACGAGCCCGCGATCCGTCGCGATGCGATCCTCCACGAAGCACTCGTCGTATCCGGTCGCGTCGTTCCAAATGAGGCGGATGCCCTGCTCGCGCATCGGCGCGGGCAGATTCGCAGTCCACAGATCGGGCGGCTCGCACACGTGCCCGTCGGCGTCGATGACCAACTCGTGTCGCACTTCGCCGACCTCGATCCTGCCGGGCCCCTCGCTTGGCCACGGGGACTCCGCCCAGCGTGGCCCGCTGCGGCCGACAGCGTCAACCGGCCGCGGCGCTCACCACCCGAACAGGGTCCCGAGAACTTCGGCGGCGGGGCCGGCGGCGTGCACGTCGACGGGCGCGCCGGGTTCGCGGCGGCCCCAGAGCAAGAGGAGACGCGCGGCGGCATCGAGCTCCACGTCGGGTGCGACGTCGCGGATCGGCTGCAACGCGAGTGAGATCGAACCGTTGGTGATCGTCACCACCAGATCGTCGTCGGGCGCGCTGCGGATGATCAGTTCGACGTCGGGCCCGGCCCGACCCTTCAGCCGGTTCGCGGGCGTCTCCGGAAGTGTCGACATCGCGCTCAGGACGCTCAAGGCGTGCCGGGTGAGCGAAGGCTGCGAGAGCATCTCCCATCCGACGTCGTCGCGGCCAACGAGATCCCACCGGTGGAGCGAGCACTCGCTGCGCGAGTGCATGGCGAAATCGGCGGCGGTCATCTCGCGTCCGGTGAAGAGCACAGATCCGGCGTCGGCGCTCGCGGCGAGCTTGTCGAGCGCGACCGTGAGCCGGGCCGCCTCCGACACGAGCACGTCGCGCAGCTCGGCGTCGGGCCGCGCGCGATACGGCAGCTCGCGCTCCTCGAAGCCACGCGTCGGTCGCGTCTCGCCGGCGAAGTGCGCCTCGATGAGGTCGGCCTCCTCGGCCGCGCCGGCCGCGAGGTGGGCGACGAGCTCGTGCGCGGTCCAGCCCCGGCACGCAGTGAGCCGGTGCGCGGGAGTCGCGAGGAGGGTCGTGATGAGCTCGCCGACCTCGTCGACGTCGGAGTAGTCGGGCGATGCAGTACGGGTGGGGTTCTCGGTTCCGGTCATCGCCGAAGTATCGACCCCGACGCCCGGACGGATCCGGACGACAACGCGCGCTTCGCGCGGCAACGGCATCGTTTCCTTTTCGCACGCTCAGACGATTACCAGAGTGCCGTGGGGAGCACTCTTCGCGGCTTGGGGACTGGGCCGGGGGGTCTCGATGCAATTCTCGTTCTGCAAGGCGCACGGCTCGTTGCTCGTGCGCTTCGTGAGCGTCGGCGCGATCGTGGCGCTGGGCGTCGTGCAAGGGGCGGCACTCTCGCCGGCGGGCGCGAGTACCACACCGACCGGACCGCTCGGCTACACGTACGCGGCCACCGAAGGTCAACACTTCAACATCAGCGGCATCGCCGACGTCGCCTACGGCGACAAAGGCAAGTTCAACCGCAAGACCGGCCTCACCGGCGGCGTCGACTGCACGAACACCGTCTTCGGCAACCCCGACAACGGCGTGACGAAAGCGTGCTTCGTGCTCGCCGACGTCGGCCCCGCCGGCTACACCTACGCCACCACCGAAGGGGCACACCTCGGCATCAGCGGCCTCGCCGACGTCGCCTACGGCTCCCGGGGCAAGTTCAACCGCAAGACCGCGGTGAGCGGCGGCATCGACTGCAACAACTCGGTGTTCGGCGACCCCGACAAAGGCGTGCACAAGTCGTGCTATGTGCTGGCCGACGTCGGACCGGCGGGCTACACGTACGCGGGCACCGAAGGCGCGCGCATCAACATCTCCGGCATCGCCGACGTGGCGTACGGCGACCGCGGCAAGTTCAACCGCAAGACCGGAGTCACCGGCGGCATCGACTGCACCAACGACGTGTTCGGCAACCCCGACAACGGCGTGCAGAAGTCGTGCTACACGCTCGCCGACATCGGGCCCAGCGGGTACGCGTACGCGGGAACCGAGGGCTCGCACCTGCACTTCACGGGCATCGTCGACGTTGCGTACGGAGCCGAAGGCAAGTTCAAGATCAAGACCGGCCTCACGAGCGGCATCGCGTGCGACAACTCCGTGTTCGGTGATCCCGACAAGGGCGTGCACAAGTCTTGCTACATCCTCGCCGACAACGGCCCGGCCGGCTACGCGTACGCGACGACCGAAGGCAAGCACCTCCACGTCAGCGGAGTGGTCGACGTCGCCTACGGCGCCAACGGCCAGTTCGCGTTCAAGACCGGCGTCACGGGGAAGATCAACTGCGGCAACGACGTGTTCGGCGACCCCGACAAGGGCGTGCACAAGTCTTGCTACGTCAAGCCTCACTGAGCGGCATCGCCGGCTGAGGAACGGGTCGGGATCGCCGCGCCACCAGCGCGTCGATCGCGACCGCGGCGAGCACGACGATCGCGATCTCGGCCGGGCGCCGGAACCTCGGATCACCCCAGAACAAGGCCGCGGTACACGTCACCATGACGGGCATCGCGACGAGCGGCCCGACCGAAGTCCCGCGCCGGCGCAGGACGAGCACACCCGCCGCGGCGAGGGGCACCAGCACTGCATACATCGCCAGCGCGAGCCACGACCAGGCGCGAGGCCGTTGCTCGAGCTCGCCGATGCTCACGTTGTACGCGGGTTGGTACACGTCCCACACGCGCCCGACCCGCGCGAGCACGACGAGCGGGACGCGGCTCTTGTGGTGCTCGACGTAGTGCACCGTACGGCTGCGGATCTCGCTCGCGGCGACGTCTTCCTCGATGGGTCGCGCGGTGATGTCGGAGAAACAGGAATCAGTCCACGATCCGATACGCGGCCCGGCATACACGGGATCGCAGTTCGCGCCTCCGAGCGTGGTGTCGAACGCGGTCGAGATCAGCACCGGCTTCTGGAACCGCTGGAGGTTGTACACGGTCCACGGCGCGATCACGAGCGTCGCCGCGAGCGTGGCGGCCCCGAAGAGGCGGACGCGTGCCCAGGGCGCGTCGTCGCGCCGGCGCAGGCAGACCGGCAGCACCAGCACCGGGATGAGCAGCAGCAACTCGCCCCGCGTGAGCGCGGCCAGTCCGACCACGACACCGAGGCCTGCCGCGCTCATAGGCCGGCCCGTGCGCGCGACGCGGTAGGCAAGGAGGAGGGCGAGCGCGATGAACACCCCGGCGAGCGCCTCGGTCATGAGCAAACCGTCGTACAGCCACAAGTTCGGGTAGATCGCCGCGAGCAGCGCCGCGATCACACCGGCCCGCAGGCCGCCCAGCTCCGCGCCGAGCAACGCCACGAGCGGGACGACCATCGCGCCGATCAGCGCCACGAGGAGACGGTGGGCGCCGAAGCTGCGCGCGCCGAGCCGCGAACCGATCGCGAGCACGACGACGAGGAGGGGCGGATGACCGGCGCTCGGGCGGTGCGGACCGTTCCCCGAGCGGTCGAGGAGATACGGCGCGATGAATCCGTGCCCGTCGGCGACGAGGTTCGCCTGTTGCGAATAGAAGATCGGGTCGTAGTCGACGAGGTAGCCCGGCTGCGAAGGCTCGTGCACGAACGCGACCATCGCGACCCGCGTGCCTACCCCACCCAGCGAGATCGCAGCCACCGCGAGAACGAACCAGAGCGGGAACCGCCGGAGCACCCCGGGAGTCTGTCAGCTCGCTCGGCAGGCACCGGGTCGAGTCACGCGACGCGCGGTCGTGGTCGATAACCGCCACTGCGCCTGCTGCGTTCCGTAGCCTCGCGGCCCGACGGCTCGATCGTGGAGGTCCCGTGAGCAGCATCCGATCGAAGGAAGGCTTCCGCCGGTGTGCGTTGGGTGCCGCTCTGATCGTGACGCTCGGCGTCGGCGGGGCCGCGTGCAGCACGTCGTCGCCCAAGACGGCCCCGCTGCCGACGGTGGCGGGCTTCTCGGAGACGCCGACGAGCACCCTCAGGGCCACACCTCAAAAGGGCGCGCCCGCGCCGGCCGCCGCGATCACGGCCGTCAGCAAGTACGAGTTGGCGCACGGCCCGAAGCTCGGGACCTGGCTCCTCACTGCGGTGCGGAGCTCGACCGCCGATCCGGCGTACGTGATGTTCCGCGTCGGGCCGGCCGCGCCCAACGACACGAACGTGCAGGCCGGCTACGGATTCGCGCACCTGGCCGGCTCGACCTGGACCGTCGTCGGGTTCGGGTCCGACGCGGTCGGCTGCCCTCCGGGCGCGGCCGGGAACGCGGTCGTACCGCCGGCCGTGATCTCCAGCTTCGGTCTCAGCTGCTGACCGACTGGTTCTTGCCGCGCCGCTTGGCTTCGTACATTGCGGCGTCGGAGCTCTCGAGCATCGCCGACATCTCCGAAGCCGGACCGGGCCCGCACACGCCCACCGAGAGCGACACCGGCGCGCGTGCGCACTCGACGTATTGAACGCTGCGGACCAGACGTTCGCCGAGGAGGTCGACCTCGTCCGGGCGGTACGCGCCGGTGAGCACGACGACGAACTCGTCTCCGCCGATCCGCGCGATGAGGTCGCCGCCGCGCAAGACACCGCGCAGCGCGTCCGCGACGCAGCACAGGACTTCGTCTCCGACGCGATGACCCAGCCGGTCGTTCACAGCCTTGAAGTCGTCGATGTCGCAGAACGCGACCACGACGCTCCGTTCGTTCGCGACCAGCTCGGTCGTCGCGCGGTCGAGCCCGGCGCGGTTGAGGAGGCCGGTCAGCCCGTCGCGATCTCCCTGCTGCGCGAGCTCCAGCTCACGAATTTGCCTCTCGTGAACGTCGCGCACGGTCATGACGATCTCGTCGGGAACGCGGGAGCCGGGGTCCGAGGCGAGTCGCAGTGCGAGGTCGGACCATCGCCAGTTCCCGTCCGCGTCGCGCATCTGCGCGGTCATACCGCTCTCGTTGCGGACGGCCACCGCCCGCAGGTGGTCGTCGAGCGCCGAGTGGTGCGACGGGTGGAACACTCGGTCGACGTGCCGGCCCACGAGTTGCGACTCGTCGATTCCGCTCATGTGCTGGAACGACGGTGAAGTCCAGGTGATCACGCCCGAGGTGTCGAGAAGCAGCAAGCCGTCGGGGATGTACTCGGCGATGCGTCGCGCGCGGGCATTCGCGAGCGCGAGCGCGCCGCGCTCTTGCGTACGGGTGACCGCCTGCACGAGCAGCTGCGCCACGACCTCGAGCTGGTTCAACGTGGCCGAGTCCCAGGCATACGGCCGGTCGAACATCTGCAGCCCGACCAGCCCGAGGAGTTGCGTACCCACGACCACCGGCGCCATCGCGATCGAGCGCAAGCCGTTCGCGGTGGCGAGCGCGCGCTCGGAGGGCGCGAGGTCGATCTCATAGAGATCCGACACGGCCACGACGTGGCCGATGCGGAGGAATTCGGTCGCCGAACCGAACGTGGCCGCGATCGGCGACCCGGCTTCGGGTGCGATCGCGGTCCGGCCCGCGCGGATCCAGTGCCAGTCGTCGCTCACACGGTCGTCGTCGTCGACGAGTGTGACGAACGCCACATCTACGCCGGTGAACAGGCCGAGCTCCTCGAGGCAGGTCGAGACCGCGACGTCGAGCGTCGGCATGAGGGCCGCTCCCAGCACGCGCGAAAGCCGGGCGGCCAGGCTCTGGAACGAATTCGGCGCGTCGACGACCGGCGAGCGATCATCAGTCTCGAGGCTCACGTCCTTCCCATCGGACAGCGGGGGCCGGTCCTTGACCCTCGCCGGGATTGCTCCCGAGCCGGAAGCGCAACCGATGGCCCCGATCGGTCGGGTCTCGGGTAACCGTTCGCCGACCGACAGGCTCCTATGTGCGGATGAACGAGCACCCGGCACCCGTGGCCCAGCTGGTTCGCCGCGCCCGGGCCGGCGACCTCGGGGCGTGGTCGGAATTGGTCGGCGAGTTCCAAGACGTCGCCGCCGGCCTCGCCGCGGGCCGGACCGGCGACTGGACGATCGCCGAGGACGTCGCACAGGACGCATTCGTTGCCGCGTACCTGCATCTGGGCGAGCTGCGCGATCCCCAGGCGTTCCCGGCCTGGTTCAAGCAACTCGTCCGCTCGGCCGCGACCCGTCATCTTCGGCGCAACGCCCGCGGCGGAGCATCGGAGCTGCCGGACGCCGGTGACGCCGACCCGATCGAGGCCATCGCGTCCGCCGACGACGCGCACCGGCTGCATCGTGCGATCGAGTCGTTGCCCGAGCACGAGCGCGCGGTTGTCGCGCTCCACTACCTCGCCGATCTTCCGTACCCGAAGGTGGCCGAGCTGCTCGGAATCAGCGCGTCGGCTGCGAAGAAGCGCGGGTTCTCGGCCCGCCGTCGCCTGAAGGAGCTGCTGCCGATGGTCGTCGACGCGCTCTCCTCGGCTCGTCCGTCGCGCAGCACGCGGCTGCGCGAGACGGTTGCGCTGTTCCTCGCGATCCGGCGACGTGATCACGACGTCGTTCGCGCGCTGCTCGCGGATCGTCCACAACTCGTGGAAGCGACCGAAGCGTGGTCACACGAGGAAGCGATGGAATCGGGGTTGCAGAACGCCGAGGGCGGCACCCCGCTCGCGCGCGCGGTCCAAACCGGCGACGTCGATCTCGTCGAGCTGATCCTGGCCGCCGGCGCGTCCCCCGGCGAGACGTGCCGGTGCGCCGGTGCGGAGAGCGCGCTCTGGGCGGCGGCGTTGTTCGGCGAGACCGAGTTCGCGCGCCGCCTGCTCGCGAGCGGCGCCGACCCGAGCGCGGCCGCGTTCGGCGGCGTCACGCCGTTGATCGTCGCCGCGCAGCGAGGGCACCACGAGATATCCGATCTCCTGCTCGCGGCGGGCGCCGAGCCCGGCGCGACGGATGCCGGCGGTCGTACCGCCGCTGATTGGACCGCGCTGCTCTCACCGGCGCCGGCTACGCAGTCGGGCCGGTGGATCGAGACGGGCGTGCGCGCCGTCGACCTGTTCGCGCCGATCCGGCGCGGCGGAGCGCAGTGGTGGCCCGCGGCGTGGGAGCTCGGCCAGTTCGCGCTGCTCACCGAGATCGTCCGCGCCGTCGCGCCGCGCGAGTTCTGGCAGATCGGGTTCGCGACCGGGGCCTACGACGAGGAGAGCGGTCGCCAGTGGACCCGCCAGTTCCCCGTCGCGACCGAGCTCCTCCTCACGCCGGCCGGCAACCCCGCGGAGCGGCGATCACATTTCGAGCGCTGCATTCGCACCGTCGCCCGGTCGCGCGCGGAGAAGGTCGTCATGATCCTCGCCGGCCCCGACCACCGGCACGACGTCACGGTCGCGCTCGCGCAGCTCGCCGACGACTCCTCCGTGTTGACGACGGTCGCGATCGAGCCGGCAACGAGCGAGGCCCGCGCCGCCGCGGCTGATGCTCCGGAAGGTTTCGTCGCGCAAGTCGCGTTCGATCGATGGCGCGCGACCCGAGGTCTGTGGCCCGCCGTTGACGCCCTGCGCACGACGACCGCTTGGTACCCGAGCGATCGGCACGAACGGCTCGCGTCCCGCGCCCGGGCGCTGCTCGAGCGGTACGCCGCGATGGATCCGCAGCTCGAAATGGATGCGCCGGCCAACCATGCCGACCCGCTTCTCGCGAGGCGGGCGCAGGAGCTGCACCGCTACCTCGCCCAGCCGTTCGTGCTCTGGGAGCACCGGACGTCACGGCCGGGCGAGTCGACGCCGTGCACCGAGTTGCTCGACCACCTCGAGACGCTCCTCGGCGAGGATGACGCAGTGACCGGTCAGCCCGAGATCGGTGGCCGGTAACGCGTCCTGCGGCCCCACCGAAGCCCCGCAGTCTTGGAATGCGGGCTCAACAGCCGGATCGTCGGCGCCAGAACTGGTCGAGGAGCTCGTCGTCGGCCGTGTCGCGCGGGAGCGGGCCTCCCTCGGAGCGATCCGCCCCGACGCGGTGGAGGCGCTCGATGACCTGGCTGACCGCCAACTCTTCCGGTGTGTCGAGATCCGAGGTGAGTTCCGTGTGCAACTCCATGGTGCGCTCCTCTGGTCGCTCGTTGCGTGCAGCTTGACCTGCGTATATGAGACGACGCTCTGAGTCTCGTAAGAGTTCGCGGTCGGATGGCAAGATGCCCGCATGACCGAGCCAGCCGCATGAAGCCAGGCGCAGATCCGCAGGCCCGGACCGTCGCAGACAGTCGCACGGCCGATCCAGGGCCGGAGGTCGCAGCCGCATGAAGCCAGGCGCAGATCCGCAGGCCCGGACCGTCGCAGACAGTCGCACGGGCGATCGAGGGCCGGAGGTCGCAGCCGCATGAAGAAGCGCGTGATCCAGTGGGCGACGGGCGGGGTGGGGCGCGCCGCGATCGAAGGGGTGCTCGCGCACCCCGATCTCGAGCCGGCAGGCGCCTGGGTGCACAGCCCGGCGAAGGCCGGCGTCGATCTCGGTTCCCTCGTGGGTCGCGACCCCATCGGGGTCACGGCCACCAACGACGTCGATGCCCTCCTCGCGACCGACGCCGACTGCGTCCTGTACAGCCCGTTCATCGCCGATGCCGAGGTGGTCGCGGCGATTCTCGAATCGGGCAAGAACGTCGTGACACCGCTCGGCTGGTTCTATCCGCCGGCAGAGGAGCGCGAGCGGTTCGACTCGCTCGCCAAGCGCGCGGGGGTCACGCTGCACGGCACCGGCATTCATCCGGGCGGCATCACCGAACGTTTCCCGCTCATGATCTCGGCACTGTCGGGCTCGATCACGCACGTGCGCGCCGAAGAGTTCTCCGACGTCCGCACCTACGGCGCGCCCGATGTCGTGCGCGACTGGATGCTGTTCGGCAAGACCCCGGAGGAGGCGCGCGCCAGCATCATGGCCGACGCGCTCGGCGCCGGTTTCCGCCAGTCGGTGTTCATGGTGGCCGACGAGCTGGGCTTCGACATCGAGCCGAGGTTGCGCACGACTCACGAGATGGCGGTTGCGACCGCGCCGATCGATTCGCCGATCGGCCCGATCCAGCCGGGGACGGTCGCCGCGCAACGGTTCAAGTGGGAGGCGCTGGTCGACGGCGAAGTCGTGATCACCGCGGCGGTCAACTGGCTCATGGGCGAGGAGCATCTCGAGCCGGCGTGGAGATTCGGTCCGGCCGGCGAACGATTCGAGGTCGAGGTCACCGGCGACCCGAGCTGCCTGACGTCGTTCAAGAAGTTGCACCCCGAGAGCGTCGAGGCGGGCCTCGTGCGCAATCCGGGAATCGTCGCCACCGCGCTGCACTGCGTGAACGCGATCCCGTACGTGTGCGCGGCGGAGCCGGGCCTGCTCACCTACCTCGATCTCCCCCTCGTCGCCGGCCGCGCGTCGCCCGCGCTCCATCGCAACCGCCGATGATCCTCGACCGGTTCAAGCTCGACGGCCGCGTCGCGATCGTGACCGGGGCCGGCCTCGGCATCGGGCGCGGGATCGCGCTCGGTCTGGCCGAGGCGGGCGCCGACGTCGCGTTGGCCGCGCGTACCGAGGCCGATCTCGAAGAAGTTGCCGAGCGCATACGCGCGCTCGGGCGGCGCGCGCTCGTCGTGCCGACCGACGTCACCGACAGCGCCGCGTGCGAGCAGCTCGTGACGCGCACGGTCGGAGAGCTCGGGCGGCTCGACGTGCTGGTCAACAACGCGGGCGGAGCCATGCCGCGGGCCGCGATGGACACGAGTGAAGGGTTCATGGCGCGGACGTTCGCGTTCAACGTGATCGCGCCGCTCACGCTGACCAAGCTCGCGGCCCGGCAGATGGTCGACACCGTGGGCGCGGGCGCGGTCGTCAACATCTCGTCGCGGTCGGCGAGCATGACGCAGACGATGTTCGTGGCGTACGGATCGGCGAAGGCCGCGCTCAACCGGCTCACTCGCAACATCGCGCCCGAGTTGGCGCCTCGGGTGCGGGTGAACGCGATCGACGTCGGTGGAGTGGCGACGCGCTCGCTCGACATCGTGCTCACCGACGACGCGTTGCGTCAGCAGTTCCTCGACGGCACGCCGATGCACCGCCCCGGCGAGCCGGAGGACATCGCGTGCGCGGTGCTCTTCCTCGTGTCCGACGCGTCGTCGTGGGTCACCGGCAAGGTCTTCGAGATCGACGGCGGCACCGAGGCGCCCTCGATGCAGGTCCCCGCGCCACCGCTGGAGCCCACTGGGCGTTAGCGCACCAGGCGGACCGTCACCGTCTTGGTACCCGCGGCGAGCGTCACGGTTCCGGTCTGCTCCGAGATCGTTCCGGCGCTGGTTGTCGCGATGTCGTGCACGAACGCGGGAACCTCGAATCGCACTCCCCCGCTCGGGAACGATCCGTGGAGCGTCAAGGTCACTGATCCGTCGCCGGCCGTGATCGTCACGCCGACCCGCCGGTTGTTCGTGATCGGGAAGTTCGACACCGAGATCGTCGCTCCGGGTTCGATCCACTTGGCGGGCACGCCACGGCCGACGATCAAGGTGTCCGTCGCGGTCTCGGCGACGAGCGAGTCGAGCAGGTCCTTGTTCGCGTTGGCGATGCCCCACGCGTGCGGTGACGATCCCTGCCCGGTGGCGGGGTGGCTGCCGAGCCACGGCGAACCCGAGACGGGCGCCGACGAGCTCTCCCACCACGAGTACGGGCCGCTCTGGGAGTGGCTCACCATGAACTCGTAGCTCAGGATCCCCTGATCGCGATGGTTCGCGCTCGCGAGGCCGCCGCTGCCGTACCCGGCGTTGTAGCCGGAGGAGTAGTAGTCGCCGGGATATCCGCCGAACGTGTCGGGCGGCAGCCGGCCGGCCAGTCGCCCGAACCCGTATTCGTAGGTCGCGTCGATCATGCTCGCGCCGGGCCCGCTCACCGGCGCGCCGAAGAGCGACGCGTCCCAGGGCCATCGTCCCGACAAGAACGGCGCCGCCCAATTCGCGTCCTCGGGATTGTCACATCGATTCGAGGTATTGGGCTCCAGCATCGAGCAAGGGAGGTAATCGAGGCGGTAGCGGTGGATCGTCGCCGTGAGTGTGCGGCTCATGGATCCGAGCAGGCTTCGGTATTCGTTCGTCGCCCATCGGGTCTCTTCGGCATCGCCTACGGCGTGAGCCACATAGCGATACGCAGCCAATCCCATGAGCGCTTCGTAGTTGTCGACCGTCCAGTACCCGTCGGAGTCGATGTCGTTCGTGACTCCCATGATGCCGTTCGGGCCGGTGCGGTCCCGTGCGATCTGATGCGCGGTCTGCTCGATGCTCGGCTCGTCGGCGGCACCGGCGGGCCCCGGCGTGGTGAGGTTCGCTTTGACGAAGCCGCGATCTCCGGTCTTGAGCAGGTAGATCGCCCACGGCCACGCGTAGGTCCAAACGCCGTCTTCGTATTGCGCTTCGACCCCCACGACGCTGCGGGCCTCGAGCAACAGTGCGTGCGCGTCGTCGTAGTCACCCTGCGTGAATCGATTCGCCAATATCCCGATTACATCGTGACTGAACTCCATTTGGTAGTTGTTTACGCCGGTATTGAGGTCGTCTCCGCTCCGGGCAATCTCTGTATAGATGAATCCACTGCGGTATGCATTGTCGAGTTGGTGATCGGGTACGTGCACTTGCGCGATCCGGCTCAGCTCGTCGTCCCAGAACGCGCGCATGTGCGAGAAGTGCTGATCGAACGATCCGGCCGCTGCGAGCGTCGATGCCGACGGCCACGGGTAGCTGTGCCCGAAGCGGTCGACCGCCACGACGTAGTCGTGCGTGACGGAGGCGTGCGGCTCGACGGTGTCGGACGCGGCGGTCTCGGACACGGCGCGGAGAGCGAGCAGCCCGGGCGTCGGATCCGGATCCGCGACGACGGCCGCGTTCGTCGGGTTCGTGATCGCGACGCGGCAATAGACAGCCACGTACGAGTGGCCGCCGAGCAACACTCGATCGCCGAACTCGGTGATCGCGACGTCGGCGCCCGACCGGTGGAACGTCGTGATCTGCGCCGGGAGGTAGCCCTTGGCATCGACCCAGTTGGTCGGGCCGCCGGCGTAGATCCCGAATCCGAAGCGGCGCTCGATCCCGCTCTGCACGTAGAAGCTCCCGCCCAGGCAGGTGACGACGCCCTGGAAGTTCCCGGCCCAGCCGATCGCCGAAGCCGAGCCTCGCGCGCCGGTGATCGCTTCGGTCGGCGCGTTGTACGCGCAGGGTGCGGCCGCCGCTCCGGCCTGTGGTGCCGGTCGCGTCGCGGGCGCCGATTCCACGGGAGTCGCCGCCGCGACGGCGACGAGCCCGACTGCGATCGCCACGACCACGCGTCGCGATCGTGAACCGATGATGATGGGCGATCGTGAACGGATGATGATGGCCTTACGGCTCACAGACCACTCGAACCACACTCACCACGCTCAGCGGCACGGCGCACGCACACACCATTCGTGGTTTCGCGTGATCAATATTTGCGATCCATGATCGCTGCATACGTTGATCCTGCCAGTCAGCGCAAGCCGTCTTGGCGCTGATGCCGAACCCCAGCTTCCGGTGACAAAGGAGAATAGAACCAGAGTGACCGATTCGCGTTAGGCCGATAAACTCATTTTGGTCGAACGACCGACATCAGGGACGACAACGCGCAATAATCAGTCGGACCGGCGACGACGGAAAGGCCGGTTCCCGTACGTCGTCGGTGCACGACTACCGTCGTGCGCCGTGCCCGCCGTGTCGTTTGACGGCGGATCTTGCTGCGTTCGGTGTCGATGACGATTGGTGGGGAAGCTATGCGGCGGTGGCGGAGCGGCGACGTGACGAAACGTGGTTCGAGCTCCACGGCGCTGAGCCGTCGTGCGCACCGGGGCCGCGATCGCGGCATGACCCTGCTCATGGCCTTCGCGGTCGTGCTCGGCGCCGCGGCCATTCCCGCGCTCACGCCGAGCGCGCTCGCCCTCGGTGCCGGCCAGACCGTCGACCTGCGCGTGCTCCTCATCGGCGGTGTCGGCGGCGCCGCGACCGACCCGACCACCGGAGCTTGGGCCGCAGGACTCACGAGTCAGGGTGTCGCGTACAAAGAGGTCGACGCCGCCGGGACGATCGGTTCGGAGACGGTCACGCTCGGATCGCTCACCTCGTCGGCAACGCACGGCCTCTACAACGGCGTGGTGTTCGCCGGGAAGCCGGCCGACTTCGCGGCGGGCCAGCTCTCCGCGCTCTTCACCTACGAGTCGACGTTCGGAGTCCGCCAGATCGACGGGAACGCCTTTCCCACGGCGAGTCTCGGGCTCAACTTCATCGCCGACGCCGACAGCGGTGCCGCGATCTCCAGCACGACCGGCACGCTCACGACGGCCGGCCTCGCGACCTTTCCTGCGCTCGCGGGCCCGGTGCCGTTCGACGCCGGCAGCTTCAGCTCGCCGGGCACCCTCGCGAGCCCACTGCCGACCGGCGCGACCGAAACCCCGTTGCTCAACGACGCAGCCGGCAACGTCATCGTCGGCGTGTTCCAGCACCCCACCGCCGCGCAAGCTCCCACCGACCCGCAGGCCGGCATCGCCGAGCTCACGATCGGCGTCAACTACAACCTCAACCAGACCCAGTGGCTGCTGCTCGGTCCCGGCCTCATCGACTGGGTCACGGGCGGCACGCACCTCGGCCTGTACCGCAACTACGCGACGATCCACATCGACGACGTCTTCACTCCCGACGACGCGTGGAGCACGACGACGCACGCCAACAACTTCGACCCGGCTGCGGCCCTGCGCATGACGCCGACCGACGTCACCACCGCGGCCACCTGGTCGCACAACAACAATTTCCGCCTCGACCTGCTCTTCAACTGGGCCGGCACCGACGCCGCCCAGGCCGACACCGGCCCGGATCCGTTGCTCAAGGCGTTCCAGACAACCGATCCCGCCACCGGCAAGCCGTATTCGAGTGACTTCGGCTGGCTCAACCACACCTACGACCACGCCTACCTCGACGTCGGCTGCGCCACGAACAACTACATCCAGGCGGAGCTGAAAGAGAACACGACCAAGGCCGCGGCGGCGCCCGGCACCGGTGCGAACATGGGCACCGGCGGCCTCGGGCTCACCTCTACCTCCGACCCGACGCTCGCGCTCGGAGCCCAGGACCCGAAGGCGTTCGTGCCCGGCGGTCACTCCGGCTTGGCCAACCTCATTCCCGGCGCCGCCGGTGCGGTCGACCCGCCGGACATCGACGCGGACGCCGCGTCTGCGGGTGGTCATCTCGGTGCCGGCACCTACACCTACGCGCTCACCGACCAGTTCAAGGCGGGCGACACCACCGCGGCCGACGAGTCGTCGGCGTCGGTGACCAGCCCGATCACGGTGACCGCCAACCAGAAGGTCACGCTCACGTGGAACGCCGTGTGTCACGCGGGGAACTACCGGATCTACCGCCTGAAGTCGGGCACCGGCAACCAGTGGCGCCTGATCGCGCAAGTCGCCCAGCCGGCGACCGCGACACCGGCGACCACGGTCACCAAGGACCCCACGAGCGCTCCTGGTGACACCGACGTGACCGGCGGTGGCATGCAGCCGCAGACGTTCAACGACCTCGGTACCGGCACCGACGGCACGAACCAGGGCACTACGTTCGTCCCGAACACCGTGGAGCACGCGCTCGAGCTTCCCTGGGAACAGAACCCCAACTTCACCGCGGCCCTGTCGACAGTCGGCATCACGGCGGTCGGCGCCGACGCCTCCAAGCCCTACCCGAACCCGGCCGACAACCAGTTCGGCATCGGCGTGACGGCGCCCACCACGGTCTTCCCGGCCGCGGCGGCCTTCCCGATCAGCAACACCGCGGGAGCCGCCCAGGCCGTGCCCCGCCACCCGGTCAACATCTTCTACAACAACTCGACGCAGGCGCAGGCGGTCGACGAGTACAACACGCTCTACGTCGACACCGCCCACGGCGGGCACTGCGTCAACAGCTCGACCACGACGTGCCTGACGGCGCCCGCGACCTTCGCCCAGATCGTGACGTCGGTCGTCGCGGGCATGTTCGCGAACGTCGTGAAGAACGACCCTCGCCCCACATACGTCCACCAGACCAACATCATGGACACCAAGACGGGAACCGTGCAGGGCATCGGTGACGGGCTGCTCTACTCGGTGCTCGATCCGCTCCTGGCGCAGTACCACGCCGACTACAAGTCGACTGCTCCGATCCAGCAGCCGACGCTCGGCGCGAGCGCGACGATCCTGGGCGAGCAGAGCGGATGGGCGACCGCCCAACCGCCAGGTACGGCCAGTACGGCCAACACCGTCTCGGCGTCGCAGACGGGTGGGACCGTCACGATCAAGAACAACGGAACCACGCCGGTCACCGTCCCGGTCACGGTGCCCACCGGATCGACCGTGGGGGCCACCGCGTTCGGAGCGGCGTACGGCGGAACGCTCTCGGCCTGGCAGACGCTCGCGGCGGGCGCCACGCTGACGATCACCGTTCCGACGCCGATCACGGCCACCCAGATCTCCGGCACGGTCACCGATGCCGTCACCGCCGCGCCGATCGCCAACGTGTGCGCCTACCTGTACGTGCACGGCGGCGCACGCACCGCCGACCCGGGTGTGTGCACCGACGCGACCGGTAAGTACTCGCTCCCCGTCGCCGCGGCCGGCTCCTACGACGTCGGGTTCATCGACAGCAACGGCGCTCATCCGACGACGTGGTCGGGGAACGCCGCGACGCAGGCGGCGGCCACGGCCGTTCCCGTCGTGGTCGGACAGACCTCGACGTTGAACGTCGTGATGCCGGAGATCACGGCGATCACCGGCACCGTCACCGACTCGGTCACCGCCGCGCCGATCGCCAACGTCTGCGTCTACCTGTACGCACACGGCGGCGCACGCACCGCCGACCCGGGTGTCTGCACCGATGCCACCGGCCACTACCAACTTCCGGTCGCGGCCGCGGGCTCGTACGACGTCGCGTTCATCGACGGCAACGGAACCCACTTCACGACCTGGTCCGGCAACGTCACCGTGCAGTCAACGGCAACCGCCGTGCCCGTCACGCTGAACCACCTCACGACCGAGAACGTCGCGATGGGCGAGATCACGGCCATCACCGGCACCGTCACCGACTCGGTCACCGCCGCGCCGATCGCCAACGTCTGCGTCTACCTGTACGCACACGGCGGCGCACGCACCGGTGATGTCGGGGTTTGCTCCGACGCCCAGGGCCACTACCGGCTCCCCGTCGCCGCGGCCGGCTCCTACGACGTCGCGTTCATCGACGGCAACGGAACCCACTTCACGACCTGGTCCGGCAACGTCACCGTGCAGTCAACGGCAACCGCCGTGCCCGTCACGCTGAACCACCTCACGACCGAGAACGTCGCGATGGGCGAGATCACGGCCATCACCGGCACCGTCACCGACTCGGTCACCGCCGCGCCGATCGCCAACGTCTGCGTCTACCTGTACGCACACGGCGGCGCACGCACCGCCGACCCGGGTGTCTGCACCGGATCCAGCGGCACCTACGTGCTGCCGGTCGCCGCAACCGGCTCCTACGACGTCGCGTTCTTGGACACGAGCGGCGCCCACGCGACGCAGTGGTCGTCGGGCCAGGACTTCCAAGCCCAGGCCACGGCGGTGACGGTCACCGCGAACCACCTGAGCGCCGGCACCAACGCCGCGATGCGCGCGTTCGGAGCCATCAGCGGAACGGTGACCGGGACGGGCAACACTGCAACGTGCGTCTACGCCGACTACGCCTCGGGCCCGAAGGCCCTCCTGTACACCGGGGTCGGGAGCTGCACCAACGCTTCGGGCGTTTACACCCTCCCGAACCTCCTGGCCGGTTTGACCTACAAGATCGGGTTCTATCCCCCGGGCAAGGCGTCACCGACGAACAACTGGTACAACGGGGCCGCGAGCGAGGCCACCGCTACCGCAGTCGCCGTCAGTGCAGGCCAGACCACTACCGGCATCAACAACGCCAACCACTGAGACGAGGAACCGATGTCCATTTCCACGGAATCAGGGACGGAGCGATCGGCGGAGCGTGTCTCTGCGAGACGCCGGCGGCCCGCGCGTCTGCGCAACGTCGTCGTCGCGTGCACATCGGTCGGCGTATTGCTCGTAGGTGCGCTCTACCTCGTTGCCCCGACGAGCGTTGCCTGGGCGATCAGCGTTCACGTGAAGCACGACTCACACCGCGCCGGTCACAAGGATCAGCCCGGGAGCGAGGTCGTGTACGGCAAGGCGACGGACTCGAAGGGCAACGGCGTCTCCGGAGTACAGATCCTGGTCCTCGACTCGCAGCACAACTCCCACCATCCCTTGGCGACCATCGTGTCCGGGGCCGACGGCACGTACCGTCAGACGCTGTCGCTCCGCAACGGCAACTACGTCCTGGCGGTCGTGAGCGGGAGCGGTAGTCACCACGACGCGCACGGCACGACCAAGACCGTCGACCTGAAGTCGGGCAACACGTACCAGACGAGCGTTCACCTGAAGAAGTTCGGCCTCTTCTTCTTCTTGCCGGTCTCCTCCTACTGACGCAGACGTCAGGTTGAGTGTCGACGGGCGGCCCCGAACGAAGTTGGTTTCGGTCGTGCTCGGCACGCGACCGGAGGCAGTCAAGCTGTCTCCGGTCGTGCGGGCACTCGCCGCGTCGACACGAGTCCGGCTGGTGCTCACCGGCCAGCACGAGGAGCTCGTCGAGGACCTGACCCGAGAGCTCGGCCTGGTGCCCGGTGCGCGGCTCAACGTCATGCGGCCCCGTCAAAGCCTGAATCTGCTGACCGCTCGTCTCATGCGCGCGCTCGGCGAAGAGCTCGTCGCGCATCGTCCCGACGCGATCGTGGTGCAAGGTGACACCACGACAGCATTCTGTGGCGCGCTGGCCGCGTTCCACGAAGGGGTGCCGGTTGCCCACGTCGAAGCCGGCCTGCGCTCACACGACCCGGCGAACCCGTTCCCGGAGGAAGTGAATCGCTGCCTCATCGGCCAAATCGCGACGTGGCACTTCGCGCCGACTCCACGAGCCGTCGGGAACTTGATCGCCGAAGGTCACCGCGGCGACTCGATCGAGATGACCGGCAACACGGTGATCGACAGCATGCTCTGGGTACGAGAGCACGGGCTCGGGACGAGCGCGTTCCGACCGGGCACCGGCGGTCAGCGGCTCCTCGTCACCTTGCACCGACGAGAGACGCAAGGCTCGGACATGTACCGAATCTGCGAAGCGTTGGGCGAGATCGCGCGCGATCTCCAGCTCGATCTCGTCCTCCCGATGCATCCGAGCCCGCCGGTGCGGGAAAGCATCATGCCGGCCCTGGCCGCGAACTCGTACGTGCGGTTGGTCGAGCCCCTCGGCTATCTCGACTTCGTCGCCACGCTCGCCGACGCGTCCCTCGTCGTGACCGACAGCGGAGGCGTGTTGGAGGAGGCGTCTGCGCTGCACGTCCCCGCCCTGGTCGCGCGCAACACCACGGAACGACCCGAGGCGTTGGAGGCGAACTGCGCGCGCCTCGTCGGCACTGATCCGGCGCAGCTGAGCCGTGCGGTCCGGGAGTTGCTCACCGACGCGAAGGCTCACGCCGCGATGGCGCTCGCGCCGAACCCCTTCGGCGACGGGCACGCCGGCTCGCGCATCGCGAAACGGCTGCTCGCCGACCTGAGCGTCGACCCCGACAAGATCCTCGTCCGGGACTGACGACCATGGCGAGCACCGTGCTGACCGCGATGTCGTACTTCGTCTTCGCCGTCGTCGTGTATTACGCCGCCTTGTTCGCGATCTCGAAGTCGCGCCCGCGTCGTCCGAAGCCCGGAGATCGGCATCAATGGTTCGTCCTCGTGGTTCCGGCCCGCAACGAGGAGCTGGTGCTGGACGCGACACTCGAGAATCTCACCTCGATCGACTACCCGCGCCTGGCGATCGTCGTCGTCAACGACGGATCGACCGACCGCACAGGAGAGATCGCTCGCGCCTGGGCGCGGCGCGACCGGCGGATCATTGCCGTCGACCGGCTGCCCGAGGTCGCCGGGCGAGGCAAGAGCGACGTGCTCAACCAGGCGTACCGAGTGGTGCGCGACGCCGCCAGACCCAGGTCACGCTTCCACGGCGCCTCGCCCCACAACATCATCGTCGGCATCGTCGACGCCGACGGCGGCCTGGAGCCCCAGGGGCTTTCGACCGTGTGCGGTTACTTCGACGCGGCCGAGGTCGGCTCGGTCCAGATCGGCGTCAGGATCGGCAACGCAACCGACGGACTCCTCGCGCGCATGCAGGACATGGAGTTCGTCGGCTTCAGCTGCCTGGTCCAGATCGCCCGGGACCGGTTCGGCTCATCCGGCTTGGGGGGGAACGGCCAGTTCACCCGGCTCTCCGCGCTGATCGGCCTCGGCGACTGCCCGTGGTCGCAGAACGCGCTGACCGAGGACCTCGATCTCGGGCTCATACTCCTGCAGTCGGGGTGGAGGACGCGGTACTGCCGTGACACGTTCGTCACCCAGCAGGGGCTCACGAAGTGGCGGCCATTACTGCGCCAGCGGACTCGGTGGATCCAAGGTCACTACCAGTGCTGGAAGCATCTGCCGGGTCTTTACCGGTCGTCGAAGGCTCGGGTGACGGCGAGAATCGACCTGTCGCTCTATCTCTTGCTCGTCGTCACCGTTGTCGTCGTGTTCGCGCAACTGATCATCGGCGTCGCGGCGAGCCTGCACCTCCTCGACGCCCAGAACACCTTCCTCGCCTTCCTGGGCGACGGGAGCACGCTTCGCGTCGCGTCATTGGTCGTGGGCGTGACTCCGTTGATGGTGTTCCTCTTCACGTATCAGCGCCACGCCGCCAAGCCGTTGCAGTGGTGGGAGGTACCGGCCTACGGCGTCGCCTTCACGGCCTACAGCTACATCTGGATCACGGCGACCGCGCTCGCCTGGGGCCGCATCGCGACGGGCCGGTGGAACTGGACGAAGACTCCCCGGGTCGCGGTCGCCGACGCCGAGACCGTCGGTCCGGATCTAGCCGGCTCCCCAACTCGCGAGCGGCGTTATGCGCTCGATCTCAGCGACGATTGACGGCAACTCGTACCGCTGACCCCAGAAGACGAGCTCTCCCGTCGCCGGATCGTAGCTCCGGAAGATCTCCTGCTCGAGACGACCCCCGCTCGGGCCACCGGCCCCGTCGAAGCTCAGATCGACGAAGTCATGGCCGGACGACGATCGCCACCATCCATCGAGCCGCTCGTCGAAGGCCTCGAAGTTGTTGTGCATGGACATCAGGCGCAGCGGCGAGGAGTTCTCGACCTCGAGACTGCGTCGGAGCGGCTGTCGCTCGTTGAGGCGCTTCGAGTCCTGACCCCAGAGCGCCCGCGCGACGTTCGTCGCGGAGGTCATGAACGCCTGGATGGGCTGCCAGGTCCGCACGCTCCACTGCATCGCGATCTCCCGCGCGCGCACCACCATCTCGTCCTTCGCAAGGCCGGTCAGCTCGGTATCACGACCGCGGGCCCACTCGAGCGCGACCGACGCGTCGGCGATCTGCAGTCCGAGGTCGTCGTACGCGATGAGCGCGAACTCACATTGCGTCCAGATCTGCCGGTGAAAGGACTTCAGCAGGTCAGCGTCCAACTGCACTCGTTCCTCTCGCGACCGCGCCGCGTCGCGCCGAACGCTAGTGCGCCGAAGGTGACGATCATCCTCGACCGCGCCCACGCGGCCGGCCCCGACGAGGTTCCTAGCGCAGCCGGTACGACCACCTGTAGGCGCCGGGGCCGATGCGGTGCGCGGGGGCGGTGTCGGGTCCGCACGCAGCCGAGCCCACGCCGCGCTGGCGGGCGTCGATCCACACGTAGCACTCGTCGCGCTCGGGCAACTCCTCGAGATGACCGGCCGCGGCGAACTCTTCGTCGGTCACGCGTGCGACCGTGACCTCGAGATCATCGAGCTCGTCGATCACCAGCAGCGGCTCGCCCCGGTCGTCGAGGAAGCGCAGCCAGCGCACACCCATCCGGTTGCCGCTCGCCTGCGGGTGCACATAGGGAACGGCCCACTCGTCGACCGGCGTCGACCATCGCCCGAACCGACCACTCGCGCGGCGGTCGGAGTAACACTCGTGCGGCCCGACGCCGAGCCACTCCACGGTTCGCACACCCGGACCGAGCCGGAGCCGCACGCCGACGCGCGGAATGTCGGCGAGCGTGTCCGGGATCTCCACCGCGTGCTGGACCACGAACCCGCGGGCGTCGACGACCTCGGTCGTCGCGTCGACGAGCGACGCCGCGTCGCGCAGACCCAGCCGCTCCCAACGTTGCGCGTGGCCGGGACCGAACGTCTCGTTGTCGATCGGGGCTCGCCAGAGCACGATCGTCGGCTCCAGCGCATCGGGCCGGCGCGTCGTCGCGGGCACGGCACCCGGCGCGCGCGAGCGACCGGGGGCCGATGCGATCAGCACCTGCTCCCACGCCACGACGTGGCCGGCGGCCGCCCACGGTAGGTCGGCACCGGTCCGGAACGACAGCGTGAGGTGCGCATGCTGCCCGGCCTCGAGCGCGAGCACCGGGAGAGGAACCTCGACCCGGCCCGACTCCGCCGCCGCGATCGGGAGCGGCTCGAGCTCGCCGGCCGCGACCTCCACACCGTCGACCTGCACCACCCACGACGGCCGCAACCACGCGAGATCCGCGAACGCGTGCTCGTTCGTGACCTCGAGCACGCCGGGCGCGGCGTCGAGCGCCCGAATCTGCACCGGCTGGATCACCTTCGCCAGCTCGAGCAGCGACGGGTGCGGTGTGCGATCGGTCGCGACGAGACCGTCGCACACGAACGCGCCGTCGTTGGGCTCGTCGCCGAAGTCGCCGCCGTACGCGAGCCGCTCGGTGCCGTCGGCGAGCACCTGCACGAGCGCCTGATCGACCCAGTCCCACACGAAGCCGCCCTGCAGCCCGCGGTGCGCGCGAATCGCGCGCCAGTACTCGTCGAGACCACCACACGAGTTGCCCATCGCGTGGATGTACTCGCACATGATCAGCGGACGATCAGGCCTGAAGCGCGTCGCCCAGTCGACGAGGTCGTGCACCTCGGGGTACATCGGCGCGATCACGTCGCTCTCGGGTCGCGGTCGCGCGAAGCTCGCCGCGACATCGCGCTCACCGGTCGCGATCAGATCCTCTCCGAGGCCGCCCTCGTAGTGCACGGGCCGGCTCGGATCCCACGCCCGGAGCCACGCGGCTGCGGCGACGTGTATCGGCGACGCGCCACTCTCGTTGCCCAGCGACCACATGATCACCGAGGCGTGGTTCTTGTCGCGCAGCGCCATGCGCATGATGCGCTCGAGCATCGCCGCCGACCACACGGGGTCCTTGCTGAGGCTGCGCAGATACGCGTGCGCCTCGATGTCGGCCTCGTCGAGCACGTACATGCCGAGCCGGTCGCAGACGTCGTAGAGGTACGCGTCGTTGGGATAGTGCGACGTGCGGATGGCGTTGATGTTGTGACGCTTCATCAGCACGACGTCGGCTTCGATCGACGCGCGCGTCACGGCCTTGCCCCGGCGCGGATCGTGGTCGTGGCGGTTGACGCCCTTCACGAGCACCGGCCGGCCGTTCACCAGCAACTCGCAGCCCCGCACTTCCACGTGGCGGAACCCGACGCTGAGCGTCACGGCATCCACCGCCGCGCCCTGCCAGTCGATCAGCGTGACCGTCACCTCGTAGAGGTTCGGCGTCTCCGCGCTCCAGGGATCGACGCCGGCGACGGCCACCGACGCGACCGCGCCCCGTCCCTCGAAGCGGAGGAAGTTGACGACCCAGCTCGGATGCTCGAAGTAGACCTCGGCCTCGACCCGAGCGCCCGCGACCTCGACGCGCGCGGTCCAGCCCTTCGGCGGCGCTGCGATTGCGCCGACGGCGACGCGCGCGTCGAGCCGACCGGCTCCGGTCCGTGGGTCGAAGCCGGCGTCGGCGTGAACGTCGGCGATGTACACGAGCGGCGTGGCGTACAGGAGCACGCTCCGGTGCAGACCCGAGTGGAACCAGTGGTCCTGGTCCTCGAGGTACGTCGCGTCGGACCACCGCACGACCGTGAGTGCGAGCGCGAACGTCCGACCCGGCTCGACCACACCGGTCAGGTCGAACTCGTGCGGGAGCCGCGAGTCCTTCCCCATGCCGACCGGCACACCATCGACGTGCACGTAGAGCACCGACTCCGCGCCGGCGACGTGGAGCACGATGCGCCGATCACACCACGCCGCCGGCACCGTGACCTCGCGGCGGTAAACGCCTGTGGGGTTCCGATCGGGAACGTGCGGCGGCGGCCCCGCGAACGGCATCTGCACGTTGGTGTATTGCGGGGCACCGAAGCCCTGCATCGTCCAACAGCCGGGGACCTCGATCAGCGGCCAGCCGTCGGTGGAGCCGACCGTGTGGTCGGTGCACACCTCCTCCGGCCGCTCGTGCACTGAGAACGACCAGGCGCCGTCGAGCGACAGGAAGTCGTCGCGCGGGAAGTACGTGGTCATCGGCAGTCGCCCGTAGCCGGTGACCTCGGGACGCCGCCACGAGCCCCTTCCGAACGCGTCCAGCGCGCACCCCGGGACCTCAGTCATCCGAGCATCTCCCGTCACCGACACGACACGACACGACCGACGCAGCGTAGGCATCGGACGCGACCACGAACCCGGCCGCGTGCGACACTTGGCGCGTGGACGACCTCCGATGGGTCAGCGCAGTGTCGCAAGCCCGGATGTTGCGCGATGGGTCCGTGACCGCGGCCGAGTTGCACGCGTCGGCAATCGAGCGCATCGAACGCTACGACCGCGTCGTCAACGCCGTCGTCATCCCGCTGTTCGACCGCCCGGCCCGCGGCGTGCCGATGCTGCTGAAGGACGCCGGCCAGGAGCTCGCGGGAACGCCGCACTGGGTCGGCGTCGCCGCGCTCCGCGATGCGCGCCACCGATCCCCGACCACAACCGCGCTCGCCGAACGGTTCGAGTGCGCCGGCTTCTCGATCGTCGGCAAGGGCGCGTGCCCGGCCCTCGCCAACGGTGCGACCACCGAACCGCGCGGCTTCGAGCCGACGCGGAATCCGTGGGACCTGACTCGATCGGCCGGCGGCTCCAGCGGCGGCCCGGCGGCGGCGGTCGCGAGCGGAATGGTGCCGATCGCGCACGGCTCCGACGCGACCGGCTCGCTCCGGTGTCCGGCGGCATTGTGCGGACTCGCCACGCTCAACCCGACTGCGGGTCGAATCAGCGGCGTACCACCGGCCGGTCAGCCGCCGAATCCGGCGTGGCGCGACTTCGTGCTCGCCCGGCACGCCGAAGATCTCGGCGCGGTGTTCACGGCTCTGACCGGCTCCGTGCCGGCCGCCGCCACCGGGCCACTTCGCGTCGGGCTCCTCGACCACGATCCGGAAACGGGGCTCGATGTACACCCCGCGTGCTCGGAAGCGGTGCACCGCGCGGGCGCGATGCTCGAAGCACTCGGCCATCACGTCGAGATCGCGTGGCCCGGAGCCCTCGAGCACCTGTGGTCGGACGTGTCGAACGCGTTCGTGGTCACGAGCGACGCCGTGCGCCCGCCGGTCATCCGCTGGATGAGTGACCGGCTCGGGAGACCGGTTCGGCGGGGCGAGCTCGACGACGCCGTGTTCGACGCGGCCGAGCGTCACGCCGCACGCGACGAGTCCGGGCTGCACGGCGCCCGGCAGGCGATCGCGGACGCGACCGCGCGCATCGTCGTGTGGTGGGACGATCACGACCTCCTCGTGACCCCCACGACCTTTCAACCGGCCTGGCCGTTGGGAGGCAACCCCGGGCCGCGGGAGATGGGAACGTTGCTCGCCCCCTTCAGCCTCACCGGCCAACCCGCGTTGTCGTTACCGCTGCATCACACCAACGGCGGGCTGCCGGTCGGAGTACAACTCGTCGCCGCACACGGCGCCGACGAGATGCTCCTGCGACTCGCCGAAGATCTCCAGACTGCGGCCGACTGGACGCTCCGGCGCCCCCAACTGAGCTGAGGGAACATGCGCAAAGCCTGGATCATCGGTCTGGTCGTACTCGTCGCGGTGGTCGTGGGTGCCCCGATCACCGCCTCGGCCGCACCCGAGGCGGTAACACCGACGCGCGAGACGCCGAGGACACCGCAAGTCGTGCAGGGGGCCTTCGGACGCGCCGGCGGGCGCGTGCGCTTCTCCCTGGAAGGCGGCCAATTGCACTTCGGCCACTACGACACGAGCGGGCAACTCGGCCGCGGCACGTACACGATGACGTTCGCCTCGAACGACAGCACCTGCGCCAAGGACGGCGAGGCGACCATCGCGCACGGAGCCGCGCGTTTCGTTCGATCCGACGGCGCGGTGCTCTCCGGCACGGCGCAGCTCGTGCAGATCTGCCGCACGGTCGCGGCTCCCGAAGCGCTCGGGGTCAAGTTGACCCACGGCACCCGCGAGCTGGCATCCGCGTCCCTCACGCTCGTCGGTTCACTCGCGGGCACCTACGCGACTCCCAGTGATTCGATCGGCGTCGAATCGTTCGACCTGTCGGGCGAGTCGTCGGTGTACCACCGCGTCGGCTACTGGACGCTCAGCACGAGCGGGGTGGTACACGGCTTCGGCGGTGCGCCGGCGATCGGCAACGCGCCCGCGACTGCAACGTCCGCGTTCACACACATCGAACCGACCAACTCGGGGAACGGCTACTGGCTCGTCGACACCGACGGTGAGGTGTTCGCGTTCGGCGACGCGCACTGGTACGGCAACGCGCCGCCGAACGTGCTCTTCGGTTCCGTCGTGTCCAGCCTTTCGTCGACGCCGACCGGCCACGGCTACTGGCTGTTCACCAGCCGGGGCCGGGCGCTGCCGTTCGGCGACGCGAAGTTCTACGGAGACATGCGCAACGTCGCGCTGAACGGTCCGGTGATCGGATCGGTCGCGACGCCGACCGGTCACGGCTACTACATGGTGGCGCTCGACGGAGGCGTGTTCGCGTTCGGAGACGCGAAGTTCCGCGGTTCGATGGGGGGCCAACACCTGAACCAGCCCGTCGTCGGCCTCGTTCCCACGGGGGACAATTCCGGATACTGGCTCGTCGCCGCCGACGGCGGGGTGTTCGCCTTCCACGCGCCGTTCCTCGGATCGATGGGCCGGGTGCCGCTCGCGCGTCCCGTCATCGGGTTGGCGCGCTACGGCGCCGGTTACATGATGGTCGCGCAGGACGGCGGGATCTTCGACTTCTCGGAAGAGCCGTTCTTCGGATCACTCGGAGGATCGCCGTTCACCGAGTTCACGATCGGCGCCGCCGCGATCAGTTGACGAAGTGCGCTGCGGCGAGAGCCGCCCGCGCAGCCGGCTGATCACGACGAACGAGAGCGCGGCCGCGGCCACCGCGGCGATCGCCGCCACCAACACCACGAGCCACGCGCGCGACGCGCCGTGCACGGGCCGAGGCACCGCGGAGATCGACACGTCGACCCGAGGCATCCCGGGCGGAGGTCCCGACGCGGGGAACGCCGCTTGCGAGTGACCCACCGGCGCGCCGAGCACGACCCGGAAGGTCAGCCGACCGGCGCGGCCGGCCTTGATCCTCTGCGTGACCCGGCCGGCAACGACCGTGAACGAGTCGCCTGGCGGGTACGACCCGCTCGGCGTGGTCACGCGCAGTGCCCCGTCACCCGCCGCGGAGAAGCCGCGGGTCGACACGCGCGTCAGGTACACGAACTCCGCCGCAGTGTTGAGGTTGGGCCGCGCGACTCCGGAGTCGTGACGGAACGACCATCCCCACGCCTCCGACGAGAGCCGCGCCGACCGGTAGGAGAACTCGGTCGGGCGCGTTACCTCCTTGCCGAGCTGCGGCCGGAGCCACTCGAGGAACGCAGTGAGATCTCGTTGCCAGTAGTACCAGCCGTGCACACCGTCGCCGAAGAAATCGGTCGTGAGATTCGCCGCGAGACCCGCGCGTCGTACCTCCGCGACGAAGTGGTGACTCATGTCGTCGACGATGCGCTCGATCGCGCCCTGGCCGGCGACGACGACTTTGTTGGCGCGCGCGTCGGCCGGCGTCGGCGTTCCGTTTCCCGACGCGACGAACACCTTGACCCCGGTGAGGTTCGCGGCCTCGTAGGTGGGATCGTTGTCGTACCAGTAGTAGGCGGAATTTCCTGCATCTTGCGGGAACGGATCGCCGAAGGTGCAGCGGTTGTCGGGCGTCGTCGACGAGTTGCGCCCGTTGAGCACTGTGTACCAGTTGACCGTCGAGTCGACGAGGTCGTTGTCGAGCGCGCCCGAGAACGTCCCCAGGTATCCGAAGAGGCCGGGATGCGCGGTCGCGTACTTCGCCGCGCCGGCCCCTCCCGATGACAGGCCGGCGATGGCACGGCCGGAGGCGCTCGCCTGCGTCGCGAACGTGGAATCAACCCACGGGATCAACTCGTCGACGTGGTAGGTCTCCCACGCGGGAGTGGAGGGTGCGGGGCGCTTCGCGGCGTCTTCGGTCGAGATGCCGTACCAGTCGGTGTACGAGCCGAATCCCGTGTCGTCGGGCATCACGACGATGATCGGGAGCGACCCGACGCGCGCCACGACGTCGCCACCTTGCGGCTCGCCGCCGGCGCTGGTCACGCGCGCCCAGTCGGCGTAGCTCCCGTTCGCGCCGTGCAAGAGGTACAACACCGGGTACCGACGAGCCGCGTGCGGGTCGTAGTGCTCGGGCAGCAGCACATTGACGTGGGTGACGCCCACGGCCGGCGACGCCAGCGTGTAGGTGCGGATCCGACCGTGTTGCACAGAGGTGACGTCGCGAAGCTCCGGGTCCGACGGGACCGCGGCCGGCCGGGCGACACAGGTCGCGGCGTACGTCGCGGCGCCGATCGGTGCAACGAAGCCGCCGACACCCGTGGTCGTGGCGAAGACGGAGACCAGCGCGAGCACCGAGACGCTCGCCGTTCGCCGCAACCTCGCCTCACGGAGCAACGAGCGGAACACTGGTGGCAACGCTACGCCGTTCGCGCCGCGCGCAGCCGCGCCCGGCGCGAACGCTCGGCCGACGCCGGCGGCCCGGGTCTACGACCCGGGCCGCGATCGGCGTCGAGCGTCGAAGCAATCAGGACACCGTGAACACCTTGTACATGTGGTGGGAGATCGCGTGCGGCGCCCCACCCGTCTTGTCGGTGAAGAAGCACAGGACCACGTAGGTACGGCCCTTCTCGAACGTCGCCGTGAACGTGTTGCCGTAGCCGGGACTGGCGAGCTGCGACGACGCGACGTCTTGCGGCTGCGGCACACCGGCGGGCGGCGGCCCGTCGCCCGCGGCGAGCAACTTGGGCACGTCAGTCTGTGCCTGCGCCACCGTCGTGCCCTTCGGGAACACGACGATCTCGGCGAAGTGCCATTGCACCGGGCCGATGTTCTTGAATGCGACCGTGTGCGTCCCTGACTTGAGCCCGCTCACGTCGAAGCCGTAGTCGTGGGCGACCAAGGTCGAGTCGGCGGTCGGCGGGACGTCGCCGCCGGTGCCGGTGACCGTCACCTGCTTGTACATGCCGCGCATGAAGTGCGGCGGTCCGTCTTTCGTGCTCCCCGCGACACCGGTGTCGAAGCACAGCGCGACGTACTGGCCCGGTGTCAGGTTGAACTGCGTCACGGTCGTCTTGCCGGGCGGGGTGTCGTGCACGCCGTTCCCGGCGAGGGCGGTGGCGGGAAGCGCTCCGCCCTGCCCGGCCTGGGCGAGGCTCTTCGTGAGCTCCTGGGGAGTGGTGCCGTCCTTGACCTTGATGAAGCCCATCTCGTGCGCGACCGATCCCTCGTTGACGAAGGTCACGTTCACGAGGCCGGCCTTGATCGTGAGCGCCGGGCCTTTGTACGCGTAGTCGCCGGCGGTGATGGTCACGTTCGACGTGGTCGGACCGGCTGCGGTGGTCGTCGTGACGACCGAGGGCGTCGTGTCGCTGCTGCCACTCTTGCTGCTGCTGCTACAAGCGCCGGCGAACACTCCGAGGGCCACGACGGTCACGAGCGCCGTGCCGAGCGTCGTCTTGGAAGGTTTCATGCTCGTCCTTCTCGAGGGAAACTGGTGCTTCGACCCTGACGGACGGCGACCTCGCGCACAACCGTGGCACCTCGTACGCCCTCGGTGGTGCTGACCCCGCCCTCGAGCGGGCGCAGGTACCTGCGCGCGGCGGCGGTTTCAGCGCAGGGTGCTCACCAGCTGCTCACGTCGGCGCCGATGTCGACCTCGGCCGCGAGGCCCGCTCGCATCAGCACCTGCGTCGACACCCCGACGTCGAGCCACGCTCCGTAGCTGATGCCGACCCGGAGCGCGAAGATCTTGGCCTCCTGGATGAACTCGAGCTCGAGCGCCTCGAACGCCGAGCCGTCCATCTCGATCACACCGTCGAGCGCCAGCAGGTAGCGGTCCACGGTTTGGACGCCGCGAACCCGGTTGGGCGCCGTCGAGGCCGCCTCGCGAGTCGGCGGTCGTACGGACATGACGCCTCCTCCGGCGAGTCAGTCGGGGTCAACCTTCGAACGCCGCGCGCACGCGACGCGTGCGCGCGCCGCCAACCCACCGGCCCGGGCCGGGAGGGGCCAGAGACGCGTGTACGGACCCGGCAACGGCCGGATTGGGCGGCATCTCCCGGTTCTACGACTGCGCTGTAAACGCCCCGTAAACAGGCGGGCGCGCGCCGGCGCCGGAGCGCCCTCCCGGCCCGGCTCGCCGCGTTCGGGATGGGTTGTCGGCTCGCGGGTGCTCGGCGTGGTCGAGACCCGACCCGACGCTCGAGGGTACGGAGTCGGGCCCGATTCAGCCGCGCGTGCGCGCGACGCCCGCCTTCCTCAACACCTCGGCCGGCACACCGGCGTCGCGCCACGCGCGGTAACCGACCCCACGATTCTCGCTGAACCGCTTTGCGATCCGAACGAAATCGGACTCCAAGCTCTTCACGTCGGTTCCCCCCGCGGCATCGAGTTGCGCGGTCTTCGCCAGCAAGTCGCGGACTTCCTGAGCGGCCAATACCTTTTCGACGCCGGTCGCCGTCTTCAGTCGAATACGCGCGTCGGCCAGCCGCTGCTCGAGCGTCGCCTTCGTGACTTTGCGACCCCTGCGCTTCGGCGTGTTCACGGCGACAAGGTAACGGTCGACAGCCGCCGACATAGTGCGGCCTTCCGCCAACGCCTTCTTGTGCGCGGCGCTCATGGTGCGCGATCCCCGAGCTTTCGAGGCGTTGCTCACGGTCCTACGGGTGGCCGGCGCAGCCGCACGGCGCGCGGTCTGGCCACTCGACTTGCGAACCCTTTTCGCAGCGGGCATTGGGGCTCCTTCTCGTCATTCCAAGCATGCGACTCGCACGATATGCGCAAGAGGACGGAACCTCAAATCAACATTTTACGCGTAGCGCAACTGTGGTTGCGCTTCTTTACGAGGCCACGTGCCCCTCTTATACCCGGCATCCGGATCGAGTACACGGCAAATTCACAGGTAGACGGGCTTTTCGGACGCAGAGTCATGGCCAATCGACATGGCTACGTTCTCTGATACGACCCCTCGTATGACCCGGAGGACCGCCCGATGGCAACTGTCAGCGTTCGCTACATCGTCGACGACGTCGATGCCGCAATCTCCTTCTACTGCGACGAATTGGGCTTCAAAGAGCAGATGCACCCGGCTCCGACATTCGCAATGCTCACGCGAGGCGACCTCCGCCTCGTGCTCAGCGCGCCTGGGGGCGGGCCGGGCGGCGGGCAGGCCATGCCCGACGGCCGGGTCCCGCACCCCGGCGGCTGGAACCGGTTCTCGCTGGAGGTGCCGGACCTCGAGGCCACGGTCAAGACCCTCCGCGAACACGGCACCCAGTTCCGGAACGACATCGTCACGGGCGTGGGCGGCAAGCAGATCCTGCTCGACGACCCGTCGGGAAACCCGATCGAGCTGTTCCAACCGATCCTCCCCGAAGCGTCGCTCACCCCTCCGACCTGAGGCCGCTTGACGAAGGTCGAACGTTGTGCGATTGTCCTAACAATGTTCGAGCAAGCCTCCGAGCACGCTCCCACCCCGCCCCGGTCCGACCGGCGCGCGGTTCGCCGCGAGGCGACCAAGGCCGAGATCCTGGACGCGGCCTGGGGGCTGGTGCGCGAGCACGGGCTCGGGTCCCTCGCGCTCCGCGATCTCGCCGAGCGGGTGGGGATGCGCGCGCCGTCGCTGTACCAGTACTTCCCCTCGAAGCACGCGATCTACGACGCGATGTTCGCCCAGGGAACGCGCGATGCACTCGTGACCGTCACCGCCGACGTCGAGGCGACCGAAACGCGTGAGGTGCTCCGGGTGATGGCGCGGCGCATGTTCGAATTCGCGACGTCGGACCCGGCGCGGGCGCAACTCCTGTTCCAGCGCACGATCCCGGGTTTCGAACCCTCGCCCGAGGCGTACGCGCCGGCGGTGGAGATGTACACGCGCGTGCAATCGCAGTTCGAGGCGCACGGCATCACCGACCCCGACGCCATGGACATCTGGACCGCGCTCATCAGCGGCCTGACCAACCAACAGATCGCGAACGATCCCGGGGGCACCCGCTGGGCCCGGTTGATCGACCGCACGGTCGACATGTTCCTCGCGTGCGTGGGAGCCGCCCCGCCCGACCCGAAGAAGGAAAAGTGATGACAGAGACCATGATCGACGAGATCGCCGACGGAGTGTTCCGCCTGTCGACCTTCGTTCCGGATGCCAACATCATGTTCAATCAGTTCGTCGTGCGCGCCGAGGAGCCGCTGCTCTTCCACACCGGCCTGCGCGCGCTGTTTCCGCTCGTCTCCGACGCGGTCGCGCGGGTCGTGCCGCTCGACTCGCTGCGGTGGATCACCTTCGGCCACGTCGAAGCCGACGAGTGCGGAGCGATGAACCAGTTCCTCGCCGCGGCCCCGGCCGCGACGGTCGCGCACGGCGAGATCGCGTGCATGGTGCAGGTCAACGACCTCGCCGACCGCGCTCCCCGTCCGCTCGCCGACCGCGAGGTGCTCGACCTCGGCGGCCGGACGGTGCGCAACATCGACACCCCGCACCTCCCGCACGGTTGGGATGCGCACGTCCTCTACGAGGAGACGACCCGCACGTTGTTCTGCGGCGATCTGTTCACGCGCTTCGGCGAGAGCGCGCCGACAACGACCGACGAGATCGTGGAGGTCGCCATGGCCGCGGAGGCGTTCGGTGCGCCGACCGCGCTCACCC
>Ga0265338_10000644_pt1 | contig 60398 bp, 56 predicted proteins | sample 42126metaG_FD_193579 | JGI IMG/M metagenome (GOLD analysis project Ga0265338, IMG submission 193579) | Rhizosphere microbial communities from Carex aquatilis grown in University of Washington, Seatle, WA, United States - 4-21-26 metaG | ecosystem: Host-associated > Plants > Roots > Rhizosphere... | reverse complement strand
TAGGAGCGGATCGATGAAGGAAACGACGCGTTTTACCGAATGAGCGGAGCCGCCCACGGCCCCACTCACCCCACCACGTTCAACCGATCAAATCACAGTAGACAATCCAAGCGTAAGAATCAGCGCCGTTATCGAAATAATCGTCTCGCACACCGTCCACGTCTTGAAGGTCTGCGGCACGGTCATATTGAAATACTCCTTCACCAGCCAGAAGCCACCGTCGTTCACATGAGTGGGCCTGGTGTTGCCGATCAGCTATTCGTTCAATCTGACGGGCGCCGCACTGACGCTGCCGATCAGCATACTGTTCATTGAGCAAGTGTACGGCTTGCATCTGTCATGGGCGCAGCAGGCGAGCATCTTCGGTTTGATGTTGTTGACGTCCAAAGGCGCCGCCGGAGTGACGGGCGCCGCCTTCCTCACGCTTGCCGCCACGGTTGCCGCCACCGGCATTCTGCCTCTGCAGGGGCTGATCCTGCTGCTTGCCGTCGATCGCTTTATGTCCGAGGCGCGTGCGGTGATCAATATCATCGGCAACGTCGTCGCAACCATCACCGTCGGCAAGTGGGAACGCAGTTTCGATGCGGTCAAAGCCGACGCCGCCTTGCGCGGCGCGTAACTACCCTTGCCAAGCCATCCCAACGTCGAGAAATCCCGCACACTGCGAAGCGATGCTCCCTGCGCGTGAGAGCGGCCAGCACCGCTTTGCGATATGGTCGAACCCTTTTGAAAATGCGTAGTTTCCGGACTTTTCAGAAGTGATTCGCATCGGCCAGTCGAGTCGCCTCGAAGCTGGCCGTATCCATCGGCCGAGCTTAGCCGTGCTGGATCGCGTGCACGATGGCGTCGCCCATCTCGCTGGTCTTGCTGGTGCCACCAAGGTCGGCGGTGAGCGAGCGCTTCTCGCGCATTACCGTGCCGACGGCTTTCTCGATCAACGCGGCAGCCTGGCGCGCTGGCGCGTTATCGAGCTTGCGGCCCAGCCAGTCGATCAGCATCTGGCCTGACATCACCATCGCATACGGATTTGCGATATTGCGGCCGGCGATGTCCGGCGCCGAACCGTGCGTGGCTTGCGCCATGGCATGGCGCGGGCCCGCCGAAAGACCGGGCGCGAGGCCCAGGCCACCGACCAGCCCGGCCGCTTCGTCACTGAGAATATCGCCAAACATATTCGTCGTAACGACGACGTCGTACTTCTGCGGCGTCATGACCAGGCGCATGGCAAAGGTGTCGACGATCGCTTCATTCATCGTCACGTCCGGATATTCAGCGGCGATGCGCTTGGCTTCTTCGACAAACATGCCGCACCCGAGCTTGAACACGGTGTCCTTGTGGACGATGGTGAGCTGCTTGCGGCGCGAGCGCGCCAACTTGAACGCCTCATGGAGCACCTTCGACGAGCCAACGCGAGTAATCACGCGTACCGAAATCGTCACGTCGGTAGTCGGTCGAAACTCGCCGGAACCGGCCACGACATTGCGGTCAGGCTGGAAGCCCTCATTGTTTTCGCGCACGATCACGAGGTCGACGTTCTGGTGCAAGGACGGAATGCCCTCGTACGACAAAGCCGGGCGGATGTTGGCGAACAGGTCGAAGTGTTTGCGCAGGATCGGATGCGGGTTGATCGCTTCGGGGACTTTCGGATAAGCCATATGGCCGATCGGTCCGAGGATCCAGCCATCGAGTGCTTCGAGGCGCTGCAATGTGTCGGGCGGCAACGTGTGGCCCAACGTGTCATAAGCGGCCCGGCCGATCGGTATCGCATGCCAGTCGATCGCCAGTCCGGTCACCTCGGCTGCCGCTTTGATAACCTTGACCGTCTCAGGCACCACTTCGTGGCCAATATCGTCGCCTTCCAGAATACCTATTTTCATGCATGCTTCTCCGTTACGGGTTAAATAATTCAATCAATCAGGGTGACAAGATCTCGAGGCTGCGGCCGTTGGTAGGCGGCCCGAATACGCCGATACCGACGATGATGGCCAGCATGGCCAGACCTATCATGACAAACACACCATGCTGGCCGTAGACCGCCATCAAATCGCCGACCCAATAGCCGACGAAAACCGAACTGATCCGGCTCCAGCAAAACGTGAAGCCAATTGCACGAGCGCGGATACGCGTGGGAAACAGCTCGGCGGCATAAGGATGAAAGATCGCGATCATCCAGTTGTTGCCGAGCGCAATCAGGCCACCGGCGCAGACGATGACAGCGATGTGGTGGCCGGTAGCGAAAACGGTTCCGGCGGCACCGATCAGGCAGGCGCAGAGAACGAGCTGCCATTTGCGCTCGATGCGCTCCGAGAAGTAGCTGCCCACTGCGGCACCAACCGGGGCCATCAGCACGATCGCCAGCGAATAGTTGAGCGAGTGGACGATCGAGAAACCATGCTCTATCAACAACACCGGGACAAACGCCGTGAAGCCGAAAACCGCGATCGTCTGGGAAAACTGGAACAGCGACACTACGATCGTGCGCGGCAGATAAAAGCGGCTGAACATTTCATGCCAACGCCCGGTCTCGATGACGGCATCGGGCACGCTCAGGTCGGGCGCCGAGAGCGCAGCCCCCGTTTCGGCTTCGACCGCCCGCTCGATTTGCGCGACCAGCCGGTCGGCTTCGGCAACTCGGCCATGGACTTCAAGCCAGCGCGGCGACTCCGGCAACCCACGCTGCAAGAAGTACACGAGCAGGCCGCTGGCCGAACCCAGCGCCACCACGATGCGCCAGCCGGCGATGCCGAACGGGTCGAGCGGCACGAGGACAGCGGCCAGGAACGCTGCGACGGGAATCGCCGACAGCACGAAGATATACGAGGTCGTCATGTAGCGCCCCCGACTGGCGCGCGGCGTCAGTTCGGTGACATAGCAGTCGTTATTGACAAGTTGCATGCCCACCGCAAACCCCGCGAACAGGCGCGCTATATCGATCAGCACAGGGTCGCTCAGTACGGCGACCACCAGTTGGGCCACCGAATAGATCACCATCGAGTAGACGAACACCGCGCGCCGGCCAAATCGGTCCGAGACAAAACCGAACACCGCGGTGCTCAGGAACATGCCGACAAAAAACGAGGCCAGAAAACTGGCAAAGCTATGGAAATCGAGTAGCCCCTTGTTGGCAATGGTGTAAATCCCCGAGCGCACCAGTCCGAGCGAGATGAATCCGGGCATGAACAGCTCAAAAAATTCGAACCAGCCGCCGGCGGCGATGCGCGCCACGATTTTCATCAGATGGCGTGAGTTGGGTAGCCGATCGATGCGCGCCAGGATGGCGTAGTTCCGTTTCAACACTTCCGGTGCGTCAACTTCCATGTCTGTCTCCTTGTTATTTTTTTCCGGCTTTTTGCCGGTTTTTAGCACAGGCGCTCGCGCAGTCGTCAATTCTTGCCGCGCAATTGCATTCCCGCAATACTATAATCAGTCAGTTCTTTATTAACTTAAGGTTATCAATGCAGGATCGAGCCGATCTTCTCGTGGTACTGGCAGTGAAGGAAACAGGCAGCCTGGTGGGCGCGGCGAAGCGCCTCCAGGTCAGTGGCGCGGCCATTACCAAGCGGCTTGCGCAGATCGAGGCCCGCTTGTCGGTTCGCCTGTTTCGGCGCACCACGCGAAGCGTGATGCCGACCCCCGAGGGGGAGCTGTACTGCGAGCTGGCGAGGCGATTGGTCGACGATTTCGAGAGCCTGGAAGCTCGCGTCGCGGATCTGAGCACGACGGCGCAGGGGTCCATCAAACTGGCCTGCAACGTCGGTTTTGGGCGGCAATGGGCCGCGCCCGCGATCGAGCAATTTTCGCGGCTCCATCCAGGCGTCGACGTCGAGCTTCATCTGCGTAATCGGCTGCCGGACCTGCAAGCGGAAGGATTCGACGGTGCAATCTGGTTGTGGCACCCCCAGTCGACGCAATGGATCATTCAGACACTGGCCAAGAACAACCGCGCGATGGTGGCCTCGCCCGAGTATCTGCAACGCGCCGGTACACCGGGTACGCCCGAGGATCTCTCAAGGCATGCGTGCCTGCTGATGCTCGAGCGCGACATGCCCGTGCATATCTGGCGCCTGAGCCGACTGGGACCGCAAGCGGATCCCCGCTTCGCGACCGACATCCGCGTGTCCGGTCCGCTGCGCAGCAACAACGGCGAAGTACTGCGGGACTGGGCCGTCAACGGCGCGGGTATCGCGCTGCGGCCCTTCTGGGATGTACATGCATATATCCAGAGCGGGCGCTTGATCCACGTTCTTCCGGAGTACGCCAAGCTCGATTCCGACGTCCAATGGATCGCGCCGTATCGCGCCCATGTGCCGGAACGAGTTCGCCTGCTGAAGGAATTTTTCGTGGCGCGCCTGCGCGATGCTCCCTGGATTCAGTAGCGACCTCGTAAGCACCAGAGAAAAGGACCGGCTGCTGCGCCTCGGTCATGTCGTGCGCTGTTACGGGGGCCCGTGCGACCAACATCATCCGCGTTCCGCATTGGCGGTGCGCCCTCGCGCCGATGCCCAGAACGCTGTATCCGCCCGACTTGAATGACAACCGACAATATCAAATAATCGCCAAAATATTTATTAACCGACCGGTCGGTTGGTTTATACTGGCGACTCGATTGCTCAGTGAATGGAGGCTGCCGTGTACACCCAATCCCTCGATATGCCCAACGGCGTCGCCGTGCCGGACGCGGCTGGCGCCGACCAGCCGGCGCAGGTCCGTTTCGATAGCCGCATTGCCGCGGATCAGAAAATCGAGCCACAGGACTGGATGCCAGAAGCCTATCGCAAGACGCTGTTGCGGCAGATTTCCCAGCATGCTCACTCTGAAGTCATCGGGATGCTGCCGGAAGGCAACTGGATCAGCCGTGCGCCGAGCCTCAAGCGCAAGGCCATTTTGCTCGCCAAAGTGCAGGACGAAGCAGGCCACGGCCTCTACTTATATAGCGCCGCCGAAACGCTAGGCACCTCGCGCGACCAAATGGTCCATGCGCTGCACACGGGCCGTGCCAAATATTCGAGCATTTTCAATTACCCCACGTTGACCTGGGCCGATGTCGGCGTAATCGGCTGGCTGGTCGACGGTGCGGCAATCATGAACCAAGTGCCCTTATGCCGCTGCACCTACGGCCCTTATGCGCGCGCGATGATACGCATCTGCAAGGAAGAGTCGTTTCACCAGCGGCAGGGCTTCGACGCGTTGCTGGCGATGATGCAAGGCACCGACGCACAACGCGAGATGGTGCAGGAAGCGGTGAATCGCTGGTGGTGGCCGGTGCTGATGATGTTCGGCCCGAGCGACAAGGAATCGATCCACAGCACGCAAACCATGCAGTGGGGTATCAAGCGCATTTCCAACGACGACCTGCGGCAAAAGTTTGTCGATGCGGCGGTAGAGCAGGCCAAGGTGCTGGGCGTGACCTTCCCTGACCCTGACCTGAAATGGGACGAGGCGCGCGCTCAGCACGATTACGGCAAGATCGATTGGGACGAGTTCTGGCGCGTGGTCAATGGCGAAGGCCCGTGCAACAAGGAGCGCCTCGCCACGCGCGTCAAAGCCCACGAAGACGGCGGCTGGGTACGCGCGGCGGCGGTCGCTTATGCCAGCAAACAAGCCGCGAAAGCCCAAGCCCAAGCAGCATAGTTGCCCAATGGGCGAGTCGCGAGGCCCGCGCGTTGCCTTGCGCGTTGCCTGATTCGCAACCGCACCGAATAAGCCGAACCAAGCTGAATAAACAGGAGTTATCGATGAATCAAGAATGGCCACTATGGGAAGTGTTCATACGCAGCAGGCAAGGGCTGGATCACAAGCATTGCGGCAGCCTGCACGCGAGCGACGCCGAAATGGCGCTGCGCATGGCGCGCGATGTCTACACGCGCCGTCAGGAAGGCATCAGCATTTGGGTGGTGCCTTCGAACGCGATCACGGCTTCGAACCCGGACGACAAGGCAGAGTTGTTCGAGCCCGCTGGCGACAAGATTTATCGTCACCCGACCTTCTACCAACTGCCTGACGAAGTCAACCACATGTGATGAGCGCGACCATGACCGAGCAACATCTGGCGTATATCCTGCGCCTCGCCGACAACGCCTTGATCCTGGGCCAGCGCAACAGTGAATGGTGCGGCCACGGCCCGGAACTGGAAGAAGATATTGCGTTAACCAACATCAGCCTGGATCTGATCGGTCAGGCACGCCTGCTATACGCCCACGCCGCCAGCCTCGAAACGGCCGCCGGCGGCGCACCGCGTACCGAAGACCACTACGCATACTGGCGCACCGAGCGTGAATTCGCGAACTACACGCTAGTCGAGTTGCCGCATTACGGCCCGCTCGCGGGCACCGCGCACGCCGAAAAAGACTATGCGGTCACCATCGTGCGCAACTTCCTGTACGCGACTTTGATGTCGCACCTGTGGCCGGCGCTGGCACAGTCGAGTGACGCGCAATTGGCCGCCATCGCCGCCAAATCGGCCAAGGAAAACCTCTATCACGTCCATCACGCCGCCGACTGGCTCGTGCGCATGGGCGACGGGACCGAAGAATCGCACCGGCGCGCCCAGCGTGCCGTTGAGTACCTGGCGCCTTATACCAATGAGTTGTTCAGCGTCGACCCGCTCGAAGACAGCGTTGCGCAGGCGGGTATCGGCGCGCGCAACGGCGAGCTCAAAGCCGCGTGGCTCGCCGACGTCGAGGCAACTCTAGCGGAAGCGACCTTGAGCTTGCCCGCGCCGGGTGGCTACACGTCTACCGGCAAGCACGGTATCCATTCGGAACACATGGGCTTTTTGCTCGCCGAACTGCAAAGCGTCGCGCGGCTATATCCCGGCGCTCAATGGTAAACGCAATGCAAACGCCCATACTTGACAAGCAGCCCGAAACATCGGGCCCCGCAGCCACAGGTACGTCTATGGCAGCGACCGCTGACGACGCGGCGCTGGCGCAAGCATGGGCGATCCTGGAATCCGTCCCAGACCCGGAGATTCCGGTCGTCTCGATTCGAGAACTCGGCATTTTGCGCGACGTGCGGCGCTCGGACGATGCATCCGGCACCCTTGAGGTGGTCATCACGCCGACCTACTCCGGCTGTCCGGCGATGGGGCAGATCAAGCAGGACATCGAAAGCGCCATGACGGCCGCGGGCATCGCCTCGTTTCGCGTGGTGACAGTGCTGGCTCCGGCCTGGACCACCGACTGGATGTCGGCCGAGGCTCGCGCCAAACTCAACGCGTATGGCATCGCGCCGCCGCAAGGCGACCGCCCCATCGCGCCCGGCACCGCGCAACCGTTGCGCTTCGTACCGCGACACGGCAGCGTGGCCGACCAGCCGCCGTGTCCGCATTGCCATTCCACGCATACCGAGCGGCTTGCGCAATTCGGCTCGACCGCGTGTAAAGCACTGTATCGCTGCCTCGACTGCCGCGAGCCTTTCGACTACTTCAAACCTTATTGAGCTCTCATGGCGACTCCGCAATTTCATTCGCTGCGCATCCGCGACGTTCGTCCCGAAACCGCCGACGCCGTCACGATTTCGTTTGAAGTTCCCCTCGATCTGCGCGATGCATTTCGCTTCAAGCAAGGCCAGTTCGTCACGCTGAAGACGCATTTCGACGGCGAAGAGATGCGCCGATCGTACTCGATCTGCGTCGGCGTCACCGACTACGATCGCGACGGCGAGTTGCGCATCGGCGTCAAACGGGTACGCGGTGGGCGGTTTTCGAACTTCGCGTTCGACACGCTCAAGGCCGGCCACGCGATCGAGGTCATGACGCCCGACGGCCGTTTTTTTACGCACCTGAACGCCGATCACGCGAAAAACTATGTCGCGTTCTCCGGCGGCTCGGGCATCACCCCGGTGCTCGCCATCATCAAGACCACGCTTGAGGTCGAACCGACCAGCCGCTTCACGCTGGTGTACGGTAACCGCAGTGTCGACGCGATCATGTTCGCGGAAGAACTCGAAGATCTGAAGAATCGCTACATTACCCGCTTTTCGCTGTACCACGTGCTCTCCGACGACCTGCAGGATATCGAGCTGTTCAACGGCGTCCTGGATCAGGATAAATGCGCGGCGTTGCTCAGCTCGCTGCTGCCGGCCGACAGCATCGACGAGGCTTTTATCTGCGGCCCCGCGCCGATGATGGATGCCGCCGAAGCCGCGCTCAAAGCCGCAGGGGTCCCGTCCGAGAAAGTGCATGTCGAACGCTTCGGCACGCCGCTGCCGCAGGCAGGCGTACCCCCGATTGAAATTACCGACAACACGCCCACGGCCGAACTCGAATTGGTGATCGACGGCAAGACACGCAAGCTACGCCTGCCCTACGAGGGCGTGAGCGTGCTAGACGTCGGCCTGCGCGCGGGCCTGGCGCTGCCCTATGCCTGCAAAGGGGGCGTGTGCTGCACCTGCCGCGCTCGCGTGCTCGAAGGCGAGGTCAAGATGGACAAGAACTACACGCTCGAACCGCTGGAAATCGAACAGGGATTTGTCCTGACCTGCCAATGCCACCCGATCAGCGATCGTGTGGTGATCAGTTACGATGAGCGATAGTTTTTGCGAAGCGGGCAGATAGGGACCGAGCCCGCTGAGTTCAAGAAGCCCGGGCCGATTGAAGCTCGCCCGGAACGCCCCAGGGTGAGCCACTCAAAATGACTTACAATCCGCAAACCGGCATGTTTGCCGGTTCCTGACGGGGCTTCCGTTATCGTTTCGAGTGTTTGCGTTCCCATGAGCTATACCCACATCGTCAACGGCGACGTCGCAGCAGCCGTGCTAAGTACCGCCTTACTTGAAGCTGGCAGCACAGATCCCATCCTGACCATGCGCGACGATCTGCCCGTCGGTCCATTGAAATCGATCGACGACGACCATGCATTGCGTGCCGCATTCTGGAAACGCGTGATGGGCCACAGCGATCGAGACGTGTTCACCGAATTCGAACAGGCGGCAGCGCGGCTCACGGCGCTGGTCAACGACGAAGCGCCGGTCGTGATCTGGCATGGCCAAAGCGCGGGCGACCAGTTGGTGTTGCGTCGCATCGCTTATCACCTGCGCAACACGCCTCAGCGCATCAACGAAATCGGCCTGACCCTCCAGGAACTGGAGAAACCCGAGCTCTGGAGCAATCGCCCTACCGCAGTCGGGCTTTACACGCCGGCAGCGCTGCAGGCCCGCCTGAAGACGATCGCTCCCGTATCGATCCTGCGCATTGGCCGCCTGGCGCTCGAGTGGCAAGAACTCAAACAAATGAACAGCGATCTGCGACGCTGGTGCACCAATACCTTCGAAAGCGGCAGTTATACCGAAATCGACTCGCTGATTCTGGAAAGCCTCACCGACGAGTGGCAGCCATCGGCGCAACTGGTAGGTCAAATCATGAACGTTGCGCGCGGATTTTTTGCAACCGACGTGTTGATCTTTTGGCGCTGTCGTGAATTGGCGGCCACCGGCCGCCTGTCGCTGCGCGGCAACTCGATGCAGATGCGCAGCAGCGAAGCCCGCGCCATCGCCTACGCGTGAGCCGTCCCAACCTCGTCGCAACCTACTGCGCTTAACCCAGAAAAGCATTCATGGCTCGCACCAAAGCGCCCGATCACGAATCCCAGCGTGAGCAGATCCTCGATCTGGCCGCCGCCAAATTCGCCGAGACCAGTTATCCGAGCACCTCGATGGCCGACTTGGCGACGGCTAGCGGTACGTCCAAGGCACGCCTTTACCACTATTACGATAGCAAAGAGGCGATCTTGTTCGATCTGCTGGACCGCTACACCAAGCGGCTGATGCTGATCATCGCCGAGGTGGAAGCGTCGGGGCAACGCCGCGCACTGTCCGAGCGCGACACGTTTCGCGAGTTGATCCGCGCCTTCCTCGGTGAATACGAGACATCTCACAGCCGCCATATCGCCCTGCTTTACGATGTCAAATACCTGGCGACCGCCCAGCGCGACTTGATTCTGAACCGTCAGCGCGATGTCGTCGCCGCCTTCACCCGCCAGTTGGTGCGAGCTTACCCGAACGACGTCACACGGGATAATCAAACTCCGTTGACCATGATGCTGTTCGGCATGATCAACTGGACCTTCACCTGGCTAAAGCCGGGCGGCCCGATGGGGTACGGCGACTTTGCCGAAGCGGTGATCAAGGTCATCGAAAACGGCCTGCCGGGGATGAAGGATGCCCCATAGCGTGTGAGTGCGCGCGCACGTGGGTGAAACCGCAGCTTCCCGCCTGCGTAGCACCGTTTTAGACCCTTCCCTCCAATCCTAGGGTTTTCCCTAGGGCACCCTGCGATTTCATATATAATGTGCCTATCGCGGCATATCGCCGCCAGCCGAATGAATCAGCAGGAGCCCGATGTGAACAAGCTCAGCAACTCTCTAACCAAAGCCCTGGCCGGGGCTCAAGATCGTGCGATCACGATTCCGGCCCGTGCGCCCGCGATGGTGCGGGAGCTCACGTCCGCCGACCGCGAGCGTCTGCTCAAGCACTTTCTTGCCCTGGGGGAGGAAGACCGGATGCTGCGATTCGGTCAAATCGTGCCAGATCAAGTGATCGAGAACTATGTGGGTGGCATCGATTTCACCAGAGACACGGTTTTTGGCGTATTCGATGGCGATCTGCAAATTGTTGGCGTCGGGCACCTCGCTTATCTGGCAGAAACGGAAAAGGGCCGCACCGCTGAACTCGGCGTGTCCGTCAGTGAGAACGCCCGTCGGCGCGGTATCGGTTCGCGCTTGTTCGAGCGTGCCGGCATCCGCTGTCGCAATACCCGCGTCACCACGCTGTATATGCACTGCCTGTCGCGCAATGCGACGATGATGCATATTGCGAAAAAAGCCGGTATGAAAATCGAATATGCCTATGGCGAGGCAGACGCTTATTTGTCGCTGCCACCATCCGACTCCGTCAGCGTCATGACCGAATTGCTGCAAGAACAAGCTGCGGTGTTCGATTACGCAGTCAAGCGGCAAACGCGCAACGCGACACGGTTCTTCAGCGCCCTGCTGCCAGCGGCTTGCGCGAGTTGAAGCCCATTGGCTGACCGTTGCGAGGGTTGTGTACCGTCGGCTCCTGTCACAGGCTCCTGTCACAGGCTCGTGTCACAGGTACGGCGCCCCGGTGTGCAACGCGGACCGGCACACCAGAAGTAGCGATGCCCGCGATCAGAATCGCGCATCGCCGTCAAAGCAGCGGCAACGCGGTTGTCTCCTTGATGCACTTCAACGAAAAGCTGGTTTTCACGTCGATTACGCTCGGGTGATGCAGCAATTGATCCTGCACGAAGCGGGAGAAATGCGCCATGTCCTCGACATGTACTCGCAGCAGGTAATCCATGTCCCCCGTCATCGCATGGCAGGCGACCACTTCCGGCCATTGGGCGATCGCCGCACTGAACAAGGCCGCATGCGATTGATGCCGGTCTGCACCGCCCGCGCGTTCGCCACGCGATTCACTCGTCAGCGCACGCTTTTCAAGTCTCACGTTGACATAGGCGAGCAGGCCCAAGCCTAAAGCGTCAGCATCGAGCAGCGCGACATAGTTGCGAATCACGCCCAGTTCTTCAAGCCGGCGGATGCGCCGCAGGCACGGGCTGGGCGACAAATTGACGCGTTCGGCCACCTCTTGATTCGACAAACGCCCGTGTTCCTGAAGAATGGCGAGAATTCGCCGGTCAATCGCATCGAAATCTTCCTTGGCCATTAATGCCCTCAATTTGAATGAATGCGCAATAAAATTGCTAGAACAGCCTATTCCTTGATTATATTCGCAATCTTTTACGGGCAAGGCGGACATACACTAAGCGCATCTTGAAAATAGGCGATCGCGCCGCGCATCCAGGAGACACGCATGCAAAATCCACTGTGGGAGAACCCTGTCGGTACCGATGGTTTCGAATTTATCGAATACACCGCTCCCGACCCGCGTGCGTTGGGCCAGGTATTTGAAAAACTGGGTTTCACGGCGATCGCGCGACATCGCAACAAGGATGTGACGCTGTATCGACAAGGCGGCATCAACTTCATCGTCAACGCCGAGCCGGACTCGTTTGCGCAACGCTTTGCCCGCCTGCACGGTCCCTCGATCTGCGCCATCGCACTGCGCGTGCAGGACGCCGGCAAGGCCTACCGTTATGCGGTGGAACGCGGGGCCTGGGGCTTCGACAACAAAACCGGCCCCATGGAACTGAACATACCGGCGATCAAAGGTATCGGTGATTCGCTGATTTATTTTGTCGACCGCTGGCCCGGCAAGAATGGAGCCCCGGCCAACAGCATCGGTAACATCAGCATTTACGACGTCGATTTCGAACCCATCGCCGGCACCGATCCGAACCCGGTCGGCAAGGGCCTGACCTATATCGATCACCTCACGCACAACGTCCACCGCGGCCGCATGCAGGAGTGGGCGGAATTTTACGAGCGTTTGTTCAATTTCCGCGAAGTGCGTTATTTCGATATCGAAGGACAGGTCACTGGTGTCAAGTCCAAAGCGATGACCTCGCCTTGCGGAAAAATCCGCATCCCGATCAACGAAGAGGGTTCGGAACAAGCCGGTCAAATCCAGGAATACCTGGATGCCTACCACGGCGAAGGCATCCAGCACATTGCGCTGGGCAGCGAAGATATCGCCGCCACTGTGGATGGCCTGCGCGACAACGGCATCAAACTGCTCGATACGATCGATGCGTATTACGATCTGGTCGACAAGCGCATCCCCAACCACGGCGAGAACCTTTCCGAACTGCGTCGACGCAAGATCCTGATCGATGGCGCGAAAGACGATCTATTGCTGCAGATCTTCACCGAAAACCAGATCGGCCCGATCTTCTTCGAGATCATTCAGCGCAAGGGTAACCAGGGGTTTGGGGAAGGCAATTTCAAAGCCCTGTTCGAATCGATCGAGCTCGATCAGATCCGACGCGGCGTGGTCCAGGCCAAAGCACCCGCCTGAATACGCAGCGCTCGCGGCTTGGATTAATTGAGTGGCGACCTGCTCCAATGGCCTGAAAAGCCTTGGAGAGTTGCGTTGTGTGTTGCGCGTTGTGTGTCACGTCACATGAACCGCCTCGTACGCGACGCTGATGTTCCAGTTTATTTTTCTTTCGGATCGGATCGTTCGTTGGTCCGCGTGGTGCTGGTCACCGTCGAAACTGCATGTGTTGCGTTGGCCGAAGTCACAACCCGTGTGTCGTTCGGACGTGCCGATGCGTTCAGCGCGAAAAATGCGGCCGATACCATCAGAAAAGATTGAATGTGACGTTTATCCATAAAGCGACTCCCTGTATTTGCTCTTGCATCTGCTCTTGCCTATCCAGCTCATGTACCCCGCTCGCCGGGCGTTTGCTTGTAACGAGCACGAGCGATTAGACAGAAATACCGTGTGCAGTTCAACTCAGCCGCGCGGCGCGGCGTTACACCCTGTAACAGGGTCGTCCTGAGCGCCTGCGAACCTGCCGTAACGTCAGTTGGGAATTACCCTCGACGCCGTTGCTCATGTTTGCGGCGCCTGGCGCCCCAGTGCTACCATCCAGTACAGCACAACAATATGACAACCCGTGGTCTGGCCGTTCAAAAGACAGGCCCGACCTTCTTCGTTTTGGTGATCCCAAATCCTGGGTGAGGAGTACCACAGATGAATGCCCCGCTTGACGCCGCACAACTAGCGAAGCTAGAAGCCGCGTTATCTCAAGTCACGTTAGACGACAAATACACACTCGAAGCCGGCCGCGCCTATATGAGCGGCATCCAGGCGTTAGTGCGCCTGCCGCTGTTGCAGCGTCAACGCGACAGCGCCGCCGGACTGAACACGGCTGGATTTATTTCGGGCTATCGTGGCTCGCCGCTTGGTGGCCTGGATTTGTCACTGTGGAAAGCGCAGAAACACCTTGCGGCAAACCAGGTGGTATTTCAACCCGGTGTGAACGAAGACCTCGCCGCAACCGCTGTGTGGGGTTCGCAGCAGGTCAATCTGTACCCGGGCGCCAAATTCGATGGTGTGTTTTCGATGTGGTACGGCAAGGGCCCCGGCGTCGATCGCACCGGCGATGTATTCAAGCACGCCAATTCAGCAGGTTCCTCACGTCACGGCGGCGTCCTGGTCCTGGCCGGCGATGACCACGCCGCCAAATCATCGACCCTCGCCCACCAGTCCGAACACATTTTCAAGGCCTGCGGACTCCCGGTACTGTATCCGTCCAACGTACAGGAATACCTCGATTACGGTTTGCATGGCTGGGCCATGAGCCGCTACTCGGGCCTGTGGGTGGCGATGAAATGCGTAACGGATGTCGTTGAATCGTCGGCCTCTGTCGAGATCGACCCACATCGCGTCGAGATTGCCCTCCCCGACGATTTCATCCTGCCGCCCGATGGCCTGAACATACGGTGGCCCGATCCACCGCTGGTTCAGGAAGCGCGGTTGCTCGACTACAAATGGTATGCGGCGCTCGCCTACGTGCGCGCCAACAAGCTCGACCGAATCGAGATCGAATCGCCGCACGCGCGGTTTGGCATCATGACCGCCGGCAAGGCTTATCTCGACGTGCGCCAAGCGCTCTGCGACCTGGGCTTGGATGACGAAACCTGCGCACGCATCGGTATCCGCCTGTACAAGGTCGGTTGCGTTTGGCCGCTCGAGGCGCATGGCGCGCGTGCGTTTGCCGAAGGCCTGCAGGAAATCCTGGTGGTCGAGGAGAAACGCCAGATTCTCGAATACGCCATCAAGGAAGAGCTATACAACTGGCGCGACGACGTGCGTCCACGCGTGTATGGCAAATTCGACGAGAAAGACGGCGCCGGTGGCGAATGGTCGGTACCGATGGGCAAATGGCTGCTACCGGCGCACTACGAGTTGTCGCCCGCCATCATTGCCAAGGCCATCGCCACTCGCCTCGAAAAATTCGACATGCCGGCCGACGTCCGCGCGCGCATTTCCGCGCGCATCGCGATCATCGAAGCCAAGGAAAAATCGCTGGCGCTGCCGCGAGTCACCGCCGAACGCAAACCGTGGTTCTGCTCCGGTTGCCCGCATAACACCTCGACCAATGTGCCGGAAGGCTCGCGTGCAATGGCCGGCATCGGCTGTCACTACATGACAGTCTGGATGGACCGCAACACCAGCACGTTCAGCCAGATGGGCGGCGAAGGCGTGGCCTGGGTCGGGCAAGCGCCGTTCACCAACGAACCGCACGTATTCACCAACCTTGGCGACGGTACGTTTTTCCACTCGGGCCTGCTGGCGATACGCGCCGCGATCGCGGCCAAGGTGAACATCACCTACAAGATCCTGTATAACGATGCGGTCGCGATGACAGGCGGCCAACCGGTCGACGGCGTCATGACCGTGCCGCAAATCACGCACGAGCTTCGCGCCGAAGGTGCAAGCAAGATCGTGATCGTCACCGACGAGCCCGAGAAGTACACGTCGGCGAGCCGACTGGCCGAAGGCGTCACGATCCACCATCGCAGTGAACTCGACACGATACAGCGTCAGTTACGCGAACTGGGCGGTACTTCGATTCTGATTTACGACCAGACGTGCGCGACCGAAAAGAGACGGCGCCGCAAACGCGGCAGCTACCCCGACCCGGCCAAGCGCGCGGTCATCAACGAGGCAGTCTGCGAAGGCTGCGGCGATTGTTCGGTCAAGTCGAACTGCTTGTCGGTCGAGCCGCTGGAAACCGAACTCGGCACCAAACGCCAGATCAACCAATCCACCTGCAACAAGGATTTCTCGTGCGTCAACGGTTTCTGCCCGAGTTTTGTCACGGTCGAAGGCGGCCAATTGAAGAAGCCTTCCGCCTCGGCGTTCAAGCTCGATAACGCGTCGACACTACCGCCGCTGCCGGAACCGGAGTTGCCTGAAATCACCACGCCATACGGCGTGCTGGTCACGGGCGTGGGCGGCACCGGAGTGGTCACGATCGGCGCGTTGCTGGGCATGGCCGCTCACCTTGAAAACAAGGGTGTGACCGTTCTCGACATCACGGGGCTCGCGCAGAAAGGCGGCGCTGTGATGAGCCATGTCCAGATCGCACAACAGCCGGAAGATATCCACGCAACGCGTATCGCGATGGGAGACGCCAGCCTGGTGATCGGTTGCGACGTGTTGGTGACGGCGGGGGACGAAGCGCTGTCGCGAATGAGCGAACGCACTCGCGTGGCCGTCAACGGCGCCCCCACGCCCACCGCCGACTTCATCAAGAATCCGCAGTGGCGTTTTCCGGGATCGAGCGCCGAAAGCGACATTCGCGCGGCCATCGGCGACGCCTGCGCGTTCATCGACGCCAACCAGCTCGCGCTGGCGCTGGTGGGCGACGCGATCTATACCAATCCCTTCATGCTCGGCTACGCCTGGCAAAAAGGCTGGGTGCCGCTGCTGCACGCATCGCTGGTGCGCGCCATTGAACTCAATAACGTTCAGGTCGACAAGAACAAGGCCGCCTTCGAATGGGGTCGGCGCGCCGCCCATGATTTGGCAGGCCTGCAGGCCTTGATCGCTGCAAAACCGGTCAAGGCGACAGCCGGTGGCGCAACGAAGGTAATCAGCCTGCATACGCCCAATGCGCTCGAAGCCTTGATCGTCAAGCGCGAGGACGCACTTGGAGCGTATCAGAACGATGCCTATGCGCAGCGTTATCGTCGGGTCGTCGAAAAAGTGCGTGCGGCGGAATCGGCGCTGGCCGACGCGGGCAACATGCTGCCGCTGACCGAAGCGGTCGCCAAGAACCTGCACAAGCTGATGGCCTACAAGGACGAGTATGAAGTCGCGCGTCTGTATGCCGATCCGGCGTTTGTCGAAAAAATCCGTGGCAGCTTCGAAGGCGACTGGAAGTTGCATTTCTATCTTGCACCGCCGTTGCTGGCCAAGCGTGACGCGCATGGACATCTGGTCAAGCAGAAATTCGGACCGTGGCTCCTGCCGGCATTTCGCGTGTTGGCGAAATTGAAGTTCCTGCGTGGCACGGCGTTCGATATTTTCGGCAAGACCGAAGAGCGTCGCACCGAACGCGCACTGATCGGGGAATATATCGCCCTGGTCGATGAACTGCTCGCCGGCCTTACGATCGGCAATCTGCCGCTGGCGCTGGAATTGGCCAATCTCCCCGATCAGATCCGCGGCTTCGGTCACGTGAAGGAAAACAACCTGAACGCCACCCGCGTCAAATGGAATGCGCTGCTTGCGCGTTGGCGTTCGCCCGAAGGTGGCAAGCACCAGCGAGTCGCTTGAAGTCGCTTGAAATTGAGCTACGTTGCTTGAAGAAGGGGGCGCTGAGCCAATCAGCGCCCTTTCGTATTGCCCCAAGACGTCTAGCTTGCCGAGCTATCGGCGCAGACGGTGATTCGCTCCAACCTGCGCAGCGTGCGCCCACTCGCCCGGTCCGCCGGTATCTGCGCTTATCGTAACGCAAGTCCCCGGCGCTCCGGGATCAACCACACGGTTGCGCCGAGATCGAGCACGTAGATGGTTGCCAGCAGCGCGATCGCGGTGCCAAAGCCGTAACGCGTTGCGATAGCCCCTACCGCCAACGGCCCGAAGCCGCCCACCGCTCGACCGATATTGAACAACATGTTCTGCGCAGTCGCCCGCACGGCCGTCGGATACAACTCCGAAATCAGCGCGCCGTAGCCACCCAGCATGCCGTTGACGAACAGGCCCATCACCGCGCCGCCAAACAGCAGCGCGAGCGGCGTCGTAAGCTGGGCGTACACCAGCACCATCACGACCGCGCCGAATTGATAAGCGATAAACGCTGGCTTGCGGCCGACCCGATCGGCGAGCGCACCGAACGCGACGATCCCCAGCGCCATCCCCGCCACCGTGACCGCGGTCCACAAACCCGAGCGTGTGAGCGAATAACCGAACGTGCGCGCCAGGTAACTGGGCATCCAGATCATCAGCCCGTAGTAGCCGAAATTCTGCACCGAACACAGAATGACAATGCCCAGGCTAGCCCGCGCCGTCGCAGCATCGACCACCAACAAACGTAGCGATGCGCCAAGCGCCAGCGTTTTATGCGTGCGGCGCGATTGCACAAACACTTGCGGCTCGGCCAGACGCCATCGCAAGCCAAACGATACGAGCGCCGGCAGCAAGCCCACCGCGAACATCCCGCGCCAGCCGATGAGCGGCAATAACAATGGCGTGAGCAGCGCTGCCGCCAGCACACCGCTCTGCCAGCCCAGGCCGACCCACGATGACGCACGCGCCCGATACGACGCCGGGCAGGCTTCGGCCGCGAGCGCCATGCCGATGCCAAATTCGCCGCCCAGGCCGATGCCGGCCACACTGCGATAGAGCAACAGATCGGCATACCCTCGCGCCAGCGCACACAGCCCGGTGGCGATGGCGAACACCAAGATCGTCCAGCTGAGCACCCGCACACGTCCGTAGCGATCGCTCAATGCACCGAACCCCAAGCCGCCGACCACCGCGCCGACCAGCGTCCAGGTCACCAGTGCGCCGCCTTGGGCGGGGCTCAGGTGCAGTTCGAGCGCGATCGCCGGGAGCATGAAACCGAGAATCAACAGGTCGAAGCCATCCATCGCATAGCCCACCGCCGAAGCAAATAGCGCGGCGCGCGCGTACGCAGTGAGCTTGGTCGGCGCAGCGGGCGCCGTAGCGGTTGAGTTCATGAGGGCGTGGTTATTGCAACGTGCAGCATGGGCAGGTCAGTAATGGCAACGCGAACCACGAGGGGGCGTGGATAAGGGACGTGGATCATGGGAAACCAAGCCGGAGCCGCGAGTACAAAGTGGCGAGAGTTTAGCGGCCCCCTATGTCACGCGACAATCTAAAAAAAAATCGAAACGGCCGCGAGCAAAGCCTCCCACGCTGGGCGCAGGCCCGGACTCGACGGGCGGCGCGGCCAAAGATAAGCCCGGCACCGCTAACTCAGGTAAAATTCCGCTTTACGTGTGCAGGCCGCAATCTCCCGGACACGCGTCCTGCCGCCGCACCGAGGGGTCTAGCGCCAGAACGCCGGTCGCTGCGCGCCATGCACGCAGTAACGGGCTCTCGCCCCTCCCGCCCCCGCACATCTTAGGATTCGCCCATGATAGGCATCGATCGCAAAACGATCTCCGACATTACGGCCAAGAGCCTGCTTGAAGTCCAGGCTGTTCATTTCAACGCCGAAAAGCCGTTCATCTTCACTTCCGGCTGGGCCAGCCCAGTCTACATCGACTGCCGCAAGCTGATTTCGTACCCGCGCGTACGCCGGGCGCTGATGGATATGGCCGAATCGGTCATTCTATCGGACATCGGCTTCGAACAGATCGACGCAGTGGCCGGCGGTGAAACGGCCGGGATTCCATTCGCCGCCTGGATCGCCGAGCGCATGATGCTGCCCATGCAATACGTGCGCAAGAAACCGAAAGGCTTCGGGCGCAATGCCCAAATCGAAGGCCATCTCGAAGAGGGCTCGCGCGTACTGCTGGTCGAAGACTTGACCACCGATAGCCGCAGCAAGATCAACTTCTGCCAGGCGTTGCGCGACGCGGGTGCCGTGGTGAACCATGTGTTTGTCGTGTTCCATTACGACATTTTCAAGGAAAGCCGCCAGGTCTTGAAAGACATGGATGTCCAGTTGCACGCGCTGGCGACTTGGTGGGACGTGTTACGCGTGGCCAAGGAGTCGGGCTATTTCGACACCAACACGCTCACGGAAGTCGAGAAATTCCTCCATGCACCGGCTGAATGGTCGGCGGCTCACGGCGGCGCCACCACCGCGCCGCAGTAAGGTCGATCGCACGCTGCAAACCAAACCGCCCCATCCGGGCGGTTTTTTTATGCCCTTTTCAAAATAAATAGGTGTGGCGGTTTGAGCGAGTCCCTGATGCCATCCATTTGGGGCCATGCTAGACTTATTCGCAGTCGGCGGAGTGTCGCGAAGCGTGACGACGGGTTAGCGCAATGCCCGATCCTGCGCCGCAACCTCTCAGGCGGATGCAGGATTGCGGCTCCCGAGAATCCTATCTTTGCAACGAGTTAGAGACCAAGTGCACAGGATGACCAGCATGCGGCGCGGCCTGATGACGCTACTCGGTTTCGCCCTGATCATGCCGGCCGCCCACGCGCAACCCGCCTTTTCAGTGGATAGCCCTACCTTGCAGCCGCAAGGCACCATGCCGCAAGCGCAAATCCAAAGCAGCTACGGCTGCAGCGGCGCCAACCGCTCGCCTCAATTGGCCTGGCACAATGCGCCGCCCGGCACTCGCAGCTACGCCGTCACGATCTTCGACCTCGACGCGCCGGGCCATGGCTGGTGGCACTGGGCTGTGTCCAACCTCCCGCCCAACCTGGATGGATTGCCCGACAATGCCAGCGCCTCAGGTCTGATCGACAAACTGGGCGGCGTCGAATCGCGCAACGATTTCGGCGACGACGGTTACGGCGGCCCTTGCCCCCCGCCGGGCAAGATCCATCACTACCTGATCACCGTATATGCGCTTAACGGCACCGACACGCGTTTGTCTACGGGCCGGCCCGCACCGATGTTCGATCACGAGATCCGGATAACCGCATTGGCCTCGGCGAGTCTGACCGTGACGTACCAACGCTGAGTGGCTCGGCCCAACTGCCGCGCCTAACTGCTCCGTCGAGTGGCTTCGCCGGGTCGTTGCGCTGAAATCGCGTCGAGCAGCGCGGACAGCCTCGCCCCGAGCCTCAGCCGACGAGCGTCCGTGGCGCCGTAGCGCTTTGGCAATCAGCTTGTTATGCTGCTGTAACCTCTTGCGGTTATGCTGTCGTCGGGCATGCATCTGCAGTGCTTCCACCGCTATCGCTACAGCGGATGTCCTTGACCCATTGGACTTTCTGCGAGCGCCGTTGGCTGTGGGCGGCGTCGAATCCACTGCTTCCCCCTTATCGAGAGATGCTCGTGTCAAAAATTGTCATCGTGTTTCACAGCGGCTACGGTCATACCAAGAAACTCGCCGAGGCCGTCCATCAGGGCGCGCAGAACGCAGGCGCGGAGGTCATGCTGCTGCCGGTAGGAGAAGTCAACGATGCCGCCTGGGCAGCGCTGGAAGCGGCCGATGCGATCATCTTCGGTGCGCCCACGTACATGGGCGGCCCGTCGGCCGACTTCAAGAAATTCGCCGACGCCAGCTCCAAGCCTTGGTTCGCACAAACGTGGAAAGACAAAATCGCGGCCGGCTTTACCAATTCCGCGACGATGAATGGCGACAAATTTTCGACCATTTCCTATTTCGTCACGCTCGCCATGCAGCACAGCATGATCTGGGCGGGCACCGGCATGATGCCATCCAACACCAAGGCCGCCACGCGCGACGATCTTAATTTCGTGGGCGGCTTTACCGGCCTGCTGGCACAGTCGCCGGCCGACGCCACGCCCGAGGAAGCACCGCCGCGCGGCGACCTTGAAACGGCAAAGGCCTTCGGCGCGCGCATCGCGCACGTCGCGTCTCGCTGGAACGGCAGAGCCTGAGGCCGCGCGGGCGCCCCAAAATCCTTTAAAATGGCATTCCAAATGGTGTACCAACAGCGGGTGTACCAGCAGCGCTGCGATGGCGAGTTGCCACTTTGACGTCGCATGCCGGCCTTAATGCGGCCCGATGTTGGCTGGCCTGCGGCCGATGAAATGAGTTCAAGGCACGAGTTGAAGGCATATAAATGACGACCAAAGTATTTGTTGACGGACAAGAAGGCACCACCGGGCTGCGGATTTTCGAGTATCTGGCCGCTCGCAAGGATGTCGAGATCCTGCGTATCGACGAAACTCAGCGCAAAGACGTGGAAACGCGTCGCGCGCTGATCAACGCGTCGGACGTCACCTTCCTGTGCCTGCCCGATACCGCCTCGCGGGAGTCGGTGACGCTGGTCGACAATGCCAATACCTGCGTCATCGACGCGAGCACCGCCTTTCGCACGGTCGACGACTGGGCTTATGGCCTGCCCGAACTGAATCCAGGCCAACGCGACCGGATCCGCGCGATGAAACGCATCGCGGTGCCCGGCTGCCACGCCTCCGCTTTTATCCTGGCAGCGGCCCCGCTTGTGGCAGCTGGCCTGGTGCCGGCCGATTATCCGCTGAGCAGCTACTCGATCACCGGCTACAGCGGCGGCGGCAAGAAAATGATCGCCGAGTACGAAGCCGGTGGCAATCCGCGGCTGAATAGTCCGCGTGCCTATGCGCTCGGCCTTAACCATAAGCACCTGCCGGAGATGGCGGTGCGCGCCGGCCTGCGCACGCCCCCGCTCTTTACGCCCGTGGTCGGCAACTTCTACAAAGGCCTCGCGGTCACGACCTACTACCACCCGCAGCAACTGGGCGGCAGGCTTGACGCTCAGGCCTTCCACGCTTGCCTAACCGAATATTACGAGGGTGAAAAGTTCGTCAATGTTGCGCCGCTCGATCATCCGGATAATCTCGACCAAGGATTTTTCGACGTCCAGGGCAGCAACGATACCAATCGCGTCGATTTGTTCGTGTTCGGCGATGGCGAACGCCTCATTACCATCGCGCGCCTGGACAATCTGGGCAAAGGGGCGTCCGGCGCCGCCATCCAGTGCATGAATCTGCATATTGGCGCGGCCGAAACGCAAGGGTTGATCGGCTAGTCCTCGCGAATCGGCAGAACGGAAAACTTCCAAGAGGCTTAAATCAGTCTCGATGCGTTGTCTTAACCGACACTTCCCGCTAACGTAGCCGATCTGCCTGGACAGGCGCTTAACGGATCGGAGACGATGGCTAGAGGACTCCGTATTCTGGTCGCGGATGATCATCCCCTGATGCTGGCGGGAATAGACGCGACGTTTCATCGCAGCGATGTGGCCAGCCGCGTAACGCTGGTCGAGAACGGCTCCGGTATCGTGGCTCATCTTGAACAGCAGCCCTGCGATTTGCTGATCACCGATTATTCCATGCCCGATCCGCACTGCGGCGATGGCCTGCAGTTGCTCAGCTACCTGCGCCGACGGTTCCCCAAGCTGCGCATCATCGTGCTGACGCTGATCGATAATCCGGCGCTGCTGCGTTCGATCATTCGGCTCGGCATCTACTCGATCGTCAGCAAGAAGGACGCCTCGGCGTTGATCATCAAGGCCGTCCAGGGCGCCATGCACGGCAAGCCCTATCGGTCCCCGGCGATCATGGCCGCGCTCGCCGCCGCCACCGCCAAGCAGGCGCTACACGGCACGTCGCTGTTATCCAAACGGGAAAGCGAAGTCTTGCGCCTCTATGCGGAGGGGCTCAGCGTCACCCAGATTTCGGTCCACCTGAAACGCAGCGTCAAGACCATCAGCGGCCAGAAAAAGGGCGCATTCAACAAGCTCGGCATCCAGCACGACGCCGAATTGTTCCGCTATGTGTTCGACTCGGGTTTGTGTGCTGCTTCGCGTCCGACCCGCGTCCAGGTCACGCCCGGTGCCCGGCGCGTCCCCAAAAAATAAGGGCGCGGCGGCCTCCATCCGTCCCGATCCACGTCAACAAAATCAGTCCGAGGTCGCCGCAGCGCGGTCGGGTGCGTACAATAACGAATTGACCTGACTGGATAGACGCGTGAAAAAGACCGACATCGAAAAAAACAAAGCCCTCAAGCTCACCAATAGCCTGAAACGGTCCGACGCCATGCGCGGTCCGGCCGACAACGCACCCAAGCCCGATCGCCGCGAACAGCGTCGCCTGGATCAGCAGCAAGGCCTGGTGCCGTTCGCCTGCAAGCTCAACGATAAGCTGGTAGAGCGGCTGAAAGCTCGCGCCGTCGCGGAATCGGGCGATCTAAATTCGGTTGTCGCCGAATTGCTGACGCGCGCGCTGGATCAGACCGAGGCTTAAGGTATCGCGCGGGGCGTCGTCTGCCCCCGCACCCGCGCAAGGTACCACGCGCGTGGCGGTTATCGAAGACAAGGGAAATGAGATGGGTTGGCATCTTTGGTGGATGTACGTAGCAACGGTGTTTGTCGTTTCGGCCATTCCCGGCCCCAATATGCTGCTGGTGATGACACACAGCGCGCGCTTCGGCATACGCACTTCCGTGGCGACGATGGCTGGCTGCCTCAGCGCGTTGCTGCTGATGTTCAGCATTTCCGCCGCCGGGCTCGGCGTGTTCTTGAGCGCCTGGCCCACGCTATTCAACGTGCTGCGCTATGCGGGCGCGGCCTACCTGATTTATCTGGGAATCAAGAGCTGGCGTAGTTCGGCCGATATGCTCAACGCGGCCGATCGACTGGACCCGCTCGCCCCGTCGGGCGCCGAACCCGGTCCCGTTGGTCCTATCGCCGCCAAGCGCAGCCTCGCCAGTTTGTTTCGCAGCGGCTTTCTGGTCGCCAGCAGCAATCCCAAAGCGATACTGTTCGCGGCGGCGCTGTTCCCACAATTCATCAGCGAACTCGCGCCCAAGCTGCCACAGTTCGCGGTGCTGATTGCGACGTTCGTCGTGATCGAGGTCAGTTGGTACGCGATCTACGCCGGCTTCGGTTCGCGTATCGGCGAACAACTGCGTAGCCGGCATATCGCGCAGCTCTTCAATCGCCTCACTGGTGGCATTTTCGTCGGCTTCGGCGCGATGATGGCGCTGGTGCGTCACTAAACGAAACATCGCGGAACGTTGCCATGAAAGACAAGGTCATTGGGGTCGTCGGGGCAGGGCTAATGGGTGTGGGGATCGCCACTCGCTTCGCGCAGCACGGGTACGCCAGCGCCATCTACGACGTCAGCGCCGAACGAGTCGATGCCGCCCTGGGCGTCTGCGCTGCGATCCTCGATGAATTGCTGGGAGCGGGGCGAATCAGCGCCGACGACCGCGCAAGTACGCTGCGCCTGCTGCAACCAACACACGATCTGAGTGACCTGAGCAGCGCTCGCTTCGTCATCGAGGCGGTGCCCGAAAATCTCGAAATCAAGCATGCCACCTATCGTGATCTCGAGGCGCTCATTGCCGACGACGCCATCATCGGCAGCAACACCAGCGGCTTCCCGCCCGACTTGCTCGCGCCGCACCTCAAGCACCCGGAACGTTTTCTGGTGACGCACTTCTGGAACGCGCCGCACACGATTCCCCTCGTCGAAATCGTCCCGGGTACCGCCACCGCTGCGACGCTCGCGCACACGGTCGCCAGCTTGTTGAGCGCCATCGGCGCGAAACCGGTGGTGCTCGAAAAAGCGATTCCCGGTTTTATCGGCAACCGCTTGCAATATGCAGTGTTGCGCGAGGCCATGGCGATCGTGCAATCGGGCGCGGCGAGCGTCGAGGTCGTGGATGAGGTCATGAAGGCGTCGCTGGGGCGGCGTTACGGCCTGATGGGTCCGTTCGAGATCGCCGATCTGGGCGGCCTGGATACTTTTCTAGCCATCTCGGAGCATTTGATGCCCGAGCTCGCGCACGATCAGGATTGCCTGGATGTGCTGCGTGCGCAAGTTTCGCAGGGGCGCACGGGCATCCGTTCGGGCGCCGGCTTCTATCAGTGGGACGACGCGCGGCGTGCTCACCTCAAGACGATTCGCCGCCACCAGCTACGCGGCGAGACCATAGCCGATGAAGAGTAGGCACCGATGAAAGCCTTGGCGCATGGACCGATTGCGGCGTCGGGGGCGCCCCGGTGCGCCCTACCCGAGGGCCAGAGGCCGTGAGCAAGATCACGTCCTGCGGCGTGGTGATCCTCAACGAGGAGGGTGAGGTGCTACTCGCCCACGCGACCGAAACCACGCACTGGGACATCCCCAAAGGCCAAGGCGATCCCGGCGAGACCTACGCCGATACCGCTTTGCGCGAGACCCGCGAAGAAACCGGGCTGCAAATCGACCCCGCGTGCTTGGTCGACCTCGGCCTGTTCAGCTATCGACACGATAAAAATCTCTATTTATTCGCGACCCGACTTAGCCGCGCCGAGGCCGACATCGAGCGTTGCGTGTGCGTGTCGGAGTTCCCGAGGCGCCGCGATGGTCAGATGATTCCGGAGATGGATGCGTTTCGATGGGTCGCGATTCGAGATGTAGACGCCTATGCGAGCAGCAGCTTGTCACGGCTATTTGCGCAAAAGCTATCACTGGCGGACTTGCATCAGCGCCTGCCGCAAGCGAGCAGCACGAGTGCGCTGGATACCCGCTCCGATACCGCACCCGGCACCCCAAGTCGGGCTGATCTGTTGGCCTGAAAGCGAAGTTACTTGCGACGCCCGGCGATCGGTGCTGCACGCCACAACGTCGACATCGGTTCGGACTTGGGCGGTGTCGCCGTCGCGCTTTTGGTCGAGGTTTTTGACGCGTTGGTCGTGGTCGAACCAAACATGGAGGTCATGGAGCGGCCTCCGGGCAAACCGTGACGAATCGGGCGCGATGAAAACATGGTGCGACTCCTGACAACCGTAAAAGCCGGCGGGCCGCGATGGATTGCGCAGCACGAACCTCTCGGCCAAGTTTTCTAGACATCGCAAGCGGCGAGGCCACCCGGATGCCACTGATCCGCACTCCAGCATTAAGCCGGTGAGCGTGAGCTTGCGCGCGAGCAATACGAATTAACGTTGCTCAGCGGCGCATGAAATACGATCCGAGGGTGCACAGGAAAAAACACGATGCGCACCGTTTGCCTGAGGGCAAGACGGTGGCCAGGAATATAGCGCTACGTCTTGCTCACACAGGCAGAAACTTCAGACCAATGACGGTAACTGATGCTGTCCAAGGCGAATGCCCCTGCTGTGGAAACGTGCGCATTGTATGGATCGCTGCGCTTCAAAGTCAATCATTTTTGTGGATTAAAAAATCGACCCATCGCGGCGCACGCCACGACGGGTCGATTTGGGTTGTCACCCTCCACGGAGCAAGGCTTAAACCACAGTCAATGTCACGTCGATATTGCCGCGCGTGGCGTTGGAATACGGGCACACGATATGGGCTTTTTGCACCAACGCTTCAACGTCCGCGCGAGCCATCCCGGGAGCCGAGATCTTCAGTTCCACTTCAATGCCGAAGCCGGTTGGGATTTGGCCGATGCCGACCGCGCCCGTGATCGACAGGTCCGCCGGCAGCGCGATTTTTTCGCGCCCGGCGACAAATTTCATGGCGCCGAGGAAACAGGCCGAGTAGCCGGAGGCGAACAGTTGCTCAGGATTGGTGCCGACTGCCCCTGAGCCGCCCAGCTCGCGCGGCGTCGTCAGTGCGACATCGAGCACTTTGTCCGACGAGATGGCGCGACCGTCGCGACCACCGGTTGCTGTTGCGTGAGCGGTGTAAAGAACTTTTTCGATAGACATGGTGAAGACTCCTTTCAGTGTGGGTTGAAAAATTTTTCAGGATCGAGATCCTTGCTACAAGTTATAGCTATGTCATTACAGCTTTGCTTACCTTCTTCCTTCTTTGGTGATTCTTTACCGAAAATTACACACGATTAAATCGCACACTATATTCATAAGATACGTACAGCCGCTCGCGACGTCATGGACCTTCTCAGCCAAAGCTTTCGCGCAGCGCCTCAAGTTGCCGCTTGATCTTCGTCAGCTCCTCGCGTGTGCACTGGGCCTTGCAAAACGCTGCCTGCGGCACGCTTGCCGCGCGCACCCTTAGCACGCGCCCTGCATCGGTCAAGGTCACGATGACCTGCCGCTCATCGCTCGCGGCACGTAACCGGTCGATGAACCCCGCTGCCTCCATGCGCTTGAGTAACGGCGTCAATGTAGCGGAGTCGAGAAACAGCCGCGCGCCGATTTCTGAAACACTGAGCGAATCACGCTCCCATAACACCATCATCACCAGATACTGCGGATACGTCAGCCCCAGCGGCCCCAGCAACTTGCGATAAACCTTGTTCATCGCCAGCGAAGTCGAATAAACCGCGAAGCACAGTTGCTCATCCAGCAAAAGTGATGGGGCGTCTGACTCGTCGGTGATGGGCTGCGTGTTCATGGACAGAATATACATCGCGCACTATTCAATAGCAAGCGATTTTATTGGGCGTCTTTATGCCAGGTGCTTGATCATGCGCCCACCAGCTCCAGCGGCAGCACAGTGGTTGACTTGATCTGCGAGAGCGCAATCATGGTGTTGACCTCCTGCACCATAGGCAGGCGCGACAAGCGTTCGAAGAAAAACCGCTCATACGCATGCACGTCGGGCACGATCAGCCGCAACAGGAAGTCGACATTGCCGAGCAGTACGTGGCATTCCATGATTTCGGGAAACTGCTGGATAGCGGCCGAGAACTCCGGCAAAGCATTGCGCGAATGGCCGTTGAGCTTGACGTGGGCGAACAGCATCATGTCCAGGCCGACCTTTTTGCGGTCCACCAGTGCAACCCGCTGCGTGATCACGCCGTCTTTCTCCAGTCGTTCAATACGACGCCAGCATTGAGACTGCGACAGCCCCACCCGCTCGCCAACTTCGGCAGCGGAAAGAGAAGCGTCATGCTGCAAAAGGCCAATGATCTTTTTGTCGAAAGTGTCGAGTTGCATGGCGGTAACCGTATCGTGATGAAGAGAGGGGGCGATAACATTTACATGTTAGCCGCTTCCAGCACATGAATCATTCGTAATTTTCGCAAAAAAACATGCATCATTCGTATTTCATCGAAAGCTCGGTAGTTAACGCGAAACAGCTACGGCCCGGTTCTTCTACCATAAGTCATGGGTGAAATCCGGACCGAGTCTAGGTTTGGGGGTGTCACCCAAGCAACCGGGCGCCGGATACCCTGCGGTAGTCAGGGCCGGATGCGCAAATCCGCACAACGGCGATGCGCATCCGGCAGCTTTTTATGACCAGAACGACTCGTTCCTCAATTCTTCAGTCTTCGTTCTCTTCGCTCTTATCCCGCCCGTAATTCCGCTCTTGAACGCTCGCGTTGCAACATCCGCTCGAGCCTGCTCATATCGCGGCGACTCGGATCGTCCCAACTCGGATCACCTCAAACCATTCAGTCGAAACGAAACGCAGTCGGCGTCACGGTCAATTTCTAACTGACTTTCAAACGCCCCACTGTTCGCTTTAAAAAAACTTTCTTCCCAACCGCCGCCAAACGAACGCGCCGCCGCCCGCAAATTGACGCGGGGGTGAATCGGCGTGCATGTGAGTCATTTCAAATCCGCTTGAACTTTTGCCGTTTAATCGATTCAAATATCCAGTTAATCGGATAAGGCCTTTCGTCCATTCTCTGGGCTCAGTTCGTTTTATCCGGAGCAATAAACTTGCCGTGCGATTTTAGAGACGGCGAGCCTGGGCTTTTATCCTCGCACTCACGAGTCAAAGGATCTTAAATGGCAACGTTCAAAGAGTTGGAAGCTGAATTGGTCAAGCTGAAAGCGCGCGCTGAGGAAGCTCGTAAGCAGGAGTTGGGCGCGGTGATGGCGGACATCAAGCAGAAAATCGCCGATTACGGCATTACCGCGGCAGACTTGGGTTTCCCGGCACGCGGTCGAGAAACGGCCAAGCCCAAGCATGCGATCCCGCCGAAATACCGCAATCCGCAGACTCAGCAGACATGGAGCGGTCGCGGCCGACCACCGGCATGGATATCCGAAGGCACACGCGAACGGTTTCTAATCAAATAAGGTCGCGAGCGACTGCGATTGGCGCGCCGGATCCAGCGCGCCATGCCTATGCCCAGGCAAGGAGCTACCGCATGCCTCGGCTCGCGAGAGGCGCCTCGTCCATCTCCTCCAGCCGTCTGCGTCGCGCCTCTTCCTCGGCCTTGACGGCCTCGACTTCGGCCAGCACCCCGGCAACGTCCGCAGGCGTTTCGTCCAGTGCGACATGCCCGGTGAGCACGACATCGGGGTGCAGCGCGCCGCCCTGATATAGCCCCCAAATTTCCTTGCCATACCGGGTGCCGACCAATTCCGGCACATGCCGACTAAAGAACGTCGTGAGATTTTCCACGTCGCGCTCCAGCATCGCGCCCGCGTTGTTATTGCCGGCAGCATCGACCGCCTGGGGCAGATCAATGATCACGGGCCCGAGCTCATCGACCAAAATGTTGTATTCGGACAGATCCCCGTGAATCAAACCCGCGCACAACATCTTGACGACTTCCTTGAGCAACGCCGCATGCAATTCGAGCGCACGCGCCGCATCGAGTTCGACATCGGCGAGCCGTGGCGCGACGCTCCCCTCGGAGTCGGTCACCAGCTCCATCAGCAACACCCCCTCGAAGCAGATATACGGCTGCGGCACGCGCACGCCCGCACCCGCGAGGCGATACAAGGCGTCGACCTCCGCGTTCTGCCAAACCTCTTCCTGCATTTTCCGGCCGTAGCGCGAACCCTTTTCCATGGCGCGGGCCTGGCGGCTGTTTTTTACTCGACGGCCTTCCTGATAGTCGGCCGCCTGCCGAAAAGCCCGTTGATTCGCTTCCTTGTAGACCTTGGCGCAACGAATTTCGTCGCCGCAGCGCACGACATAGATCGTGGCTTCCTTGCCGCTCATCAACTGGCGAATGACCTCGTCGACCAACCCGTCCTCGACCAAAGGTGCAATTCTTTTTGGCGTTTTCATAGATCCGCAAATGCTCGATTGAATCAGCGATTGTACGTGTGTCGCTGCGCCCCCCGGCTTTTATCTCCACGAGGGCATCTGCGCGGCCTTGGTAAGCCCCGCGTCTCGGACCTGACGGACCTTGAGACCGAAAGCCACGATGCGTGTATCACGGGCCGCGAATCACTAGCTGAACCGATCCACATCGGACTGTCGCACTGACCCCGCTATAATCCGGTATGACTATATCTTCGACACCTGCCGGCAAATCAGCCGACACCCCATTCAGCCTGTTGCCGCTTACGCCGGCCATGCTCGCCAATCTCGAGCAGCTCGGCTATACCAGCATGACCCCGATTCAAGCCGCCAGTTTGCCGATCGCGCTCGGGGGGCACGATTTGATCGCCCAGGCGAAAACGGGCAGCGGCAAAACCGCCGCGTTTGCGCTCGCCTTGCTGCACCGACTGGATACACGCCATTTCGGTGTCCAGGCCTTGGTGCTATGCCCAACGCGCGAACTAGCCGACCAAGTGACGCAGGAAATTCGCCGGATCGCGCGCGCCGAGGACAACATCAAGATACTGTCGCTGTGCGGCGGCATCCCGATGCGCCCCCAAATAGCCAGCCTCGAACACGGTGCGCATATCGTGGTCGGTACGCCTGGACGTATCATGGACCACCTCGAACGTGGCACGCTGGATTTGGCGTCACTGAACACGCTGGTGCTCGACGAAGCCGATCGAATGCTCGACATGGGTTTCTTCGACGACATCGCCTACGTCGCCAAACAATGCCCGAAAGAGCGCCAGACCTTGCTGTTCTCGGCGACCTATCCGCCCGGCATCGTCAAGCTCAGCCAGCAGTTCCTGCGCAAGCCGCAGGAAATCAAATTGCAGGAGCAGCACGACAACAGCAAGATCCGACAGCGCTTTTACGAGGTCAAGGACGACGAACGTCTGCACGCAGTCGGCCTGCTGCTCAATCACTATCGTCCCGTGAGCACCCTGGCTTTTTGCAATACCAAGCAGCAGTGCCGCGACCTGCTCGACGTGTTGCGCGCCCAGGGCTTTAATGCGCTGGCATTGCACGGCGAACTCGAGCAACGCGAACGCGATCAGGTGCTGATCCAGTTTGCCAACCGCAGTTGCTCGGTGCTGGTCGCCACTGACGTTGCCGCGCGCGGGCTCGATATTGCCCAGCTCGAAGCGGTGATCAACGTCGATGTCACGCCGGACCCGGAGGTGCATATCCATCGTATCGGGCGCACCGGACGCGCCGATCAGGACGGCTGGGCACTGAGCCTGGCGAGCATGAACGAGATGGGGCGCGTGGGCAACCTCGAGCAAGCCGGCCGGGAGTTCGAATGGGGCAAGCTCGATGACCTGAAGCCCGCCAGCGGCGGCCCACTCACGCCACCGATGATCACGCTGCAGATACTGGGCGGGCGTAAGGAAAAAATCCGCCCCGGCGACGTGCTGGGCGCCCTCACCGGCGAGGCGGGCTACAGCGCTGAGCAAGTGGGCAAGATCAACGTCGGCGATATTTCCACCTATGTCGCGGTGGAACGTTCGATCGGACGGCAAGCGCTGCGCAAACTTTCGGACGGTAAGGTCAAGGGCAAACGGGTCAAGGTCCGCTTGCTCGAAGAGTAAACGGGCGAGCCCATCGTGAACGCATTGGTACCGCGGCGCTGCGCACCATGACGAACGCCGCCATAGCCACGCCCGAAAGCGCCGACTCGAACTCGGTTCTGTCGATTCGCCGGCGGATCGCCGCCAACCGACGTGCGGCGCTGACGGTCGTCGCGTCCGGCTGCCTGACCTTGCCGCTGCTGGTTCCAATGGTGTGCGCGTGGTTCGGCGTCGAGCGCACGCTGCCGGCATGGCCACAGCTCATACTCGCGTCGATTGTCCAATTTGGCCTGGGGGCACGGTTCTATCGCGCCGCGTATGAGGAATTGCGCGACGTATTGCACGGGGCATCGCACGGGGCATCATCCGCCCGCACCGGTGACGCGGATTTGCTCGTCGCGCTGGGCACCTCGGTCGCCTGGGGCCTGAGCGTGTACCAAATGTGGGCCCATCCGGGGGAAACCGGTCACGCAGATTTCGCAGTCCCAGCGGTCGTCATCACACTGGTGCTGCTGGGAAAATGGCTGGAAAGTCGCGCCAAACGCCAAGCCACCGTGGCTGTCCGGGCTTTGAATGCGCTGCGCCCAGGCCGCGCCCGCGTGCGCACCGAGGGTGTCGAACGCGAGGTGGCGGTTGGCGAGATCCAGGTAGGAATGGTCGTGGTGATTCAGCCGGACGAACGTGTACCGGTCGATGGCGTGCTGCTCGAAGGCGAAACCGAGATCGATGCATCGCTGATCGCGGGCGAAAGTGCGCCGGTTGCGAAACACCCCGGCGACCTGATCACGGCAGGAGCGCTCAACGGCTTCGGACTGCTGTCCATCGAAACGCGCGCGGTCGGCGCGGACACCATGCTGGCACGCATCGTGCGCCAGGTCGAATCGGCCCTGGTCGATAAAGCGCCGATCCAATGCCAAGTCGAGCGGGTCAGCGCCGTCCTCATGCCCGTCATTCTCGGTATTGCATTGGCCACTCTGCTTGGCTGGCTTTGGTATGGCGCCGGTGCCGAGACAGCGATTCTTAATGCCGTCGCGGTGCTCGTGATCGCGTGTCCCGCTGCGCTAAGCTTGGCCGTGCCGAGCGCAATCACGGTCGGCATGGGTATCGCCGCGCGCCACGGGGTTTTGTTCAAAAATGTCCGGGCTCTCGAAATCGCACATCGCATCGACGTCGTCGCATTCGACAAGACGGCCTCACTGGCATGTGCCTTGAACCGGCCCGACGGCGTTGCGCAAGCCGAGGCAATTGAGGAGGTCGTCGAGGCGTTGCGCGACATGGGCGTGGATAGCGTGATGCTGACCGGCAACATCGATCAAGGCCGCGCGCAACGACTATCTGAAGACGACGCGTGCGTCGTGTCCCAGCTGAAATCGAGCGGCCACGTCGTAGCGATGGTAACCGACGGCATCGGCGCTGCGTCGGCGCTGGCCGCTGCCGATATCGGCATCGCGCTCGCAAGCGGCGCCGATATCGCGATGGATGCAGCCGACATCACGCTGATGCACAGCGATCCGATGCGGATTGTCGCCGCCATCGATGTGTCGCGGCGGACTCATCGCAAGATTGGCCAAAATTTGCGCTGGGCCTTCGCCTATCACCTGATCGGGATTGCGCTGGCGGCCCTCGGTTGCCTCAACCCGATGGCGGCTGGCGCCGCCATGGCGTTCTGCGGCGTCAGCGTGATCGGCAATACGCTGCTATTGCGCCGCTGGCAGCCACGGCTATCGTAGCAGGCCGCTCGGCGCACGCCGCGCGCCGGATGCGGCTCCCCTCCCGGCTTCCACCCATCGCTCCCCACGCCATCATTGCCCCGCATTGGGGCATTTTTTATTCGAAACCCGGCCATTAAATTCCATCTGATAATAAAGCGGTGTTTTAAACACGGAAAAGCCACCTAATTGTCGATTCGTGATGTTTAATAGCCGCAGGCAGTAATCAGCAATCCTGTTTTAGCGGGTGGCGCCGGGATGAATACACCGGCTTGTCATCGTCGTGTTTAAAAATGGTGTTTGTTTTTTCACTCCCCAAAGCGCTACCGCCCGATGAGCTCACCGTCCTCCGCCAGCCGGATACGCTTCTCGCTTTTGAAGTCCCGACGCGTCGAGGACAAAGTGCTCATCGGCTTCCTGGTCGGCTTGGTATTTGTCGTGATCTTCGGCGTTGTGACGGTGCGCGACACGCGTGCTTACCTACAAGGCTATGACCAACTTTTCCTGATCGACGAGTCGATCAATACCGGGCGCACCCTCCTGAAAGACCTGGACGACGCGGAAGCGGCGCAAGTAAATTACTTGCGGACCGGAGATGAGCTTTATCACAACAATTTTAAAGCTGCGCTTGCCGGCGCCGAAACCGGGCTCGAACAGATCGAAAGCATGTTCTCGGACGATCCCGCCTTGAAAGGTGAATTGCCGGAACTCCATCAACTGATACACAACGATTTGGCCGGGCTCGCCCGGTCGACCGAATTGGGCAATGCGCAGGACCTATCCGATACGATGGAGCGGCTGCCAGAGCGGATCGAGTTGACCGACAACGAAAAAATCCGCGCGTCGATAAATCGCATCCTGATTGTCCGCAATGGTGACAAGGTTGCGGTCAAGCAAATGCTGACCGATCATGCGCGCAGTTCGCTGCGGTATTTGGTGTGTCTGACCGTGTTGGTGCTGCTGCTGATTGCCGCTCTCTACGGAATGATCATGGCGCAGCTACGAGAAAAGCGACAGCTCACCAAACGGTTGTCGGGCGCCGCGAATCACGATCTGCTGACCCACCTCCCCGATCGCCTGCTGTTGATGGACTGGCTTGAATACAGCGCTGCGCAGGCGCGCCTGAATAATTCGGTGGTCGCGTTGCTGTATCTCGATCTCGACGGATTCGACGCGATCAACGCGCGCTTCGGGCGCGAAGTGGGCGATCTCGCGCTGGTCGAAATCGCGCGCCGTTTCGAAAGTGCGGCACGGGAATCCGATCTGGTCTCGCGCCCCGGCGCCGACGAGTTTGCGGTGCTGCTCTCGTCGGTATCGGACCCGCAGGACGTTGCGTCGCTGGCGAGCCGGTTGATCGAATCGCTGAACGAACCGATTCTGCCGGTCCTGTACGACCAGATCATCAGCGTCAGCGTGGGCATCGCCCTATATCCTAGCGACGGCAAGAGCGCCGCCGACCTGTTGCAGCAGGCCGAGCATGCAGTGGGCCAAGCCAAGCTTGCAGGCAAACATCAATACCGGTTCTACGCCGCCAACCTGCACCAGGGGGCCTCGCGCCAGTCGCGCTTGCTCAGCGACCTGGCGCGTGCGCTGGCGCGCGACGAGCTTTCGCTGGTGTATCAGCCTCAGATGGATCTGCCGCGCTGGCATGTGGTGGGCGTCGAAGCCTTGCTGCGCTGGAATCACGCCGGCCTGGGTCCGATCAGCCCGGCTGAATTTATCCCGTTGGCCGAGGCCTCGGGACTCATCATTCCGATCGGCGCCTGGGTCATCCGCACCGCCTGCAAACAAGCAGCGCAGTGGATACGCGAAGGTGGCCCGCCCCTGGTAATGGCGATCAATATCGCGCCATCGCAACTGCGCGGCGGCGAGCTGATCGGCGTGATCGAGCAAGCGCTGGCGGAAAACGAGTTGCCGCCTTGCATGCTCGAAATCGAATTAACCGAGCGCGTGTTGGCTCAGCATAACGCCACACAGGCAATTAAAGCGCTCAAGGAATTGGGCGTGCGTCTTTCGATCGACGATTTCGGTACCGGTTATTCGTCGCTCAATTACCTCAAGCGTTTTGCGGTTGACGTGATCAAACTCGATCAATCGTTCGTGGCCGGCCTCCCACATGAAATGTTCGATGTAACTATCACGAAGACGATTATTTCGGTCGCCCAGAATCTGGGCATGGGCTTGATTGCCGAGGGCGTCGAAACCGGCAGCCAACTTAAATTCCTCCAGGACCACGGATGCGAAAACGCACAGGGCTATTTTTTCTCGCGCCCATTACCGCCGGACCGTGTACTCGGATTTGTTTTCGGCGGCGTCAACGACATCATTTATCGTTCGGCTTAATCCGCTCGCCGCGGCTCGCCGATACGCGAAGCGCTCACTATCATTAACTTCGGCCCTTTTTTATGAGATTATTAGGGGTTGCTGGTTTCGATTGCCTTCTTTCAGCGCTTCCCCTGGAACTTTCATAATGCCGGTGCAAATTCCCGACCATTCGGGTACTTGGCCGTATCCGCTACGAGGCTTCCGGCTGTTCAAGGAAATGGATACGAGTTTGCTGCAAGCACTTACGCATTTATGCGCAAGTGCTTGCGCTACGGAATTTTCGTCGGTCAACGTGATCGACGAGAATCGGCAATGGCCGTTGGCCTCCACGCTAGGCGCGCTTGCGCCGACAGAAACGCAGGCGTTTTGCGCCCATGCAATACGCGAGGGCGAACTGCTGGTGGTGCCGGATGCGCGCGAGGATGCGCGTTTTTCCCATGAGGAAACGGTCGCGTCGCCGTCGGGCATCCGTTTCTACGCGGGAGTCCCGCTGACCACGCAGGCCGGCATCGTGCTCGGCACACTGAATTTGACGCACAGCGAGCCGCATACTTTAAGCGACGCTCAGCAAGAGCAGTTGAAAGCGATCGCGCAGACGGTTTCGGCCGCGCTCGAAACGTACGCGGACACCGCATCCGACACGCCCGATACCGCCGCCCCGGAACCCGCCAGTGCCGCACCTGGCATGGCCACAGCGCATTTCGACCAGCACCCGGGCCGCCAGTACGCCACGCAATCGGTCGATCTGCTCGAGACCATGAGCGACGCCTTTATCGCGCTCGATCGGCAATGGCGCTACACGTACGTGAACGAAAACGCCTGCCGCATCCTCGACAGCGAACGCGACGCGTTGATCGGCCGCAGCATCTGGGACGTCGTACCCAGCTTGGTCGATCTGCCTTTCTATGAGGCCTGCCACCGCGCCATGCGTGAAAACGTTTTCGTCAGACTCGAAGGCTACTATCCGCAATACGGCACCTGGCTGGAAGACCGCATTTATCCAACACGCGAAGGCCTGACGATTCTGTTCACCGACATCACCGCACGCAAGGAAGCCGAGCAGGTTCTGCTGCTGCGCGAAAAAGCGCTGCATTCGACCAGCGACGGGATCGTGATTGTCGATGCGGTGGCGCCCGATATGCCGGTGATTTACGTGAACGCGGCTTACGGTCGGCTTACCGGTTACGCACCGCATGAAGTGCTGGGCCGCAATTGCCGGTTCTTGCAGGGCAAACTGCACGACCAGGAAGGGCTCGCCACGATACGCTCGGCCGTGCACGAACAGACCGAAGGCCAAGCGGTTTTGCGCAATTTCCGCAAAGACGGCACGATGTTCTGGAACGAGCTGAAGGTCGCACCGGTACGCGACCATGAAGGCTCGGTCACGCATTTCATCGGCAGCCAGACCGACGTATCGGAACGCATCCACTACCAGGACGAACTCGCCCGCCAAGCCAACTACGACGCACTAACCGGCCTGCCCAACCGCAAACTGCTCGAACAGCATCTCGAACAGATGATCCGTCAGGCCAGGCGCAATGGCCACCTGGTCGGTGTCGCCTTCATCGATCTGGACCATTTCAAGAGCATCAACGACACGATAGGACATGGCGTCGGAGATCTACTGCTCAAAGCCACCGCCGAGCGCTTCAAAGCCAACCTGCGCTCCTGCGACATGGTGGCGCGGCTGGGTGGCGACGAATTCGTGGTGGTATGCCCGGACATCCACTTGCTTAGCGATATGGACGACGTGATCGCGCGCATTTTCACGAGCTTGCGCGCACCGTTGACCATCGGCGAACACGACTTCAGGGTCGATGCCAGCATCGGCGTCTCGGGTTATCCGGCCGATGCCACGTCGGTCAGCGACCTATTGAAATGCGCCGACATGGCGATGTACACGGCGAAGGCTGCCGGCCGCGGCAACCTCAAATTCTACAAGGCCGAGATCGGCATGCGCGTGTCGCAACGCCTGAGCATCGAACAGGAGCTGCGGCACGCGATCGTGAACAACGAGTTCGTGCTGCACTATCAACCGAAGGTCGACGCGCACACGGGCGTGCTGTCCGGCATGGAAGCGCTGATCCGGTGGAATCACCCGAAGCAAGGGCTCGTGGCGCCCGCGCAATTTATCCAGATTGCCGAAGAATCCAAGTTGATCATTCCGATCGGCGATTGGGTGCTGCGCGAAGCATGCCGCCAAAACCAGGAATGGGTCCATGCCGGCTTGTCCAGTTTCCCGATTTCGGTCAACGTATCGGTCAGCCAGCTCAAGCATCTGGATTTCAGCGAGACGGTGATCCGCAGCCTCGCGGCAAGCGGCATGGACGCCGCGCTGCTGGATCTGGAAATCACTGAATCGTTGGCGATGGAAGGACCGGAATTGTTTATCGCCATGTTGGAGCGCATCAAGCATCTTGGCGTCAGCATTTCGATCGATGATTTTGGCACCGGCTATTCGAGCCTGAGTTACATCAAGCGCTTCCCTATCGACGTGCTGAAGATCGACCGCTCGTTCGTGCGCGATATCTCCAGCGACGCCGACGACGCGGCCATCTGCCGAACCATCATCAACATGGCGCATAACCTGAACTTGCGCGTCGTGGCCGAGGGCGTGGAGACCGTGGCGCAGGCGCAGTATTTACAACAGCACGCTTGCGACGAACTCCAGGGCTATCTGCTGTGTCGGCCTGAACCCGCCGCGTCGATGCAGCGACGGCTCGAAACGCAGCGTAATTGGCTACCCGACTGAACGCGCTGCACGACAGCACGAGAGCCAAGCGGCGCGGCACCAAACCGCAAAGAACCGCGCAAGGCGCGCGCACAGACGCCGCGCCTCCATCCGAGGGCGCTTACTCTTGCAGAGGCTGCGTCAGCTCATCGTTTTCGCTCGTCCACTGACGCGAACTATGGCTTTGCGCACGGACCTGATTGCGGCCCAGCGTCTTGGCTTCATAGAGCGCCCGGTCTGCCGCGTTGATCAAGGCGCGCAGCGCGATAGGCTGCTGCGCGGTCCAGGTGGAAATTCCGATGCTCACCGTGACCCGGCCGAATTCACTGCCGCGGTTCTCGATGTTCAATTCCTTGATCTGCTCGCAAATGTTATAGGCCCTTTGAAAGGCGCGCTCGGTCGGCGTGTTCGGCAGCACGATCAGGAATTCCTCGCCGCCGTAGCGCGACGCCGCACCTTGCGTTCGCAAGAGGTTCTCGCTCAGGCAGCGCGCCAGCGTGCGCAGCAATTCGTCGCCTTGCGCATGGCCGTAGATATCGTTGAACGCCATGAAGCGGTCGATATCGACAAACAGGAGCGAGAACGGCTGCCCGGAAATTTGCGCCGCGTTGAGTTGGGCTTTGAGCCGTGCGTCGAAAGCACGCACGTTATCGAGTCCGGTCAAGGGATCTTTGCTGACCAATAGCGCCAACTTCTGCTCCGCGCGCTCGCGCTTTTTAAGCTGTCCGGCCATCAGCACTGCGGCCACGATGATCAGCAAACTGGCAACCACGGCAATCGCACCGGTCCAGAATGCGCGCCGCCGCCACGCTGCGAATATATCCTGTTGCGCAATGCCGACCGTCACGATAAGCGGCAGCGCTTTGATCTGGCGGAAAACATACAAGCGGTTCACACCGTCGATCAGCGACACCTTGACATAGCTGCCTGCGCTCTGCGTCGCCCAGCGCATTCCCAAGTCAGTGCCGGCCATGGTGCGGCCGACGTCATTCAAGCTGAACGGCATACGGGTAACAATGATGCCGTCGGGACGCGACAACGTGATCGACGCATGGGAGCCCAGCGGCAGGCCCGAAAACAGATCGTTGAAGTACGACAGCGATACCGGCACGAATACAATGCCGCCAAACGAACCATCGGGATTGACGATCCGCCGGCTCAGCGCAATCGTCGGATCGCCATTGTCAAACCGGGAGCGATACGGGTAGCTGATGTACAACCCGAGATCCGACTCGGCCCTATGCACGGCAAAAAAATCGCGATCGGAGTAGTTGGGCGTCGGCCCCTTGTGGTCCGCCGATGCGATCGTTACGTTGCCCGCCGCATCGACAACCTCGATCGCGCCCAGGTAGCGGGCTTTGGCCGAACTATCGAACAGCACCCGCTTTTGTAGTTGCAGCGCGAAACCGCGCGTGTCGGGAATTCGCAGTTGCTCCACCGTTGCATTGAGCGACAGGTCGTAGATTTCGAAACTGCGGGCAATATCGTGTTCGATCAGCGTCAATGCGGTGTTGGCCTGCTGGTTGCCCAGTTCAAACGCGTCGGCTCGACTTTGCAGCAGGACGACGCAAGTCAGACACAGGACTAGCAGGCCGGCAATAACGCCCGCCGCCACCACCAAAAACGGCGCAACCCCATTCCCCGGTTCGCTTGGCAGAAACTCGCCTGTCTTCATAAGAATTTCGTCTTGGCTTGCGCAACAGATTCGGGCGGTGGAAACATTTCGCGCATAAAAAAACAACGCCGCGAATAACACTGCGCGAACACCTTGAAAGCACCCTGAAAGCACAGAGAAGAACGCGGCGAGGAGCACGGCGTGCTCCCCTGCAAGAAAACTGGTTTTCAGCTATTGTTGCAACCCAATCGGATTATCCGACCGAAATCAAAGTCCCTCGAATTTGCGTCGCTTTGCGGCTATTTTGGCACGAAAACGACATATATTAGGCAGAATTCAAGGGTCAGTGCACACACGAAACAACGCTGCAATCCGGATCGATGTGCCGCTCAGAGCCAGCCGCTGCGCCGCTGCGGCTAGTGCGGGTCGCATGGCGCGACGCCGCCCGCTAGCGATGCGGGTTTTTCTGGATGTCCCGTTTCGGGTGCGCGTGGCTTATTACCCTTACTTGTACGGGGCAGATGCAAGACATCTCGGATGCCCACATTGAAATTTATGATCATTTATCAAATTTATCCGCGTAGCTTTAACGACTCCAATCACGATGGTGTCGGCGATCTGCCTGGCATCACCGCGAAGCTCGATTACATCCAAAGCCTGGGTGTGGACATGATCTGGGTCGGTCCGTTCTTTAAATCGCCGATGCGCGATTTCGGCTACGACGTCGCCGACTACCGCGATGTCGATCCCATGTTCGGCACCCTGGCGGATTTTCGTATTCTGCTCGCGCAAGCCAAGCAGCGCGGCATGGGCATCATGGTCGACATGGTGATGTCGCACACTTCGGACGAGCATCCGTGGTTCAAGGCTAGCCGGCAAAAAAGCGAAGGACGCGACGATTGGTATTTGTGGGCCGATCCCAAGCGCGACGGCACGCCGCCCAATAACTGGATGTCGGTATTCGGGGGACCTGCATGGCAATGGGATGCGGGGCGCCGGCAATATTTTTTCCATACGTTTCTGTCCAGCCAACCCGACCTGAACTTGCATTGTCCCGCGGTTCAGGACCAGGTACTGGCCGAGATGGAATTCTGGCTTAAGGAGGGTGTCGCGGGGTTCAGGTTGGACGCGTGCATCCATCTGTTCCAGGATCTGGAGTTGCGTGACAATCCCCCCATCGACGACAGCTCGCGTGCGTTGCATCCATACGGCTGGCAAGAGCACGAGTTCGACAAATACCGGCCCGAAGTGCTGCCGTTTCTGGAACGGGTGCGCACGCTGCTCGACGTGTATGGTGCATTCAGCGTCGGCGAGGTCGGTGGCGACAACGCGCTGCCCGTGATGGGGCAATACACCCGCTCCGGGCGACTGCATTCGGCCTACAGCTTCGATCTGATTCGCAGCGATCGTTCCGAGACGCACGTGCGCCATGTGCTGAGCGAGTTGCAAAAGCACATCACGGCGCCGGGCCTGGCGTGCGTTGCATTGAGCAATCACGACGTGGCGCGCGTGGCGACCCGCTGGGGCGAAGGGCGTGAGCCCGAGCCGCACGCCAAGCAGATGCTCGCGATGCTGGCCTGCATGCATGGGGTGATTTGCCTGTACCAAGGTGAAGAACTGGGCTTGCCGCAGGCAGACGTGCCGTTCGAGCGCTTGCAAGACCCGTTCGGCAAGGCATTCTGGCCCAAATACAAAGGCCGCGATGGTTGCCGCACGCCGCTGCCGTGGAATTCGCAGGCGCCGTGGGGCGGCTTTAGCACGACCGAACCCTGGTTGCCGATCGATCCGCATCACTTGACGCTTTCCGTCGAACAGCAGGAAACGCGCGACGACTCGACCCTTTCGTTTGCACGCGCTATTTTCGCGTTGCGCAAAGTCCGACCGGAACTGCGCGAGGGCGAGTTGCGTTTCCTGACCGACATGCCGCGGGATGTGCTGGCCTTCTCACGGATGTTGACGCAAGGCGAGGAATTGCGCTGCTTATTCAACTTGGGCGATCACGCTCGGCAAGTGAGTTTTTCGGCGGATGGCCGGGTGGTGGTGTCGCAGCATGCGGAGGTACGCGGCGATATGTTGACGCTGGAGCCTTCGGGATTCTGCCTGTATGAACGGGTGTTGACGCCTAGTTGCACGCAGCAGGTGGATATGACGCCGTTGCTGGAAAGCGCGAATCAGCAGGAGCGTCAGGAAGTGTTTGGGTAAGCGGGGCAGCAGATACCGACCCAAAGCATTGTACAGCTTGTGTCTGCCGTACCTGCTTAGACGATGGACTGCAAGACGCTCCTCTTGAAGTCTATGGGGCAGGATCAATGGCTCGCTGTGCCACACGCACAGACCGAAGATCTGCATTGCTTAAACTTCTAATGCCTCTCGAAGTTAGCAGCAACGCACTTGATGCTATAAATCCCAGCATGCAAATCAGCAACGTGCCGTTGCTACCAAGCACTGAACTCGCGGCGACGCCGCCGAGCAAGGCACCCACAGGATCCATTCCCCAACTGACAAACCGAATGGTTGCCGTCACTCGGGATAGTCGGCCGTGTTTTATCATCACTTGGCGCAGCGTCTGTTCTATTATCACGTGGACGACTATTAAAAAATCCCACGCTGCCAAGCAAAAAACGATCAGCACCGTACGTTGCGAAAATGGCAAGCTTGCGGCAAACAGAATCGGAAAACCCAACGGTCCGATTGCCATTAGAGTGCCAACGAGAGCCGTTCGCACCCCCACCCATTCGATCAATTTGGCAGCACAAAGCGCTCCAAGTAACCCGGCTAGACCGACCACTGAAATTATTGTTCCAAATGTGGCCGCGCTGAACTCAAGCTCTTTCAACGCATATATGGTAAAGACCGTAAAAAATGCCGTATGGAAGAGATTGAAAAAACCGGCCGCCAGTGCGACCGTTCTTTGAATTTCACTTTTCCACAAAAATTTAATTCCGTTGGCGATATCCAAGAAGTGCGACTTTCTCCTCTGAGCCGTCAGCGGCGCGCGGGGCAGGACGATCTCTTGGATGCAGACAGTGCTAGCCAAGTATAAAATTGCGTTGAGGATATAGACAACAGACGTTGATACTGTTTGTACAAGCCAGCCAGCGATCGCAGGGCCTAATGTGTATGCCGTTGAATTTATGGCTTCGTACCAACTGTTCGCTTTTGTTAAGTTTTCTGGCGGGACAATGGTTGGCACTACCGCAGATATAACAGTGTCAAAGGTAAGCTTGATCATTGAAATGCCAAAGCTGACGATGCAGAGCAAAGCGACACTGCCTCGATCGAAATAAAACAAAATTGGAAGAATTACCACCAACAGGAAGCGCGACAAGCTGCACCAAAACAAAACCTTCCAGCGATCGAATCGGTCGGCTATCGCTCCAGCCGAAAGACCGAATAACAACGGAGCAGCGGTACTTGCGGCGCCCAAAACGCCCACATCCATTGCATCGGCATGCAACACCGTTATCGCAACCAAAGGCGTTGCGAGAAAAAAAACCGAGCTGGACGTCGTGCTGAGTGTCTCCGACGATAGCAATCGAGCGAACGGACTGGATCTAATTAGATGATGCGCTTTCATAAGTAAACGATAGGTGGCCACGGAGGACGCTCGGCGATCCAGGAGGCATCGGGAATTTCTTTTCGCCGCGAGCGTATTTCTGCTGAGCGGTGATCTCGTGCTTGATGCGAATCGCACTCGACAAGAGCGACATTCTCGCCACCTGAGAGCGACCTCAACTTCGAAGGCGTCTGGATTCGGACCAAACCACCCTTAGCTCAAGAAGCCGCCTGCGCCAGTCTGACGGTTCGCTCCTCGACCTCGCGAGCAAGCCCGGGCGCCATGCGCCGCACGGCGAGCAGAAACTGCTGTGCGACAGGCGCAAGCGTTACGCCGCGCCGCCGGATCAAGCCTATCGTGCGCGTTACCGTCGGATTAACCAGCGGCCTTATCGCCATGCTCGATTGCGGCTCGCCCGGCAACGCCGACTGCGGCACGACCGAAATACCGAGCCCCGCTTCCACCAACCCCAACGAAGTGGTCAAATGCTCAATCTCGACCGGACGGTCCGGTTGCCAATTTACGCTGCGCAACGCCTCATCGAGAATCATGCGATTGCCGCTGCCGCGCCCCGATATGATCAATTGATGCGGCTTGAGATCCTTCCATTGCACGCACTGTAGCGCCGCTAGCGGATGGTCGACCGGGCAAACCAGGCAGTAAGGGTCGGTGACCAGCGCATCGAAGAGAAAGTCGGGATCCGGAGTCACCATGAAGGTCAGCCCGAAATCAGCCAGCCCCTCCCGCACATTGCGCGCCACCGCACCCACATTGCCTTCCATCATGCGAATGCGGACCTCGGGGCGGCGCATGCGATAGTCGCGAATAATGCGCGGCAACAGATGGTTCGTCACAGTCGGGATGCACGCAACGGTAATCTGCCCCACCCGCGCGTTGCCCGACTCGGCCACTCGGCTAAGTGTGGCGTCAAGCTCGTGAAGCACGCGTTGCGCACCGGGCAGGAATAATTGGCCGATCGGCGTAAGCGTCACCCGCCGCGTGGTGCGCTCAAGCAAGGCGACGCCAAGCGCGGTTTCCAGGCGCTGGATGCGGCGCGTCAACGCCGACGCCGAAACGTTGAGTTCAAGTGCCGCCTCATGGAACGTCGCACGCTCGGCCACTGCGACGAAACCGCGCAAGCCATCGAGATCGACACCCGAAAAATGCGGCATCACAGCACTCTCTTATTATTGCTCATCAAGCAATAATAACGACGAAACGGACAATTTACAAATAGGCCGCGCGGGACCGATACTCAAGCGACGGGCTGCGCGTGCGCGTGGCCACCCGGCATTCAAAGGCCGTCGACAATTTCTTTGACTAGCATCGCCAACCTCCATAGCCGATACCATGAGCCACGCCGAGCACCTTCAGAACCCCTACACGCGGGGCATCGCCGACTTCGTCAGCACACTGCACTACGACGCCATCCCCACGCCGGTCATCGAACGCATCAAATTGCTGATCCTCGACTCGCTCGGCTGCGCGATCTTCGGCACCGAGTTGCCCTGGAGCCGTATCCTGATCGACACCCTGAGCCGCCTGGACACCACCCCGGCGTGTGCCGCATGGGGAACCGCTCGTCGCGTGTCGGCGCCGCACGCAGCGCTGATCAACGGCACGCTGATACAAAGCTTCGAGCTCGACGACGTACATCGCGTCGGCGTGCTGCATGTGGGCGCCGTCACGCTGCCTGCAGTGCTAGCGCTGGCCGAACTCGACCCGGCAATGACCGGCCGCGATTTCCTGACCGCGTGCGTGGCCGGCTATGAAATCGGCCCGCGTGTAGGCATGTGCATGGGTCAGGAACATATCGCGCAAGGCTGGCATTCGGGCGCCACCGTCGGCGTGTTCTCGGCCGCCGCGGGGGCTGCGGCGGCGCTCAAGCTCTCCGCCGAACAGACCGTTCATGCGCTCGGCATCGCCGGCACGCAGGCATCAGGGCTGATGGCCGCGCAATTCGGCGCGATGGTCAAGCGCATGCATGCCGGACGCGCCTCGCAAAGTGGCCTGTACGGCGCGCTGCTCGCGCAGGGCGGCTTCACCGGCATCATGGACGTGTTCGAAAACCCCTACGGCGGATTCTGCTCGACGTTCTCGCGCTCGACCGATCGCTTCGATCTCACGCAACTGACCTCGGGCCTGGGCGAGCGTTTCGAAACCGAGCGTATCGCCTTGAAGTTCTATTCCTGCGTGGGCAGCAATCACACCACGCTAGACGCACTGCGCAACATGCAGGCGCGTCATCCGTTCGGCGTCGATGACGTGGAGCGCATCATCGTGCAAGGTTCTCGCGTCACCGTCGATCACGTCGGCTGGAAATACGTGCCGCAAGGCCTGACTTCAGCGCAGCTGAATCTACCTTATTGCGTCGCGACCTTGCTACTCGACGGCGACGTCTTTGTCGACCAGTTCACCGAAGAGAAAGTCACCGATGCGCAGCGCATGCGCGTATCGCAATTGGTCGAAGTGGTCGAAGACCCTGCCATCACCGCACGCGGTTCTGTCTATCGCCATATGGTGCACGTCAAGGTACGGCTGCGCGACGGCACCGAATTGAACGAAACGGTGGAGACACCGCGCGGCAGCGAGCATTCATTTGCAAGCGCCGACGATGTCATCGCGAAATTCGGCAAACTGGCCTCGCACCGGCTCGCGGCACCGCAGATCGAGCGGATCGTCGAGCGCGTTATGCTCGCAGACAAGATGGGCGGCGCAAACGAGCTGGTGAACTTGCTGGTGAGCTTGCCGAAAACCACGCATTAAGCACGCATTAAGCACGCGCCGGGCAATAGCCCACACTGCAGTATCGGGGAACAACGCGGGGACAACACGCGCGCAAAGCACCTGGGGGGAGACACCATGAGCACCACACCACAAAAACACAATACATACGACAACACCGTGCCGAATCAGGCGCGCATACCGGGGCGCCTGCGCTCCATCATCGGCGGCAGCGCCGGCAACGTCATCGAGTGGTACGATTTTCTGGCTTACTCGATCTTCTCGATCTACTTCAGCAAAGCGTTCTTCCCCGGCGGCAACATGACGGTGCAGTTGCTGAACGCGGCAGCCGTCGCTTCGGTCGGGTATGTGGTGCGCCCGCTAGGCAGCTGGCTGATCGGCACACTGGCTGACCGTTTCGGTCGCCGCCTGGCCTTGAGCTTGTCGGTGGCGATGATGAGCCTCGGTTCGTTGATGATTGCGCTGACTCCCACTTACGCGACCATCGGGATTGCCGCACCGGCCATCCTGGTGTTTGCCCGTTTGTTGCAGGGCTTCAGCATGGGCGGCGAAGCCGGCACTAGCGCGACCTACCTGAGCGAAATGGCGCCGCCGGGCCGACGCGGCTTCTTCGTCGGTTTCGTGCAGGTGACGGTCGTGATGGGTCAGTTGCTGGCGCTCGGCCTGATGCTGCTGTTGCAGCGCGCACTCTTGACGCCGGCGCAGCTCGACGCGTGGGGCTGGCGCATTCCGTTTTTCATCGGCGGCCTGTTGGCGGTGTTCGCGCTGTACCTGCGACGCGGCATCGCCGAGACCGACTCGTTTATACGGCATGGCCGGGACCCGGCCCGAGAGAGCTTGCTGGTGGTGTTGCTGCGTTACCGCCGTGAAGTCGTCTGGAGCATCGGCATCAGTATCGGCGGCACCGTCGCGTTCTACACGTTCACGATCTATTTGCAAAAATACATGGTGAACACGTCCGGCTTCAGCCGTGACGAGGCCACCCTGATCGCCACTATTGCACTGCTGATCTACATGGTGTTCCAGCCCATCTACGGATTGTTGTCGGACCTGATCGGGCGACGCAAGGTGATGATGATTTTCGGCATCGGGGGCACGTTTCTAACGATACCGATCATGCATGCACTGGGCGAGACGCACAACGGCACCACGGCGTTCCTGCTCAACCTGGCCGCGCTCGGAATCCTGAGCGGCTTCAGTTCGATACACTGGCTGGTCAAGTCAGAACTGTTCCCGGCTAAGGTCCGCGCGCTCGGTGTGGGCCTGCCGTTCGCCATCGTGACTGCGGTGATGGGGGGCACGACTGAATTCGTCGCCTTGCGGCTCAAGGCCGCCGGACACGAACCGTGGTTCTTCTATTACGCCAGCCTGTGCGCGGCCATTTCGCTCGTGACCTATATCGTGATGCCCGAAACGCGCCATGCGTCGAAGATAGATCAAGAGGCCCGCAACCTTTGAACATGCCATCGACCGCCATGAACCAGAAAACCGACCTGTGGGACCCGTCGCAATACATGCGCTTTGGCAATGAGCGACTCAAGCCCGCCATCGATCTGCTTGCCCATGTTCCTATCAGCGCGCCTCAAACCGTGGTCGATCTCGGGTGCGGCGTGGGCAACGTGTCGACACTGCTCAAACAGCGCTGGCCCGACGCCGACGTACTCGGCATCGACGGCTCCGAAAGCATGCTCGCCACCGCGCGCGCGAACGCTCCAACCTGCCGCTTCATGCACGCCGACATCGGCGCATGGGCACCCGCGCAAGCATTCGATTTGATTTACTCGAACGCGACGTTGCAGTGGCTGGGCGATCATGAGACGCTGTTTGCGCGCTTGTTGTCATTGCTGCGCCCGAACGGTTGCCTCGCTGTGCAGATGCCCGCGATGCATGACACGCCATTTCGCCTGGAACAAGTGCGACTGGCGCAATCGCCCGAATTTGCTCAAGCGTTCGCACGCGTTCCGGAGCGCCATTCGATACTGGCGGCCGGGGCCTATTACGATCTATTGCGACCCTTGGTAAAAGCACTCGACATCTGGGAAACGACCTACATGCACGCGCTGACGGGCGAGGACGCCGTAGTGCAGTGGGCTAGCGGAACCAGCCTGCGTCCCTATCTCGATGCCCTGCAGGGCGAGCAGCGCGCATCCTTTCGCGCCGCCTACGCGCGAGCGCTCGAACCCTTCTATCCGCGACACAACGATGGTTGTACGTTATTGCCCTTCAAACGCCTATTCCTGGTGGCCACTGTCTGAGCGTGTGCTGTGCGCGCATCGGTAGCAGGGGCATAATGGTTTGAACCTGCGGGGAACGCGCTCTCCCCGCAAGGATCGAACAGATATTCCCACTAGGAGGACGCATGAAAATTCAAGTCAATAGCGATCACCACATCGTCGGACGGGAAGGCTTGACGGTCCACGTAGAAACGGCCGTCACTGCAGCGCTGGCGCATTTTCATGGAAGGATAACGAGGGTCGAAGTGCATTTGAACGACGAGAACGGCGAGAAGGCCGGGGCAGCCGACAAGCGCTGCATGATGGAGGCTCGTGTTGCCGGTCTCAATCCCGTTATCGTTACCGATCATGCCGAAACGCTTCATCAAGCCATTCAGCATGCCTGTAGCAAACTCTCCAGCGCGGTCGATCACGCGATCGGAAAATTCAATAAGCAACGCCCCCAAGGCGTAGCCCAGGCGACACTCGCAGCCACGCCGCCCGCGGCCCTGGATGGAGAAGAACCGCCCGCGGCACTCGATGGCGGCGAATTCATAGCCGACCCCGGCCACGCCTAAGCACGCAAACCTGGTTCGGGCCGAAGAAACCGCCCCGTTGAGACTGTGATCGCGCAATAAACTATTGCGAAAACTGACATAGTCCCATGCGAGGAGACCCGAAATCAGTCGCAACGCCTTATAGCGAAGGGGTAACGAACGTTACCCCTTTAGATTGAAACGAAATTCGCAATAATCCATTCCATCGCTCCCTCTTAATCTTCGGTCATTGAATCTCTACCATGGGTTCTGTCGACGCAGCAAACGGAAAACCTCCCACGCTGACGTCACCGCCTAATAACAATGACTGGAGTATTAAAAATGAACACGAAACTTTTGGCTGCCCTGTTGCTCTCGACCGCTGTCATCGCTACCCCCGCATTCGCTGGTAACGCTCACGTCGGTGACGACGTCAACGCGCTGGCTGGTACGAGCACGCCGAGCACGCTGACTCGCGCTCAAGTGCGTGCAGACCTGATCCAATCGGAACAAGTCGCAGGCCGCACCGGCAGCGAAGAAACCAGCTACCCGGAACTGCGTCAGAGCAACGTGCGTGTATCGCGCGCTGCAGTCAAGCAAGGCGTGAACGTCGCTTCGAACTCGAAGAACGGCATCTTCGCCTTCGGCCACGACGCCAGCTAAGCGCTGCTGTAGATGCCGGCAAGCTCGCCAAGGCGATCTTTCCCACACATGAAAACGCCTCCGCGAATCAGTTCAAAACGGAGGCGTTTTCACATGATTCGGCCTATGCCGCTATGCCGCTATGCCGCTATGCCGCTAAGTCGCTTCGTGGATCATGGACCAGTGGCCCCGGCATTCTTGACCTCGCACGCGGCAGCGACTTTTTGCCCACCGCTGAACGTGAACGTCACCGTCAACTTCGCGCCGATCTGCAACGGTTGCGTCGGCTGCTCCAGCATCAGGTGATAGTCGCCTGGCGTGAACGCCAGCTTGCCGTGCGCCGGCACGCTGACTTTATCGACCATCGTCATGCGTGAAGTCCCGCCTTGCGTTTGCGATTGATGCAGCATCGCCATGCCAAACGCGGGCGTCGATACAGCAACCAGATCGACAGCTTGATCGCCCGAATTCGTCGCGACGAAATAACCGCCCGACGGAAGGTTGCCTGGCAACGCCCGAATCCAGCACTCGGACACGCCCAGCGTGTTGCCGGCCGCCGCGCTGGCCGCGCCGCCCGCCATCAGCGCACTTCCCAATAACAGCCCTTTGAGTGCGCATTGCGCAGTACGTCGGGTCATTTTCATAATCTGCTCCTCATCGAATTCATCGGGGCGCTGCCGACACCAAGCTGAAGAACCGCACGCAGCGGCTGTACGAAAACATGCATGGATGGCCCTCGCCTATTTCACTGTAAAGATATAGTCGCCGTGAGTTCGATGGCTATCTTCGGCCACCGCGACCCAGTGCACCGTGTACACCCCGGGCCGTAGCTTCGGCACGGCTACCGTCAACGTTTTTTCATCGCCCGCATCGAGCAGCGACTTCTCGGTCGTGACCGTCTGACCGGCAGCATTGGTCACGCTCAGTGAACTGAACGCGCCCTCCAGCGCATCGTCGAATACGATCTTGACCTGCGTGATGGAGCTATCCACCACGGCCTTGGGCGCCGGCATCGCCTGTTTCGGATACGCGTGGGCTTGCGCTAATTGAGCCACGGCCAGGGTGCAAGCGGCGGCCAGGAAACGAACGTTGATCGGACTTTTCATCTGAAAGCTCCTGAATTGTTGTCGCAAAGCGGCGCGCAAATACGCGCCGAACGCACGAACGCACAGAGTGCGTCGCGAATCGTCAGACCAAAACGAGAGGAGCGGGAGGGCCGCGCGGTTGCGCCCAGTTGCCGAGATCGGCAGCTCTGAACGCAACGTTAGGCAGTATCGGCGGCAGCACCGGCGACGCAGCTAGCGGCGCGCGGGTTACTGCAGCGGTCGTGACGGCAGGGAAATGCGTACAAAACCCGCAATAGACGCATGCGTCGCCATGCTGCGAACGCGTAGCGGGATCATCCTGGGTCGGCCCATTTTGGGTCAGGCCATGCGACGAGCAGAACGAAGACAGCGCGACGTCGAGTGCGTCGTGCGTGCGCAGCGACTGCGAGATGAGCGGCACGAATACCGTCAGCAGGATTGCGCACAATCCAAGAATGCTGCCGATCTTCCGTAAGTATTTTGCGCGCACGGTGCTTAGATGAACAAACTCGAGTGAACCCATAGAGGGACGGCTTGCGACCCGCGCCGATTATGCCATATAGGCTTTCAGCTTGGCTCGGGCAAAGCTGAAAGCCTATATGCCGAGCGCCGACCCGCGCGTTCCAGCATCGTTAGATCTTTTTTACATGATCTCGCCCTTTTTTTTAGAATTTCCTTACGCTGGCCCCGATATTCTGTGACGCTGGAAATCAGGGTTATGGCGATGACTGCTCACTCTAGTTTCAGCCGTCTGCGTCGCTTGGCCTCGGGCGCAACGTTACGTATCGCCTTGGCTCTGGCTAGCGCGGTACTGGCCAGTTCGTGCGCCACGATCGGTGACGAGCTGCCCGCGCGCAACGCGCCCGACGCCGGCATCGCGCTGGCTGTCCCAGCAGCCGGCGCCACGCTCGCCGGCTCGGCTCCTGCCGCCACTCATGCGCTGAGCCCCGAACCTGCGCTGAGCGCGATGCTGGTCGCGCGCTTTCGCATCAGGCAGGCGAGCGCGCAGCGCATCATCCATGCCGTCTACCAAGCTTCAAGCGACTCGCATATCCCGGCATCGCTCATTTTGGCGATAATCGCCACCGAATCCGGCTTCAATGCACGGGCTCGCAGCACGGCGGGCGCGTCAGGCCTGATGCAGATCCTGCCGCGCTGCCACGCCGACCTGATCGCTCGCCTGAAGCCCCATCAAGATCTGTTCGATCCTGAACCGAACATCGACATCGGCACGCACATACTCAAGCGCTATCTTGACGATGCCGGCGGCGACGTCACGCTTGCGCTGCATCGCTATAGCGGCGGCACGCGCGGCTATCAAGGCCGTATCGACGGTTATTGGCGCACCTTCGCCGCATGGCCGGGCCCCATCGCTTCACCGTTGCGCGCGCCCGTACCAACGCCACCGTTTTCGGCCTGATTCACCTCCCTGCTAACGATCCGCTTCTGGTCGACCTTCCTCGCTCACCGATCCGCTTCTGGTCGCCCTTCCTCACTCACCCATCCGCTCCCGTAATCGATTTCCGCGTTTGACGGCGGCACCGCATCCCGGCGCTCCGCTTCTTCATTAAATTCAAATTTTTTCTCGCATGATGAGAAATCTATTTTTTTCTGTGAGAAAAAGTCCCAGACTTGCCTTCATGAAAGCGCCCCCCGAAATCGCCACGGTCGTCGATCGTGTGCTTCATGTCCTATCGTGCGTCGCGAACGCGGGCCGCCCCATCGCCGCCAAGCAAATCGCGGCGGAAGTCGGCGCGCCGCTGAGCACCGTCTACCGCCATCTGGCGGCTTTGAGGCACTGGGGCCTGCTACAGGAACACGCGAACACCGGCTTTTTCGAACCCGGACCGACCGGGGTGCAACTGGCTTGGGGGTTCGACCAAAATTCGCACCTGATCAGCCAGAGCCGCGACGAAATAAGCGAACTGGTGGGACGTTCCGGTGAAAGCGTCGGCTTGATGGTCTATTTGAACGGACAAGTGGTGTGCCTCGCCATGGTCGAAAGCGACCAGCCGCTGCGGTGTTCGTTCACGCGCGGCCGTGCCCATTCGATGGTGCGTGGCGCCTCGGCCAAGGCCCTGCTGGCATTTCTGCCCACGTCCGTGCAAAGTGGCCTGATCGCGGAGCAATCGAGCGGCGACGCGGCCGCCATTGCCAGCTTGCGCACCCAGCTCGAAGACATCAGGCATAAGCGTTACGCCGTTAGTGAAAACGAAGTGGACATCGGCGTATGGGGCGTCAGTGCGCCGCTCATTTCCGATGCCGGCCGACTGGAAGGCGCCATTACCTTGATGGCGCCCACCGTGCGAGTCGCGTCACGCGCCGCCGAATGGATCCGGCTGACCCGCAGCGCCGCCGATCGGATCAGCAATAAGTTGTAGTCGCGTTCAGCCTCAGTTCTCAAGTTCGAAACGTTTGCAAGCGTTGCCTTAGTTGCCATACCCGCCACCGTCCCGCCACCCTCATGGAGCCGTCATGAAACTGTTCAAAGTGCTTTCCGCCTTCGCCCTGGTTTTCGCGATGGCCACCTCGCCGGTGGCCCACGCCGCCGCGTCGACCGATAACGTCATACGCGTCGCCACCGATGCGACCTTCCCGCCCCTGGAATTCGTCAAGGACGGCAAACGCACGGGTTTCGACATCGATCTGATGGACGCCATGGCCAAGGTGATGGGCAAGAAAATCGAATGGGTGGATATCGATTTCAAAGGCCTGATACCTGGATTGATCGCCAATCGCTTCGACGTTGCTGCTTCCGGCATCTACATGACCGAAGACCGTCGCAAGGTGGTCGATTTCACCGACCCGTACTACCAGGGCGGCTTGGCCGTGCTGGTGCGCAAAGACAATAAGACCATCAACACGCCGGCCGACTTGGGCGGTCACTCGGTGTCGGTACAGGTCGGGACCAAATCGGTCAACTTCCTGAAGGACAACTATCCGACCGTACAACGCGTCGAAGTCGAAAAGAACCAGGCCATGTTCGATCTGCTCAATATCGGCCGCGTCGATGCCGCCGTGACCGGCCGTCCGGCGGCCGTCGAATACGCAAAGAGCAACCCGAACGTACGCGTGCTCGATAAAGGGCTGTCGATCGAACTGTACGGCTTTGCCTTGCGCAAGGACGAACCGGCGCTGACCGCTCAAATGAACAAGGCGCTGCAGACGGTACGTGAAAACGGCACCTACAATGCGCTGGTCGCGAAATGGTTCGGTGCCACGCATTAACCCGATCTACGGCATAACGCGAGCGGCAAGGAGTAGGTCATGACCCTGGATTTCACGCCCGTTTGGCAAAGCTGGCAGTCGCTGGCGACCGGCGCCCTGATCACTGTCGAAGTGACGGCCTCGGCACTCGGCCTGGGTTGTGTGCTGGGGCTACTGGTCGGCATCGGCCGGCTCAAACCGCAGCGGCGCGTGATCTTCGGCATCTGCACCGCTTATCTGACGTTTATCCGCGGCACGCCGCTGCTGGTCCAGCTATTCCTGCTGTTTTTCGGCTTGCCGCAGTTCGGCATTTTGCTGCCGGCTTTTTTATGCGGCGTACTGGGCCTGGGCATCTACAGCGGCGCCTACATTTCGGAAATCGTGCGCGGGTCGATCCAGTCGATCGACGCCGGCCAGATGGAAGCGGCACGCTCGCTAGGCATGCCGTATCGGCTCGCGATGCGCAAAGTCATTTTGCCGCAAGCGTTCGTGCGCATGATTCCACCGCTGGGCAACGAGTTTATCGCGCTGATCAAGAACTCGGCGCTGGTCTCGCTACTAACCATCGACGACGTGATGCACGAAGGCGAGAAGATCATCAGCGTGTCGTACCGTTCGCTGGAAACGTACCTCGTGATCGCCTTTATTTATCTGATCCTGACCAGCGCGACCAGTTTTGTTCTGCGCCGCACCGAACGCTCGCTGCGCGCCAACGGGAGAGTCTGATGAGCGAACCTAGGGTCGAGGGTATCGTCGAGGTGCGGGGGCTGGCCAAATCGTTCGGCGCCGTGCAGGTTTTGCATGGCATCGATTTCGCGGTACAGCGTTCGCAGGTCGTTGTGATCATCGGGCCGAGCGGCTCGGGCAAGAGCACGTTCCTGCGCTGCCTGAATGGGCTGGAGACGGCCGAAGCGGATACCATCCGGATCTGCGGCCACAGTCTGGTCGAGCACGGCCGCATGATAGGCGACACCCAGCTCAACCAATTGCGCACCGATGTCGGCATGGTGTTCCAGTCCTTCAACCTGTTTCCGCACCTGAGCGTGCTCGACAACATCACACTGGCGCCGCGCTCACTGCGCAAACTCAGTGCGCGCCAGGCCGAAGAAGAAGCGCGCGCGCTGTTGCAAAAAGTCGGCTTGGAGCATAAGGCCGACGTCTACCCCGGCACCTTGTCGGGCGGACAAAAGCAACGCGTGGCGATCGCTCGGGCGCTGGCGATGCACCCGCAGTTGATGTTGTTCGACGAGCCGACCTCGGCGCTCGATCCGGAACTGGTCGGCGAAGTATTGCAAGTGATGCAGACGCTGGCCGCCGAAGGCATGACCATGCTGATCGTCACGCACGAAATGAATTTTGCCCAGGAAGTTGCCGATACGGTCGTCGTCATGGATCATGGCCGTATCATCGAAATGGGGCCGCCGTCGCAGATTTTCTCGGCGCCGCGCGAAACCCGTACCCGTAGTTTTCTACAAGCCGTGTTGTCACGGCAGAGCGCTGTTTCATGATCGAACCTTCTTCCTCTGCTGCTCCGGTGCGTATCCGGCGCAGCGCGGACTTGCATGCGACGCCCTGGAAAAACGGCGGCGGTGTCACCCGCGAGCTGGCCGCATTTCCACCGCATAGCAATTTCGCCGATTTCATTTGGCGCGCCAGCGTTGCCGACGTGCATGCCGATGGCGCCTTTTCGACCTTCCCCGGGATCGACCGGCAGATCGCGCTGCTCGAAGGCGCTGGCCTGACCTTGCGGTTCGATGCGCCTGTCGATGGCCGTCTCGACGAACATGTCGACGAGTATGCCAATGAAGGGCGTAAGCAGGCGCTCGTCGAAATCGGCGTGCCGTTCGCGTTTCCAGGCGAAGCCCAAGTGCATGCCACGCTCGCCGACGGCGCCACACGCGACTTCAACCTCATGGTCAGGCGCGACGACGCGAGCGGCTCGGTCACCACTTGCCGAGGCACCGCGTCGCAATGGTTGCCGCCCGATGCGGCTTTGCTCTATGTGGTACGCGGCGCTACGGCGCTCTATGCCGGCGGCGAAATGCATATATTGAATGCCGGCGATAGCGCTCAGCTTACGGAACCGGGCCCCTACCTGCGCTGCATAGGGCAACAGGACGATGCGCTGGTCCTGCTGGTACGCATCCAGCTAAAGTATGAGTGATCGCCACACAGACCCCGACTCGCGTGCCCTCTTCGCTGCGCGTGCCTTGCTGCCGCAAGGCTGGTGCGACGACGTGGTGCTGCGCTGGGACGCCACAGGCGAACTGACCGAGGCCGTAGGTGGCCAGAGCGCGGGCACGCTACGCCGCGCGCGCGGTCCGGTCATACCGGGCATGCCCAATCTGCACTCGCATGCATTCCAACGCGCCATGGCCGGGCGGACCGAAACCCGAGAAGATCCGAACGATTCGTTCTGGAGCTGGCGCAAGCTGATGTATCGCTTTGCCCAGCGGCTGCAGCCGCACCATTTTCAAGCGATCAGCCGCCATCTCTATATCGAGATGCTCAAGGCGGGTTATACGTCCGTGTGCGAATTCCATTATGTACACCATGCGCTCGACGCTCGACCGTATGCCAATCCCGCCGAGCATGCCGAACGCATCATCGCGGGCGCTGCCGAAAGCGGCATCGGTTTGACGCTGCTGCCGGTCCTTTACCAGTATGGCGGCTTCGGCGAACAGCCGGCGCTCACGCGCCAGGCGCGCTTCATCAACTCGCCCGACGCGATCCTCGCGATGCTGCAACGCTTGCGCCGCAGCAATCCGCAAAACGGCAACCTGCGCTACGGAGCCGCGCCGCACTCGCTGCGCGCGGTGTCGCCCGATGCGCTGGACGCATTGCGGCTCGGCCTGCACCGCGACGACCCGCTGGCTCCGCTGCACATCCACGTCGCCGAACAGGTCCAGGAAGTCGACGATTGCATTGCCGCTTGGGGTGCGCGCCCGGTCGATTGGCTGCTCGATCGTCAACCGATCGATTCACGCTGGTGTCTCGTTCACGCCACCCACATGACACCTGCCGAATACGACAGGCTCGCGGCGAGCGGCGCGATCGTCGGCTTATGCCCCACTACCGAAGCGAACCTGGGCGACGGCGTGTTCGACGCGCGCCGCTACCTCGCGGCTCAAGGCGCATGGGGCATCGGCTCGGATAGCCATATCGCCGTGTGCCCGCGCGCCGAATTGCGCTTGCTCGAATATGGGCAGCGCTTGCTGCACCGCAGCCGCAATGTACTGGCAACGCAAGCCGCGCCGGCAGTGGCGGACCGCCTCTATCAGGCGGCGCTCAGGGGCGGCGCCAGCGCGAGCGGCCGGCCGGTGGACGGGCTACGGCCAGGTCATCGCGCCGATTTCCTGGTGCTCGATGCCGATCATGCCGACCTGGCCGATCGAGCCAGCGCACAATTGCTATCCGGCCTGATCTTTTGCGAACATGGCGGCAACCCGGTTCGCGACGTTGTTGTCGGCGGCCGTCAGTGGGTTACGGACGGCGTACACGCGGGCGAAACCGACGCGCTGCGCGACTATCGCGCGGCGCTAGTCGAACTACTTTTCTGACGAGGCTAGTCATGCAACCGAGTTTTACTTTGCACCGCGGCACCGCGCCGCTGCTCGTATCGATGCCGCACATCGGCACCGAATTGCCCGAATCCGTGCGAGGCGCCATGACCGACGTGGCCTTGCAGGTCGACGATACCGACTGGCATATCGAACGGCTTTATGAATTTGCGCAGCGCCTCGGCGCATCCATTTTGCTGCCGCGCTACTCACGCTACCTGGTCGACTTGAATCGGCCGCCCGACAATACCAGCCTGTATCCCGGCCAGAACACCACGGGTTTGTGCCCGGACACCACGTTCGACGGCGTGCCGCTTTACCGTGTAGGCATGCAACCCGACGCCGCCGAGGTGGCGCGCCGCCTGGAGCTTTACTGGCGGCCTTACCATGCGGCCTTACAGGAAGAACTCGCGCGTCTGCAGCAAGCGCATGGCGTCGTGCGCCTGTGGGATGCGCATTCGATCCGCTCGCACGTGCCGCGTTTATTCGATGGGGAGTTGCCGGTATTCAATTTTGGGACGGCGAGCGGCGCCGCTTGCGACAACGCAATCGCCGAGGCATTGCTCGCGCAGGTCCGCCAATCGGCGCCCGGACAACCGGCTGTATTGAACGGACGGTTCAAGGGCGGCTACATCACACGCGCCTACGGCGGCCCGCAGCGCGGCGTGCATGCGATACAACTCGAACTGGCGCAACGCAGCTATATGATGGAAACGGCGCCCTACACCTACGATGAGCCATTGGCCCGTCCGCTGCAGACCACGCTGGAAAGTTTGCTGACGCAGTTTATTGCCTGGCATCCCTAATCTGACTGTGTCGTAAAAGTAGCGCCTCGTTGACACGCCCGCAACGAGGGCACAATCCCATGCGGGCGAGCATACGATAGCTCAAGCCATGACGTAGACTTATGATCGAGGTCGAAACATGACGCTGCGCGCGCAGGACTGCCGCGTGCGACGTAATCCTCGGGAACGATAGGTACCCTTGCGAGGGCGTTTTTTTACTGCTGCCGGACATCAGCGTTTCGCTTGACGGGTGGGTCCACTTCATTCTGCCATTGCGCCAAGGAAGATGTTGGTAACGACACCTTTCTTTATGCCGAACATCAATCCTCCATAGATGGAGCCGACGACCACTCCTTCGCCGGGCTTGCGGTCGTCTTTGTTAATGTCTTGCTTGTACGCTTTCACGACATCGGCTTCGGGGCTGCCCACATAGATGCCTTTTTTGGTTTGCAGCGAGGGACCACTCACTGAAATGCTATCGACCGTCTGCGCTGATTTTTTGGTATCTGAGGTCATGCCGATTTCGAGACCGAGCGCGGCGTATTTCCATGTTTGATGAAACTTTCCATCCGCACCCCATTCTTCCATGGCACCTAGGGCGGGGCGGCCTGCAATCAGCGTCTTTACTCTCGCAGCAGGCATGGAGATTTTCAGTGCACCGATCGATTCCGACACCATGACATGGAAGTCCTCTTCCGCATCCGCCGCCAAACTGGTTGAACTAGGTAGAGAAAAAGCCGCAAGAAAAATAACAGAGGCAATCGAGCCAACCGAAAAAAATCGGACCATTTAACAAGTTTTCCTAATCAAAAAAACATTGTGCCACAAAGATAAGTGTTCACGAAAAATCTGCCAGGAAAATAGCGGCGTAGCCGCGTAGGAGTTCCGCGAGTTCAGCGTCGATGGCTTCCTTGTTCCAGGTGACGAGGCGCTCGGAACGCCGGCTCAGAGGCGGCCTCGCTCGTTCGAACAGTAATAAGGCGATGCTCGTCGCGCGGCGCTCAAGCGAGCGCCATATCGAGCGCTGCCTCGGCGTGCAGCGCAGTAGTATCGAAGACCGGCAACATGGTATCCGCTTGGCCGATCAACAGCATGATCTCCGTACAGCCCAGCACGATGCCTTCGGCACCTTGCTCGCGCAATGCATCGATCGCCTCGATATAGGTTTGTTTGGAGCGCGGCAGGATCACGCCGTGGCACAGTTCTTCGTAGATGATGCGATGCACTTCATCGCGCTGCGCCGGCGGCGGGATCACGACATCGATACCATGCCGTTGCGTCAGCCGGTGCCGATAGAAATCCTGCTCCATCGTGAACCGTGTGCCCAGCAGGCCCACGCGTGAGAGCTTGCGGTGCTTGATCGCCGCGCCGGTCGGATCCGCGATGTGCAGAAACGGCACCGTCACATCGCGCTCTATCGCATCGGCCACCTTATGCATCGTATTGGTACACAGCACGATCAACTCGGCGCCGCCTGCCGTGAGTTGCCGCGCAGCACCCCGCATACGCTCGGCGAGCGCATCCCATTGCCCTTCATGCTGCAGGTGCTCGATCTCGGCAAAGTTGACGGTGACCATCAGGCTTTGCGCATTGTTGTGACCGCCCAGACGCGCCTTCATACCCTGGTTCAGCAACTTATAGAATTCGGCCGA